>Ga0193753_10003506_pt1 | contig 11542 bp, 11 predicted proteins | sample H1c2metaG_FD_144925 | JGI IMG/M metagenome (GOLD analysis project Ga0193753, IMG submission 144925) | Soil microbial communities from a riparian zone of the East river system, Colorado, United States - H1c2 | ecosystem: Environmental > Terrestrial > Soil > Riparian zone | place: USA: East... | reverse complement strand
CTCGTTACTCGCGCCAAGCGCGCCCGCGAGACCCGCCGCGGCCATCGAGCAGGCGACGCCCACCTCGCCTTGACACCCTACTTCGGCTCCTGAAATAGATGCGTTTTCTTTGTAGAGAATTCCGATCGCGCCGGCAGTCAGGAGATAGCGCAGCAGGCCTTCTTCGGACGCGCTCGGCACAAACTGCTTGTAGTAGCGGCCGACGGCCGGAACCAGGCCTGCGGCGCCGTTCGTAGGCGCGGTCACCACGCGGCCGCCGGCCGCATTTTCTTCGTTCACAGCCATGGCGAACACATTCACCCGATCCCAGCAGCTTCAGCCGTTTTTGGGCGCGAATGTTTTCGAGAAGCGAATCGATGCTAAGCGGATCGACTGTTTCGGGCCGCTCACCGCTCAAGCCAAGCAGAATAGCTTTGTCGGTGCAGTGGCCCAGACCGGTCAGCGCTAGCGATCCGAACAACTCGACTTGGATCCTAGCGACCTCGTCCAGAATGCTTGCTTCCGCCAGGCGAACGGCAAAGTGCCGCGCCGCGCGCATCGGCCCGACTGTATGAGAGCTGGAAGGTCCGATGCCGATCTTAAACAGATCGAAGACGCTGGTCTTCATTGCGTCCAGTCGAGGATGACTTTGCCCGAGTTTCCGGACCGCATGACTTGAAAGCCTTGCTCAAACTCGCGGTAGTGGAAGCGATGGGTAATCACAGGAGTAATATCCAGTCCGGACTCGAGCATCACCGTCATCTTGTACCAGGTCTCGTACATCTCGCGGCCGTAAATGCCCTTGATCGTAAGCATATTGAAGATGACTTGACGCCAATCGATCGGCATTTCTTTGGCGGGAATCCCGAGCATCGCAATCTTGGCGCCGTGACTCATGCTGGCGATCATGTCGCGGAAGGCGGCGGGGTTACCCGACATCTCCAGACCGACGTCAAAACCCTCCTGCATTCCGAGTTGCTTCTGGGCGTCGCCGATCGACGTGTCTTTCGGATTGATAGCCAGAGTCGCGCCCATCTTGCGAGCGATTTCGAGCCGGTACGGATTCAGATCGGTCACGACGACAAAGCGGGCGCCGGCGTGGCGCGCCACGGGAATCGCCATCAGTCCAATCGGACCGGCCCCGGTAATCAGAACATCCTCGCCCAAAATCGGAAAAGAAAGCGCGGTATGCACGGCGTTGCCAAAAGGATCGAAGATCGCGGCAATTTCGCGATTCATGCCGGGTGCGTGCCGCCAGATATTGCTCATGGGTAGCGCGACGTACTCGGCGAACGCACCGGGTCGATTCACTCCCACGCCTTGTGTGTGCGCGCATAGATGACGGCGTCCCGCCAGACAGTTGCGGCAGCGCCCGCACACCACGTGCCCTTCGCCGCTGACGACTTCGCCTGGATGAAAATCGTTGACGTTCGATCCGGCCGCAACGATTTCTCCCACGAACTCGTGCCCGATCGCCATGGGAACGGGAACGGTAGATCGAGCCCAGTCATCCCATTCGTAAATGTGCAAGTCGGTCCCGCAAATTCCCGTGTGGGTGACTCGAATCAGAACGTCGTTAATGCCGATCGTGGGCTCGGGTATATCTTCGAGCGACAAGCCGGGCGCGCTCTGCGCCTTCACCAAAGCTTTCACATTTGTATGGTAAATCGGTGGCTAACGAAAAAAGGGAGGCGCCGCCGAGCGGGCCTCCCTTTTCTTACAGCGGCGCCGGCTAATTACCAGCGTTTGCTGCAGCGATGATGGTCGTTCCCATGATCGCGGTTGCAATGGTCGTTCGAAGGCGGCGGCGTGCACGGCGCGTTGATGCTGACGGTCGCCGAGTCACGGGCCGAAACGGTCTTGCACGTGCCGCTCAACTGCGCGGTCACAGTAGCAATGTTGGTCACCTTGCTGCACACCGGGCGCGGGGTGTAGTGACCGCCGCCGGTCTTGCAACGCGAGTTCTGCACATATTTGATCTTGCAGCCGCCGAACCCATACCAGCCGAATGCCGAACGGTGCACGGTTACTTTGTAACCGTTCTTGCATTCCCAGTTATGGTCCTTATCGGGCGAGTTGCTCGTCGAGCCGTAATACTGTGACGATTGGTTCATGCTGTCGCTCAACGTGGTCGTAATGTCGGCCACATCGTCCGAATCGCCGGATTTCAGGCCCCTCCAGCCATTGTGAATACCCGCGCTGCCGAAGCCCGAGGGATATTTGCCGCTGACGCTGAGGTAGTCCGCATCGAAATCTACCACCGTGTTGCCGCGATTGTCGACGAATTGGAATTCAGCGTAATCGGAACCGACTCCGTCCCAAAAACCGCGGCCCCCTTGTGTTTTCCAGCCTCCGGAGGCGTGCTTGCCGTAAGTGTTGTCGATGAGATCGTCGTCTTGTAGGAACGTCACTTCGACGTCGCCATTCGGAAGCGTCTTGGGAATCATCAAGCTCCAATTTTCATTGCCGCGCGAGTCTACGGCGTACTGAGTGACGGGTAGATACACTGTCTTGGTAAAAGTCTTCGACTGGCCGGGTGCCAGGCTCGCGATCGTTCCCACGTTAAAATCGTCGCCCGCGTAATCCGGCGTGCCATTATCGTCTGTAACTACGACACTCGTCAGCGTTACATTGCCAGTGTTCGTCACGACATACGTATAAGTGACCTGATCGAAACAATCGACCTGCTTCGTATTGGCCGACTTATCGATCTTCACCATGCCGCTCAGTGGCACCTGGATGAACACGCCCTGATAGGCTTGCGGGCTGTTCGACGGCGTCAGGGGATCGAGCACGACCGCGACCAATTGACCGGCGCCGGGAATGAATCCAAGTCCGTTTAGCAAAGCGTCCTGATAAAGCAGCAATGCGTTGGCGTCCGTGCCGGGACCCGTAAGGTAATTGGTCAGGTCCGTCGGCCGTAGGATCTGCCACACCACTGCCTGCTCGTCGTTCACCGTCGTAGCAAGATTTCCCGCCTTACCCTTCGGATAATTGATCACATAGTTGATGAGTTGCCATTCCTGCTTGACGCTCAATATAGTTGATCCACCAAGCACCTGGCCGGCGTTACCGACATTGCCGTCATTCGGCAAACTGGGGGCGTAGGAAGAATAGACCATATAGGTCGCCTCTCCGGATGGATCGAACAGCGATGGCGGGTTCGTCGTCAGATCAATCGTCTCTCCTGGCAGGAATCCCGCCGGATTGGTGCACCAGGCACTGTAAGTTGTATTGGACAGCGTCAAACCGGCGGCGACACCGCTGGTTGTAAGACTATACGCTGTGGGGCTCGTGGTCGAAGTCTGAACTCCCGACACGGTCGCCGGCAGATTCAGCGACGGCGCCTGCCCCAACATTACGGCTGCCAAACAGAGGCTGCCGGCAATTAATTTCGTTCCTAAGATCAAAGATTCCTCCTAAAGGATGCGTGCATTTATTTACTTGGACACGGGGTAATTTGTTAATGAAAGTCAGTTTCAACGATAATCGCTAGAAATGATTTGCGGAACCCGGTCATGTACTAACCGGATACGGACATAGGCAGTACCCCTACGCCGCTGTTGGTGTTAGGGATATCGCCGAAACCCACGCCAAAACCACTTTTCTGCTTCGCTTTTCGGGCCCGACCTAAAAGCGAAGTCGATGGTCTGAAATTTTAGACAAATAGAGGGAAAATTGTCCTCTAGGCTCCAGTACCCGGAGCTCGGCCGCGTCGTTGACCATAGATGAGAGCGTGGTTATCCTGAATGCGACCCAAGCAATTCTACTTACTCGAATCGCAGCGTTACCGGAGGAGATTAGCCTTGATATTACATTTCAGTTCGCGCTCTAGCACCTTAGCCGCAGTCGGACTCGGTCTACTGATGACCGTTTTCACCCCTGCTGCGCACGGTGCCACAATCAGCATTACTACGTCGGTCGCATCGGGCACGCTCGGCGACGCGAACAATTCCTTTGTATTTACCGGCGCGAATATTGCCTCTCTCGGCAGCGTCCCGGTCGCGCTAAGCGGAACGTCGCTCAGCACCAGCTTTGGCGAATTTATTGACGCGGTACCGGGATCGGCGTCCAATTCCAGCGTCATCGACATCTTGCTTCATGCGAACGTGAACGGATCGCTGGGAACGTTGGATTTTAAAGGTGCTCTCAGCAAGCTTGGCAGCGCATATTTCCTGAATTTCACCGGAACGCCCGGAGCTACTTCGTTCACAGCGGGTGGCATCAATTACACGGGCTTGGTATTTGGTGGCTACGATTTTGCGATCGCCAGTATGCAGGCGGTAAATGGCGGTGGAAATGGTAAACAGACTTGGCTGCAGGGATACGTAACAACAGTCGCGACCCCCGAGCCGGCATCCATTGCTATCACCGGTATTGGTTTCGTGGTTTGCGGTCTGTTTATGCGGCGGAGAATGCAGTTATCGAACGTCCGCTAAGTAGCAGCCGACGGCGCGGGTTCGCGATAACGTCACCGGCTTACCGGAGAGGACACTCGTAATGGCGGCCTCGAGATCGTGGGTCTGGGCAGCCGGCCGGGACTTACCGAAGTCCACAAAGCGATCGTCGATTCGGCCGGAGTACATCAGGTGGCCGGCATCGTCAAAGATGGCCGCTTGCGGCGACACTGTCGCCTGACTGCGCTCGACAAGTTTGTGGCGCGGATCGCGAAGCGCCTTGCCGGGAAGTTTGTATGCTGCGATCTGTGCTTCAATGGAGGCTGCGGTCTCGGCCGGGTCCGGATAGACTAGCCAAAAGTCGACGCCGCGATGAGCGAACTCTGCGGCAATACGCTTCAGTTCCGGCGCGTACCGGTTCGTGATCGGACAATCGGTCCGGACGAACAGGAAAATCCGGGCGCGGGCCGCGTTCGCAAACGGATCGATCGGCTTGCCGCTTAAATCCAACGGACCGTCACTTGCGGCTGCGGCGCCCAACACGGCAACGGCGAGAAAGATCGTAGCGCTCTTACCGATCACCATGAATCTAGTTTACTGCCGGCTCATAGTGCGGCGCTCGAGGTCGATCAGCACGCGCTTGCGCTCGAGTCCCCAGCGATATCCGCCAAGCTCCCCTGTTCCTCGAATCACGCGATGACACGGAATGGCTAGCGCCACTCGATTTTGCGCGCATGCCCGCGCAACCGCCCGGGCAGCCCTCGGCTGACCCAGCCCCGCGGCCACTTCCGAATAAGACCGCACGCTTCCGTAGGGAATAGATTGAAGATACTGCCACACCTTCATTTGAAACGCCGTGGCGCGCACATCCACGGGCAGATCGAGGCGCGGTTGTTGTCCATCCAGATGCTCACGGAGGGCGGTCATCCAATTCTCAAATTCCGGTGGAAACGGCTCCTGCATCGGCTCGTGGCGGGCGGCGGAATATTCGGCGCCGAGCATTGCCAATAGCTCCTCGTCGCTCGCGGCGAACTGAACGAAGCACAAGCCGCGGTCCGTCGCGCCGATCATCATGCGGCCCAAAACAGAATCTACGCAGACATAGGAAATAGTGATTTCTTTTCCGGCGGAACGATATTCGGCGGGAGTCATACCGAGCCGGGTGTCTACGCGCTCATACAGACGGCTGCTCGAGCCGAAACCAGCTTCGTAGATGGCGTTTGTAACCGACGAATTCTTGCGCAATTCATGACGGAATGACTGCAAGCGATGGGCGTCGATGAATTGTTTAGGGGTTAACCCGACCACTTTTTTGAAGGTTCTCAAGAAATGGAAGCGGCTCAGGCCGGCACGCTCCGCCAGCATCGCGAGCGAGAGCGGATGCTGCGCATGCGCGCGGATGTAATCGCAGACTTCCTGAATGCGGATCAGAGCCGGGTCGGCGCCAGCGGGCTCCGCCGGACGGCACCGCAGACAGGCGCGAAATCCCGCTCGTTCAGCATCTTCGCGAGAGCCGTAGAAACGCACGTTCTTTCTGAGGGCTAGCCGGCATGCGCAGGACGGGCGGCAATATACGCCAGTCGTGGCGACGGCGAAATAGAATTTGCCATCGAACGTACGATCCCGGGTCTTTACCGCCTGCCAGAATAGCTCGTCCTCGGCCAGATTGCTCACCACCGTCTTGATTTCTTTCTTCGGCATGACCCCAGTTTGCAGCTGGACGGGACGTCGTCGCCATCCGGTTGTTGCTATGACATCATCTTTAATCTGGCAGACTAAAATTCAGGCGCCTACGGTAGGCAACCTGCGACCGAACGGCCAACAGTGTCTTAACTGTTTGTCTCACGCCAAGGGGCAGGCTCAGTTTCCTTTGATCTCATTCTGATCTCGCAAGACTCTAGAATCAATCTAACTGCGCTCTAGAACGTACTAACACCGATTTAAAGTAAAAATAGTGTTGAGAAAAGTGTGGCGGCAATCGCATTGCTCAGCGCCGCTGACGTGCTCTCGATAAACTCGAACGCGAGCCACGCCTTTTGCCTAATTTGTCCTAAGGCCGTAGATCACTAACGCCGGCATTAGTCCCCCGAGCGCTTTAGTGTGAACCTGAGTATTAGTATCGATACTTTCTTGCTGAGACGCCGTCACGTACACTTTCCCGTTCGCTACAACCGGAGGATTGTATTTGGCGAAAAAGCCCAGCCCATCGTTGCCGGATTGTTCGCTGTCCCAAAGTTCGCCTTTCGAGACATCCATTGCATCGAAGGCGCGAAGAACGCCATGCACAACTGCATGGTTGGCGCTTTCGGCGAAAGGCATCGTCGCCCATACGATCCCGGTTGCTGCGTCGGTTCCATGCGCGGAGAGAGTGAGAAAGCCACCCGGCATAAAAACATTATTTCGAGTCGGGTCATTCAGTACGTTCGGCGGAGGGAGCCCGACAGATTCTTTGCTCTTCTTGAAGAACGCGTCCGACGAAAATTTCCAGCCTGCCGGACCGGTGTCGGGAATCAGCTTGTACTGTTTCAGAAAATCTTCTTCACCCATCACGTAGGCAAACATCTGGCCTGACAGCGGCCAAATCACCGGCGCTCCATGGATATTCCAAAACAACACCTCTCCGGACTTGGCCGGGTTCGGAACGCGCGGTTGTGGGGCTCTGGTCACCTGAAAGGAGCGCAGGGACAGCTTGGTTCCCTTGCCCATGGCGTTCCGATCGATGAGATACCACCGGCCCTCTTTGCCCCCGGCGAGGACGAGATGGCTGTTGGGAATCGGTACGGGCCCAGCCGACCCCAGGTCCAAGTCGAAGGCCTTCATGTCGAAACCGTTCAGGTTGTTCCCATTCTGGGCATTCAGCGGAGCGTACCAATCTTGGATCTGAATCTTTCCGGCGACTAGACTTATTTTGACCGCGCTGTCCGCAAGCTCCAAAGAATTTGGTTTCGTGACATTATAAGTGCCGTCACCGGTGGTGAAAAAGACGCTTCCATCAACGGCTGCAGGACCATACCCCGACATCCAGATTCCTCCACGGCCGTTCAAATCGTTTTCGTTCGTCCGGGGCGTCACAGTACTGGAAAAGACATCCAGCTTCTTCGGATTGCTTGGGTCTGAGACGTCGTACGCGAACAGCCATCCACGATAGTCTCCTGTATCGCAGTGACCGCCAAAAGCAATATACAGAGTGTTCTGGTCCAGCAGCAATGCGGGTCGGTTCAGTTGGTGGAGCGGGTCAAAAGCAATAGTTCCGTTGGGTCCGGCAACGCTTCCTTCGATAGGCACACCGCTGCCTAAAGGTTTTCCGTCGGTAAGGTTCAAGGCAACGAGTGTATAGCTGAACTGAGCGCCAGTCATTGACTTGGAGGCTACGAAAATCACGCCCTGTTTCGGCGGAGCGGTTTGCGTCAGCTTGATTGTTGGAGTGCCGGTAATTCCGATCTCGGTGGTGAGGTCAACGCAGCCACTGCCGTCTCCAAGTTTTTGCGAAAGTGCTAGGCTATCGACCGGGTTTCCCAGCCCGTCGGCTCCTGGCCCCGTGTGCCAAAGTGCCTTCGTGGATTCCCCAGTCGGCGGATCGGCCGATGTATCTTCAGCGTCGAACGCGTAAACGCTATTGTGTTCGGTCGCAACGATCACAACATTCACGGCGCTCGGCTTGTTAACGATCGAGGCTTGGGTGACGATCAGAGGTTGCGCATATATATTGCCGTCTACGTTCCGAAACGCAAGCTTGCCGAATCTATTGTTGTTTACATTCGACTTTCTCAGCTTGGTTTCATTCAGGTTGGCACCCGGACGCGAGTTGTCGTACCGGTAGGTCAGAACGTCGACTTGCGCGGCGATCGGTAGAACCGCTATCAGGCCGCCGGACACTAGGGCAGGCAATAATGCTGCACTTAGTCTTGGCATTTTTAGACCTCCTGCGCTCCGCCATAAATTCCATCGTGGAGCTCATGCTGCATTCTCCCACCGATACTCGTCATGTAGGCCACTGAGAATAGGTTTGCCGTCGTCACGACGAGCGCAGGCCACAAACTGGACGCAAGCTGGCTCAGTTCCTCAGTGGCGTATCGCGATCGCCCAATGGGGTATCTGAAGGATGATCTCCGTCGGATCTGCACAGGCCACTCCGAGCGGTTAGTGTTCAAGATTCAGACCGCGCCAAACTTTGGGAAAGACATCGGCTGAGTGGCTGTATCCGTCCCGATGTTCAAACACGAACCACACATCCTGGTACTCCAGCTCTTCGCGCATGGCTGAAGGGGCTAACAGATCGTTGCCGAGTTGGTCTTTCAAGACCACGTTTTCAACCTCTGATCATCTAAGCGTAGACAGAGCTCAAGGTAACAGTAGTTGGTGGGCGATACAGGGCTCGAACCTGTGACCTCGTGCGTGTGAAGCACGCGCTCTAACCAACTGAGCTAATCGCCCGGAAATGAAATGCTCTTCCGATTCTAAACCAACGCTCGTATGCGACCCTGAAGTCTAAAATGAGCGGCTCATCGTTTCGCCTTCTCTGTTGCGACATCGGCGGTGTCTTAGGCACCAACGGATGGGATGCGGACCTGCGCCAAAAGGTCTGCCGGCATTTTCAAGTTGCCCCTGAATCGATCGACGAGCGTCATCGACTGATGTTCGATACCTACGAGCGAGGCTTCGTGAATTTCGAAACGTACTTGCGCTACGTTTTTTTCGATTCGCCGCGCGCATTCAGCTTGGAAGAATTACGCGACTATATCTACGCGGGCTCTCAGCCCTGGCCCGAAAACATCGCTCTCTTCTCACGGGTGAAAAAGGCCAACGGATTGAAGCTTGCCTTGATCAGCAATGAAGGGCAGGGAATTACCGAGCATCGGGTCGACACGTTTGGTCTGCGCGAGCTGGCCGATTTCATGGTCGTTTCGCATTACGTGCACATGCGCAAACCGGATCGGCAGATTTGGCAACTCGCGCTCGACCTGGCGCAAGTGAAGGCTTCCGAATCGATCTATGTGGACGATCGCGCGCCCTTCGCGCAGGTGGCCGCGGACATTGGGTTCGCGGCCTTCCCACACGTATCTGTCGACGCCACGCGCGAGCAGTTTCGAAAACTCGGGTTGGCTATTTGAGCTGCTTATTCGCTTCGTCCCAATTCACCAGATTCCACCAAGCGGCGATGTATTCAGGGCGGCGATTCTGATACTTGAGATAGTAAGCGTGTTCCCAGACATCCAGGCCCAAGATGGGTTTCTTTCCGTCCATGAGCGGGCTGTCCTGATTCGCGGTGGACAGAATCTCAAATTTAGAGCCGCCGCCCTTGACGAGCCAAGCCCAGCCGGAACCGAACCTGGTAGTCGCCGCGGCGTTGAATTTTTCTTTGAACGAATCGAAGCCGCCAAAGGTCGCGGTGATTACGTTTTCGATTTCGCCCTTAGGGGCGCCGCCGCCTTTTGCCGATAGCAGATTCCAGAAGAGCGAATGATTGGCGTGGCCGCCGCCATTGTTGCGGACCGCCGTCTTGATCGCTTCTGGAACTGCCGCCAGACTGTTGGCCAGTAGTTCTTCTACTGTCTTGCTCTGTAGATCCGGCGCCGATTCCAAAGCCTTGTTCAAGTTCGTGACGTACGCGCCATGGTGTTTGCCGTGATGAATTTCCATGGTCGTCTTGTCGATATGAGGCTCCAGCGCATCCGCGGGATAGGGTAGTGGTGGAAGTGTAAATGCCATAGCTGCTCTCAGGCTATCTTATGCCTTGTAAACAGAGACGCCGGCCACGATGGTTTCTTTCACTTCAAGAATGTAAGAATCGGGGTCCCAGCGGAACCGGACTAAATCTGCTCTTTCCCCCGTAGCCAATCCTCGCAGCCGCCCCGCCACGCGTCCGGCGCGCGCCGCATTCACCGTCGCCATCGTCAGCGCCTCGCGCAGCGATATACCCGCCATCCGGATGCTATTGCCAATGGCGCGATCCATTCGAAGAGCCGAGCCGGCGAGCCGCTCCGTTCCCGTGAGCACGACGCTGCCATTCGCGCGCAGCTCAACTTCTACCTGGCCCAGACTGTAGCGGCCCGGTTCACACATTGCCGGCATCACCGCATCGGTAACGAGCACCGCACGCTCGAGTCCCTTGGCGCGCAGCGCAGTTCGCAAAAACGCCGGCGGAATGTGAATCCCATCCACGATGAAACTGGCAATAAGGCGATCCTCGGCCAATTGATCCCAGATGTAATTCTGAGTTTTAGGAAGCGTAGGATGCGCCGCATTGCCTAAATGGGTCGACATCGTAGCGCCCGCATCCACGGCGGCTCGAATCTGATCCGTGCTCGCCTTGGTGTGGCCAACACTTGCCACAACTCCCGCACGCACCAATGTCTTGATGTATGCCGGCGACGGCTCCCATTCGGGCGAGACCGTGACTAAGCGAATTTCGCCCTGCGCCGCTTCCTGCCAACGTTGGAACTCCTCGCTGTCGGGAGGCCGCACATGCTCGAGCGGATGCGCCCCGCGCGGTCCGTCTTCGCGCGAGATATGCGGACCCTCCACATGAATACCCGCCATGGCGTGCGCCTCGGGCCGGCTGGCGGCGTGGAAGCCGCTTTTTGCGGCGACAAGATTGCGCAACGCGCCAACAATCCGCTCCTCCGAACCGGTGATCAACGTCGGAAAGAAACGCGTGACGCCGGTTTCGAACATCGTACGAATCGATTGCGCGATGGCTTCGTGCCCAGTGGCCGGGTCGTTGTAGTCGACTCCGGCGAAGCCATTCACCTGCAGGTCGATAAAACCGGGCGCGAGGAACTCGGAACTCTCCGGCGCCTGGATCAACTCATCCACCGCGAGCAGCGCCGCGCCGTACTCCACTTCGAGAACGGCCGACGAGCCAGGATTCTTACCAACAATTGTTTTTCTAGAGGACGAAGCTTCCGACATAATCACCCAACTATGTTTTTTTCACAATTTACGCACAACCGGCTCCGCATAAGCAGAGGCAATGGCAAGAGTTAAAACGTGTTGAAAAGCCCGGCACGCGATGCAATCCATGCTGGCGCTCACGCCGCAGTCTGCGGTACAAGTTATAAAGATCCGGCGCGAATACTGGATTGGCAGGTAATCTCGGGGGAGGTGGCTGCGGATCGGGTGTTCGCGCGCGGACGACAATTTGAGCTCGGGCCAGTCGCAATGCG
>Ga0193753_10003505_pt1 | contig 11544 bp, 6 predicted proteins | sample H1c2metaG_FD_144925 | JGI IMG/M metagenome (GOLD analysis project Ga0193753, IMG submission 144925) | Soil microbial communities from a riparian zone of the East river system, Colorado, United States - H1c2 | ecosystem: Environmental > Terrestrial > Soil > Riparian zone | place: USA: East River... | reverse complement strand
GTTGTTGTGCACCTTGTTGTGGGAAATGGTAAAACCGTTCACGTCGCCGTTCACGGTGAACGATTCGCTGCAGCCCGTTTGCAAGTCAGTCAGCTCGTTGCCAGCGATGGTGATGTTGTGCAGCGGCGCTGTGCCGTTGGTGCCGGCAACGATCAGGCCAAAAGCTTCCGGTTCCGCGCCCGTGCAGTTCCCGTTATGAACGCTCGCGGTGCCGGTGTTCCAAATGTGGTGAATGTAGTTGTCCACCAGCTGGATGTTGGTGCCGGAGCCTTCCACGTGCACTCCGGCGGGTACCAGGTTGTCGTTGGTGGTGGTGAAATTGTAGATCTCAAAGCCGTCGACGGTGACGTAGCTTTGCGTATCGATGTCCACCAGTCCGTAGGCATACTCGCCGTTGTTGACAATTGCAACCGACCCTCCGTTGATGATGGCGGCGGCGGGGTAGTCATAGTTTCTGATGATGAAATAGCCGCCGGACGCCGACCCCGACCTGGTGATCGAAACCCGCTCGTTGTAGGTCCCCGCGCGGGCGTTGATGGTGACCCCCGCGCCGCCAACGGTGTTCATGGCATGCGTGATCGTCGCCCAGGGCGAAGCCAGCGTTCCCGCTCCGCTCGCGTCGCTTCCGCTCGGCGAGATATAGTAATTGGTGTTGGCCGAAACGCCGCTTGTGATATTGAAGGTTGCGCTCGCCGTCTGATGAGTCGGAGAGGTCGAGTCAATCGCGCGAACCGTAATGGAGTAACTACTGGCGGCGGTGGGCACTCCGCTCAATACTCCCGTCGAGCTCAGGGCCAGGCCCGGGACGCTGCCGCTTGTAATCGTCCAAGCATAGGGGGCGGTCCCGCCGCTGGCCGCGAGTGTGGTGCTGTAGAGATTGTCGACCGTGCCGTTGGGCAACGGGGACGGGGTTGTAATCGTCAACGCGCCGGCCGCAGCCAAATTGCCGGTGAGTAAGAGACTCAGCAGAACCAGCCCATAGCCGAGGCCTGAGCTAAACCCTTGTTTTTCAATAGAATTACTTGGTTTTATCATAAAACCTCCTCTTTTCTGCGGAATTTGTAATCGGGCCGGACTACGTGCAAGCCTTCCGCAAGGGGAAGGCAATGGCGATCGCAAACAGCAATTCGAAGATCTCGAGTTGCTTCTAGAAATAGAACTTTAACGCGACTTGAATGAACCGAGGATCGCGCGCCGCCTGCGCGAATCCGAACCCGGGCGAGCCATTCTCGGTCGCAATGTTTTCCTGAATGTTGTTGGGGTTGCTGAATTGGGGGTTGAGGTGATTGAAAGCGTTGAAAAATTCAGCCCGGAACTCAAATCGCGAGCGTTCATTCAGGGGAAAGATCTTGAACAGAGAAATGTCCCAGTTCTGATAACCCGGTCCTTGAATGATATTTCTTCCCGCATCCCCGAATGTGCCCAGGGTGGTATTGGTGGCGAACGCGCAGGTGTTGAACAGAGTGCCGGAAACGCAGGGGGTGCCGTTAGGATTGCCGATCACATTCGGCCGGGCTGCGTTGAACACGAAGCCGCCACCATCGGAGTTGGAGAGGTTGGTCGAGATGTCGGTGGGAGTAAACCAATTCCCGGTCGAAGCCGTGGCAATTCCCGCGACCTCCCAGTTGCCGATGATCTGATTCAACAGACCCGTGGCATTTCCGCCGATGGCCTTGTTGCTGCCAAAAGGCAGCTCGTACTCATAACTGAAGACGATGCGGTGGCGCACATCGAAGTCTGCGTTGCCGTACTCGAGTAAGGGATCGTTTTGCAGCCGGAAGTCGCCCTGGTTCTGTGATCCCAGGCTGGCGCTCGAGGCATCATCCAGGGCATGACTGTAAGTGTAGGAAACCTGGAATTGCAGCCCATGGCTGAGGCGCTTTTCCAGCCGGGCCTGCAATGAGTTGTAGTTCGAGATTGCGTTCGAACGCAGCGTCGCAATCGCCACATCAAACACGGGATCGCAGTTGTCAGGATCAGCCAGGTCGCAGGGACCGGGCGCGCCCGGAGCAGCTTTTCTGGCCGGACGCCGGGGTGCGGTGGGCGCGGTCTGATCGACGGTGGGCACGGCTTGGTTGCCGTTATAGAACCCGTAGAGTTTCTCCCCCTTCGAACCGGCGTAGGAAACTTCGAGCACCGTATCCGCAGCCACTTGATACTGCAACCCGGTGTGCCACTGCTGGTTGTACGGAGTTCGCAGGTTCGGACTGATCGAATACAGTTCGGGATTGTTGGGATCGGACAGTGCCGTGGCCGGAAAGCCTTGCGCCAGAACGTTCAGGTTCGGAATCGAGCAATCAAGTTGGCCCGCGCCAGGATTTGCCGAGGACGCGCTGCATTGCGTCAACCCGAAGGTCTGCGCCGAGAAAAACGGCGGATTGAAGCCGGGACTGGGATTGGAAAACGGGCCATTCTCCTGGCCCCCATAAAAGATTCCATAGCCGCTGCGCCACACCAAGCGGTCGCTAATTTTGTAGGCGAAGCCAACTCTTGGCGCGAAGTTATTCAAGTCAGGATTGATCAATCCGCGAGATCCATCGCGATTCACCGGAAGGCTCGCCGCCAGGGTGGGCGTGAGCTGAGCGGCTTGGCCCTTGGGAACTAACAGGGAGAGTGCGGCAAAATCAAACGTCCCCTCCTCATCGCTGTGCTCCTTGATGGTGCTAAAAAACTCGTAGCGCAATCCCAGGTTCAAGGTAAGCCGGTCGGTCGCCTTCCAGTCATCCTGGGTGTAGCCGGAATATATTTGCCGCCGGTAATCGATGTCATGCAGGCTGGTGATGTCGCCGCCGTCCGGTATCCCGAGCATGAAGGTGGCGAAAGAACTGCCGCCGCTGGTTGGGGATGCCGGATTGTCGGTGAATTCGTTTCCGAAGTTCATGTCTCCGCGGGATGCGGCCGGCTGAAAAATGGTGAACTGTTCAAACCGCAATTCGGTGCCGAACTTCAACACGTGCCGGCCGTGGACTCTCACCAGATTGTCGGTGAAGACGTAGCTGTTTTGTTTTTCCACCGAGGGCAGATAGCCGGAGCTGCCGATGCCCGAGGTTCCGTCGCTAAAGCTGAGGCTCGGCAAGCCGCCATTGATCGGGGTGAACGGAACACCGGGAAATCCCAACTCGCCGGAAATATCCTGGTCAGAATTGAGCTGGAAGCGATGGGCGTTGATCCGGTTGTATCCGATGCGCAGCTCGTTCGCCAGGTTCGGCGTGAATATGTGGTTCTCCCCGATGGCTGCACTCCGGTAGGAGTTGTCCTCGTTCCCATCGAAGAATCCCCCGCCGTCGAGCGCATTGTTGAAAGGCGCCGGAATGGAGCTGGGTTGATCTTCATAGCTGACCCGGCCGAAGAGATTGTCTTTGCTGCCGATGGTGTGATCAATGCGAACGTCGAAATTGTTGCGGTTCTCGCTGCGCTTGGGGTCCGAGAGGAAATTGTTTCCCCCGATGCTGGCGTTGGGTTGGGGAAATAAAGCCGCCAGGCGCGCCGCCAGGGGATCGATCAGACCTCCCGGAAAAACGTTGGTGGGAGCGCCGGAGCCATTGATGGGCACGCCGCAAAAGCCGTTCGGATTGAGTCCGGATTGTTGCGTCAATCGGGTATTGAAAATCTCGCCCGCAAAGGTGGGGTTTCCGCTGCAATCGAGGGCGACGCTGTTGGTGATGGGGAGACCGGAGTTCGGATCCACTTGGGGGGCAACCGTGGTCGTGAGCAGACTGCTGAAATCACCGCCAATCATCGCCTGCGTCGGAATCAGGCTGAGCTGCGGAAGCGCCTGGCGAATGCGCAGTCCTTCATAGTCGACAAAAAAGAAAGTCCGGTTCTTCACAATCGGGCCACCCAGGGTTGCGCCGAATTGGTTCTGCTGGTAGGGCTGGCGGCCGAAGACGTCAAATGCATTCCTGCCATCGAGCTTATCGTTGCGCAAGAATTCGTACCCGTCCCCGTGGAGTTGATTGGTCCCCGATTTGATTACGGCGTTCAGGATGGCGCCGTTGCCGCGGCCGAATTCTGCGCTGTAAGAGTTGGTCTGCACCTTGAATTCGGCAATGGCATCCACCGAAGGCTGGATGACGTAGGCGGTTTCATTCAGCACGTCTCCCAGGTTCGCATTATTGTCCACCCCATCGAGCAGAAAATTGTTCTGGAGCGAGCGCGCGCCGTTCGCGCTGAATCCGTAGCTGGCGGAAACTCTCGAACCGGGCTCGCTCGGCGCCACACCGGCGCTGAGCTGAGCCAATTGCGCGTAGTTCCGCCCATTGAGAGGAAGGGTGCTGATGCGGTGACTGTCCACGACCTGGCCCAGGTCCGAGGTCTCGGTCTCCAGTTGCGGTCCCTGGGTTGTGACGGTCACGCTTTCATTGACACTTCCTACCTGAAGGGTGACGTCGATCGCGGGGCGTTCCTGGATGTTGACGATCACGGGTCCAACGGTCGTTTTCTTGAAGCCCGGCTTTTCGACAACCAAGTTGTAGCGCCCGATTTTCAGCGGGCTGGCTACATACTCCCCCTGGGCGTTGGTCGTCAGTTCGACGGCGGTGCCGCGGTCCGCATCGACAACCGAGATTTTTGCGCCAGAAAGCAGGGCGCCGCCGGGGTCGCGGACGGTACCGGCGATTGCCCCGGTATCTTTTTGTCCCAGCGCGAGAGTTGAGAATCCGACGACCGCCAGAACCATTGCGGCCGCAAGACCGAACTTGCCAAGTGCCGCCGGACGGGCACACCCTTGATCCCTGTTCATGGACTTCCTCGCTATCAAGACTGGAAAAGAACGGATCGCAAGCGACAAACAATTGAGCGAGAGTGCATCAGATGTGATCGTTTGTCAACTATTTTGTTTGCTTGACTTCGGGTTTTATGTTAGTGGTGCGGCCAGGAAGTTTCGTTTATTACGCTGGCATAGCCCGCGCGGCTATAAGATGAAGCATTGTCTGGACGCTTGGGGGGCCAACCGCAGCCATGCTTGCTGAAGAACGTAGGTTTCGCATTCGGGAGATTCTTGCCACCCAGAGAACGATCAGCGCCTCGGAGCTCTGCAGTACGCTGGAGGTGACGCCGGCAACCATTCGCCGTGATCTCGCGACTCTCGAAGACGAAGGGGTACTCGTTCGTTCCCACGGTGGCGCAGTGTCTCGCATGTCGAGCACAAAGTTTCAGCCTTCCTACGAGACCTTGGCCCGCAGCAACAGCGAAGAGAAGCGTGCGATTGCTCGCGAAGCCGAGAAACTGATTCTGGACGGGGACACCGTGTTTCTCGAGGGCAGTACCACGGTGTTGGAACTGGCGGACTGCTTGCACCATCGCAATCGCCTTACGGTAGTGACCAATTCCCCCACGATTGTGTGCCAGTTGCAGCACTGCGCCGGGGTCACCGTTTTGTGCACGGGCGGCGATCTGCAAAGAGACACCTTTTATTTCTCCGGAGAATGGGCGCAGCGCGCCCTTTCCGAAATCCGGCTGGACAAAGCGGTTTTGGGTGTAAGTGCGATCGATCCGGGCTACGGCATCTCCACCGCCAATCATGCCGAGGCCCAGGTCAAGAAGATGATCGTCAAGGCGGCGAAGACCCGGATTGCTCTGGCCGACCACAGCAAATTCGGCAAGCAGTCCTTTGCTTACGTGGGCCCGGTCACGGACGTCGATACGCTGATCACCGACTCCGGAACAAGCTCGAAACACGTCGATGAATTGCGCGAAGCCGGGCTGGAAGTCATCGTCGCTGAATGCCAGCCGGCGAACCCTGCAGGCCCTAGAATTCGATCACATACAAACAAAAAGCATTGACAATCGCTCAAATCCGGACTAGGTTAGTCTCCGGGTTGCGCGGGTTTTTTCCCGTCTAGGGGGAGTATTGAGCGATTGTGGGAAAAAATTAAGACTGTCCAGGGTTCTGGGGGGGCTCGACCACCGCGCCCTGGTGGTCGCTTTCGATCATGCTCTGGTTCTCGGTCCGATTCCCGGGACCGAAGACTCTCTGGCGCAGATGCGTCGTTTTGCCGAGGCCAAGGTCGATGCCTTGCTGCTGAATCTTGGCTTGATCCGGCAATTCGCCGAGGCTCGTCTGCCCGGATCTCTGCCCTCGGTCATCGCTCGCATTGATTGGACCAGCGTGTGGTCAGCGGTCGGTGAGAACGGCGAATGCGATCTCCGCAGCTGCCTGCTGGCTCGTCCCGAACATGCATTGCGTCACGGCGCCGATGCCGTGCTGACCTACATGGTGGTGGGCACGGGTGATGCAGACTTCGAGAGCAAGGAGATCGCACGCACCGCCCGGGTCGCGCGCGAGTGCGAGCACATCGGAATTCCCTTGATCGTCGAGTCGCTGGCGCGAGGCAAAAATGTTGCCGCTCCCGGAGATCCAAAATGGCTCCATCGCCACATCCGCATGGCCGCCGAGCTCGGAGCGGATGCGATCAAGACCGATTACAGTGGAGACCCGGAATCCATGCGCGCCGTGGTGGAGGGCTGTTCCATCCCCATCCTCGTGCTCGGCGGAAGCCGCCAGGCTTCCGATGCCGACGCGCTCGACGTTGTGCGCGGAGCCGTCGCCGCGGGAGCGGCGGGAGTCTTTTTCGGGCGCAATGTCTTCCAGGCATCGGACATGCAATCCTTTCTGCAACAAGCACGCGCCGTTCTTGACGGAGTCGAGGTTTTACAATCCAGGAGATAGAGCAAGAATGTCCCGCAGCCGTCGAACAACCGCCGTACAGAGCGTGAGCGATCTAGTGGACGGCCGCAATGGCTACCGCGTCAGAACTGAGTGGGGACACGTTTCCGTTCTGGCCGGTGGCGGCCACATCTGCGAGTTGAGCCTCCATAGCGTCCCCGGAGTGAATCCGTTGTGGCGTCCGCCATGGACGACCATCGATCCCGATCGCTACCTGCCCAGCAAGCACCGGCGTGTGTACGGCCCGCCCCCGGACGGCAAATTGCTTGCCGGCATCGCCGGACACAGCCTGAGCTTCGACCATTTCGGACCGCCGTCGAAGGAAGAAGCAGCGGCCGGACTCAGCACGCACGGGGAGGCCCCGTCGTTGAAATGGAAGTTGCTGCAGAAATCTGATTCCCGCCGGCCTACTCTCCAATACGGCCGAACCCTGCCGCAAGCGCAAATCGATTTCCGTAGAACCATTGCCGTCGACCCTGCCCATCCCGTTATTTACTGCGAAGAGCAGGCAACCAATCTCAGCGCCTATGATCGACCCATTTCATGGAATGAGCATGTCACGTTTGGTCCGCCATTTCTGGAGTGCGAAACCACGATCTTTGACATGCCGGCAACGCGTTCGCGGGTGAATCCTCCCGGCTACAGCGAAAGGATGTTCCTCGAGCCCGATGCTGAATTCCTCTGGCCCAACGCCCCCACCCAGCAGGGTGCAACGGCAGACTTGCGTAAAACGCCCGACAGGCGGTTCGGACACTACACCGCTCAGCTGCTCGATCCCGGCCGGGAAATCGCTTTCATCAGCGCCTGCAATCCAGCGCAGCAATTGCTGGTCGTGTACGTGTTCCGCAGAGCGGAGTTTCCGTGGGTTGGCAACTGGGAGGAGCGAAACAATCGCACCGCGGCCCCTTGGAAAGCGCGGACGTTCTGTCGAGGGATTGAGTTCAGCACCACTCCCTTCCCGATTCCCCGCCGCGACACCATCGACCAAGGCCTGCTTTTTGGCGAGCGCACTTATCGCTGGCTTCCGGCCAAGGCCACCCGCAGGGTGCGCTTTCTGATCCTGCTGTTCCGAGTTGCGGAAGGATTCGCGGGAGTCCGCGACGTCACGGTCGGCAAACAGAGCGTTCAAGTCGTGGAGTCGGCGGCCAATGCGCGCGTGCTGACCGTGTCGGCGGGAGGTTTTCTGTAATTGGATTTTCAATCCACAGCAAGTTTGCACAACCGGATTGTCAGCCGCGAAGGAGTAATCCAGCTCTCATGAGTTTGCTGGCCGTTGACATTGGATCAAGCGCGTGTAAAGCGGTTCTGTTCGCAGTCGGCGGGGAGATGCTTGCGCAGCACACGTCGGCCTACACTCCCGAGTTCCCCCGGCCATGTTTTGCCGAAATGGATCCGGAGAAATTCTGGCACGCCGTTTGCGCCTGCTGCCGAGCCGTTGCCGGAGAGACAGTTGAGCCGGTACAAGCGCTGTGCCTCAGTTCACACGGCGAGACCTTCGTCGCCCTCGATGGCAACGGCCGTCTGCTGAGCCCGGCAATTCTTAACCAGGACAGCCGCGCTTCCCGCGAAGCCGCCGCGCTCGAACAGGAGATCGGCCGCAAGCGCCTGTTTCAGATCACCGGACTGGTGGCGCACCCCATGTATTCCATCCCAAAAATGATGTGGCTACGCCAGCATCGGCCGGAGTTGTTCGGGCCGGCAACTCGCTTTGTCACGCTGGTCGGCTACATTTTGCAGCGCATGGGACTTCCGCCTCACACCGACTATTCTCTGGCGTGCCGTTTTCTGGCTTTTGATATACACCAACGGGCATGGTCCGACGAAATTCTGGATGCGGCCGGGATTAAGAAGGACTGCTTGCCGCTGCCCGTCCCCGCCGGAACCATCGCAGGAAAACTGGATTCCGGCCGGGCGGGCGAGCTCGGCCTTCGCCCCGGAATTCCGGTCGTAATCGGAGGCCACGATCAGCCCTGCGGTGCCCTCGGTGTAGGCGTAATCGGCAGCGGCCGGGTATCCGATTCCATCGGGACCTACGAGTGCATCCTTGCCGGTTCCGACGCTCCGGTTCTTACGGACGCTGCCTTGGCGGCATCGCTCAATTCTTACTTCCACGTTGTGCCCGACAAATTCATCACCATCGCCTACTTCCCTTCCGGCATCATGCTCAAGTGGCTTCATGACCTGCTGTATGGCGACGGATCGGGTGCCAACGCCGCGCCAACAATTGCCGAGAATGTCGAGGCCGATCACCTTGCCTTTCTGGAAGCCCACGCTCCGCAAGGCCCCACCGGCCTGTGCATCACTCCCCACCTGATTGGTACTTGCAATCCCGAGTTCAATCCTCACGCGCGCGCAGTGATCGCTGGTCTGAGTCCCGGCACCAGTCGCAGCCAGCTTTACAAGGGCATCCTGGAAGGGTTGGCCTGCGAGCTAGCGCTGGTAGCTGAGGCGTTGGCGGAGAGCGCCGGAGAGTTTCAGGACATTTACGTGACCGGAGGAGGTTCGCGTTCGCCGCTGGGGCTGCGCCTGCGCGCCGCGCTTAGCGGTCGGCGCCTGCACGTGATGGGATCGACAGAAGCGGTTTGCCTGGGCACCGCGATCGTGGCCGGGGTCGCCGCCGGGGTATATAAGGACGTGGGGGAAGCGGTCGCGCAGGTAACCCACGAAGTCGCCACCGTTGCCCCGAGCCGGGATGTTGCCAGCGGCTACGCTGAACAGGTAAAGCAGTACCGCGCGTTTCGTGCACACATGATCACACATTTCGATTTTGTTACCCACAAGGAGAAGCCTTGATCCAGCCCACAATCGGATTCATCGTCTATGGTGTTCACAAAGATGGCCTCAAAGACCCGATGGGAGTGCCTTTCATCGACGATGCGATCGTCAAAGGTTCGAAAGCAGCGCTCGCGCAAGCAGGTCTGAAGGTGGTGGAGCACCCCGTTGTCGTGGCCACGAAAGAAGAAGCGCGCTCCGCCATGAAGGAAATGAAGGCAAACGAGAAGATTGACATGATCGTGCTCTTCTCCGGAACCTGGGTCTGGGCTGCGCACCTGGTAGGCGCAATTCGCGAGTACGCCGCCAGTGGTAAAGCCGTACTGCTGTGGACCCATCCCGGGTCCCAGGGCTGGCGGCCCGTGGGGGGGTTCGTCATGCACGGTGGTCTGCTCGAAATTGGAGTTCCCCACAGATTCGTCTATGGCGAAGCCGAGGAGTCGGCGACCATCGCAAAGATAGTCAGTTACGCGCGCGCCGCTCATCTCAAGAGTCTGCTGAACATGTCCACGCTGGGAGCCTTTGGCGGCCGGGGTATGGGCCAAACCTGCGGCGTGGCAGATCCTTCGCAGTGGATGCGAATGTTTGGCGTGGACATTGATTCCCGCGACACAACTGAGCTGATCGGTGCCGCAGCAGAGGTTTCCCCGAAGGAAATCTCCGATCTTCAGCCCCGGTTGCAAAAGCTCTTCGGAACTGCGCCTGAAAAGAACGTCGTCAACGAACGGTCGATCCGTCTTTATATCGCTCTCCGGAAGATCGTCGAGAGGGAGAAATTCGATTTCTACACGATTCAGTCTTTTCCCGGCCTGGGCGACGACTATTCCGCTACTTGCTTTGCTCAAAGCATGATGCTCGAAGATGGCTATGGAACTTCAACCTTGGGCGACTTTAATACCGCGCTCACTGTCTGGTTGCTAACCAGGCTGAGCAAGGAACCGGTGTACTACGGCGACTTACAGCACGTCGACAAGAAGAGGAAGGAAATCAAGATCATCGGCGATGGCGCTTGTCCCCCCTCGCTCGCCAGCAAGCTGGGCCCTGCCGGTTTCTCCGAGCACGGCATCCCGACCGAAGGCGAAGCGGGTGGTCTTTCGGTTCGACTGATCTGCAAAGTGGGCGAGGGTGTGCTGGCCCGCGTCGGCCGAATCAACGGGGAATTCCAAATGGTGATCACCCGCGGCAGTATCTTCGAGCCCCCTCAGGAACAGGTAGAACAACGGCTCAGCGAGTGCGGCATCCCCTTCTGGCCGCACGGCTTCGTGACTGTTGACTGCGACATTGAGAAGATGCTCGACAGTTGGACCAACGAATACGCGTGCCTGGGGTATGGCAGTGATTTGTATCCTGCATTGGTCGATTTTTGCGAATTAACCGGAATCAAGCCGGTTTTGCCCTAAATCTGCCGCATGCTCAGCCCTTCGAATCGGCACCCCGGGCAGGACCTCGATGCCCGCGCGCCGCCAGCCAGACTGGACTCGGCCAAGATCGCCCGGCATCTCGGGGAGAAAAAGCAGGCCAAGAAGCGTGCCCACTACCGGTTCGAGATTGAGAAACACCGCGGAACGCGAAGCAGTCATCCTGGCTGGTGAGGGAGTGAGAAGGCGATGGAAGGAGGGTTCCGTGAGGAGTGAGAGGCTTCAGGTTGTGGCTCGCCCTGCCGTTTGATGCCGGGGGCATTCCGCATGGAACAAAGCTACACCATCCCGTCGAGCACGCGTCGCATCGTGGTCGGTGCCGTCGAGATCCTGCCCGGAGGCAGGGAAGGAGCGATTGCGCACGCCAGACCATGGTCTTCAAACCAGGCGAGAAAGCGCGACTGCTGCGCGTCCGCGAGCCGCGATTGATTGATCCAGGTGTAGTAGGCGCCCATGTCCGCGTCGATCAGAGATCCGGCCTTGTCCTGCGGCTGCACCAGGGGATCGCGCGCCAGCAGCTGCTCCATCGGCGCGTCGGATTGGCGCGTGGCAAACCTTGCCAACAGCGTAAGGGGCTGGGCGCGATGCAGGCATTCACGCGAAGCCCATTGGACGAAGGTTGTGCTGTAGATCTGGCATCCGGCTCCTTGAGTGAGTATGTTCACCTCAAAATTGCGCAAGGCCGCG
>Ga0193753_10003504_pt1 | contig 11545 bp, 5 predicted proteins | sample H1c2metaG_FD_144925 | JGI IMG/M metagenome (GOLD analysis project Ga0193753, IMG submission 144925) | Soil microbial communities from a riparian zone of the East river system, Colorado, United States - H1c2 | ecosystem: Environmental > Terrestrial > Soil > Riparian zone | place: USA: East River... | reverse complement strand
CCGACGTCATCGTCACCATCGCGCCGACCGCCGAGACGATTCTCGGAAAGACCGACGCCACCGGCGCCTATCGCATCGCGATCCCCACGCCCACCGGCGAATACATCCTCAACGTCAGCCTCCTCGGCTGGAAGCCGTTTCGTCAGCGCGTGACGATCGCCGCGCCCGACACGGTCGCCGTCGTCAACCCAAAACTCAGCGCCAGCGTGCAACAGATCGCTGCGGTGCGTGTCGAAGCTCGGCGACCGCGCCCAGCGCGCGCACTCGACGGGAATCCCGCACCGGGAACGGACGGCACGAACAAGGTGATCGACGGCGTGATCAACGCGCTGCCTCCAGAGCTCCGCGGAAATATCGAGGCGCTCGCCGCGCTCGTGCCCGGACTTGCCGTGACCAGCAACGGCGTCTCGGCGTTCGGGATGGGCTCCGACGCCAACATGACGACGCTGAACGGCATGCCCTTCGCCGCGGGCGCGGTCCCCCGCGACTTGCAGACCGGCACCAGCTTCATCACGTCGACGTGGGATCCTCGCTACGGTGGATTCAGCGGCGCCCTGCAGTCGGCGACACTCAATCGCGGCACCAACATCTTCAACAAACGCGCGAGCGCGGCGCTGGACGCGCCGATGCTGCAGGTCGGCGACGCCATCGCATCGCGCTTCGGGCAGAAGTTCACCAACGTGATTTTGGGCGGCGCCAGCTCCGGCCCATTCTCGCTCGATCGATACTTCTTTAATACGGGCTATCAGGCCTCGCGTCGTACCGCGGACGTGGCGACGCTGCTCGACCTGGACCGTGACGCGCTGCTGCACGCCGGGATCTCGCCGGACTCCGCATTCCGTCTGACGCAGCTTCTCAACGGGCAGCACGTACCGCTGACGACGGGTGGCATTCCCGACAGCCGCACGACGATGTCCGGATCGTTTCTCGGACGGTTCGACAAGGCCCTGCCGGCGACGAGTCCCGCCGCGGTCCCGCTTCCGGCGTGGAACATCGTATTCGGCGCGAATCTGTCGCAATCGAAGGCCTCGGGACTCACCCCAACGGCACTTCCGGCGACGACCGGCACGACCACTGACGGCAACGTGATGATTCAAGGACTCTACTCGCGCTACCTCGGAAAGTACGGCGACTACGTGAACGAGACGTCCACCAACATCACGTTGGGCCAAACCAAGGGATCGCCCTTCCTCTCACTCCCGAGTGGCAACGTTCTGATCGCGTCGTCGCTCAGCGGCGCCGCGAGCCCGGCGACGATCGGCAGCCTTGGCTTTGGCGGCAGCAGCGGGCTCGCGCGCGATTCCAAGACGTTGTCGTGGGAGCTCGACAACATGACGAGCTTTCTCATCAAGCAGCATCCGTCGCTGCCGGCCAAGCTCTTTCTCCAATCGCGGTACGAGCACTACGACCAGTCGATCAGCGCCAACCGCTTGGGGTCATTCAGCTACGCATCGCTCGCCGACCTCGCGGCGAACGTGGCAAGCAGTTATGCGAGAACTCTCAACGTGCCCGATCGGGCCGGCGGCGAGTGGAACGGGGCGGCGTCGTTAGGTGGATCGTGGAACACACCCAAGATTGCGGTCACCGGCGGCGCGCGGGTCGACGCGAACGTCTTCACGGGGCTTCCCGCCGCCAATCCGGCGATCGAACGCACGTTTGGTGTGAGAAATGACGGTGGTCCCAACTCCGTGGACGTCAGTCCGCGACTCGGATTCCAATGGTTCACCAAGCCGCAAACTTTCAGCGTGTTCGCGAGTCCGATCTCGACGAGCGTTCGCGGCGGCCCGCAGGTTCGCGGTGGCGTTGGGCTGTTCCGAAGCTTTCTCCCATCGACACTGTTGTCGGACGCGATCGGCGCCACGGGACTTCCGGGAAGCACGCAACGACTCATCTGCACGGGACCGGCCGCGCCAATTCCCGATTGGTCGGCGTTCGCGTCGAACCCATCATCCATTCCGGTGAGCTGCGCCGGCGGAACGAGCGTGTTCGCCGACACGGCGCCGAGTGCGTCGCTCGTGGACCCGTCGTACCGGCCGTCGAAGTCGTGGCGCGCCGCGCTTGGATGGACGAACACCATCAAGGGCAATTACATCGCGATTGACGGACTCTACTCGCTCAATCTGAATCAAGCCGGCACGGTCGATCTCAACTTTGGCGGAACGGAGCGATTTGCGCTCGCCGATGAAGGTGGTCGCCCGGTGTTCGTGTCGCCCGCCAGCATCGTGTCAGCCACTGGAAGCGTGTCCGCTGTCGAGTCGCGACGGTCGGCGCTCTTTGGACGTGTCAACGATCGCGTCTCTGATTTGCGCGGCGATGCGCGACAGATCACCGCGTACGTGATTCCGAACATTCCATTCCGATTTGGCCTGGTGACGATCGGGTACACCTACGCCGACGCGCGCGTTCAGGCGCGCGGCTTCGACCAGGGCGCGGCAACCGATCCGCGGAGCGTGGAGTGGGCCGCATCGCCGTTCACTCCGCGCCATCAGATTGTCCTGCAGAGCGGTCGCGCGTTCTTCGGCGGCCACTTGGGCGCAACGATGTTCATGCGCGCGATGTCGGGGCTGCGCTTCACTCCGACCGCGGGCGGCGACGTGAACGGTGACGGATCGTTCAACGATCGCGCGTTCATCTTCCGTCCAGAGACGGCGACCGACACGAGCGTCGCGCGCGGCCTACGCGACATTCTCGCAACTGGTTCTTCATCTGCGCGAGCGTGCCTCCAGCGGCAGCTGGGCACGATCGCCGGACGCAACAGCTGTGTTGGCCCGTGGACGGCGACGATGAACATGAGCCTCGTCTTCGCCAACGTCCCGGGCACCAACAACCGGCTGAACGCCTCGCTGAACATTGCCAATCCGCTTGGCGGGCTCGATCAGCTTTTACACGGAATGGACAATTTGCACGGGTGGGGTGCAGCTCCGCTCATCGACGGAACGCTGTATCAGGCGCGCGGGTTCGACGCGACCGCGCGCCGTTTCTTGTATCAGGTGAACCCGCGATTCGGAAATACGAGCCCGTCGAATACCACGTTTCGAACACCGTTCCGGCTCACGCTCGATGTGCGGCTCGATCTCGGACACGACGCGCAGGAGCAGGCGTTGATCTTGAATCTGCGGGTGAAGCCGCCGCTGGTCGGCACGCGCGCATCCGCCGACACGATCAAGAGTCGCTACATGGGAGCGGCCGGCTCGAATGGATTCTCCGACATCTATAAACTCATGCTCCGCTACGCCGACTCGCTGGCGTTGACGCGGGAGCAGACGGAGAAGGTGCAAGCGCAGCAGAAGGTGCTGCAGGCGCGCGCCGACAGTGTTTTTAGCATTCTGGCAAAATATCTCGCGGCGCTTCCGAGCGACTTCAACGCGAAGGATGCGCTCAAGCACGTGACCGATGCGTCAGAGGACGTCTGGACGATTATCTATGCTGAAGTCCCGTTTCTCAAAGAGCTGTTGACGCCCGGACAGATTCGGCTGCTTCCCGAAGCGATGCGCAACATGGTGATCACGCCGAACTTCCGCGGTCATTTCTACTACGGCTTCTAGTCTCCAGCGCCGCCCACCGGCAATGTCAGGACCCTTCCGGTCTTCGTCTCGGACGCGTCGTAGGTTTCCGTGCCGTTCTTTGTGCAGACTTGTTCGCCCTTGGCGTTGGTCGTATAGGCGACGCACACCTGTCGTTGGCGTTTTACCGTGTGCGTCGCTCTCCACGTCGACAAGGGAGGCGCCTTGTCGGCGTCGAGAGTAATCGTGAGCGATGAGTAGTCGCCGCCGCCCATGCTGCACGACCACGAGTAGAAATGGTGAACCTTCCCCACAGCTCCCTCTCGACAGAATGCGCCCTCTGCCTCGATGACCGCGGTATCCGGATCGATGATGAAGATGCCTCGCTCTTCCCGCGAGTCGACAATCGCCTTGTACGACAAACGACCAAAGAACCGTGTCTCGGACCGTGAATCCGGCGGCGCCACCTGATGACACGCAACCGCCAGGATTGCCAGAATCGTCAACGTGGGAGTGACGACGAGAGAGCGGAACATGCTAGCGCCTCCAGTTGAATGACTGACGACGACCTTCGCGACCCTTGAGGATCGCCAATGAACAGTACGGTATAAGATTTCTCGTTATTTCTTCACGAGAACCTCGAGCGCACCTGCCGGCACCGGCACTCGACCCTCGCCGCCGCCCGCCCAACGCACCCACACGGCCCTGGGCGTGGCCGATAATCCAAGCACCTGCACCGCACCGTTCTGCGACCAATAGCCTGATCCTGCCGCGATCTCGCGCACGGGACCCATCTTGTCGCCGTAGACAACCCGCATCTGCGTTCCAATCCCGTCGGGGTTGGTCGCCGGCCCTTGAACGCGAACGCGCAACCCCGGCTTGGCGCCGCGGTTGTGAAACAGACGCGTCGCCGCGCCATTCTGTGAGACGACCAGATCGAGACGTCCATCGCCGTCATAGTCCGCGTACGCTGCGCCTCGCTGGTCACCATAGACGACCAGCCCCGACGCGGCGCCGGACATTGGCTTGAGTCCTCCCTTGCCATCGCCCAACAACAGCAGGCTTCGCCCTTCGTCGTAGCGCGGCGTACCGACTGCGGTTGGAAAGAAGTTCTGACTCAGAAAGACGTCTTCGAATCCGTCGCCGTCAAAATCGGCGACGCCGGCGTAGAACGCCGGCGCGATCTGCGCTTCGGTGGGCAGCGCCACGGCCTCGAAGTGATCGCCACGATTGAGGAACGCCATGTTGTCGAGCGTGACGGCCGTCAACTTCTGCGCGCGGGCCGCAGCGGGGCCCAGCACCTGATCGATCGTCGCGTCAGCATACGCCGCGAAAGTCCCGACACGATTTACGAGATCCGGCATTGCTACCCGGACTCGCGCATAGCTGGTGAGCGGTGCAGTCGCATGCAACCGCGTGTCTTCGCGCGCGAGCAGCATCTCTTCTTCGCCGACAGCCCCGATCGGCCCGTGATACATGAACAACGGACGGGCGCTGTCGGCACGCGCCACGGTATTACGACCCCAGCTCGTTGCCACGATATCCAACCGTCCGTCGCCGTCCAAATCGCCAACGGTGATCCCGTTCCAACGGCTGGTCCACCGGCTCAGTCCCCACGAATCGGGCGCCGGCGTGAGATGACCCTTGCCATCGTTGAGCAGCAGCAGAATCGACCCCCACTCGCGCGCCAACAACAAGTCAGGATGCCCATCGCCATTCACATCGGCGAAGACAGCCGCTGAAACCATTCCAATATTCTGAAGAAGCAGGCTGTTCTCCGTGTCGTAGACGAACGTTCCGCCCTCGTTCCGAAACAGCCCCGACGACGCCGGCGCCGGATACTTCATGGGAATCGCTCGCGATCCCACGAACAAGTCGAGGTCGCCGTCGCCATCGTAATCGGCGAGCGCGATCGGTCCCGTGGCCGACTCGTGCGACCCGACAACCGGCGTCGTCGCCGAGCCGAGCGCACCGCGCGTGAGCGGCACCTTCACCACGGCGGCAGGACCGGTCATCTCGGGCTGCGTTCGCGCTTGCCACGTCGACACGCCGGCGATGAGGCTCGCGGCACCATTCTCAGCCAGCCCGATCACGGCCGTGAAGTCCGCCGTGGCCACGGGCCCCTGCGGTGGCTGAGGAACGAGATGCCCACCGGTGTTCCGGAACAACGCAATCCGTCCGCCCTTGCCGCTGCCGATGAGTAAATCCTCATGACCGTCGCGATCGACGTCGAACCAGGTCACACCCGGCCCGAGCTGCGACAGCGCATTCGGCAGAAGGAACTGCCGGTCCCAGTCGTCGAACGGGTCCTCCGTGTGCGTGTGGCCGCGGAGCTCGGCGGTCGCGTCGTCGAACAACGGCGCAGGTTTTGCCGCCGCGGAATCGGCCGGCGTGCGCGGCGCAGCCGTCGCCATTCCAATCTCGTACACCCGGTTTGGGCGAATACCGGCGATCCTCGTGCGACGTCCGTCGCGCCAGTCGACGACGATCGTCGCGCTGTCTGACTTGCCCATGGCGAACGGCGCTTCATAGTCGCTGTGCGACATGTACAATCCGCCCACGATCACCTCTCGCTCCTGCGACGGAGTGGCGCCGCCGAGCAGTCGGATTTTCGCGCCGACGGCACGCGTGTTCGGCGCGTCGCCGACCAACCGAACCGCGACACGCGGCGCCGACGCATTATTCCGCAACACCAACGCGGGTGAATCCAACCGGTTGACTACCACATCGAGGTCGCCGTCGCCGTCGAGATCTGCCGAGGCCATCGCGTGCGAGATGTCGTCCTCGGTTCCGAAATGCCATTTGTCGCCGGCGTTCTCGAATGTCAGATCGCCGCGGTTCCGAAACGCGACGTTCTTGAGGGCCAATTTCGGAAACTGCCAGCGAGACCGCTGCCATTGCACATCGTTCAGGCGGTTCTGCAACCGCTCCTGCACATCGGCGTCCATGATGTCCCACAGATGCCCATTGGCAATGAGGATATCCTGATAGCCGTCGAGGTCCACGTCCATGAACATCGTGCCCCACGACCATCCGCTCGCCTCCACGCCGGCCAGCTCCGCCACCTCGGCAAAGGTACCGTCGCCGCGATTGAGGAACAGCGAATTGCGCTGCTGTTGCAGTTGCAGCTCGAGCTCGCCCGGCTTTTTCGGAAACGCCGAGTGGGTGGGAATTTGAGTTTTCAAACGATGCGTGTCGTTGGCGAGCATGTCGACCGTGAACAAATCCGGCAGGCCGTCGCCGTTCACGTCGGCGACGTCGAAGCCCATGGTCGAGTTGCTCATCTGCCGCTGTGACGTCCAACCGGCGCGGCGAAAATTTCCGTGTCCATCGTTGAACCACAGCTCATCCAGGTCTTCGAAGTCGTTGGCCACGTACAGGTCAGGCGCGCCGTCGCCATTCAGATCCGCGAACCGCGCCCCGAGCGTGAACGACTCCGGTTCCTCCGTGAGTGGCTTGCCATCGGCGTCGAGAAAGTGTCCCGACGTGAGCGCCACTCGGGTGAATCGCTGACCGTCGTTGTGGTAATAGTCATCGGGCGCCGCGCGCTGCGTGAGTCGCAGTCCGCCCACGTCCGGCCGCTGTACCAGCTTGTAGTCGCGGCGGACTTCGGGCATGACCTCGTATTTGTTCACGCCGGTCTGACGCACCGTCTGATTGAACGAGCGCCGCTGCGGCGGGAGACTGTCGTCGACGTTGTAGGCCTTGTAGTTCGACACGTACATGTCGAGCCGGCCGTCACCGTCGACGTCGGCCATCGTGACGGTCGTGCCGCCGTTGCCCGTGGGGTCGAGCCCGAGATCGCGATGTTCGGTGAAGTGCCCTTTGCCGTCGTTGATGAAAACGGCGTTCGGGCCGGTCGTCGCGAGCAGAATCAGATCGAGCGTGCCATTGCCGTCAACGTCGGCGAAGGCGGCCGCGCTTGAATGCCGATCGCACGCACCAACACCGGCCGTCTTGGTGACGTCCTCGAAATGCCAGTGCCCAAGATTTCGATAGAGGGCGCTGCACCCTTCGGTTTTGGCGAGGAAGACGTCGGCCAGGCCATCGCCGTCGACGTCGCCGAGTGCCACGCCGGCGCCCTGGCCGAGAATGCGGTTCCCGAGGAGTGCGGAGTCGCTCACGGTGTTCTGAAACTGGATTCCGCTCTTGGCGGCGTCGATCTTCGTGAATCCCGCTTCGCCGCCGGGAACGTCCAGGTCGCGCCAGCGGTAGCCGGTTTCCTGGTGCCAGGCAGGTGTTGGCTTGGGTCCGCACGCGGCGGCGACAATCAGTGCGAGGGCAAGACGGGTCGCGGCGCGGCGACCGAGTCGATTACCCACGGCATTTTCAGGACGTGGCGGGATCGGCGGCTCCCAAACGATGTCTATGAGACGGCGAGCTGTCGACGGCGTCGGGACTCATCGAGGGCATCGATGATGCATCGGGACGGACCGCGGCGGCGAGGAACAGAATCTACTGGAAATACGGGGCGCTCACCGCAAACGCTCCACGGGGTGAACGGCCGTTTGGCCGGTAGAGAATCGTCTTGCGCTCTTGCCACATATTGTATACAGTAGCGATGGTTTGCTCCCCCACTCAGGGCTGCCATTGTCGACCGTGATTCGGATGTGCTCCGCCGCGATCGTGGGCGCGCTCGCCATTCCTCAGTTGGCGAACGCGCAAGGACGCGGCGCATCCATCCCGGTCCCCGTCCCCGTTCAGGGGACCGCCTACAACGGGTTGCGCGGCGAGCCGCTTCGCAATGCGGTCATCACGCTCGTGGGCAGCGATCAGAATACGCATACCGACGCGAAGGGACACTTCCGCTTCGATAGCGTCACGCCCGGCGCACACACGTTCGCGATGCAGCACGCGACTCTCGACTCGCTCGGCTTCACCGGCCTCTCGACGCGCACCGTCATCACGAATGGCCGCGACGAGGTAAAGCTGTCCGTCCCCACGTTCGCAACGCTCTGGCACGCGGCCTGTGGAGCGAGCCAGCCGCCCAACGACAGTGGGTTCGTCTACGGCACTGTACGTGACGCTGACGGCGGCCGCCCCATCGCGAACGCGACCGTCGACGTGACGTGGACCGAGGTGATGCTTCGGAGCAAGCGTCGCGCAGTCCAACGGAAGTGGCACACTGCGGCACGTTCGGATTCTTCGGGCAGCTACGCCGTCTGCGGCGTCGCATCCACTGAGTGGCTCCAAGTGCGCGCGTCTGCCGACTCCAACGCGAGCGATTGGATCGATCTGTCGCCGAGCGGACTGCGTGTCCAACGCCGCGATCTTCTCATTGCGCCGACGGTTGCCGGCACGCCGGTGCGCGGAACAATTACCGGAATTGTGAGAGACGCCGCCGGCGAACTATTCTCCGACGCTCGCGTGATCATGGACGGCGTCCCCGAAGTCCGCACTCGCGTCGACGGGTCATTCAGCATCCCGAACGCGCCGGTGGGAACGCGACAACTCGAGGTGACGTCGTTCGGAATTGCGCCCGTCGTGACGGTCCTGGAAGTTCACGCCCGCGACACGACGGTAGCGAACGTCATGCTCGGCATGCCCATCGTCCTCGACGGCATCAAAGTGGTCGGCGCGCGAGTTGGAAACGTGCTCGCCGGCGAATTCACGATGCGTCGCAAGAGCGGCGTAGGCTACGCCATGGACTCGACGCAGATTGCGAATTTCCGCACGGTGTTCGCGGCCATCCAAACCGCGCCGAGTACGACGGCCAAATTCGATCGAAACGTGCTGTCGATCTCGATGCCCGGTGCACGCGGCGGCAGTTGTGCGCCAACAGTTCGCATTGACGGGATCCCCGCCGAGTTCGGACATCTCGTCGATCTGCAGCCGAGCGAAGTCGCGGGCATGGAAGTGTACGCGCGCCCGCTGATGGTGCCGGCGCAATTTTATGGCGGCGGATCTGCGCCCACGTGCGGAATGATCCTGGTGTGGACGAAGTATGGGTTCCGCGTGAGGTAGCGGTCGGAATGCAGCGGCGAATCAAACTCGTTTTCTTCGCTGCAACGCTCGCGGTTCCGCGTTTCGCGGTCGCACAAACGAACCCCAGTCACGCGGGTCCGGCGGGGACAGTCGGGGTTCCGGTTCACGGCATCGCATACGACAGCCTTCGGCGCGAACCACTCGGTGACGCGTTCATTGCGATCGCGGGACTGGGGAAAAGCACAACGACCGATGCTCGCGGACGCTTTGCGTTCGAGAACGTTCCACCCGGCACCTACACGTTCAACATGCAGCACGCCGCGCTCGATTCGTTGGGACTGTCCGGGGTCGCGACTCGCTCGACAATCACCGATGGGGGAGACGAAATTCGAATGACAGTTCCGTCGTTCGCGACGTTCTGGCACAAGGCGTGTGCCGCCGGTGATCCACCGACGGACAGCGCGTTCGTGTACGGTGTCGTGCGCGACGCGGGTCGACAGAACCCGGTGGCCAATGCGACAGTCGAGGTGACGTGGGTCGACGTGACCGCGGACAAGATCGCCGGGATTCACCAGCGCCGGTATCGCAGTCAAACGCACACTGACGCGAGCGGCACCTACGGTGTGTGCGGCGTTCCCGCGGCGATCGGCATTCGTGTGCAGGCGAGCAATGATTCCGCCGTGAGTGGATTGATCGACCTTCCGCCCCGCGACGTGCGTGTGCGGCGGCGCGATCTCGTGATCGGCGCGTCCGCTGAGACTGACAGCACAAAGCGTGGCACGATCGTCGGCGAGGTGACGGACGGCGCGGGGCACGCATTTCCCAACGCGCGTTTGGTCATGGACGAAGTGCCGGAGGTGCGGAGCGGCGCCGACGGGCATTTTGTGATTCGAAATGTTCCCGCCGGAACGCGCCAGGTGGAGGTACTCTCGGTGGGGATGGCGCCGGCGGTGATGACGGTCGACGTCGCGGCACATGACACGGTGCCGCTCACCATTCCGCTCCGCAGAGTGACGACCTTGGACGCCATGCGCGTCACTGCATCAGCGCGCCAGCGACAGTTTTACCGAGCGTTCGACGAGCGACGAAGGCTCGGCTTCGGCTACACGATGGATTCAACCGAATTCCAGAAGCGCGGAACGCTAGCCGCCGTGTTTGGCGGCTTTCCTTCGACGCAAGTTCAGGCCGATCCGCACGGTCGGGTGAAGGCAGTCGTGGTCGGCACACCTCCCTGCCCCGCCATTCTCTGGATCGATGGCGTCAGGCAGTTCGATCAGTTCGCGCTGTCGGAGGTCCACCCCGACGAGCTCGCAGTAGTCGAGGTGTATCCGCACGGTCTTTCTGTTCCCGCCGAGTTCATGACGGCAAAGTCGAAATGCGGGGCGGTGGCGATATGGACGAAGCGGGGACTCAAATGAATCGCGCCGCCCCTTTTACCAATCACACCGGCGGACGCCCCTTGCGGCCGGCCGCCGCACCGTCGGTGTCACCACCGCCGCGCCGTCCGTTGAGCTTTTCCCTGAGCATTTCCTCAGCGTCGGCCGTCTGCTTCTGCAGCATTTCGTTCGCCGTCTTCTGCTGCCCCTCGTCGAGGAGCGCCATGGCTTCTTTGACCGAGGCGCCGTAGTTGGACCGGATGTCCGCCACCGCCGCCATGACCGCGCTGCGCGCGCTCATCATGCGCGTGCGATCGTCGTCGCTCGGGGTTGCGGACGGCTTCATCTCTTTCCGAAGCGAGTCCAGTGCCTTGAACGAGGGCTCGTTCTTGTCCTTCAACTTTCCTTCGAGCTCCTTGATTTGTTTCACCTTGTCGTCGGCGAGCCTGAGGTCCTTTCGCTTGTCGATGAGAAGTTTGATAGGACTAATGTCTTCCAAGTCGCGATTGGCGAGCTGAAGGGCGCTCGAGGTGCCGCCCATCTTGTCATAGTTTGCTTGTTTGTCGCCGCCGAACGAACCGCCCTTGCCACCGCCGCCGCGCTGGGCCGAGGCGATCGCTGGAATCAGAATGAGGACAACGCCGGCGATGCGAGTGCTGAACATGAGGGCTCCTGGTGTCGGGCAGCTGTTGCTTCTCGGTGCCAATCGGCTGCAAAATGGTGTAGTCCGGATCGGCGATA
>Ga0193753_10003503_pt1 | contig 11546 bp, 8 predicted proteins | sample H1c2metaG_FD_144925 | JGI IMG/M metagenome (GOLD analysis project Ga0193753, IMG submission 144925) | Soil microbial communities from a riparian zone of the East river system, Colorado, United States - H1c2 | ecosystem: Environmental > Terrestrial > Soil > Riparian zone | place: USA: East River... | reverse complement strand
GCCAGTCCTTCATGGCCCCGGCCCTGACGATGATGGATTCCACGCTCGGCTTCCATCTTGCGGACGTCTGTTGGGCAAGCGCGGGCGCGTTGGTCGATGGGATGGATGCAAGCATGATTGCTATAAGCATAAGGTGTCTATGGTGAAGCGATTCCTTCTTCATGCTAAACTCCTTTCCTTGAGGTGCTGTTCGTCAACGCATGGCGGGCAGCGGGATAGCGACGATTGCGATGCCTGGGTGCATGGTGATCTACCCGTAACTGGGAAGCGATCAGAGCTTGATGGGACCAGCTTAGCCCGGATGAGGCGCATTCGCTAACCGGCGGCCCTGTCTTGGAGTTTTGTATATGTGGGCCACTGACACGCAACCTCTAGCGGCTGTATTCAGGCCAAAATCGGCTTTGATGTCCTCGAGGAGTTGAACCCCATGGCTGCGAGCATTTTGGCGCTGAAGGAGCGCGCGCAGGCATATGGGCAACCGTCCAACTCGAACTCCCATCTGGAACGGCAGTTTTAAGCCATGGAGCCTGCCGGACATTCGGGCTTGGCATTCGCATAAGTCCCCCGGCGCGGAAATTCAGGCGCCAACTTCCACTCGGGTACCTGCCCTTCCAGCACGCGGGCGACGGGAACGAGCGAACGAACAGAGAGAGCTGCAAATATGCAGGGTTCGTTTTCTATTTCCGGTCGATTTCGTAGTGACACGTGAGACAGTGCCCGGGTGCCTTCCAGGCAGAGCATCCCCGCACCCAACCCTCCCATGGGAAATGCGGCATGCAACTGTTCACTTGCGCGAACGCTTCTGGGCGAGGAGTAATATTTCTTGGAAGCACCGTTCGCCTCATCTATTGCGCGTTTCTTGGAACCACCGCCCATTCCATCTAATGCGCGCGCCTTCGACATTCCCAACAGATCCAAAATGCCAACAAGACGCATTACGCCGCGCCTTCCCCACAGACCGTCGCTCACGCCGTTCCCCCTCATTCACTCAATTCGAGCCCGTGACACGACAGCCAGATCTAATTCCGGCCCGAACTGCCACGCATGACTGGCAATGCGCCGCACCAACTGCTTAACCGGCAGCTATTTCTCTACCAGATGCTTCACATAGAAGTGCAGGAAGGCATCATCGTCGGATTTCAGGCAGACCTGCGCATTGGGCGTGCCCGGCACGGGCCGTGTCATGCCATCATCTTCCACCTGGATATGCATCGGGATCATCGGGCACAGGGACGGATCGAGCAACGAGGCCAGGGTCATCGGATCGTACAGTGTGGGAGTGGGCTTGCGGGTGACAGCGAATGAGCCTTCCTCACGTCTGTAGCTCCACTGATTGTACAGCACCGCCAGCATGTCGGTCAGCACCGAACCGTGCGCGAACAGCGCGTCTCGCGCCAACTCATGCATCTTGAGATTGGCGGTGGAATCCAGCGGTAACACCTGAAGCGGAACACCCACCGCGAACAGCTTCTGTGCCGAGGAGATATCGTTCTTGATATTCCATTCGGTGTGAGGAGCGATGGGAGCAGCGACACCGAAGGGATCGGTCAGGGTGTTGATCGAGCCACCCATGATCACCACTCGCTTGAGCTTGCGGAAAGTGACGGGGTCCTTGTCGATCAGGGCGCCGATATTCGGCAACGGCCCGATTGCGACCAGGGTAATCTGGCCGGGATATTTCCGAATCTGCCTCAGAATGAAATCCACGGAATCGGGATGCGAGGGTCGCGCGAGTTTTCCGCCATCGGCCCATTGACGCTGGGTGAAGTGAGCCAGGTTCACCGCCGCCGGCTTGCCTGCTGCGACGGGAATGTCGCCACGCCCCGCTTCGCCCAGCATGCGGTCCAGCATCCTGGCGCGGGTGGCTGTGTCGCCAAAGGCCGCCGAGACGCCCAGTATGTCGAACTCCGGGCTTTTCAGCGCCAGCGCCAGTGCGAAGGCGTCGTCGATATCGTCGCCGACATCGGTGTCTATGATGATCTTCTCCGGGGCACGTCTTTCGGGCGCCGGCTGCGCCGCTGCCGCAGTGCTCAGCATCGCGAGCGCCACAACAACCCAGAGCATCTTTCGCATGTGCCGTTCCCTCATGTTGATGTGCCTCGTTGCTTGCCTGAAGAGCCGCCTCGCGCGGACCGTCATCGCGTTCATTCTCGCCGGCTTTGCGGATTGGACCAAGCGTGATGGCCTTGGTCGTTGCCGCTTTCAAAAAAGCGCTCTGTAGATACCCGGCACTCCGCTCGTGCCCCAATTGTCGATCGGAAAACCGTTTGGGCGAGCGCCTCTATCAACTTGGAGCCACCACGGTTGGCATGCGGAGGGTGGGCGCCGGTATCTCGGCGCCCACCCTCGCGACTATCTGAAGACAGGGCACCGCAACCTGCCCTAGTACGATACGCGCAGCCCGACCGTGTAGTAGGCGCCGACCACGTCATATTTGCCGCGGTCAGTGGGATATTGCAGGCCAGGATTGCAGCAGTCCGCGACTAGCGGCGCCGTCCGATTGAACAGGTTCTGAACCGATACGAAGAGCTGCTTCTCCGTGTCGTTTCCGCCCAGCCACGACATGATACCCACTTTGTTCAACCTGTAGCTGACGTCCAGGTCCGTGTACCAAACATCCGGCTCGGTCTGGTAGTTGCTGAAGACCAGGATATTGCTGCGCTGTGTTCCGCCCGTGGAACGCTCGCCCAAACGGACGCCCAGCGCGCCATCGGTATAGGTCGCCGACAAGTTGGTCTTCACCTTGGGATAGGTAACATAACGGCCGTCCTGAACAACGCTGGCCCCGTTTTGCGAGATAAAGGCCGATGTAGGTGTCGCCTTGGTCGTGTTGGCGGTGCTGAGCGTGACATAAGAGTGCAGGTCGATATCGCCGTCCCAGTCCGCAACAATGTCGGACATGGAGAAGTGATAGGCGGCTTCAAAGTCCACGCCTTCGGCGATGGTACCGGCCTGGTTTTGCGCCGTCAGGATCACACGGGTCGGGAAGTTGGCCGGTGTGCGGTCGCTGAAAGGCAGCGGCCGGATAATGAATGCACAGAGCGCGGAAGTGCCATTGCTGACTTCACAGTCATTGAGTTGACCGTTGCGGTCCGCGGTACCGATCGCGTCTTTGATTTTCAGGTGCCAATAGTCCACCGATGCGGTGAAGCCGGGCAGCCTTGTGGGCGTGAACACCACACCGGCCACAAGCGTAGTGGCTTTTTCCGGGTTAAGGTTGGGATTGCCGCCTGTCTGTTCCACCCACTGGGAGGTGGTGTTGGTATGTGGGTCCGCGGATGTGATGTTCTGGACCTGGGTGCCGGCAAAGAGCTGATAAAGCGTCGGCGCGGCAATGTCCCGTGACATGGTGGCCCGGAAACGGATGGTCTCGATCGGAATCCAGTTTGCACCGATTTTCCACGTCATGACCGACCCACTGGTGCTGTAGTCGGTATAGCGCGCCGCCCCGTTCACCTCGAGCAGCTGGGCCAAAGGCGCATCCTTGAGCAGGGGAACATCCAGTTCCGTATAGCCTTCCCTGACATTCACCTCGCCGTGTGCCGGGCCGATGTTCGTCTGGGTGTTGATCAGCACGCCGGTGGGCACGCCGCGGATGCCAGTATAATCCACCGAGGAAGCCAGGGACGGATCGCTGTTGGTGACCTCGCTCAGCGTCTGGCGGCGAGCTTCAGCGCCGAAAGCGACCGCAACTGGGCCAGCCGGCAGGTCAAACAGCGTGCCGCTGAAATTGGCCGAGAGAATTCCAGTGGAGTTCTTCGCGGTGTAATGCTGGTCGGTCTGAACATATTTGATGCCGGCCTGGGAAGGTGCGCCGGCACCAAGGATGTTGAGCGGTGCACATCCCGGAAGCAGACTGGGATTAGTCAGCGTCACACGGCACACGGCATTGCCGCTTGCATCTTTCACCGCATCGATGGCGGCGAAGAAGCGGCGGTTGTTGTTTTCATTGGTATGGTTGCTGAAGAAGGCCTCGCCGTACACCAGATTGGTATCCCAGTGCCAATCGTCACGCCCGAAGAGCTGGAACTTGCCTTCCAGTCCGGTATTGAAGCCCAGAGTATTGGTCGTGCTCCGGGCAATGATCTGCGGCATGTCCATGCCTATGCGGCCCATTGTGAAGCTTGGGGCTGTGCCCAGCGCTGCGACCACACTGGGCTGGAGGAAGGCATTGTCCCTAAAGATGGTGATACCGGTGGGGCCACCGGCGGTATAGCTGTTGTAGTTCATGTCGAACGTGTTGACGGCTTGCGCGCCCGACAGCTGTAGATGTGCGGTAATGCTGTCACTCAGGTCATAGGAAACGCGGGCGAAGACCTGATCGGTTTGAAGCCGCGAGGCTAGCGCGACATGTTGGTAATAGCCGCCGCTGCCACCGACGCCATAGGTCGCGGGGACAACCGTGGGCTGGCCTCTGTCCTCCGGTTTGACGGAGCCGTCGGGCTGGAACTGATAGTAGGCAAGTGGCCCCGCGGTGATGGTGCCGCCGGGCGATGTCAGAAGAAAACGGGCATTTTTGTAAGTCACGCCAGGTTGGGCGGCGCTGCGCGCGCCGATGACGGTGTACTGCGAATCGCCGTTGGGACGCGTATAGGCGTCAGGAATGCCGCCCGACCAATAATGATCGAAACTGCCTTCAATATGGCCGCGGCCGCCCGCAAACTCGGTGCCGGCGACGGTAGTGATCTTGTAGGACGGATCGTCTCCATAAATGGAAACACCGCCCTGCATGCTGGCCTTGAAGCCGGTGAATGTCTTGTCCAGGACAAAATTGACCACACCCGCTACGGCATCGGAGCCATAAGCGGCGGAGGTGCCGCCTGTCACAATATCGACCCGCTGCACCAGCGCCTGCGGCAGGGTGTTGATGTCCACGCCACCGGAAAAGGCGGTCGAAGGAACCCGCACACCGTCCAGCAGGATCAACGAGCGCGTGGTGCCCATACCGCGCAGATTTAGAAAGTTGCCCTGATAAGCTGTACTGGCGTTCCATGTGATGTTGCGGCTGTTACTGGTCGAACCATCGAACTGAGGCAATTGATTCAGCGCATCCGGAAGATTGCTGGGCGCGCGGGCTAGAAGTTCATCCTGGTCCAGCGCCGTCACCGGAGTGGGAGTCTGGAAGCCGCTGCGCACAATGCGCGAGCCGGTGACCGTGACCGCCTCCGTTTGGTTCGGATCGCCGGCGGCTTGTGCCATGGCCGGCGTCGCCAACGCGAGGACGCAAGAGCTGGCCAGAAGTAACGTAATCGTTTTCATTTCTTCCCCTTTTTGATGTCTTAGCTGGCCCTTTCCGAGCCAGCATGTTCTGCAGAGACGAATTTAAAGGCATGCGAAATTGGTTCGCGCCTGAATCGCCACTTATTCGCCCACGCGCCGCGCAGAGCGGAATGCCCAGAACTGCCCCGAAACCGCTATTCTAGGTTGGGGCATTCCCGTCGATCTGCGTCGTCTCCCCAAACTCGCCATGTTGTGTCCTGCGGTGCATCCGCTCTGCAGGCTGGTCAAATTGCACCGTCCCAAAGGAGGACGATCACTGACCGTATGTAATCGTTTACATGACAAGTAAAAGTTGTCAAGATAGGATATTCCAGTTTTATGACGCCGGCAGTGCAAGGACGCCAACACGTCCCTTCGAACCGCGGCTATCGCGGGCGGCACCGTTTCCCATACAGCTCACCAGCGCAGCTTTCATAGACGTGAAGGTTGCGATCAAAATTGGTAGCGCCGACGAGAAGGCCACTCGCGGTGGCGACACCGCTGCGTAGTGATCACTCCTTCGCACGGTTTCTCCGGCAAGTTCTCACGCGTTGCGAAACACCAGGACCTGGAAATCATCGGGATTGCTGAGTGTAGCAGCAATCAGGGGCCACAATTTCTTGTGAGTGGGAGAGTTCACCCACGCCTGCTGCAGCGCCAGACTTTCATAGGTAAGCTGAAACCGGTAATTGATATCGGCAGGCAGCGGAGCGCCCTGCACGCGATGATCATATTTGAGTATCTTCAGATCGATATAGCCTTCGAATTTCTCCGCGGCCGGGCGAAAAGTGTGATGCAGAACTTCCAACATTTCCCTCTCCCGCTCCGACTTCACGACCAGATCGCAGTAGAGAACAATCATGTCCGACGAGCGTCCCTCAGCGGGAGTCAATCCAGAGCGCGCAGTCAACGCTCCGCCTATCCACAGCAATGCCATCGTCATCCAAGAACGCCGGTGCATGATTTCTCCTAAGGTCGCTCATAAAGGGGAGACTCACCCGCCACCTTCAGTGCAATGCGATAGATACTTGTCGATCCCATAATATAGGCAGTCTTCTTGTCGGACCCGCCCCACGCCAGATTGGCCGCGACTTCCGGAAGCTGAATCTGACCCAGCAGCTTTCCCGACGGCGAATAGATCCTGATACCGCCGGGCCCGGAAGCCCATAGGTTTCCCTTCGAATCCACTTTCAGGCCATCGGGCACGCCGATTCCCGGTTTGGCTGTCAGATCGGCGATCAGCCGGCGGTTGGACAATTTGCCATCCGGATCGACATCATATTTCAACAACAGCGCCTTCGGCTCGGTGTTGGAGATGTACAATGTGCGGCCGTCAGGCGAAAACCCGACGCCATTGGGGCGAGGCAGGTCGGTGATCAACGGCTCCAGCTTGCCGTCCCTGTAGCGCCACACCGCGTTAAAGGGCAGTTCCTTGGCTGCATCCTTGTCAATGTCCAGGTCAGGCCTGGCGGGATCGACGAAGCCGTAAGGCGGATCGGTGATCCACAGTGACCCATCGGGTGCGAACACGAGGTCGTTTGGGCTGTTCAGCCGCTTGCCCTGGTACCGCTCAAGAAAAGGCGTGATACGCATCTGAGCGTCCAGGCGCACAATGCGGCGGGCTCCATGCTGGTTCATCAGCACGGTGCCGTCACGGTCGGTCACCATCGCATTGGAGCCCTTGTTGGCGCCCGGAGCGAAGCTGGACAGGCCACCGGCACGGTCGAGCAGCAGGGTAAGCTTTCCGTCCGCGCCAAGGCTGTACATTCTGTTGCCTCTGAGGTCGCTGAACCAAAGCGCACCGTTGCGCCACATCGGGCCTTCGACAAAGACGAAACCGGTAGCGACCCGTTCTATGCGGGCACCCGGGGCAATCAGCGAATCCAGCGCGGGGTCCAAACGCAAGACACGCGCTTGCGGCACGGTCTCGAGCCTGGCGACGGGCCCCGTGCCAGTGGCGGCCGACGCCACGCCGATGAAGACCGCGAGGCCCAGGCCGGCACCGATGATGGCTTTCATATCTAGTCCCCTTTTCGGTATTCTGGCGTGAATACCGAATTTTCCTTACGATAACGATTACATATCGCCAACTCCGAGGCACGACGCAAGTCCAAACTGCCCTCTCAAATGCAATATTGCGTGCGCGAATGGCCGATGCCTCCGACTGCTCTAGGACCATGAACTGGCCTGCAGCGGCGCGCTGTCCCGTCACTATCAAGAATGTGTCGGACGAACCAGGACCGTCAGTGGCAACTCTCGGTCGCCCTTTGATGAACCCAGTGCTTCGGAAGTTACTTTGATAGAGGACGCCCCAGCACAACGGAATCCTTCAGATAGGACTCCGCGATTGCGGGACTGGTGGCTTCGCCCTTCAGCGGTGGATTGTGCCAGAAGGTGGGTAATGAGGGCCCGGTGGCGCGCGAGGCCGCCGGCATGCTGCTGCCGCTGTTGATGAAGAGCGTCGTCTGAACCGCATCGCCGATATTGTATCGGGCGTGCACAGTCTGGCCGTTCAACGGCGTCACGAAGCCCGTATTGATTGGCCAACGACGCAGCTCGCTGCCCAGTTGGAACAGCATGGGACCGTTGTCGACATGGATCCACTGGACGCCCCCAGCCTTGGGGTCAGTGTTCGCGGGACTGGCATGCGGTCCGGCAATCGTCATCGGTCCGAAGGTGATCACCAGCACGCGGCTCACGCCGGCTTCGGGTCCGAACAGCAGCTTGGAATTGTGGCTCCAATGAACATTGTGCTCGATCATCAGCACCTTGTGGCTGTCGCGCACCACGATGTTCTTGGGCGGCACAAAGACCGGGTCAAAGGAAAACATGATCATTTTGAGCGGCTCATCGCCGAGATTGGTCAGACGGTGTGCCACGTTCGGAGGGATCATCATGCCGAAGCCGCTACTGACGTCCCAGTATTGCTTACCGTCGTCCAGCCGCCCCTGACCGCTCTCTACATAGAAAATCAGCTCTTTCGGCGCGGTGAAGAGCGATGTGACGTCGTGCGGCATCAGGGTAGCAAGATCCGTCTGCTCCCCCGGCGCCAGTACCGCTCCCGCGCTGCCGGTCGCCGGATCGCCGGAACTGAAAATGCGCTGCGTGTACATGGTATCGTGGCTGATCTTGGCCGGCGAAATGCCGGCATCGCCGATATAGCGATCGATAGAAATGCCAGTTTCGTCGTTGCCTGGCGGCTCTACAGGGAATGGCGAAGCCGCGATCACCGGCGACGCGGTAGTGGTGCCCCCATCCATCTTGGCGGCGGGCGCCGCCTTGGCGTCGGCCGGTATCATCCCCACGATGACACAAAGACCGAAAATGGCGCTTATTACGCCCCTCATATCGCAGCCTCTTTGTTGCGCATCGGGCAGAAAGTCTGCTCCTTATCGCCGTGATAACGTTTACATACTGCCAACGACAGGTTCCCCGCAAGTCTCAAACCGCCTTCGCAGGCCAAAAATCGCGAATGGATGACGGACGAGCTCGCGTGCTATAGAGCTGAAAGATGCCCCGCCCTTCGCAACCGCTCCGTCCCACTACCATCAAGGACGTCGCGCGTGAACTCGACCTGTCCGTAGCGACCGTCAGCCGTGCCCTGACCAAACCCAAGCTGCTGCGGCCAGAGACGGTGGCGCGCGTGCGTGCGGCCGTGGAAAAGCTGGGCTACCGTCCGAACTTGGCGGCACAAAATCTTAAGCTCGGCACAACTGGCATCGTTTATGTGATCGTGCCCAGCCTTTCACCGTTCTTCCTGGAAATTTTTCGCGGCGCCGAACGTGCGGCTCAAGAAGGTGGCTATTCGGTGGTCATGGGCCACACTGACCGCCACCCCGATCGCGAGGGGGAATTTTTCGACCAAGTCTCATGTGGCCGCGCTGATGGCGTGTTACTCGTATCCACCGCCGAGGCTGAGGCAATAGTCAACCATAAGCGTCGCCTCCCGCCGACAGTGGTCGTGCTTGAAGCTGTCGAAGGACAGATTTTTCCCACCGTGCGCGTGGATCACAAAAAAGCGGCATTTGAAGCCACCAATCACCTAATCGAGCTCGGCCATCGCCGCATCGCTCACATTACAGGTCCCGCGCGCTCGCCCATGGCGATACATCGACGCGAAGGCTATTTGGCGGCCCTGGCCGCCGCCGGCATTCGTTCTGGCGAGGGAAGCTGTGTGCCGGGGGAATTCACCGTAGCCTCCGGGGAAGTGGCAATGGCCAGTCTGCTGTCACGGCCAAAACCACCAACCGCCGTATTCGCGGCCAATGATGAGATGGCCATCGGGGCGATCCGCGTGATCAAGGACAGGGGATTGCGCGTTCCCCAAGACGTTTCGGTTATGGGTTTCGATGATCAGCGCATTGCAACAATTTACGATCCTCCGCTCAGCACAGTGCGCTTGCCAACCTTTGATTTGGGTTACAGCGCGATGGTAAAGCTTCGATGCATCCTGGCGAAGGAAAGTTATGAAATGGACGTTGTGCTCAGTACAACGCTGATACAGCGAGCCACGACAGCAGCACCCCGGATTCCCGACGCGTAAACAGTACACTGACGCGCAGTAGGACCCTTTGAGGTTGGACTTCATCCTCGCCTGACGACGCCAGAAAAAGACTCCGGCGGCAGAAAAAATTACCTGGAAACAGCCTGGGTTGCAGCCATTTTCGCGGCCAACAGGAAAGCTTGGGTCATACCTTCGGCATTGGCTTTGCCCTGGCCGGCAATTTCAAAAGCAGTGCCACGCGCTGGGGTAGTGATGGGGATCGGCAGCCCACCCTGTACAGTGACGCCTCGCTCAAACCCCATTAGTTTCACCGCGATCTGGCCTTGGTCGTGATACATGGTGACGATGCCGTCGAGCGCGCCATCGCGTGCCTTGAGGAAAATCGCGTCTGCTGGAAAAGGGCCCAGAACTGGCAACCCTTCGGCATTTAAGGCCTTGATAGCCGGTTCGATGACATCAATTTCTTCGCGCCCGCAGGTGCCACCTTCCCCACCATGCGGATTGAGCGCAGCCACCGCCACTCGCGGTTTGGCAAAACCGGCGCGTTCCAAGGTCTGGTAGGTCAGCCGCACCGCCGCCTCGATCCGGTCTTTGGTGATATATCTTGGAATGTCGGCCAACGCGATATGGCTAGAAATGCGCGATGTCCACAACGTACCCAGCGTATTGAACTCGCAGAAATAATCCTTTGCTCCGAAAAAGTCCGCGAAGAACTGCAGCTCATCCTCGAATTCCATACCGCCTTTTTTCATCGCCAGCTTATTGAGCGGTGCGAAGCAAATGGCGTCGATATCGCCGCGCTTTGCGGCATCCAGGCAGACGGTCAAGGCCTTAAGTGCGCCGCGGCCTGCCGCTGCCGTAGCCTGGGCTGGCGCAATGTCGCCCTGTGAAACGGTGTCCAGTTCCAGCAACATAAGGGTTTGGCCGGGATCCCGAGCTTCGCGCCAGTCGCGAATCGTGACGACGGATAGGGCGGTGCCCGCAATTCGTTGGGCGCCTTTCCACACCCAAGCATCTCCCACGAGAACGACCCTGGCCGCAGCCAGCACTTCCGGGCGAGTCAGCATCTTGGCCACCAACTCCGGACCTATGCCGGTGGCGTCGCCAAAGGTTATGGCAAGGACTGGGAGGGTCACGGTTCGCAATCCAACTGAAACTTTCGCGCTGCAACAATCGCTTCCGATATCGCTATCGGAAGGAAATGGGTTCTCATCTGAGATTCCGAAGTCCGGATCATTTTCAATATTTTCTTGCTCCATATAAGGCCAAAAAACTGATTGTGCAATCGTTTACATTTGCAAGGGTGCTGATCATATTCTCCTGGAGATATCTCATTTTGATCGGACTGCTTGATTGGGCAACACTACGAATCCGCCGCGCGGCATCGTCTGCTGGAATCCAGAGCGTAATCGTCAAATCATTTTGGCCGTCATTCAAATGTCTGGAGAAGATCGCTGCGTGTTCGCAGGCAACTTTCCGGTAGACAGCCCGGTCGGCGGTTTGGCAGCCATTTATTTGGGTTTTTCAGAAGCAACAAAGACATTGGGGGAAGCTGTGCAAGCCAAGCTATTTGCAGACAGTGCCCGGCGGATATGCCGCCTGACTGAACAATGACCGTGCGTCCCCGTATAGGCTTTATCGGTATCGGCATCATGGGTGCGCCCATGGTTCGTCGTTTGCTGAGTAAGGGTTGGGCTGTGTCGGTATGGAATCTCGAGCCGGAACGCTATGGCGAAGTGCCCGGCGCCACGGTCCTGGATGGTCCTGCCGCCGTGCGTGCAAC
>Ga0193753_10003502_pt1 | contig 11553 bp, 11 predicted proteins | sample H1c2metaG_FD_144925 | JGI IMG/M metagenome (GOLD analysis project Ga0193753, IMG submission 144925) | Soil microbial communities from a riparian zone of the East river system, Colorado, United States - H1c2 | ecosystem: Environmental > Terrestrial > Soil > Riparian zone | place: USA: East... | reverse complement strand
GCACATCCCCGCCGTGCCGGACCCGGCCGACCCCGCCGCGGTGGTGGACTACGTCGTCGCGGGGGCGAGGGCGTACTCCGGTGGTTCGCCGCACTTCGACGAGCCTGCCATCCGCGCGCTGGTCGAGGACGACGTAGCCAGTCCTTGCGCTGGAACGGCACATAGTTCGTGGCGCAAAATGGTTTTTCAGAGAAGGTTGCCCGCCGCGATGACGCTCTCGAGTTTGTCCGCCAGGCGATCGTCATCCTCGTTCGTATCGAGGATTGCTTCGAGCGCGGCGCGGGTACGCGGCGAAGCGCATGCATCGACCGCTGCCCGCATGCGTTCTGCGCCGTCGTCGTCGAGCTGTTGTCGAAGCGCGACGGCGGCTGCTACACGTTCACTCTCGTTGCGTGAAGGCCCTTCCACTACCGACCAGAAGCTTTCGAGCCGTATGGCTGGCGCGCGGTAATCCACCCGGGAGGCAAGCTCCCGCACCTCCCTTAGCCATTGACGCGTCGCCCGCTCGCCTCGCGTGGGCAGGCGTTCGACGTCCTGCGCCGTCCTCGACGCGCTGAGTTGCTTCACCGCGCCGACACGCGCAACGATGACGTCCGACATCTCGATGGCCTCCCCCTCGCTCCGCAGCGACCTTAGCTCGATGGGCTCGCGACCGCGCATGTGCAGCGTGACGACCGAGTTGTTCGACGAGACTTCTTCAACGTCTTGATAGGAAAGAAACCTGCGAACGGGTCGGGACGCGCTTCTCACCCCCGACACGAAGATGCCATCAACGCCGATCCGCAAGGTCACCTGGCCGACGCGCTTCGACGACGCCGCGATAGCGCGGGCTAGGATTGCCAGCGCGATCAGGATGCCAATCAAGGCAAGCGTTCCGTAAAGCTTCAAATGCAGATGAACCCAGAGACCGCCGCCCACGACGATCAGCAGGATTGGGTGGGCCGCAAACTCGACGATGGCAGTCGCCAGCATGAACGAAACGTCCTCACCCGCCCATGATGGCATCATCTTTGCCTCGGCGATGGCGACGAGGGGGCGCACCGGCGCGGTTGGTTGCGGCGAAGAATGCGTCGAGTTTGGGGAAGGTTCCATCTCCTGGATTCGTGCCTCGTCGGCGCGATGCTCTCCGCATCGAGCCGACTTCGCCAACAGGAAAGTGGGTACCCGAGGTTCTCTCGTCAAGACTGCCGAGATCGTTCTTCCGTGCGGTTCTTATTGGCGCATCGACAAAAAAGGCAGCGTTGAAAGAGGCATCTCACCCACCGCTTGAGAATGTGGGGCATTTCAGTGATGGCATCCGGTTCCTGCAAGTAGTAAAAACCACTACATGGCCAACTACACGTCCAAGGTCGTCAGCATTCGAATCGACGCCGAGCTGCTCGATGCGGTAAAAAGGCGCGCTCGCAAGGACGGCCGGAGTATCTCCGGCGAGCTCGTGCATTTGGTTCGTGCCCAAATTGAAGTTGATCCAACCTCGAAGGCGCTCAAACCCATCAGCGGATGGCTGGCCGGGCTCGAGGTGCCGTTGGATCACGCTGAATTTCGTCGGGGGCGGGCGGAAGCGAGTTCCAAGCTGATGGCGAGCGTGCGACGGCGACATTCGCCGTGAAGGAATACGTCCTCGACACCCACGTTTTCGTTTGGTGGGCGATCCATCCAAAACGGCTGGGAAAGGCTGCCGCCCGCGCCTTACGGCTCGTGGACTCTGGCAAAGGGCGCGCCTGGATCCCGTCCATCGTAGGGGTCGAGCTGACATTGCTTGGAGAAGTGGGGCGAAGGCTTCTCGGGGTGGCGGAGCTCGAGGCGGCGACCAAGCGCAATTCGGAAGTGCGGATTCTCCCTCACGACGTGCGTCAAAGCATCGAGTTTGCGTTGCTCGGCATCTTGCGAGATCCATTCGATCGAATGATCGTGGCTGCCGCGCGCGCGTCCGGAATGCCTCTGGTCACGGCTGACGCCAACATCGCAGGCAGCGATCTCGTCGAAGTTGTTTGGGACTGAGGGACCCCTACGCTCGATTGGGTTGGTGCGCTTTCGATCGTTCGTCGAATGTCACGGGTGCGTATCCCAGCGAACGTGTAGTTGGTAATCGTGCACGAAGGTTTTACCGCTGGGACCGACGCCCGATATGTGCACATCGTGCGGACCGGGTGACAAGACGAGCATGAGCCACCAGCCGTCGGACACCGCGGGCTGCGGGGAGCCCGTGAGGCACGGATCGGGGATCAGCGGCAGAAGGCTGGGATCGACCGTGTTGGTGAAGAGGCTCGTGGTGTGGCGATGGTTCATGAGGTCGATGGATTGCGCGTCCAGGGTGGCCGCGAGGTTGCGATAGAGGTCGTTGTAACCAACGACGTCCTGATGCAAAAAATCCTCCAGCGTTTGCCCTGGCGCCGGTTTGAAATTGGGATCCGGACACGGGTAGCTGTCGAGTACGACCTGCGTGGGTAGGAGCACCGGTTTGCCCAAGGGCACATCGCAAGTGCGCGCGAACGACGAGCTCTTGGTGTAACTCGGAAGGAAGAAAACGGGGCCTTCCTGGTCCACGCCGCACGTAGCGGGGTCCAGCGATAGCTCCGGGTTGTTCGGGCCGGGCACGGAGGAGACCCAGTGCCACCACTCCTCCGTCCAGCGCGTGATGCTCTTGCCGAACACCGGGGCGTCCTTCGGTAAGACCACAGCGCCCCGCAACGACTGCGTCTGCAGATCGCTCGTCGCCTGTGGCGCGGCGTCGCCGCCTTCGCCTCCCGAGCACCCGACGCCCCAAATTGTTGCCAAGGCAATCAAAAGACACGCCCGTCCTTGGCGATCCCGGACGTGAGAGGTTCGATGATTCATCATGGGTTACGAACTTACCCGCGGGTTCGGATCCCTCGAGGTCCGTGCAGCCAGATGACGGCCAGGTGCAGCCAACCGCGGCGAACGCGCGTCCGCTTGCAGCGAACCGGCCGGAGTGAAGCGTCAATCGTCGCGGGCGCTTGGCGGCAGACCAGGAAATCGAATGGAGGCGCGCGCGCCTCCGCCCGAACGGGCCACCAGCGCGAGAGACGCAGCGTCTCCATAGGCTTCGCGCAGGCGCGCGCGCGTGCTCGAGAGCCCGATGCCGTCGGCGGGGGCGGCAGCAGGGCCGGGACCATCGTCCTCGACGAACAGCTCGAGCACGCCGTCTGCCTCGCGCGCGCCCACCACGAGGAGCCCCGCATTCCGCCGCTTTTCCAGCCCGTGCCGGAACGCGTTCTCCACCAGAGGCTGAAACGAGAGGGGAAGGACACGCCGCTGCGCGAGCCCCGGCTCGATGGACCACGTCACCCGGAGCCGATCTTCGAAGCGCATCTCCGCGAGCTCCACGTAGCGCCGCACGAAATCGAGCTCCTCTTCGAGTGAGATGGCGTCGTCGCCGCGCGCTCGCCAGGACAAGATCGAACGAAGCATCTCGCTGAGCACGATCACGGCGTGCGCCGCCCGCTCGGGATCTTTTTCGCGGATGAGCGCCACCACGCTATCGAGCGCATTGAAGAGAAAGTGAGGGTGAAGCTGCCCTTCGAGCGCCTGCACCTGCGCTTGCGCGAGCTGCACCGATAGGGCCGCGCGCTGACGTTCCGCACGCCGCGCCGCCGTCGCATGCACCGTGGCCGCTGCCTCGCGGTACAGCGCGATGAACGCGAGCGAGAGCTTGGGCAGCATATCGGTCCATATGACGGGGTACAGATTCCAAAACTCCGCCAGCGTCCAGTGCCGGCGCGGGAGGAGCCACGATGCGGTGTAAACGGTGACCACCGCAAAGCTCGCCCCCGCGAGCGCCGCCAGGTGACGGAGCACCACACGCAGCGAAGGCGGCCACGCGAGGGGCTCGTGCACCGCGAACCGCAAAAACGGCGGCGTAATCAGCGCGAGTACGTACCAGGGCGGCGCCTCCGATGCGAACGCCATCCAGAGGCTCATGGGCCGCCGCAGTGAAGCGGCCCATCGATACTGATGCACCACGGAGATCACGGCGGGCACGCTCCACAGCACCAGCGACCAAAACCAGGTCACGCGCGGCGCCGCCAGGCCGTCTGGACGTGCGAAGGGCGCAGATGCCTTCACGGCGGCACCCCCAGGGCATCTTGCAGCGCACGCACGCGTGAGCGGCTTACCGGCACAGTGTGACCGCCCTTCAGCACCGCGACCACCCGGCCCGAAGGGAGCGAACGCACCTCGGTGACGCGATCGACGTTGATCACCGCAGAGCGATGCACCCGTACGAAACGTGACGGATCGAGCTGCGCAGCGAACGACGCGAGGGTCTCGCGAACCAAGTGCGATCCCTCGTCGGCGTAAATGTTGATGCAATAGTCCTCGGCGGAGATCCACACGATGGCGGCGGCGTCGAGCATCAAGGTGCGCGCCCCCTCGCGCACCACGATGCGCCGTGCGGGCGCGCCTCGGGCCTCTGCGGGGAAAGCCGCGGCATCCTCGGGCGACGGCGCGTCCACCTGACCCAAGAGCGCCGCCAACTGACGCGACAGCACGGCCGCTTTTGCGCCCGCCATGCGTGCGCGCGCGCGCCGCATCGCCGCTGCGAAGCGCTCCGAGGACACCGGCTTGAGCAAATAGTCCACCGCGTTCACCTCGAAGGCGCGCAGCGCGAAGCTATCGTAGGCGGTGACGAAGATCACGGGCGGCATGCGTTCGGGACCCACACGGCGCACCACCTCGAAGCCGCCGACCTCGGGCATCTGCACATCGAGAAAGACGAGCTCCGGCGCGAACGCCGTCATCGTCTCCACGGCCTCCTCGCCCCCGTCGCACACGCGGCACTCGCCGATGTCGGGCTCCGCGCGCAGCAGGTGAAGCAGGTTTGCCCGCGCGCGCGCCTCGTCGTCGATGAGGAGAACGCGCAGCAAGGTCACGGTCGTTTCCAAAGGGCATCGGCCTCCGCGTCTATTTTTGCAGCAGGGGGAATGCCGTCCATAGAGCCTTACCTTCTACTACGCGCGAATGCGGCGACCCGGCAAGTAGGTACACTATTTCAAGAGGTCTGCAGGGCTCTAGCTCACTTACAGATCGCCTTGTCGGGTGTGGTGAACGTCTGGTTGTAGACCTCCTCGAGGACCACGTCCTTCCCCGAATCTTCTTCCACCTTCTTCGGAATGCCGAGCTTCTCGAGGATCGCGTTGATGCCGCTCACGACGGTGTCGCTGGCGCTGATTCCGACGCCGCCGCCGGAGCTGATCACGACCGTCGCTTGGCGGCATTTGATGATGCCGAGGTCGGAGCCGACGGTGAGCCCTACGGAGGTCGTGAGACGACCATAGGGGCCTGCGCTCGCCGCCGGGATGCCGAGCCCGAGCATGATTCGGATGTCCGTCGCGAACACGAATCCATTTGCGCCAATCGAGATGCCATCGAGCGAGTCGATGATGCTCTTCTCGACAGTGACCGTGGGCTTCTGGAGCGAGACCTTTCCGCTCGTCTTGTCGAAGCCGATGGGCCCGTCGGTTGTCCATGCGCCGCTCGCATTCAACGTCGAGTCCTTCGCACTGAAAGCCGTGTCCACCAAGAACTTGAAGCGCACGTTCAGGTTCATGGCGACGCCGCCGATGATCACCGGCGCGTCGAGCGAAACCGGTATTTCGAATTTGAGGTGCTGGTTGTCACCCAGGCCGTTGGCGCTTCCGGCGGCCAAATCCAGCGTCACTCGGCGCAACCCGCGAAATCGCAATTCGGAGTCACCGACGTCGCCATCGACGAGACCCAGGTCGGAATCGAGATGCGGGCTCGCAAACTCGAAGCCAATGTCCGCAAGCACCTTGAGGCCGGCTTCGTCCACGTGCTCGACGTGTAGCGTGACGTTGCCGCTGCTGCGGTCCATGCGTCCGCTCCAATCGCTCAAGGAGAAGGCCTTCGATCCCTCGGTGAACGGAGGCGGCAGATCGAGGGGCGCGAGCCCGAACGAAGCGCCGTTCGCAGACCGCAAGCTCGCAGCCTTCACGGCCTGGGTGGTCTTGCTGCTCGACGCAGGCGGAAGGTCCGCTCGCATCCCGGGCAGGTCCGGGATCTCCTGAATGGCTATCGTGGCGAGGTCCACATCGTTCGCGAGATGCAGCTGCGCGTTTCGTATCACTTCGCCCAATTGCACGGGGCCGAGGGTTACGGCCACATCGCTCCCTTGGGGTCGCACGTCGAGAACACGACCCGCCGCGCGGCTCGACGCATAGAGCACCTTGCCGGGGGCGAGATCGCTTACTCCTTTGGCCGTGCCGCGCAGGACCCACGTGAGGCCATCGTCGCTTGCGGAGCGGATGGCGTCTGGGCCTCCCTCCACGAACACCACGTCGGATTGGTATGTGACACCTGCGGCCGGATCTGGACCGAAGCCGTAGCGCTGCGCGGCGCTGCCCGGGGGCGGAGCGGGCGTCTCGTTCGTCGGCCCGCCCGCCTGTGAGCCCGCAGGGTCGTCGCTGCTGCAGCCCGATAGCGCGAGCGCCCAAGCGAGAAAAACGGCTCGTTCGTTACGCATGTTCATGGCATTGCTCCGGCCGAGCCGATCGAGCATCGCGTGTGCCATCACGAGAAGCGACGGTCAGCCAGGTAGCGCCGAACCGCAGGGAAGGCGGCGGTCGATTCCGAGCTAGACCATGCGGCGCAGGGCCGAACACCCCGTTCGCGACGCTCAGGTCGGTCGGCAGGAGGTCGAGTTGGAACCCGTTCGAAATGGGCCGCTCGGGTCCGTGACGGGCCAGCGGACCCGCGCAAACCGCTCGCGTCCGCGCAAGCGCTGCACGCCTCTCGCGGTCGTGCGCGAGAGCAGGCACGCGTCGGAGATCTAGAGTCGGCGTTTCGTGCGTTCGATGATGCGCGCGAAGCCATCGAGGATGGCCCGGAGTCCTTGCTCGAAAAGCGCCTCGAAGTCGAGATCGAAGCCGCTCGAAAGCTCTAGGAGCACGGACGCAAATGCCGGGTAGCGGCCCGATGCCGCAAACGCGGTGAAGTCTGCCTCTTGGATCCGCATCCATTCGTCGTCACTCATTCCGGTTTCACTCACGGCTTCGGCCTCGGTCTCGAGATTCACGGTGATGCCTTTGATGAATCCGTGCAGGATGATGTGCATATGCATCCGCGATGCGGCGTCGAGCCCGTGGCCGTCGAGCGCACGGAGCACCCATTCCGCGTGGGCAATCGCGTTCGGGAGCGCCCTTGGTCGCGTGACGCTCATGGCGCGCGCGAGCCAAGGGTGTCTTCTGAGGACGCGCCACTGGAGCTGCGCTTCGACTTCGAGTTGCGCGCGCCAGCCGGAAGGCGCCGAGGAAGGGAGCTTCTCTTCGCCGAGCGCGGCGTCCGTCATGAGGCGAAGGAGGCGCGTACGTCCTCGCCGGCGAGCTCCGGCGCGGTGGCGCACCCGAAGCCGCGTTCGCGCGCTACGAGAAGCCGATGCGTCCGTACGCCACCGGTTGCCAAAAGGGGGCTGTTCGCGTTGGTCCGTTCTTCGCGCCGCGTACGCGTCTCGGAATTGCCCTCCGCAACTTGTTCTACGGCGCGCTCACGGCACCGCCGTCGCTCTGGGCTTTCGAGCGACTCGTGAAATCCACGGCGAGCGATCTCTCGCTCCCCGAATATGCCATCTGACGCGCCTCCTTTTGTGGCAACGAAAGAAGTCACTTGCCCCTCCCCGTGGCGGCCGGCGCGGGCAGGGCGGTCACGAGGTGGGCGGCGTCGCGGGCAGGGCGGTCACGAGGTATGCGTCGAATGCGCGTACAAGGTTGCGAGCGATGACCAATCGCTGAACTTCGCTGGTTCCCTCGTAGATGCGGGTCACGCGCGCGTCGCGGTAGATGCGCTCGATGGCATAGTCGCGCGAATAGCCGTAGCCGCCGTGCAGTTGCACCATGCGGTCGACGATGCGGCCGCAAGCCTCGGTGGCGTAGAGCTTTGCCATGCTGGTCTCGGCGGCAGCCTTGTCGCCGCGATCGAGCAGCCTCGCCGCGCGCAACATGAGCAGCCATGCTGCATCGAGCTCGGTGCGGCTATCCGCGAGCACGAATTGCGTATTCTGAAATTCGACCAGCGCCTGCCCGAACGCCTTCCGCTCGCACGCATACGTGACGCCGGCGTGGAGCGCCGCCTCCGCCAGGCCGATCGAAAGAGCTGCGATCCCCACGCGTCCGGCGCCGAGCGCGGAAAGGGCGATCGCGTAGCCGGCGCCTTCTGCGCCCACCAGATTTTCCGCCGGCACGCGGCAATCCTCGAAGTGCAATCCCACCGTGCCGGACGCACGCTGGCCCATCTTGTCTTCTTCCTTGCCGATGACCAGGCCAGACGCCCCTCGTTCGACGACGAAGCAGCTGATTCCCTCGGGCCCCGGGCCGCCGGTTCGTGCGAACACGATGTGGATGCCGGCATGCGCGCCGCTGGTGATCCACATCTTCGAGCCATCGAGCACCCAGTGATTCCCCGAGCGGCGCGCGCTGGTAGTGAGGGCGGCCGCGTCGGATCCGCACGAGGGCTCGCTCAAGGCGAAGCTCGCAGGGCCGAGCGCACCCGCAGCGTAGGGCCGCAACCAGCGCGCTTTCTGTTCCGCCGAGGCATGGTCGGCGAGAATTTTCGACGCGAGATTGCTCGAGGCTAGGATGACCGCGGTCGAGGCGCACCCTTCGGCGATGCCCTCCATCGCCAGCACGTACCCGACGTTATCGAGCCCACTTCCGCCTTCTGCCAACGGCACCTTCATTGCGAGCAGCCCGACGTGCGCGAGCTCGCGGATCTCTTCGACGGGGAAGCGTCCGCTTCTGTCCCGCTCCGCCGCGTGCGGAGCCAGCCGGCGCACGCTGAACTCGCCCGCCACATCGGCGATCATGCGCTGCTCTTCGGTGAGGTGCTCGGTCAACCGCTCGAGCCGATTCGATGTTGCCATGCGGGTACTCTGCCACCCTTTTGTCTCTAGGCGATCGCTTCGGCGTATCCGATATGCTCGGGCGTCCATGAATGACCGACGTGCCCCGCATCCAACGTGCGATGCTCGACGAGCTGGCATGTCTGACCGTGTCCGCGTTCTCTCGGAGTCACGGATTCGTTTTCATCGTGACGTTCGTTTCGTTGGTGGCGCGAATCCATTGGATGGAGCCATGCTCGAAGTCGCTTTGCTTGTCGTCTCCGACGTCGAACTCGTCCGAAATCGGATATCCGAGTTCGCCGGCCTCCCAACCAACGTCCTTCCATTTGTCTCGAATGGCTCCGTGGACCTCGTGTGCGCCGATTGCTTCCGTCCAGTAGATCGATCCGAGATCGAATACACTGTAGCGGCCGACGCCATCGGGAGTCGGAAGCTCGTTGCTCTGCGGGACGCCTAGAAACGAGCCACACCCGCCGAGAGCGCGATACTTCTCGGCGATCAAGCCCACCACGGTGCCGCTGCCGCCATCGCAGGTGATCCCGACGGCGCCCCAGAAGCCTGCCGGCGTCTCGTCGAGCACTTGAGAAAGCGCGTCATTGTACTGCTGGTAACGGGGTGTCCAGCAGCTCCAATCCGGACTACGGCATCCGTTGTACTCGCTCAGTACGGTTTTGATCCATTGGTCGCGAAGCGTCCCGTTGTTGATGTCGAAGCGGTTGATCCAGGCGCGCGCCTTGTCGTCGGTCTCGGCGTCCGTCGTATATGCGGACACCTTGACCATGTTGACGGCGTAGTCGATCGCATGCGCAACCTGACCATCGATCGTGAGCACGTCTTCGCCATACCGGTTGATGGTGTCCCAGTAGGTCCCCGCATCGAATTGAAACATACCCAGGCCGCCTTGTTGCGCCTCGCAGGCGCCATCTCCGGCACCGGCCATGATCGGGCCGCCTCCGCAATCGGGGGAGTTTGGCCCCTGGCATGACCACGTCAACTCGGACCAACACATCGCGAGTCCGGCCGACTCGTGCATGGCGATACCTGCCAGGAGATACGCATTGCCGATCCCGCGCGCATGCGCCGAATCGCGAATTTTCTCGTAGCGTGGGAAGCGATCCGCACTGGAGAGGGCATCCGTGCTGTTCTGCCCGCCCGACGCCTCTTCGCGCGAGCTGCATCCCGGTCCCGTCGCTGTGGCAAGCGATACTACGGTGATCGTGATGAGCGACTTCGCGTTGAACGGAATCTGCATAAGCCACGAAGTATGCTCGCATTATGCCAGTATTCGCGTAGATCCAAAATCGCGCCGCGATGCTTGCTCATGTTGCGAAGCGCGGGAGGCCGAGGAAGCGATGCTTCCTTCTCACGGAAGAGCGAGTTCCGGTCCGCGCGGATCCGTCAGCGCAAAGGCGGGATCACGGAATCGGGCGCACCTCTTCACAACGTCCACGCACGCACGCGCCGTCGGAGCAGCCTCCGCAGGTTTCGTTGCCGCAACCATCGTCACCGCACTTGCGCCCCGTGCAACTCGGCTTGCATGCGGGAGCAGGCTCGCGAATTCCAAGTACCTTTGCGGCGGGGGCTTCACGTGTCCCTGGCCCATTGAAGAAAACGTTGCCAAAGGTGATTCGTCGAGGGAAGCGGGAAGCCATTGCAGCCACCACTATAGAGCGTCTTCAGGCGGTCTTTTTCGCCGCCTTCGCGTAGGCGTGGCGCGCTTCGGTCATGGCGGCGCGGTTCTCCAGCGACCAGTCGAGCAGTGCTTTGAGCGGCTTGATGAGCGTGCGGCCGACCGGCGTGAGCTCGTAGTCGACGCGCGGCGGCACCGTCGGGAAGATCGTGCGCTTCACGAGACCGTTCTCTTCGAGCGTCTCGACTTGCTCCTGAATGGCAAGACGTTCGCCGACTTCCCCCACCTCGAGGAGGCGGCCGAAACGATGCTGGACGACTTGCTTTGGTGGGGGAAAACGATGCGCGCCGGTCGATCTATGTAGATTGCATGCGATTCCGTTTCGTCCACCGCAGTGGGTGGATGTAACCAGTCTCGAAGAACCAATGTACGGGCCCCCGAGCGGCGCATGGATGTGCGCAATTGGCTCGATCGGTGCTACTGAACGCATTCGTGACTTCGACAACCAATGCCCACGATTCCGTCGAGACCACCGAAGTACGCGCTGTGCGTGTACTTTCTCTGCTTTTTTTCGTCTCCGGCTTCGCGGCGCTCATCTACCAGGTCGTCTGGCAGCGCACGCTGTTTGCCATCTACGGCATCAACATCGAGTCGGTGACGGTGGTCGTCACCGCCTTCATGTTGGGCCTGGGGCTGGGAAGCCTCGCGGGGGGCGTCGTGTCCAAGGATCCGCGGCGGCCCGTGGTGCTCCTCTTCGGCGCGGTGGAGGCGACCATCGGCGTGTTCGGCATCATCTCCCTGCCACTCTTTCGGGGCGTGGGGGAGGTGACGTTGGCCTTGCCCCCGGCGGCCGTTGCGGCGGTGACCTTCTTGCTGGTGCTGGTGCCTACCATGCTCATGGGATCCACCTTGCCCCTGCTCGTGGCGCACTTCACGCGGCGCTCCAAGAACGTCGGCGAGTCGGTGGGGTTCTTGTACTTCATCAACACCTTGGGCTCGGCCGCCGCGTCCGTCGTCTCGGTGCTCGTGCTCTTGCCCCGGCTCGGACAGG
>Ga0193753_10003501_pt1 | contig 11556 bp, 12 predicted proteins | sample H1c2metaG_FD_144925 | JGI IMG/M metagenome (GOLD analysis project Ga0193753, IMG submission 144925) | Soil microbial communities from a riparian zone of the East river system, Colorado, United States - H1c2 | ecosystem: Environmental > Terrestrial > Soil > Riparian zone | place: USA: East... | reverse complement strand
GCCATAAATTCTTCTTCGGCGCGCTCCGCCAGAAAGTTCTTCGCTCCCAATTCCGCGAAAATTCGCGTCACGAAATCCGTTTCATCCTGCCGCATCAGTCCGGTATCGACATAAATACCGAAAACCCGCTCCGGTCCAAGCGCCCGCAGGCACAGCGAGTACGCCACGGTCGAGTCGACTCCGCCGCTTACGAAAAAAAAGATGTTACGGTCTTGGGCCGCTGTACGAATCTGCTCCTCGACCAAAGGAACACGCTGCGAGACATCCCAGTCACGCTCTGCGCCGCAGATATCGAATACGAAATTCTCCAGAATCTGGCGGCCGGCATGAGTATGAACCACCTCAGGATGGAACTGGATGCCAAACAGTTTGCGGTCGGGGTCGGACATCGCCGCAATACCGGAGATATCGGTCGCCGCGGTTACCTGAAAGCCGGCCGGAGCCGTCGCCACGCTATCGAAATGGCTCATCCAGATTTGCGATCGTTCGACGCCTTTCCAAAGCGCGTCGCGCCGGCTAACGGTTATATGGGCCAACCCGTATTCGCCGCGCTGCCCCTTCTGCACCTTGCCGCCAAGATGATGGGCGAGCAACTGGTGGCCATAGCAAATGCCAAGCACTGGAATTTGAGCCGAAAGAATCGCGGGGTCGATATCCGGGCAGCCGGGTTCGTAGACGCTCGCCGGTCCCCCCGAAATAATGATCCCTTTACGAGAACGCAACGCCGCGCTGGCCGTGTCGCTCGGCTGCACGTCGGCATACACGCCGAGTTCGCGGACGCGCCGTGCGATCAGGTGTGTGTACTGCCCGCCCGTGTCTAAGACGGTGATTTGCGGACTGCCGAGGTCTTTCTCCATCAAGCTAGCGAAGGCTAGCTCGTTGCTTTTCAAAACGTGTTTTAGATTGTGCAAGAAGCGATGCGGCCTTCGGCATGGCGTCAATGGCTTTCTGTACTTCCAGATCCTGCTCGACGCCGACCCGCTGCGAATCTTCGTAGCTGAACGCCGTCACATACATCTCCGCGCGCAATTGATCGCGTACCCAGGCATGATCGCGGGCCCAGTCCTCTTCGCTGAACTTCAGGTTTTGCTTGAGCAGGTAATCGTGGAAGCTCTCGACCACGGCTTCATCCGGGACCCAGCCCTTTTGCAGCTTCGTGTCGTGATCGGAAAAATACTTTGCCGAAAATCCGAAGAAGGCGTTCTTTCGCGCCACGCTCAATTCGAAAGCGTCGAGCTTAGCCGGCTCGAACTTCTCATCGGGCGTAATGCCGCCGCCGCCATAAACCGTCCGGCCCAGGTCGGTTTGCTTGATATCGTTCGGATCCTTCGTCTCGCCACGCTTGCCGTAATAGTAGTCAAGGAACGAAATGTTCGTGTAGTTGCGCTGAATCAAGCGCCCGCTCGGCGTGTAGTAATGTTGCGTCGTCAACGCCAGACCCGTGTTGTCGTTTAGTGGATAGACCGTCTGCACCAAGCCCTTGCCGAATGTGACATCGCCTAAAATCCAGGCGCGATCGTGATCTTGCAAAGCGCCTGCTACGATCTCCGCCGCGGATGCGGAATAGCGGTTCACCAGAACCACGATCGGATAGCTCTCGCCGTACTGGCTGCCGCGGGCCACATAAGGCTTCTCCGAATACGCGCGGCCCTTGTGTGACACCACCACTTGTCCGCGATCCAACCAATGGCCTGCCGTCGCGACGCCTTCTTGCAGAAGCCCGCCCGGGTTTTCACGCAGGTCGAGGATCAAGCCCTTAATGTTCTGCTCGCCAAGCGCCTTGAGATTGTCGTCCACTTCATGGCTGGTGGTCTCGGTGAACGATTGAATGCGCATGTACGCAACACCCGGCTTCACCCAGAACGCCGTATCCACGCTATTCCGCGGAATCTCGTCGCGGATCAGATTAAATGCGATCGGTTTCTCTTGACCCTCGCGCCTAACGGTAACCTGGACCTTAGTTCCCTTCGGCCCCTTCAGCATCTCGGCGACTTCCGTCGTGTTCAAATCGTCGACGCGTTTGTCGTTCACTTCCATCAGCAGATCGCCCGGACGAATACCCGCTTTGTATGCCGGTGTGCCGCCGAATGGATGGATCACCATCGGCTTGCCGGTCCGCGGTTGCGCCCCGATCAGCATGCCGATGCCGTAGTACATGCCGTGCTGCTCTTCCCGTAGCCCGGCAAATTCTTTCGGATCGAAAAAATTAGAGTGCGGATCGAGCGTCCGCAGCATGCCCGGAATGGCGCCCTTGTAAATCGCCTTGTCCGACGACAGCTTATCCGAATAGTTCTGATCGACTAGATCGTAAATCTTGGTGAACGATTCGATGCTCGCCTTCAGATCTTCGTCCGAGGTCGTGCTCGCGTTTCGCTGCCCCGCTTGCGGAGCCGCCGAAACCGCGCTGACGCCTGGACCAACCAACCCGCCTACGAGTGCGCAGGCCGCCAAAAAAAGAGGGACAAAAAGAAGATATCGCCGCTGGGAAGACAAATAGAACCTCCAGGGTTCGCTCTTCTTTAGTATAGACGCTATTTAACCGGCTGCGCGAACGCGCCGTGCCAGCGCCGTCTCGCTGCGCGCTCCTTTGCGCGGAGTCTCGTCCAACCGCTTTACCTGGTCGCTCACGCAAACCAGAAACATCGGCTGGCGCGCGTTTTTCAGAAGGTCGATAATCCGGTCCTGTTGATCTTCGAGATAGATCGATTTGCCGTCGGTCAATAAATGCAGCCGCGAATCGGACGAGAGCACGTCCGCGAGGCGCCGCCCCATCTCGCGCTGCAGGAAGCGCAGCACCCGGCGGATCTTCTGTAACGAGAATCCCTTGCGCCGCAATTCCGCGATCAACGAAATTTCAATCACTTCTTCCGCCAGGTAAATCCGCTTGTGCCCTTCGTGGCGCGGCGAAACCACCTTGCGCTCGTCCCACCACTGAAGCTGCCGCAGGCTCACTTGAGCGACCTTTGCCACATCGGTGCTCGTGAACGTTCTTTGCGCAGCACCCTTATCGGCACGCCCAACTACTGCGTCATGGCCTAAATCAGAACGGACTTTGCGCGTTTTGAACATGATCCTAAGCTCGCGTTTTCACAGATTTTGGCGGCTCCCAAAATTGTACTAGACCCGCATCCAGAGTCAATAGCGCCATAGGGGTTAGCCACACTGGTTAACTACCCGCCGCCGACGAACTCCACGATTTCGACGCACGCTCCGCCCTCCACCTGCGTCGCTGCCCAATCGCGCTTGCGGACGATCGCTTTGTCCAATTCCACCGCCACACGCTCGGAAGGAAGCTCGAGCCAAACGAGTAGCGCCGCAACCGACTGCCGCGAAGGCACCCGTCGCGGTTCTCCGTTGACTTGCACGTTGATCAGCTCGCTGTCCATGTCTCTGATTGCTACTCTAATACTTACACTCCGTCACCGACATGCCCGGAACTTATCCTCAAACTTGGTTTCCCGTGCTGATTCAGATCCTGATCGCGATCTCCGTGGCGGGTGCGATGATCGGCTTGTCCGCCGTGCTGGGCAGGCGCGTGAAAGACACCGTCAAGTCGAGCCCCTATGAATCGGGCATGCAACCGGTTGGCAACGCGCGCGAACGGTTTTCCGTAAAATTTTATCTGGTGGGAATGGTTTTTATTCTGTTCGATATCGAAGCCATCTTTCTTTACCCTTGGGCCGTTGTTTTCCGTCAGCTAAAACTGTTTGCGTTCTTTGAAATGCTGGTGTTCATCGCGCTCGTGCTCTGCGGCTTCTTCTACATATGGAAGAAAGGCGTCTTGAGTTGGGCAGCCGACGAATCGTCCCGGCGTCCCGGAGTAACGGAGACCAAGCGTGCTGCCTGACGCGGTAGCCCAAAACCCGGCGGTCGCGGCCCTTGCCGAACAGATACCCGGCGCGATCCTCGACGCAAGCGTTGCCGTCGACGGCCTGATCCTGCAGATCGCCCCCAAATATATCGAGGTAGTTTGCCGCTACTTAAAACAGAACCAGGATTTTGCGCGCCTGAGCGCCGTGACCGGCGTCGATTGGTGGCCGCGTGAGCCGCGTTTCGAAGTACTTTACTTTCTCCATTCGCTCGCCCGCAACGCGCGCCTTCGGCTGAGTGTTCGCGTACGCGAGGGAGAGCCCTTGGAATCGGTTTGCCAGTTATGGCGCGGCGCCAATTGGTATGAGCGCGAAGTGTTCGATCTGTTTGGAATCGAATTCAGGAACCACCCCAATCTGGAGCGCATTCTCATGCCGTCCGATTGGGAAGGACATCCTTTGCGCAAGGATTATCCGATTCACGGCCACAAATATTCGTACCAGGAAGAATAGTATTACCAAGACGTTTGAAACGATATGATCGAAGGGAAAACACACGTCGAATCGCTGGATGCGCGGCATGAGCTGCAGGTAGCGGACGTTTCTGGCCTCGCTACCCCGGTCCCGCCCGACAGCACCGTCCGCCGCATGACCCTGAACATGGGGCCGCAACATCCGTCGACTCACGGCGTGCTGCGGGTGGTGCTCGAACTCGATGGCGAAACCATTTTGAGCGCACGGCCGGAAATCGGCTATCTTCACACCGGCATCGAAAAGCAGTTCGAGGTCAAAAAGTACCAACAAGGCGTTCCGCTCACCGACCGCGTCGACTATCTCGCCAATCTCAGCAACAATCTCTGTTATGCGCTCGCCGTAGAGCGCCTGTTGCAATTGGAGATTCCGCCCAAAGCGCAGTGGATGCGGGTGATGTTGTGCGAACTAACCCGTATTGCGAGCCACTTGATCTGGCTCGGCACGCACGCGCTCGATATCGGCGCCATGTCGGTTTACTTTTATTGCTTTCGGGAGCGCGAAGAGATCCTCAAAATTTTCGAGATGTTCTCCGGCCAGCGCATGATGACGAGTTACATTCGCATCGGTGGCTTGGCTCTCGAGCCTCCGCGCGGCTGGCATCCCGTTGTCTCGAAAGTGCTCGGACGGCTGGCACACGGCATCGAGGAGTATCACAATCTACTCTCAGCCAATCCGATTTGGGTGAATCGCACGAAGGGCGTGGGAATGCTGCCGGTGGATCTCATGCTCGAATTGGGCGTGACTGGGCCCATGATCCGTGCCGCGGGCGTGAATATGGATTCGCGCAAGGATTGCCCTCATACGAGTTACGAAAAATTCGATTTCGAAGTTCCCGTTCGTACGGCGAACGATGTGTATGCGCGCTTTGAAGTCCGTATGGAAGAGATGCGCCAAAGCGTGCGCATCGTGCGTCAGGCGCTCGACGGCATGCCCTCCGGCCCGTGGCAGGCGGATGCCCCGCATGTGCTGCTGCCCGATCGCGAGCGCATGAAGACGCAAATGGAATCGCTGATCTACCACTTCAAGATCGTTACCGAGGGCTTCCCGGTACCCGAAGGCTCCGTCTATCAAGTGGTGGAATCGCCGCGCGGAGAACTCGCTTACTACATCGTCAGCGACGGCACCGCCAAGCCGTACCGGGTTTTCATGCGTACGCCCAGTTTCGGAAATTTGCAATCGCTCGGAGCGATGCTGGAAGGTGTGCTGATCGCCGACTCCATTGCGGTAATGGGAAGTATGGATTTCGTGCTGGGAGACGTCGACCGCTAGAGCCATGACCGTTTCGCCGGCGCTGGAAGCGCGATTCGAAAAGCTGTTGAAGAGTTATCCGCCGGGGCGCGAGCGCTCGGCCGTAGTGCCTATGCTGCTCTACGCCCAAGACGAAACCGGCTCCGTTACACGCGAGTTGATCGAGGAAGTCGCGCGCCGTTGCGGCGTCACCGCTCTTCAAGTGGATGAAGTCATCGGCTACTATTCGATGCTCCATCGCAAGCCCCTCGGAAAATTCCATGTGCAGGTCTGCACCAACATCGCCTGCCAGGCTGTCGGAGGCGAAGAGTTGTTCGAACATGCCAGCCGTGCGCTAAAACTGGGTCACAAACAGGTCAGCCCCGACGGCCAGATCTCTCTCGAAGAGGTCGAATGTATCGGCGCCTGCGCCTGGGCGCCCGCTATTCAAATCAATTATGATTTTCATCACTTCGTCACGCCCGAGCGCTTCGATCGCTTAATGGAGGATTTACAGAACCGCGACCGTGAGGGAGCGTCCTGACCATGCGCTTTAACGAACCCAGCCCGCTAGAAGTCAGAGTCGTTTCCGCGCGCTTCGACCTCGAAAACTCCGCGTCCATCGAGACCTATCTTGCAAACGACGGCTACGTAGCCATAAAAAAAGCCCTCGAGATGACGCCCGAAGCCATCATCGACTTGCTCAAAGCCTCGGGCCTCCGTGGCCGCGGCGGCGCTGGCTTCCCGACCGGTATGAAGTGGAGTTTTGTCCCGCGTACCACCGGCAAGCCCACCTACATTGTTTGCAATTCGGATGAAAGCGAGCCCGGCACTTGCAAAGACCGGCTGCTGATGCAGAACGATCCGCATCAGCTCATCGAGGGGATGATCATCGCCGGCTGGACCATTCGCTCGAACAAAGGCTACATCTTCATTCGCGGCGAGTACCGCTACTTGATCGACATCGTGGACCGCGCTCTCGAAGAAGCCTATGCGCGCGGCTATCTCGGCAAGAATATTCTCGGCTCCGGCTGGGATTTCGATCTGTATACCCACACCGGCGCGGGAGCGTATGAGTGCGGCGAGGAGTCGGCGTTGCTCGAATCGCTCGAAGGCAAACGCGGCATCCCACGTTTGAAGCCGCCCTTTCCGGCCGTGGTCGGCGCCTTTCAATCGCCTACGATCTTGAACAACACCGAAACATTTTCCTCAGTTCCGGCGATTTTTCGCCAAGGCGCCGAGTGGTACGCCGCGCTTGGCTCGCCTAAAAATGGCGGCACGCGCCTGATGTGCGTCTCCGGCCACGTTGCGAAACCCGGTGTGTACGAAATGCCCATGGGCTTTCCTCTGCTGCGGCTGATCGATGAAGTCTGCGGCGGCGTGCGCAATGGCAAAAAACTGAAGGCCGTGATCCCCGGCGGCTCCTCTTCTCCCGTACTGAAAGCCGAAGAGTGCGACGTTGCCCTCGATTTCGATTCCTTGGCGAAAGCCAAGACCATGGCCGGCTCCGGCGGCTTGGTCGTGCTCGATGAAGACACCGATATCGTCGCGGTAGCGCTACGCACCATCAAGTTCTACGCGCATGAAAGCTGTGGCTGGTGCATTCCTTGCCGCGAAGGCACAACCTGGCTCAAGAAAGTCCTCACGCGCTTTCACGACGGCGGCGGCTTAGAGAGCGACATCGATTTGATCGGCGAGCTTGCCGCCAACATGCTCGGCCGGACATTTTGTCCTTTAGGCGATGCCGCCGCGATGCCGATCGGCGCGTTCGTCGCCAAGTTCCGCGACGAATTTGAAGCGCGCCTCAAGCAAACGCGCACCGCAAACAAGACGTTGGAGTTGGTCCATGGCTGATCCGGTCAAATTCACCATCGATGGCCGCGAGCTCGAAGCGCCCGCCGGAACGCTGCTGATCAACGCTGCGAAACAAGCCGGCATCGCGATCCCCGCTTTCTGTTACTACGATGGCTTGTCGCTGCAAGCGGCTTGCCGCATGTGTCTGGTGGAAGTGGAAAAAACGCCGAAACTTCAGGTGGCTTGCACGCTACCGGTAGCAGCCGGTATGGTCGCCCACACCGATTCGGCGCAGGTTCGCCAAGCGCGCAAAGGAACCCTCGAGTTTCTCCTGACCAATCATCCGCTCGATTGCCCGGTCTGCGATAAGGGCGGCGAATGCGAGCTGCAGGACATGGTCTTCCGCTATGGGGCGGGGGAGAGCCGCTTCCGCGACGAGAAGGTGCATGTCGACGAAAAGCAGTGGTCGCCCGTCGTGTTTTACGACGCGCCGCGCTGCATCCTCTGCTACCGCTGCGTAAGAATCTGCGACGAAGGGCTGGGCGTCAACGCGCTCGGCGTGGGAAATCGCGGCGTTGCCTCCGAAATTATTCCCAACGGCGGCGATCATCTGGAATGCGATGAATGCGGCGCTTGCATCGATATCTGCCCGGTCGGCGCGCTGACCTCAGGAGCGTACCGCTACAAGACGCGCCCTTGGGAGATGGAGCATGTGGGCACCATCTGCACCCACTGCTCGAATGGCTGCAAAACAACCCTCGGTGTTCGCAACGGCGAGATCGTTCGTGCCAACAATCGCGACCGGTCCGGAATCAACGGCGAGTTCTTGTGCGTGAAAGGACGTTACGCGTTCGATTTCAATCACCATCCTGAACGGTTAACCTCGCCGCTTCTCAGAACTGCGGCCGGAATGCTGAAACCCGTTTCATGGGCCGTTGCGCTCGCCACTGTCGCCAAGAAGTTCAGCGAAGTGCTCTCCAAACACGGCAAGTTCGGCGTCATAGGCTCGAACCACACCACGAACGAAGAAAATTATCTGCTGCAGAAATTCGCCCGCCAGATTCTGCGCACTTCGAATATCGATCACCACCGCACCGGCGACGTCGTCACCCTGCTCGACGCCCTCCACGGCCGCGCAAATTCTTTGGCAACAACGGCCGATCTCTCCACGATGAAGGCCGCGCTGGTTGTCGATAGCGACCTCGCGCAGGAGCATCCCTTGCTCGCCTATCAATTGCGCACCAACTGGCGATTGAACAACGCGCACGTGTACGCCGTCACGCCTGGGCCTGTGCGAGAGGACAGCTACGCTACCACCCAGCGCGCTCCGCTAGGCGGCGAAATGGAAGCTCTCGAAAAGCTGCGCGACCAGCTCAAAGCCGAGCCCGAGCTTGTCGTTCTGTTCGGGTCCGCCATCAAAGGCGAAGCCGTTCGCAAGCTGGTCGCATTCGGCGATTCGCTGGGCATTCCCGTCAAGTACGTCTGCCTCCTCGACTACTCCAATTCGCGCGGCGCTTGGGATATGGGCCTGCTGCCCGACCTCCTCCCCGGCTATCAGAGTGTGGCCGACGGTGGCATGGCGGTCGGTTTGAACTATGACGAAATACTGGCCGCCCCGGCCCTGGGCGTCTTGTGGGTCGTGGGCGCCAATCCTCTGGCACGGCACGAATTGGCCGCGCGCGATGCCTTCGTCGTCGTGCAGGATCTGTTCCTGACCGAAACCGCGCAGCGTGCGAACGTCGTGCTTCCCGCGTCTTCCGCTTACGAGAAAGCCGGTACCGTTACCAACGTTTGCGGCGACGTTCAAAAGTTAACCCGTGGCGCCAAGACCATGGGCACGAAACCCGATCTCGAAATCATTGGCCTCCTCGCCAAAGAAATGCGCTCCGATTGGGGCGTGCCCAAGGCCGACGCCGTATTCCGCGAGATTCGCAGAGTCGTCCGCGGCTACGATTTCCCTCTGCCGGTGATCGAGACCGGTGGCGCGGCTCCCAGTGTTCCGGCGACCGGACAACTGCAATTTCAAGCCCGGCCGGAACTAACGCGCGGCGCGCAAAACACTCTCTTCACGTCCGGAACGCTCGGGCAATTCTCCAAAACGCTGCATTCGGTACCGGAATTTCCCGGCGCGCTATATCGTGCGGACACGCCGAACGGAAGAAAATGAATTTCTTCGTCGTCAGCTTGATCAAGATCGCAATCGTTTTCGCGATTTTCATGACCACGCTCGCCTACCTGCAGTGGGTCGAACGGAAAGTTCTGGCGCACATTCAGTCGCGCACCGGCCCCTTGCGCGTTGGGCCGCACGGGTTGTTGCAGCCGCTTGCCGACGTGTTCAAGCTCCTGACGAAAGAAGATCTGCTGCCGCCTCATGTGAACCGGTTCTTCTTTCTGCTCGCGCCCTTCCTTGCTGTTTCGCTGGCCCTGGTTTCCATTTCGATTATTCCTTTCGGGCCGGAAGTGAACTTTTTCGGTACCCGCACCTTCATGCAAGTCGCCGACCTGCGCGTTGGTATCCTGTTCGTCCTCGCGCTCAGCGCCGTAAGCGTCTACGGCATTGCTCTAGCCGGGTGGTCGTCCAATAATAAGTATTCCCTCATCGGTGGATTGCGTAGCAGTGCGCAAATGATCAGCTACGAGTTGCCTCTTACTCTGGCGATCGTCGCGCCGCTTCTGCTGGCAAATCATCTAAGCTTTCGCGAGATTGCCGTGAGCCAGGCCGGCTACTATCTCGGCTTCATTCCCCGCTGGCACATTTTCCAAATGCCGTTCCCGCAGATTTTCGGCTTCATCATATTCATGATCGCGGGCTTCGCCGAAACCAATCGCATACCGTTCGATCTGCCGGAAGCCGAAAACGAGCTGGTCGCCGGCTTCCATACCGAATACAGCAGCATGAAATTCGCGTGCTTCTTCATGGCCGAGTACGCCAACATGGTGACCATCGCCTGCGTAGCGACCCTCCTGTTCCTGGGAGGCTGGCAGCCGCTGTTTCCCGCTCCGTATTCGAATTGGGTTCCGGTGCTGATTGCATTAGCGGCCGCCGCTGTATTTTTTCTACAATCGCGCGCTCCGGTGCGGAAGCTCGACCGTATTACATTTCCTATATTTGCGGCGGTCGCCTTCCTTGCCGCCGTGTTATTCGCGATTCCCTTCTTGCAGACCTACCTCGCGCCGATTTTCTGGTTTGCCAGTAAGGCTGGATTTCTGCTCTTCACTTACATCTGGGTCCGCGGCACGCTGCCGCGTTTTCGTTACGATCAGCTCATGCATTTCGCTTGGACATTCTTATTTCCTTGCGCTCTTCTGAACCTGCTCGCGACCGCATTTTGCGTGGCGGTCTTCTAAATGGACACCATCTTATTCATCATCTGCGCGATTATGGCCGTTGGATGCGCCTTCAACCTGGTCCTGCAGAAGCATCCTATCTCGAGCGCTCTTTCGCTCATCGGCGTCATGGCCTCCCTCGCTGTGCTCTATCTGTTGCTCGGAGCCGAATTCATCGCCATGGCGCAGATGATCGTCTACGGCGGAGCCGTCATGGTCTTATTCATTTTCGTGATCATGCTCCTCAATGCCGGCACGGAAAAGACCAGTGGTAAATCCTGGTTTGCACAAATCGCCGGATTTCCATTGCTATCCGCCTTCGTCGCTCTGCTGGCATTTCTGATCCGCGTAGTGCTGCCTCCCCTGCGGCCGGTCGAATTCGGCAGTTGGGTGGGCGGCACCGCCGAAGCGATCGGAATGCTGCTATTCACCAAATATTTGCTGCCCTTTGAGGTCACCTCCGTTCTCATCTTGATCGCGATCGTCGGAGCGGTGGTTCTCGCGCAAAAGGAGATCGATTAAATGGGCCACGTCCCCTTGTCCTGGTATCTCATCCTCAGCGCTGTGCTGTTCGGCTGCGGGATCGCCGGATTCGTCTACCGCAAAAGCGTCATCACCGTCTTCATGTCCATCGAGCTCATGTTGAATGCAGTGAATCTCAGTTTCGTCGCCTTCTCCTACCAGCTCCACCGCATCGACGGCCACATTTACTCGTTCTTCGTCATGGTCGTCGCGGCCGCCGAAGCCGCCGTCGGCCTCGCCATCATTTTGACCATCTTCAAAAATCGCGGCACTCTACAGATCGACGAAGTCGATTCCATGAAACTCTGACCAATCGATCATGAATCTTTGGCTCATTCCATTT
>Ga0193753_10003500_pt1 | contig 11557 bp, 5 predicted proteins | sample H1c2metaG_FD_144925 | JGI IMG/M metagenome (GOLD analysis project Ga0193753, IMG submission 144925) | Soil microbial communities from a riparian zone of the East river system, Colorado, United States - H1c2 | ecosystem: Environmental > Terrestrial > Soil > Riparian zone | place: USA: East River... | reverse complement strand
TAAACAGCTTAAAACGATAACCATCAAAACGGTTCAGGCCTTCTTTTGTGCCAAACCATACAAAACCATTTTTATCCTGAACGCTGCAGTTAACCGTATTATTGGAGAGGCCATTCTCTACCTGGTAATGCCTGAAATAATACGGTTGTGCATGTGCTTTATGAAAGCAAACGGTGAGAATGATGACAAGTTGTAACAGCAATCGTATTTGCAGGTTCGGCTTCATCTGTTTGGATGAAATATTTTATATATATAAGATTGATTACCTACTGAATGGGGGTTATGTAAAAAATTGCATCAGCAAAAACACAAAAATGTAACATATTGAAAAAATTATGATACACCCTGAATTAGCGGATACATAATTTATAAGTTCCTTCACATCATGATTTAAAAATAGGCATTATCCCTGAAATAAATCATGTAAACGATTACATCCATTATTAACTAACACTGATTGCTGTATGAAATTTTCTACAAAGCATTCTTTGGCTCTTATTGCTCTTTCCGCAAAGCGCATAGGGCAAAAAAGAAAGGCATTATTATTTCCCCTCCTTTTATTGTGTTTCATTGTTCCTGCTTTCTCCCAGGGTATTGCAAAGATTACTGTAACGGGTACTGTAACAGACAGTGCCGGTGCAGGTCTTGGCCAGGTTACCGTTGCAGAAAAAGGGACAAAAAATGCCGTCATTACAGGTGCAGACGGGATATTCTCCATTGCGGTAAAGGGAGAAAGCGCTGTTCTTGTATTTTCATCTGTTGGCTACCTGAACAAAGAATTCAGGGTAGGCAGCAAAACACAGTTTAGTGTTTCCCTCGAAAGAGATACAAAAGATTTGAATGAAGTAGTAGTAATTGGTTATGGTACAAAAAGAAAAGAATCACTGACCGGCGCTATATCAACAGTTACGGCAAAAGACCTTGACAGGGTGCACGGCGGTTCTACTGTAAGCACCGGCCTTGCAGGAAAAATACCAGGTCTTACTTTTCGTATGCCCGACGGACGCCCCGGCGCTTCCGCTAATATCCAGATTCGTAACATGGGTACACCTTTATATGTTATTGATGGTATTCAGCAGGACGCCGGCCAGTTCAATAACCTTGCACCAAATGATATTGAAAGCATTACCATTCTTAAAGATGCGTCTGCCGCTATCTACGGTGTGCGTGCGGCCAATGGGGTAGTAGTGGTAACTACCAAAAAAGGTGTAACCGGCAGAAATAATATTAATGTGGATGCTTATGCGGGCTGGCAGAGCTGGACAAGATTTCCAAAAGTACTGACCAACTCTTATGATTATATGCGTTACCTGGCAGAAGCACAGGTAAATAGTTTCGGCAGCACCAGTGTTACCCAGGCTGAACTTGATAAATATAAACAAGGCGCCAGCGCAGGCGATGCATACAGAAGTTTCGACTGGCGGGATTATGTATTGAATGGTCCTGCACCCCAGAACTCTGTGAATGTAAATATAAATGGCGGATCAGATAAGGTTAACTATTATGTATCAGCAACCAATCTTTACCAGAACTCAATGCTGGGAAAAGAATACCGGTTTAACAGGTCCAATATTCAATCTAATGTAACAGCCAAATTATCAAACCGCCTCCGGTTTGGCGTAAACATAAACGGCCGTGTTGAAACAAGACAAAATCCGGGTGTGCCCGGCGGTGACGACTATTTCCTGGCAAGGCTGGCTGTGCTGAGAAACACGCCGCTTGAAAGACCCTATGCCAATGATAACCCGCTTTACCTTAATGATCTTGGGCCGCACCTTGAATCAAACTATGCTTTTCTATCTGAAAAATTGTCTGGCAAATTCCGTAGCGATTGGCGCGTACTGCAATCAAATTTTAATGCAGAGTATACAGTTCCTGGTATCCAGGGGCTTACGCTAAAAGGGGTATATTCCTATTATGTAGCAGATGAACTGGAAAACAACCAGGAATACACATACAAAGCATATACTTACCGCCCGGCAACACAAACCTATGATGCCACTGGCGGAAGTACCAATCCCTGGCGTGACCGTGAGCAGATTAAACAAATAAACACAACCATACAGGGACAAATAAATTACGCAAACACATTTGGCCAGCATAGTATTGGCGCTACGTTTGTTGCAGAAAGAATAACCCTGGAAAACCGCAGGAACTGGATACATGCTTCTCCCATTTCCAACAACCTGCCGCTGATTTATTTCCCTACCATGGATCAATACCAGGATAGCCAGGATAAACAGGCACGTATTGGCTATATCGGCCGCATCAATTATAGCTTTGCAAATAAATATTTCCTTGAAGTTTCTGCCAGGCGCGATGCAAGCTATTTGTTTGCGCCAGATAAACGTGTAGGTTATTTCCCGGGGGTTTCTGCCGGATGGAGGATTACAGAAGAGCAATGGGTTAAACAACTACTGGGCGATAAAACTTTCCTGACCGATCTGAAATTAAGGGCTTCCTACGGCCAGTTGGGAGACGACCGGGCATTGAATGGAAATGATCCCATTGTTGCCCCATATGCTTACCTGGAAGGATATAACTATAACCAGGGTACGGCCATCCTGGATGGAAATGCGGTTACTGTTTCACGTGATAAAGGCGTTCCTGTTACGAGAATATCCTGGTCAACCAGTAAGATCACTGATATAGGTATTGATTTCAGTTTACTAAGAGGTAAGTTAACCGGTACGGCAGATTGGTTTTACAGGAAACGCAGTGGCTTGCTGGGCAGTAAGAATGATGTACTGATACCCGTTGAGCTTGGATATGGTTTGCCACCGGAAAATGTAAACAGTGATGCACAGTACGGGGAAGAAATGTCATTGATTTATAATGGCACAGCGGGGAAACTGAATTATACCATAGGTGGTAATGTATCAATCAGCCGTTCTAAATCTTTAAGTTCTTATAACCCGCTTTTCTTTAATTCACTGGATCAATACCGCAACTCCGCAGAGAACAGGTACCGCAATTTAGACTGGGGTTATAATGTAATCGGTCAGTTTCAATCACAGGAAGAAATCAACAACTACAAAGTTAACATTGACGGAAAAGGGAATACTTCTTTATTGCCAGGAGATTTAATTTATGAAGATATGAACGGCGATGGTAAAATAGATGGCAATGATGACCGTCCTATCAGCTTTGGGTATGGAACGCAGCCTAATATCAATTTCGGGTTTACACTGGGTGCGGCTTACAAAAACTTTGATTTTCATGCAGACTTTTCAGGTGCGGCCGGCTATACATGGTACCAGAACTGGGAAACAAGATGGGCATTCCAGAACAATGGTAACCTGAATTCAATTTTTACAGACAGGTGGCACCATTCAGATCCCCTTGATATTAATAGTCCGTGGATAGCAGGGAAATATCCGGCTAACAGGTACAATGTAGGTACCAATCACAGTGATTATAACCATAATTCCACCTTCTGGCTGCACAGTGCCAAATACATCCGTGCCAGAACACTGGAACTGGGTTATACATTGCCTCCAAACCTGATAAGCAGGGTTAAAATACAAAAGGCAAGGTTTTACTTCAATGTATATAACCTGTTCTCAATCGACAATCTTAAACAATACAATGTAGACCCGGAAGTATCTGATGACAACGGTCTCCAGTTTCCGCAGAATAAAGTAGTTAACATAGGTGTTAATATTTCTTTCTAAAAACATTAATTCCATGTTGCAAAAAAAATATAATCAACACATGAAAAAGATATTCTCAATAACATTGTTAATGCTGCTGCTGGTTGCAGAAGGATGCAAAAAAGACAGCTCATTTTTAGATATCCCGCCCATACAGGTTGTACCAAATGAAGTAGCCTTTTCTGATCCGGCACTGGTGCTATCAATCCTGGGGGATTTATATAACAGGCAGATAGATCTTTCGGCACTGGATGGTTATCCTGATCCCAATGGCGTGGCAGGGTGGAGAACGTTTGCAGATTTCAGTGAAAGTTTTCCTTCCGAAAATGGCAGTTCATTTATTGTGCAGCGCACAGGTTGGGGTTATGGGGAATGGGGTACATGGGACTATGGTTACATACGCGATTTGAACCTGTTTATACAACGCGACAGTGCAGCCACACAGTTATTGGCAGCAGACAAATCAAGGTTCCTGGCAGAAGGCCGTTTTTTAAGAGCCAACTATTATTTTGAAATGGTAAAAAGAATGGGCGGTGTTCCATTGATCACCAGCCCACTGGTATATGATTATAAAGGTGATGCTACTTACCTCCAGGTGCCGAGGGCCAAAGAATCAGATATCTATGATTTTGTGATCAGTGAAGCGGAAGCTATCAAAAACCAATTGCCTGCAGACGTAAATGAAAAGTCAAGGGCTACAAAAGCTGCTGCTTTGGCCATGGAAGCAAGGGCTGCTTTGTATGCCGCATCAATTGCAAAATATGGTGCCGGTACACCACAGGTTTCATTACCCGGCAATGAAGTAGGTATTCCGGCAAGTATGGCATCGGGGTATTATACAAAGGCATTGGCTGCAGCAAATCAAATCATCAGCAGCGCAGATGGTGGCAGTGGCAGTGCCGGCACCTATTCCCTGTATAAAGTGCTGCCAGATTTGTCAGACAATTTTGCTGCTGTTTTTCTCGATAAAAGCAGTGTAAACCAGGAAGCAATTTTTGTAGAAGATTTTAAAGCCGGCGCCGGTAAAACGCATGGCTATACCATTAACGATCAGCCTTTCTCTCTTTCAGACGAAGGGGGTGATGCGGGCAGGTTGAATCCATCTTTAAACCTGGTGGAATCTTTTGAAAAGCTGGACAATACTTTTGCGCCTGTCCCAAGTGTGGATGCTGGTGGTAATCCGGTTTATTATACCCATCAGCAGGATATTTTCGCTGGCCGTGATGCGCGTTTGTTAGGGACCGTTATGGTACCTTATGATACTGCCAATCCCTATAAATTCAAAGGTGGAGTGGTTGATATATGGGCAGGTTATCTTAAAGCAGATGGTACAATCGTTACCAGCGATGAAGCAGGTCACTTAATAAAATTTCCTGATCCCAATAACTCGCCTGCTGTAAAAGTAGTAGGTAAAGATGGCCCTGTAAACGGACTTGAATTAAGAACCCAAACTGGTTTTTACATACGTAAATGGCTTGATCCTACAGTAGGCTCCGGAAGAAGGGGCCGCGGAAGCGATGTGGCATTTATACGTTACCGTTATGCCGAAGTGCTGCTGAATGCAGCCGAAGCGGCATTTGAACTGGGTCAGACAGCTACGGCAGCCGGTTATATGAATAAAGTGAGGGCACGTGCCGGATTGGTTATACCATTAACAGCGGCAGATATAACTTTTGATCGCATTGTGCATGAGCGCCGCGTTGAACTGGCATTTGAAGGGCATACTTTATTTGATATGAAACGCTGGCGGATTGCCCATGTGGTTTGGGACGGAACACCAACCAGTGTAACTGATCTGAAAAGCAATATAGGAAAAGCTACCAAAAGGAATACGCAACCCTGGGGTTTATGGCCATATCACTATTACAATCCGGGTAACCCAAATGATGGAAAATGGGTATACAGGGAAGTATTGCCGGCGAATGTTACAGGCTCTAACCGTTTTCAGTTTGGCAATTATTATTCTTTCATAGGAGATAATATAAGAGCAGCCAATCCAAAGATTGTTAAACAGCCAAATCAATAAGCCACCTCATCAAACAAATGATTATGAAAATAAAATTTCAATATATAGCAATACTTGCTTTTTTAACAGCCGGTATGTCATGTAAAAAAGATAATTATAAAGAACCTTCTTCTGAACTCAGTGGCAAGATCGTCTATAAAGGTGAAGCCATTGGAGTAGAAAATTACCAGGTACCCTACCAGTTGTACCAGTTTGGTTTTGGTAAAGTAGGTTCTATAGATGGAACATTTGCACAGGAAGGTACTTATTCAGCTTTGTTGTTTAATGGAACGTATAAACTGATTATTCCAAACGGGCAGGGCCCATTTAAATGGAAGCAACTTGCTTCGGGCGCACCGGATTCAACCGTTATTACATTGAATGGCAACCAGGTCCTTGATCTTGAGGTGACTCCTTATTATATGATACGAACACCCCAGATAACCGGAGGTTCGGGAAAAGTAACGGCTGTTTTTAAAGTGGAAAAAATTATCACAGATGCCGCCAATGCAAAAGATATAGAAAAAGTTTATCTATATATTAATAAAACACAATTTGTATCGGGCGCGGGCAGCAATAATATTAAAGTGGCTGAATTGAGTGGTGCAGCCATTGCAGATCCAAACAATATTTCATTGAACCTGGCAGTACCGGCTATTGCACCGCAAACTTATGTATTTGGCCGTATAGGGTTAAAAATAGCCGGTGTGGAAGATTTGATTTTTTCACCCGTTCAGAAAGTAACTTTTTAAACAAGAGCAGGCACATAAAATATAAGAAAAACCAGGTCCAATATCAGGATAGTTTTTGGTTATATAGCAGTTAGTATTGGTTAAAAAGAAAGGGCGGCACCATGTCCGCCTTTTTTTAAAAGGATTAAATCCTTGTTATGACAAGTAAAAATTTTGGCCTGTAAATTAAATGCCCATAACTTTTGTCTTTTTTAGCTAATTAAAATTGAATGATGAAAAATAGCGTCTTGCTGGCCGGCATATTGTTTTTTACTTCCGGTATCTTTTCACAGGAACAATGGTCAATTGTAAATCACAAAATTGTCACGCCCTGGGCAGAAAAAGTTGATCCCAATAACCCATTGCCAGCATACCCTCGCCCGCAAATGCAACGGGGCAACTGGAAAAACCTGAATGGTTTATGGCAATACGCCATTCTTCCCAAATCGCAGGAAACAATTCCGGCCGCCTTTACCGGTAAAATACTGGTGCCTTTTGCAATAGAATCTGCATTGTCGGGCGTGGGCAAAACCGTGGGCAAAGACAGTGTGTTGTGGTACCAGCGAACAATTACACTTCCGGTTTCCTTTAAAAATAACATCGTGCTGCTGCAGTTTGGAGCTGTGGACTGGTTATGCGATGTATACGTAAATGGTAAAAAAGCAGGCACCCACCAGGGCGGCTATGATCCTTTTTCATTTGATATCACGCCACACTTAAATAAAAAAGGCGAACAGCAAATTGCCATTCGTGTATGGGACCCCTCTGATGAAGGACCGCAGCCAAGGGGTAAACAGGTAAATAAGCCATCGGGTATATGGTACACACCCGTTACGGGAATCTGGCAAACAGTTTGGCTGGAAGCCGTTCCGCAAACATATATCACCGGTACAAAGCAAACACCCGATCTGGATAAGAAATCAGTAGCTGTTTCAGCAGGTATCCATAATATGCTCCCGGGAGACCAATTGGTTTTTTCTGCATGGAAGGGAAATCAAAAACTTGCAGAAAATAAATCAATCACTGATGATGCTGTCAGTTTATCAATACCCAATCCGGAATTATGGTCCCCGCAACATCCTTTTTTATATGATCTGAAGATAACTGTTATAAGGAACGGTAAAATTATTGATGAAGTAACCAGTTATTTTGCCATGCGTAAAATATCCATGGCAGCTGATAATAACGGCATACAAAGAATGATGCTGAACAATGAATTTGTTTTTCAGTATGGTCCGCTGGACCAGGGCTGGTGGCCCGACGGATTGTATACGGCGCCAACGGACGAAGCACTGAAATTTGATATTGAGAAAACGAAGGAAATGGGTTTTAATATGATTCGCAAGCATGTAAAGGTTGAACCGGCACGCTGGTATCATTATTGCGATCAGCTGGGAATATTGGTATGGCAGGACATGCCCAGCGGCGATTTGGGCAACCGCTGGGAAAACCGGCCAGGCGTATTTGGAAGGGCTACCGACAAAGCACGTACACCCGCATCTGCAGAAATATATAAAACGGAATGGAATGAGATCATGCAGGATTTGCACAATTTTCCCTGTATTGTTGTATGGGTGCCATTCAACGAAGCCTGGGGCCAGTTCAAAACAAAGGAAATTGTAAACCAGACAATGGAGAAAGATCCTTCGCGCCTTGTAAACACCGCCAGCGGGGGCAATTTTGAAGATGTGGGACCAATTATTGATTTACATAATTACCCGGAACCACTGATGCCGGATCCGGTTTTGTTTGGTTCAAAAAGAATACTGGTACTGGGCGAGTTTGGCGGTTTAGGATTACCGGTAGAAAATCACACCTGGCAGGAAAAAAACAACTGGGGTTACCAGACTTTTAAAAGCCGGGAAGATTTACTTAAACGGTATACGGAATTGGTGGAACGTATTCCTGCGCTGATTGAAAAAGGGCTGTCTGCGGCAGTATATACGCAAACCACCGACGTGGAAGTTGAAACAAACGGCCTTATGACCTACGATCGCAAAGAAATGAAAATGCCTGCTGCCAGTCTTAAAGCCCTTCATGAAAAATTATATGATGGTTCAAAGGTAAAAATGGCCGTTAAGTAACCCGATTTGTAACTGGTGTTTTTGTTTCGTGTAATCCGCGTTAGAAACAGTATAACATCTAAAGAATAAATTCAACTGACTGATGATGGCAATCGCTGTTTTAAAAAGATCCTGGTGGCTAAGCACGCTTTTCTTACTGGTTTGCCCGGTAAAACTGCCCGCACAAAAAATCCAGGCATCCGGGGTAGCTTCAGAAAACCTTACCAGTAATATTTCTAATAATTTTTATATTGCTAACAAAGCGCCATTGTCAAGGGAATATTTTACAAAATTGCCGGTTACCGCTTTTAAGCCGGGGGGCTGGTTAAAAAAACAACTGGAGCTGCAGCGAGATGGCCTTACCGGTCATTTGGGCGAGATCAGTATCTGGTTATCCAAAAAAGACAATGCATGGCTTAATAAAGAAGGTATTGGAAAATATGGATGGGAAGAATTGCCCTACTGGCTGAAAGGGTATGCCAATATCGGTTACATGCTGGGCGATAAGAATATGATCAAAGAAGCAACCTTCTGGATTGAATTTGTGCTGAATAACCAGCGTGCCAATGGCGACTTCGGGCCTATGGCAATGCCAAAAGGCAACCGCGATTGCTGGACCAATATGCCCATGTTATGGTGCCTTCAGTCTTACTATGAATACAGCACCGATCCACGCGTACTAACGTTTATGAGTAAGTATTTTAAATGGGAGCTTACCATTCCCGATGAAAACTTCCTGGAAGATTACTGGGAAAAAAGCAGGGGAGGAGATAACCTGTACAGCGTTTACTGGCTCTACAACCGTACGGGAGAAAAATGGCTGCTTGACCTGGCAACAAAGATTGATCACAATACGGCTGACTGGCGGCAAAAAAATAATTTACCCAACTGGCATAATGTAAATATTGCACAATGTTTCCGTGAACCTGCCACCTACTATATGCAAAGTAAAAACAAAGATGACAGGGAAGCCACCTATAACAATTTTAAACTGGTGCGAAATATATACGGACAGGTGCCGGGTGGTATGTGGGGAGGAGATGAAAATTCGCGTAAAGGATATGATGATCCGCGCCAGGCAATTGAGACCTGTGGCATGGTTGAACAAATGACTTCTGATCAGATGCTGCTTCGCTTTACCGGTGATACATACTGGGCTGAAAACTGTGAAGACGTTGCATTCAATACCTTTCCTGCAGCATTTATGCCCGATTATAAATCGCTGCGTTACCTGACAGCGCCCAATATGGTTACCAGTGATGCTAAAAATCATGCACCTGGCATAGATAATTCCGGGCCTTTTTTAATGATGAACCCTTTCAGCAGCCGTTGCTGTCAGCACAATCATGCTGCAGGATGGGTTTATTATGCAGAGAATGCATGGATGGCTACCCCGGACAATGGTCTTGCCGCACAGTTTTATACAGAAGGCAGCATCACTGCAAAAGCAGGCGATGGAACAGAAGTAAACATCGTAGAAAAAACCAAATACCCTTTTGAAGAAGAAATTAATTTTAGTGTTATCGTGCCGCACCAGGTTTCATTTCCACTTTACCTGCGTGTTCCGGCATGGTGCAAAAACCCACTCGTAACTGTAAACGGGAAAAAAATGAAATTCACCCTCAATTCCGGTAATTATATAATGCTCTCGGGTAGCTGGAAGAACGGCGATAAAATAAAATTAGCATTGCCGATGGAGTTACGGGTAAGACAATGGATGGCCAATAAGAACAGCGTAAGCGTAAACTACGGGCCACTGACATTTTCTTTAGACATCAAAGAAATATACCAACAAAAAGACAGTAAGGAAAATGCGCAGGGTGATGCAAAATGGCAGGAGAATGCCGATAGCCAAAAATGGCCCTCATTTGAAATTAATCCCGGGTCTGCCTGGAATTATGGTTTACTGTTAGATAAAGGAGCGCCTGAGAAATCATTTACTATTACAAGAAATGACTGGCCAAAAGATAATAACCCTTTTGTAAATAAGGCCGCCCCCATTACATTAACGGTTAAAGGAAAACAAATACCAGCATGGGTGATTGATCAGTACGGATTGTGTTCTGTATTGCCACAAAGCCCTGTGCATACGGAAGCAAATACAGTTGATCTGCAACTGGTTCCTATGGGCGGGGCAAGGCTGAGGATTTCAGCTTTCCCGGTGGTGGAATAGCCTTTAGCTATTAGCTTTTAGTTAACGCTGACGGCTAATAGCTAACAACTAATAGCTTAATTTATAACAACTGTCATGAAAAAATTTTTGTCGTTTTTTTTAGGGTTGGTTTTTTATTGGGCTTATGCAGTAGCGCAGCCAGTGCAGACGTTTACCAATCCGCTGTTGCCTTCGGGGCCGGATCCGTATTCATTTTATAAAGATGGCTATTATTATTATACGCATACGCTGGGCAACCGCATTGGCCTTTGGAAAGCAAAAAGCCTTGCAGACCTGAAAACAGCAGCACATATAACCATTTATACACCGCCCGCCGGCACCGCTTATTCAAAAGACTTGTGGGCGCCGGAAATTTTATTCCTGCAGGGAAAATGGTATGCCTATTTTGCCGCCGATGATGGCAGTAATAAAAATCACCGCCTTTATGTGCTTGAAAATGCATCAGCCAATCCAATGGAAGGCGAATGGATAATGAAAGGAAAAATAACGGATGCATCAGACAAATGGGCTATTGACGGAGACGTATTTGAATACAAAAAACAATTGTACATGGTTTGGTCTGGCTGGGAGGGAGATAGCAACGGTGAACAGGATATCTATATTGCAAAAATGAAAAACCCCTGGACAATTGAAAGCAAACGGGTACGCATCAGCGCACCTTTGTATGACTGGGAAAAGATTGGGGATTTAAAAAATGAAACGCCACCGCATATCAATGTAAATGAGGGTCCGCAAGCCCTTGCACATAAAAATAACCTGTTTATAGCATACTCGGCAAGCGCCTGCTGGACGGATTCTTATGCATTGGGTTTATTGCGGTTTACAGGTGGGGATAATTTGCTGGATTCGGCGAAATGGAAAAAAAGCCCGGAACCTGTTTTTAAACAATCGGCCACCAATGGCGTATATGCTACCGGGCACAATTCCTTTTT
>Ga0193753_10003499_pt1 | contig 11558 bp, 6 predicted proteins | sample H1c2metaG_FD_144925 | JGI IMG/M metagenome (GOLD analysis project Ga0193753, IMG submission 144925) | Soil microbial communities from a riparian zone of the East river system, Colorado, United States - H1c2 | ecosystem: Environmental > Terrestrial > Soil > Riparian zone | place: USA: East River... | reverse complement strand
CTAAAAACCAACTCACATGCTACGATTGAACCGCCTTGCATTTTTATTGCTGGCCTGTTGTTTTCATTTCTTCAGTAAAGCCCAGACTACCGGCTGCTCTGCTGCTTTCAGTTATTCAGCCGGAAATAATAAAGTAACTAACTTTTTTTCCCTTGACAGTTTGGGTGCTACCCATCGCTGGTCATTTGGCGATGGAACTGCTGTAGTAATTACTGCCAATAGCATGGTTACTCACCAGTTTGCCCAGCCTGGAAAATATGAAGTAATACACCGTATTGAAAAACCGAATGCCAATTGCAGGGATTCGGCAGTAAAAATAATTACTATTGACTGGCGGGATTCGTGCCATGCCGGTTTTGAATGGCAGGCTGCAGCAACTATTCCCCCGGGAAGTTCTCCCTTCACTTATCAGTTTACCAATACATCACAATCGTTCAGCGATATTAAATCATTCAAATGGGCATTTGGAGACGGAACCAGTTCTGCAGATAAAAACCCCATTCATACTTATTTACAAACTGGCAGTTACCAGGTTTGCCTGCGTATTGAAACCAAGTCCGGTTGTATAAGTGAACTATGTAAACAGTTGGTCATAAAATCCGATAGTTGTAACCTGCTGGCGAAATATGAATGGAAAAAAGATTCACTGGAATGTAAAAAAATCCGCTTTATAAATCATTCATATCCTGTATCATCCAATGTTCATTTTATATGGAAGTTTGGCGATGGCACCGACTCGCGCGATATCAATCCTTCGCATGTTTATACACAACCCGGTAAATATTATGTTTGCCTGGTAAGTGAAGCAGTACCAAATTGCCGCGCAGTATATTGTGATAGTGTAATAGTGAATTGTGAAACGCCTTGCAACATCACTGCTACATATGAATACCGGAAAGATTCAATTGATTGCAAAAAGATTTATTTTAAGAACCTTTCTGCATCATCTTCCAATACTCATTTTATATGGAAGTTCGGCGATGGCACTGAATCGCGGGATATCAGTCCTTCGCATGTTTATACACAACCCGGTAAATATTATGTTTGCCTGGTAAGTGAAGCAATACCAAATTGCCGTGCAGCATATTGCGATAGTGTAATAGTAAATTGTGAGAACAGCTGTGTTACCAGCGCCAGGTTTGAGTGGAAAAAAGATTCATCAGACTGTAAGAAAATCCGTTTCATTAATCTTTCAGCGCCCATCACCCCCAATACACATTTTGCATGGAAATTTGGCGATGGCAACGGGTCATACGATACCAACCCTTCACATACCTATCAGCAGCCTGGTAAATACATGGTTTGCCTGGTAGTGGATGCAGGTAATAATTGTACCAGGTATTATTGTGATTCTGTAATTGTGAGTTGCGGTGATTCCTGCAATATGCAACCGGCTTTTAACTGGAAAACAGATGAAGCAATACCCGGTAGGATCTATTTTAAAAACCTTACTGTTTCTCCTTCTGCCGCTATTCATTATGTTTGGAAGTTTGGCGATAACAGTTCCTCAAACGATGCAAACCCGGTGCATGTATACAGTCACCCGGGTAAATACAATGTATGTTTAATTGCGGAAATGGGTAGTGCCTGCCGTAAAGAAGTTTGCCAGGAAATAGAAATAAAAAGCTGCGACCTGATAGCAAGATTCGAAACGCAGCACGATTCCAGCAGGTGGAATACCCTTCATTTTAACAATGTTTCCAAACCAGTGAGTACTATCTGGCAAACTTACTGGTCGTACGGAGACGGTGGATCATCACGCGACTATAACAGTTTCCATAGTTATGATAAACCGGGTGTATATCCTGTTTGCCTGAAAGTAATTAGCCTGGGCGGATGCAGCAGTTACTATTGTGATACAATACGCATTGTAAAAACGGATAGTTGTGAAGCTAAGGGAGGGTTTAAGCATTATAGTTCCGCGGCCAGTTCATTGAGTATAAAGTTTGAAGCATTGTATCAAAACAATACGGCTGGGTATTACTGGAATTTTGGGGATAGTACCGCCGGTGCCGGCAGGCTCAGTTTTCATAGTTATACCAAACCCGGGAAATACCATGTTTGTTTAACGGTAAAAGATGACCAGTGTTCCGTTACCCATTGCGAAGAGATGATCATAGAAAAACCAGCCAATGAGGGCGGGAGATTGGCCGTTTTTCCCAACCCGGCGGTGAATACCGTTTCGCTGGACCTGGCTATGGACAGACCGGGACAGGTATCAATCAGGTTTTTGGATGGTAGTGGGGCGGTGAAATCGGAATTCGGTAAAAACGGGGTTGCAGGCACTAACCGGTTTGTATTACCCGTTGAAAAACTAAGCCAGGGCATTTATATGGTTGAAATTAAAGCCAATAGCGGCATTTGGTTCAGCCGGTTTGTAAAAGGCCAATAAAAGATAAGATAGTTGTTTTTTAATGCTGGCATATTCCTGAATATTTTTTTTCGTGGGCTCCGGCCGTTTTTTTAATCCCCCGTTGGTTTTCGGGGGATTTTTTCATCCATTCCCAACCTTTGGCTTGTTCGCAGCGTATTAAAAAGAGGTTAAGCCATGATAAAAAACCCTGGAAAACAGGCACATATAAGAGAACTAAGGCATTGGTAATCAGTAGCAGATAAGAAACTTTTATACCAGGCTCAAACAGGCGTTTATTAGCGTGTAACTTTAACAGTAAGATAAGCCCGTAAACTGCAATAACAAGCCATAACTGCCGTTGAGAAAATTATTATCGTTTTTTATCTGGCCGGAATAAAACCACGAACTATTGTCAGCAGAATGGATAGATAAGAATGTGCTTGAAGGTTGCATTAAAAACGACCGCAGGGCCCAGGAATTGTTTTACAAGCAGTTCTATGGTCCTATGGTTAGTTTATGTTTGAGATATACCAGGAATGAAGAAGACGCAATGGAAGTATTGCACAATGGTTTTTTAAAAGTGTTTAAACACCTTGGCACGTATGATGCTTCCAAAGCATCGCTGTATACCTGGATAAAAACAATTATGGTAAACAGCGCCATTGATTTTATACGTGCCCGGCAAAAATTTAAAAACCAGGTAGAGCTGAAAGAGAATCATGATATTGGAAATACAGATAATGAAGCAATACAAAGAATGGGCTCTGCAGAGGTTTTACAGCTTGTACAAAAGCTGCCGGCAGCAACACAAACTGTTTTTAATTTATATGTGATAGAGGGCTTTAATCACAGGGAAATAGGCGATATTCTTGGCATCAGTGATGGCACCAGCAAATGGCACCTGAGTGAAGCCCGCAGACAATTAAAACAATTATTACTAACCATGCACGCAATACGATGAACTTCAGACAACCTTATGAGCAATTAATTGCCGACAAATTACGGCAGCTTCCCGCACCGGATGCAGATGCATCCTGGCAGCAGATGAAGCGCCTGCTGGATGACGATGAAGACACCAGGGCCGGTGGCCGTAAGCGCCCACCGGGAAATAATGGCTGGTGGCGTATTGGTATACTAGCCATTGTGTTTTCGGCAAGCTTCTGGTTATATATTGATAAAAAAACTTTACCCGGCGCCCCTTTATCAAAAAACAATACGGCGATATCCCCGCAGGCAAGTGATAAAACAGGCGAAATAACCAATGCAACAACTTCAAATAAAACTCAAACAGCAACTATTGATAACACTACTACATTAACTGGTTCAAATGAAAATACAAGCGCTGCAAACAATACAGCAATCAGCCATGCAAAAGCTGGTAAACCTGTTGCAGCAGCTGCAATAAAAAACAGTAATGCCCCTGTTAAAACATCGGTTTTAAACACGGTTGCTGCGGCAAACTCACGTGAAGCAATAACAAAAGACAAGCCTTTATATGCCATCTTGCCTGCAAAAAATAATACCATAATAAAGCCCGTAAATAATGATAAAACAGCCGCTAAAAATAATCATTCATTGATTGATCAAAGCGAAGTTGCCGGAACAAATGCATTTTCTGCAGGAAATACCAACAGCAAAAACAACACACATAACGGGATCAAAAACAATGAGGATAATACCGGCACCCGGAACGATTTTACTGGCCTTTCTGTTCCGGCCAAAGAAAACCAAAGTAAAACAGGGCAGTATACTAAGATAAAACAGGGTTCCGGCAAAGGCAGGCTCAACAATATTCCGGATAACGACCAGCCATTTACACCTGTTGAGGATAAAAACAGCGGAACGCCAGGCAATTACAGCCTGGTTAACCAACCTGTTGCAGCAAAAGAAAAAACATGGTTTGAAAGGTTGACTGAATTAAAAATACCCGCCTCCTCTCCTTATTTTAATACCTCATTAGCAGCAGGCGACAGTATAGAAAAAAGCAGGGATGTAAATAATCTTTTAAACAATGAGACAAAAAAATCAGTTGTAAAAGCGCAGCGTGAAAAGGCAATAGAATTACTGGACAAAAAAGATAAAAAATCACTTCATCTCAATCTCAGCAATGTATTTAAACCATTCAGCCTGCACATAGATGCTGAACCATGGTGGGCAGCCGGCATTGCATTAAACACCGGAATAACGATGGGTGCACAAAGCAGGTATAACTATAATGTGAATGCCAAATCCAGCATACTTACTGATTATATTCCTTCGCCTTACCTGCAGTATCACCTGAATAATTATGTATACCTGCAAACGGAACTAAATTTTATTACGCCGCAATACACACCCTCATTACTTGCTTACCGGCAAAGCAATGATATTACTGCACAGGCAGGCATGAGCCAGCAAAAATCTATCTACATACAAAAGTTATATTATTTTAACTGGCCGGTAAGCCTGCATTATAGCCCTGTTAGCAATCTTTATTTTTCAGGCGGCATACAGTTTTCTTCTTTCCAGAGCGGCCTTGCTGCTATAGAAGAGAAGCAATTTACAACTGCATTGGGTCCTGATCACGCCAGCAGCGCATCAACTACCGTATTGAAATTTAAGGACGATTCCATTGCTGCAAAAATAGCCCCCAACGAATGGCGCTGGCAGGTGGGTGCTGAATATTACTGGAACCGTTTTTCTGTTGGTTTACGCTACAATCAATCTTTGAAAAACGCAATAAATACAACCGTATTACCCGGACTGCCTCCAACTGTTAACCGCAACGAATCATTACTATTTTTTGTGCGCTACAATTTATTTGAAAGCAGGAGGAAGGAAAGCACAAACCAGAAGGATTAAAATGTGTTGTGTGTTGTGTGTTGTGTGTTGTGTGTTGTGTAAAAGATTGAAAATAGAAGATCTTTGGTTGCACAGTACTATTTTGAAAGGTGCTGCTAATGGGGCAGTATACAACACGCAGCACTTATCACTCAACACAGTTTGTTTACCCTCTTCCAAAAAGTCTTTCCAGGTAATCATTTTTAAATTCTATATAGGTAGGATTGCCGCCAGCTGTACTATTGGGTTGCAGGCAGGCAAACAAATCATTAACCAGTGATTGCATTTCTTTATCCGCCAGCGATTTTCCGATCTTAACCGCCTGCTGGTAAGCCATGGCGCGGACAAGCTTCTCTCTTTTTGAAAATTTTACATCACTGCTGAAATGCTTGTACTGTTCCAGTAAATTTTCAATCGCTTTTTTCTCATCTCCTGTTTCTACATCAGCAGGCGTTCCCTGTACCACAAAAGCGTCTTTGCCAAAGGGCTCAATCTGGTAACCCAGCAAATGCAATTCTTCCAGTAAATCACTTAGCAACACGGCATCAGGTGTGGCAAACTGCAGTGTAACAGGAAATAGACTTCTTTGAATTGCCATTGATTTTCCTTTAAACGCCTCATTAAAACGCTCGTACAAAATACGCTCGTGTGCCAGTTGCTGGTGTACAAGGATATAACCCCTTGTGGTAGCAACAACAATATAGGACTGGTGTAATTGCAGTAATGGTGCATCTGTCAATACCTGGAAACGGATATCGTTATTTAACCCGGGCTGATTATTAAACTGTTCATTGGTTGTTTCCGGGGTTTTTATACTGTCTAATAATGATTCAAATTTTTGTGCCTGCGGCGTAACACCAGCACTTTCATAAAAATCGCGCCAGTGTTTCAATTCACTTTTATTGCTGGGTTCAATAAAATGCGCCTGGTTTTTTTGTGTAAAATTTTTATAGAGTTCAGAAGAAGTGGCAGCAGCCTGTTTATCGGGTGTAAAAGGTTTTGATACCGCATCCAGTTGCTGTATGCTGATATCAAGATCAAACTCCAGTGTAGGTGTTATGCTAAACTGTGCCAGCGCATGTTTAATAGCCGCATGTACAAATGCGTACACAATTTTTTCATCTTCAAATTTAATTTCCTGCTTGGTAGGATGTACATTGATATCTATTTGCGCCGGGTTCAAATCTATAAATAGCACATAAGCCGGAAAACTGTCTGCAGTTATGATTTCCTGGAAAGCATTCATCACCGCATGGTTGAGGTAAGCACTTTTTATAAAACGGTTATTCACAAAAAAATACTGATCGCCCCTGGTTTTTTTTGCGGTCTCGGGCTTACCCACAAAACCATAGATATTCAGGTAATCTGTTTGTTCCTGAACAGCTACCAGTTTTGAACTATAATTATTGCCCAGTATTTGTACAATGCGCTGTTTAAGGCTGCCTTTCTCCAGGTGAAATACTTCCTGCCCGTTGCTGGTAAGTGAAAAAAATATTTCAGGGAAAGCCATCGACACACGTATAAACTCATCTATAATATGGCGTGTTTCGGCGGCATTGCTCTTTAAAAAATTCCGGCGGGCGGGCACATTAAAAAAAACATTTTTCATGGCGATGCTGGTACCCGTGGTTGCAGCAACCGGCTCTTGTTTGATAACGATGCTGTTTTCAATAGCTATGAAAGTTCCTGCATCATCTTCGGCCCTTTTTGTCTTTAGTTCTACCTGCGACACGGCTGCAATTGAAGCCAGCGCTTCTCCGCGAAAACCCATGGTACGTATACGGAATAAATCTTCTATATTGGATATTTTAGAGGTGGCATGGCGCTCAAAAGCCATACGGGCATCGGTTTCACTCATACCCTTTCCATTGTCAATTACCTGTATCAGTGCTTTGCCGGCATCATTGATAAGAAGTTTGATTTCTGTGGCGCCGGCATCTACCGCATTCTCCATTAACTCTTTTACGGCGCTGGCGGGGCGCTGAATTACCTCACCTGCCGCTATCTGGTTGGCAATATTATCGGGCAATAATAAAATGATATCAGGCAAAATCTTTCCCCCTTGTTTAAAAGGCGAAATTAAGGCTAAGGGAACAAAGAGAGAAGAAGGCAAAGGAGTTTCTTACTGTTATTTTTGAACTAAGGGAACAAGATGAAAAAGAAAGAAAGCAGGTTTGACTTCGATTTCCGCTTTGTGTACTAACCCGGAAAAATATAACATCCATTGTTTTATAACTGTTTTCGCATTTTTCTCTCCCGGTTCTGCATGGGCCAAATCTTTTTTTTCTTTCTGATTCTTAACCTCTTTTTCTCCTTTTTTCTCTTGGCTTTCTATTTCTTCTTAATTTGTACGCTTAATCACAAGTTATTATGAAGAAAATTTTTCTCCTGGTTGCGGTACTCATCCATTTATCAGCCATGGCCCAGCATTCCTCTTCTCTTTCTTCCGGCCCATGGGTTGACAGTGTTTTTAAAACATTGAATGAAGACCAGAAAATTGCCCAGCTGATGGTGGTGCGGCTTTCTACCGGCAATGCCGCCAAAACAGAAGTGGTTTTTCATGACAAAGAAGTAGAAGAAGCCATTCGTAAATATAATGTCGGCGGTATCTGTTTGTTCCAGGGCGGACCCGTAACACAGGTTAATTTTATTAACTATTTTCAATCCATTGCGCAGACACCTCTTTTGATTTGTATTGATGGGGAAAATGGCGTTGGCATGCGGATGGACAGTGTGGATGGCATGCCCAGGCAGATGATGCTGGGCGCCATGACGGACCCTGCACTTATTTACCAGTATGGAAAAATAGTGGGCGAACAATGTAAACGCGCGGGCATACAGGTTAATTATGCACCAGTAGTTGATATCAATAACAATCCCGATAACCCGGTCATCAATGATCGTTCTTTTGGAGAAGATAAATACAAGGTATCCTCATTTGGGGTTAATTATATGCGGGGTTTACAGGATGCCGGCGTGATGGCTTGTGCAAAACATTTTCCGGGCCATGGAGATGTAGCCGTGGATTCCCACCTGGACCTACCCGTTATTAATAAGACAAAAGAGCAATTAGATACCCTGGAAATTTATCCGTTTCATGAAATGATAAAAGCAGGCGTTGGCAGTGTTATGGTAGCGCATCTTTCTATACCCGCCATAGACAATACAGCTAACCGCCCCACTTCTATTTCTTACAACAATGTAACTACCCTGCTGAGGAATGAGCTCGGTTTTACGGGACTAACATTTACGGATGCCCTGGAAATGAAAGGCGTGGCCAAATTTTTTCCGGATGGCGAAGCCTCGGCCCAATCATTAATAGCGGGTAACGATATGCTTTGTTTGCCCGGCGATATACCCGGCGCACTTGAAAAAATTAAGAATGCCATTAAAGAAAACAAACTGGGCTGGAATGATATTGACCTTCATGTAAAAAAAGTATTGCTGGCCAAATACCAATACGGACTTGCCAATAACAAACCCGTAAATACCTACCATATTACAGAGGACCTCAATGAAAAAATTCCCGCCGTAAAAAAAATGGTTGCAGAAAATGCGCTTACACTGCTGCGTAATGATGAACCTTTACTTTTTCCGTTACCGGTTAACACCAAAAAAAGAGTGGCCTATATTGGTTTTGGGCTTACACAGGACAATGCATTTGCACAACGCATGCGGACTGATTATAAAGCACATACCTATTATTTTGATTATAAATCAGACAGCCTGCGCGCAGCATCCCTTTTACAATTTATAAAAAACAGGTATGATATCGTTGTGATTGGATTGCATAATTATGCAAGGTACCCTGCCAATAATTTTGGTATCAGTTCAACCGCACAAACGCTGATAGTACAGTTGCAGCAACAGTTCAGCACCATCACACTGGCTTTTGGAAACCCTTATGCCATTAAAAATTTCTGTGCAGCAAAAACGTTGATCGCCTGTTATGATGATGATGACATTGTGCAGCAGACAGCAGCAGATTTACTAAATGGCCGTTTTACAGCAAGGGGCCGGCTACCGGTTACCGTTTGTCCGTCACTTGCATATGGCGCCGGCATTTCACCAGTTCGCCTGATGCCGGAAGTGGCTCCTGCAATGGAAGGATTGAATGCAGTTAAATTGAATGTAATTGATTCAATAGCAAATGATGGTATAAAAAAACATGCTTTCCCCGGTTGCGTAGTGATGGTAGCGAAAGATGGGAAGATCGTATTTGATAAATCATATGGCTATCTCACCTATGACAGTTTACAACCTGTATACCGTGAAACGATTTATGATATGGCTTCCGTGACGAAAATATTGGCAACGCTTTTATCTGTAATGAAATTATACGATGAAGGTAAAATTGATCTGAAAAAAACACTGGGCGATTATTTACCCTGGACAAAAGGAACCAATAAACAAAACCTGCAATTATGGGATATCCTCCTGCACGAGGCGGGTATGAAAGCATTTATTCCATTTTACAGGGAAACGATTGATACCGGTAAAATTGATTTGATCTCAGGAAAATATTACGCTTATAAGCCCGATTCACTGCATGCAGTAAGGGTGGCAGATAATATGTATATGAGGAACGATTGGACGGATACCATTTATCAGCGCATATTAAAAAGTGCTGTGGTACCCAAAGGAGAATATGTATACAGCGACAATGATTTTATTTTTCTTGGTAAGATAGTAGAAGCGCTGAGCGGGCAAACATTGGATCAATATGCAAAAGCAAATTTTTATGATAAACTGGGTTTACCGGCTACCGGTTTTAAACCCCGTGACCGTTATCCATTGAATTATATTGCTCCTACTGAAAGAGAAAAAGGATTCCGCAACCAGTTGTTGTGGGGTGATGTGCATGACCCGGGTGCGGCTATGTTTGGCGGTGTGGCCGGGCATGCAGGGCTCTTCAGCAATGCATATGATTTAGCGGTACTTTGCCAGATGTTATTAAACGGCGGAACTTTCAATGGCCAGCAGTTTATCAAAAAACAAACCATTAATTATTTTGCAGCATACCATAGCAATACCAGCCGCCGTGGCCTTGGTTTTGACAAACCTGAAAAAGACAATGCTGCAAGAAAAGAACCTTACCCGGCACTTTCAGCATCGCCACAAACCATTGGTCACACGGGTTATACCGGCACTTGTTTCTGGATAGACCCGAAATCCAAACTGGTATTTATTTTCTTATCCAACAGGGTGAATCCCGATGGTGGAACCAATGTTAAAATATCAACTATGAGCATCCGCCCAAAAATTATGGAAGCCATTTATAAAGCAATGGAGTAGCTAAGAGAACAAAGAGAAAAGGAGAAAAAAAGGGCGTCGCACACAGCCAGAGAAAGGAGGTCATCCTTATCTGCTGCAAATATCCCGTTAAGATAATATTGATACCTGTTGCAATTACTTATCATCCTTCATTCTAAACTCAATTGTTTCTTACAGAATGACAAGCGGGTGGGTAAGTAATTGCGGGCATCCTTTTCATTGAATGTGCAATACGCTGTTGCATTATATCAAGTCAGGCCGCGCAGCGTAAAAAACCTTTTTCTCCTTTTCTCTGCTAGCTCTGCGCGATAACTTTCACCGCCGTTGTTGGTGTTTTCACCAACAACTCTAACACAGCATGTACAAGAAGACAAGAAGCTATTTGATGCTCCTTTTCCCCTTTGTTCCCTTAGCCCTAATTTTCACTCCCGTTGTTGGTGTTTTCACCACCAACTCTAACACAGCATGTACAAGAAGACAAGAAGCTATTTGATGCTCCTTTTCTCTTTTTCTCTTTGTTCTCTTTGTTCTCTTTGTTCTCTTAGCCCTAATTTTTGATACCCGGGTAATTGCTCACCAACTCAAGTTCATAATCTTCATTTAATTTGAGCATACGTATAAAATTATGCAGTTCAACAGAATCATTCACGTCTGCATAGACCTGGTCGTGGGCAAGTAATACCAGCCGCTCCGGTGATCTTGTTTTATGGTGCGCAAATACACTATCAATCTGCCTTAGTAAGTCATCTGCTGTGTTTTGTAAAGAAAGATCGCTGGGATTGTAATGCCATTCAAGATCCCAGCCCATAATAGCAAACCCGGCTTTTTCCAGGGAGTCAACTGCGTTCTTGCTTTTTTTAAGATCCGTGTATTGCAATGTATCGATGCGCCAGGTATTACGGCCAGGGGTGCGGCAGACATTATTATCCAACTGCAGACTGTCCTGGCTGCGTTTAAAATCATTTACAACAGAATCCGGCTCATTGTAATAAGCCTCAAAATGATTGTGTTCTGCATGCGTATAACTGTGGTTGCACAATTCAATCTGCTTTGCCATTTTAAGGCTGTCCCATGTTTGCTGCTGGCCGGCACTGGCAAATACGTGTTCGCC
>Ga0193753_10003498_pt1 | contig 11559 bp, 11 predicted proteins | sample H1c2metaG_FD_144925 | JGI IMG/M metagenome (GOLD analysis project Ga0193753, IMG submission 144925) | Soil microbial communities from a riparian zone of the East river system, Colorado, United States - H1c2 | ecosystem: Environmental > Terrestrial > Soil > Riparian zone | place: USA: East... | reverse complement strand
ATAATTTATCAGTTCCGTTTTGTACTGTTTCTTCTGCCCGTCGCGGGTATATTCATGTTCCCAGATATTTGGCGTTTCCATTCATAGTAAAGGGCAAGAATCATACCTGATGAAATGATCAACACCGGTCACATACAATGCAAACGCACCCTAAAAAAGCGTTCGAAAAAGACAATAAATGAAGGAAATTTGATAGAAGATAATGCTAATTTTAACCTTATGAATCAGAAAATTTTTGAATCGGTTGACAAATATATCAGCAACCTGTTTCCACAGGATGATGCACTAGCCGCTGCCGAACAATCACAGAAACCGGAAAAAATTCCGCTGATAAACGTGTCTCCCAACCTTGGGAAATTATTGCATTTGTTTGCCAAACTTTCAAATGCTAAAAAAATCCTTGAAGTGGGAACACTGGCTGGCTACAGCACGATCTGGATGGCAGGAGCGCTTCCGGAAGACGGAAAACTGATCACACTGGAGATAGATCCGCACCATGCGGAAGTTGCCGGAAGAAATATTGAGCGCGCGGGCCTTTCTTCCAAAGTAGAAATCCGGGTCGGGAAAGCAATTGACCTGTTACCTCTCCTGGTGGAAGAAAAAGCAGGCCCGTTCGATATGATCTTTATAGACGCCGACAAACCGCCCTATGCCGAATATTTTGAATGGGCGTTGAAATTGTCAAGACCCGGAACACTTATCATCGCAGACAATGTGATCCGGGATGGAAAAGTGCTCGATCCAAATCATAACGATCCCATGGTAAAAGGAGCCCAACGTTTCAATAAAGCATTGGCCGCAAACAAAAAAGTCGATGCCACTATCCTGCAGACCATCGGTGTAAAGGAATATGATGGGATGGCGATTGCCATTGTTAAGTAATCCATTGGGTCAGAAATACCCCAGTGGCTGATTTTTAATTGCAGGAATGACTGTATTCAGTATTTTAGAGGGAGTTGGTCACGGGGACTGATTTTTGAATACATCTTTGCGCATGTTCTCATCCGTCAGGAAATGGTACTATCTGGTATTGCCGATTCTGTTATCCGGCACGATTTCTATTCAATCCAAAGCGCAGAGCACGTCCGATATGGGACCCGAGAATGAGACGCACGTTGATACCGCCGTTCAGAAGGATCTGCTGGATGTATATAAGAGATGGTTTAAGCTGCCTCCAAAACCAAAGAACCCACATCCGGAAAATAAAATCTTCTTTACGCTGAATCCACTGGCCAATGCGCCTACGAGTTCAGGAAATGCTTTCGTGACCAGTACGACGGCAAATATGTACCTGGGACCGAAAGAAACAACGAATTTATCAACGGCGAACTTTGCGCCATATTTTAATTTTAATAAACGTTTTGGATTACCTCTTCGATCGACAATCTGGTTAAAAGACAATGCGTGGGTTATTCACGGGGATATCCGTTTCCTGTTTTATCCACAATATACCTGGGGGCTGGGCACCGCACATACAAACGATGAAAAAGAATGGGTTAACTATTCTTATATACGTTTTTACCAGTCAGCCCTGAAACATATCGGTACGCACACGTATGCAGGGCTGGGATATGATCTGGATTATCATATTGATGTCCATGGTGATTCAGGAGTCAATCTGCAAAAATTCACCGGATATCAATACGGTTTGTCCGGCAATTCACTGTCTTCCGGAATTACATTCAATTTTTTATATGATACACGTAACTTAAAAGGAATTCCGTTCCCTCAAAGTTTTCTGTATGTTATTTATCGCGTGAATCCCGTATTTCTTGGAAGCACAAATTCATGGCAATCCATCTTTGTGGACGCCAGAAAATACATGCCAATCAATAAACCCAGCAAACCAGATCAGCAAAACCTGTTTACGTTCTGGTCTTTTCTTTGGTGGAATTTTAATAAAACCACCCCTTACCTGGATCTGCCGAGTACGGGTTGGGATGAATATAATCGTTCCGCAAGGGGCTTTGATCAGAACAGATATCGCGGTAATGCATTGTATTACTTTGAGACCGAATATAGAAGAGACATTACTAACAACGGGCTATTTGGTTTTGTCGTTTTCTCCAACATTAATACCGTTAGTGGATCAGGCACCATGTTCCAATCCTGGCATCCGGCCGGCGGCCTTGGTTTGCGTATAAAAGTCAGTAAAGTGTCAAGAACCAACTTTGCCATCGACTACGCATTCAGTAAAGGCTATCAGACAGTGCTTTTTGCTTTCAGCGAAGCTTTTTAGAATGGCAAATATTCAGATTGAAGAGAATTCATAAATTATTATTGCCATGAAGAGATAGAAGCTTCTTCATGTTTTTCGAATTTGCCGGTTTTTTTTGTTAACCGGATCCGGAACACCACGCCTTCAATTTTATCTATATTCTTAGGGCGGAAGGGCCAGCTTGGAGAAAGTCTTGTAGTGTCGCTGGTTACGACCGGTAATTGCCGGCTGTACAACGTGTCAAGTCCTTCACGTCTTTCCGTCGCATTCGTCAATTCTTCAAACTGACCCCAGCAAATGGCGGTCTGCCAATTGGCCAGATCAGGAATATTTTCCACTTCAAAACAAACCAGGAGATTTTGTCTCATGATATTGATCTTCATTCCCTCATGTGTAATAGCATAAATGAATTCACCATCATAAGCATAACTGATGGGAACTACATAGGTCGTATTGTGCCAGTGACAGCCAATTCTCCCGATTAACTGACTATGCAGCAGACTTTCGATTTCTTCAGAATTTAAATTTCCAAACATGATGTATGATTTCTCCAAACTTCCATTTTTTATCCGTAGTGCCGCATGACGAGAATTAGCTGAGTGCATGATGTTCATCATGATCTTATAACAAACTTTATGACACTTTTATCCCTAATACAATAAACAATGAATTTAACTATGCCATCTCCCGAATTGAAGACTTCATACAAACTTCCAAAAACGAAGACCTCCTATTTTCGGTCTTTTGACAAATGGGCCACCCATGAAGATCTGGAAAATCATGTAGGATGGGTTGGAATCGGAATCATCTCGATGACCGCCGTCATTTTCCCATTAACAATGGCTGCCATATTGTTCAACGGCGCAGCAGCAGGTCTGATTGGAATAGCGATGATTTCATTGGTTATGGTAGTTATCGTAAATCTGGCCGCAATTTCCACCCGTTATACCATTCCGTTTCTTTTGGCCGGCATACTGATGGATATCATTGCCGTAATGATCAGCGTATTCTGAGTGGTAATGATCAATATCATACCGCACCCTGATTCATATCATTATTCTCACAAGATTTTCAGGATAGTTTTGAATATCAATACAAAATCAAGATGAAAAAAATCCTTTTTATTTCTGCTGCGGACCAATTACAGGATGGCGCTTACCGGCTTGTTAAACAGATGGCCGAAAATGAAACGATATCCGTGAAAGGATTATTTTTTTCTGCCGAAAATCATGAAGAAAATATGGGAAGAGGTTTTATAGCCATCACAGAGCCCGTTCTAAAACGCTACAGGAATGAAAGCATTCTATTGGATGGATGCCGGCATAAATTCGCAGTAGAATGTGAGGGAATCGGAGTCCGGTATACTATTCATCCGAATGAATCTGTGTGGGATACGGACCTGTTTGTAAAAGAAAGCCGGTTTTCAGATCTGGTGCTGATCAGTGCCAATACATTTCAAACGGCGAATCAGCAGGCAGAATCAAGTTATTTCATGGAACAGGTTCTGCGCTTTTCAGAATGTCCGGTGATCGTAGTGCCGGAAGGATTCAGAGAAATCGACCGTTTGGCTATCGCGTATGATGCCGGCGCAGAAAGCATGTTTGCCCTGAAACAATTCGTTTATTTGTTTCCGTATTTCACAGATCATCCTTCAGACATCATTCATGTAAAAAACGATGGTATAGATGACATACCCAACCGGAATTTACTGTTGGAATATACAAAAGCACATTTTGATTCCACGTTTGCCTCGAAACTACAATTTGATGCGAAAAAATATTTCACTACCTGGGTAGAAAACAAGAAAAACGTAATACTGATAACGGGCGCCTATTCAAGATCGTCATTTTCAAACACGATGAGAAGAAGTTTCGCCTATCCGACCATCGCAGATCATATCTGTCCGGTATTCGTTGCACATTCCGCATAAGGACATGTTTGCGCCTTATTCAAAATTTAAAATTAAAATCATGTATAGAAACTTTATTACAGGCACAGCAGGAATTATTTTCTGCCTGCTGATATCAGCCGAATGCTTATCCGCTCAACCGGTTTATAAAATTCTGGCGACCAAGGATATTAATATGAAATTATCAGGGACTTCCACCCTGCATAATTGGGTCATGAATACGCAGATATTTACCGGGGAGGCACAATTCGTGTTCAGTATTGACAATACGGATCAGTTGAAGTCCGTCAAATCATTGTCTTTTAATTTAATCGTGACTGATTTAAAAAGTGGCGAAAAAGGGTTGGATAAAAATGCGTACAAAGCCTTAAATACCGATCATTATAAGGGCATTTTATACAAACTGACCTTGGCTACCGTAATGCCAGAAAAGGACGGAAAATATCAAATAAAAACACAGGGCGCACTCACCATTGCCGGGGTGACCAACAATGTAAGCATGGATGTCTATGCGGTTATCAATAAAGACGGGTCGATTACCTGCACAGGTTCGAATAAATTAAAAATGACGGACTACCAGGTGAAACCGCCAAAATTTATGTTGGGTGCTATGAAAACAGGTGATGATATCACACTGAATTATACATTGATCTATAAAAAAGAACTATTATGAAATTTAAATTGATCGTTATCTTCTGTTTTATATCGGGAATCGTACAGGCCCAACAAGGATCCATGCAGTTTTTCCGTCCCTATGATGAACGCGGACTGCATACATTCGAAACAGGCAAGGCCGATACCGTCCCATTTAATAAATTACACGTGCAGGTCGGTGGAAGTTTTGAGCAGACATTTCAGATGCTTCGGGATCAGAATACCGCTGCGCCGTTGGAGAAGCCGGGATTTACCGGGAATGTAAACAGCCTGATCCCTCTTACCAATGGATTCAATCTTGCCATGGCCAATATGAATATTGATGCACAGCTGTCAGACGGTATCCGGGTTAACCTGACGGTTTATCTTTCCTCAAGACATCATGAGGATGTCTGGGTTAAAGGAGGCTATATTCAGTTTGATAAATTGTTGTTTCTTAAAAGCGATGTTGTAAATAATATCATGAAAAACATGACCATTAAAATTGGTCAGTTTGATGCAGATTATGGTGATCAGCATTTCCGCAGATCCGATGGAGGAAGCACGCTCTACAACCCGTTTGTGGAAAATTATATTATGGATGAATTCGCTACTGAGATAGGAGCTGAATTTTATTATTATCATAAATCGGGATTGTTCGCAATGGGCGGTATTTCGAACGGGGAGTTGAACCCGACGGTGATAGCGCCTACAAAAATGGATTCAACAACGGGTCTGGTGAATCATTATGATCCCGCATTTCATGCCAAACTCGGATTTGATAAACAATTTACTCCGGATCTGCGCTTTCGGCTAACCGGATCATATTATACAGTTCAAAGCGCCAACAACAGCACATTGTTCGGAGGCGATCGCACAGGCTCTCATTATTTCTATGTGATGTCAAATCAGAATGTGGCGAATGGTACGACCCTTAACAACGCAGTCGACTATAACGCGTTCTCAGGTCGTTTCAATCCCGGATTCACCCAGCAGGTAAATACGTTTATGATAAACCCCTTTTTTAAATACAAAGGTCTTGAACTATTCGCCACATATGAAAACGCGCGCGGCAGATCGATTACAGAGAAAACCACCCGCCAGGTGACCCAGTATGCAGCCGATCTGATTTACCGGTTTCCGGCGAAAAACGAGAATTTCTGGATCGGGGTTCGATACAATACAGTAACATCAGCTGTACAGGGTTTATCACAAAACATAACGATCAACCGGGAGGTCGCCTCAGCAGGCTGGTTTCTCACAAGAAATATTATGCTGAAACTGGAATATGTCAATCAGGTCTATCAGAATTATCCGGGTCAGAATATCCTGAACGGAGGGAAATTCAGTGGAACTATGTTTGAAGCAGCCATCGCATTTTGATGACCGGTTAAGCATGATAATAATTAATAAGCCATGGAGAAGCTGGAATTACATATGAAAAATGAAACTACCTGCAGGGCTATTCAGGAAGAATTCTGGATATCTTATCCATATTTGAAAATTGAGTTTCAAAAATATCAACAAACCTTTGAGGGGAGGACAATCAGGACAGAAAAATTATTACCGGAAGAAAAAATGTTGTCTTTTTGCCGGAGGCCGCTGCTAAATACTATAAATATTGATTCCGGCAGAACCGTATTGCAGGTAATCAAAGAGTTCGAGGACTCACTGTATTTAAAACTGCTACTACTCCGGCGGTCCGGAAATTCATGGATTGAAACCACGCTAACAACAGACTGGACCCTGGAGCAACAAAACAGGGAAGGAAAATCGTTAAGTTAGTAAGGTCGTTTTTAATTGGGGAGGTTTCGCAGTTTGTGTTCGTCAATAATGGTGATCTGACCTTCTATGATGTCAATCATCTTTTCTTCCCTGAAATCTGTGATCGTTCGAATAAAGGATTCAGTCGCCACGCCAATTGCCTGTGCCATTTCCTTCCTCGAAAGGTTTAAGATAACAGGGATATTGTCTGATTCTTTAAAATTGGCTATCTGTTGAACGAGTCCGTAAGCGACTTTTTTCCGCAGGGAACTATAGGCCAGGTTGAGCAGGTCTTCTTCTTTTTCCAGGACGTTCCGGGAAATTAAGCGGATGAACTGCTGTGCAATCTTTGGGTCATTTGTAACCAGTTCAAGAAAATCAGAGGCAGGAATCAGCATGAGGCTGCAATCTTCCAGGACCTCCGCATTTTCCTTATAAGGACTGCTTTCCAGGATAGGTATATAACCCCAAAAATCTCCTTCATTCAATATATTTGTAATAAGCTCCTTACCATCCGTGTTGCTTTTATAAATCTTCAGCTTTCCTTTAATAATATAATATAAAACCTTCGCCCGCTGACCTTCTTTGTACAAAACATATTTCTTTTTATATTCAGCAATTTCCCGTAAATCAGAGGTAAGTCGGACGAGACCCGCCTGATAAGCCTGATCGATAAAATCATTTATTCCAACAATACCGGGTTGAATTTGAGTAGCATCTCCTGATTTTTTTAACCGCACTTCAATAGCAGTTAATAGTTCTATTCCGTCAAAAGGTTTGGTCAGGTAATCATCTGCCCCCAGCTCCATTCCCTTTCGCAGGTCCGCCTTTTCTGATTTGGCTGACAGAAAGATGAAGGGTATGCTTCTGGTATCTTTGTGCTTGCTCAGAAGATGCAAAACGCCATAGCCGTCCAGGTGAGGCATCATAATATCGCAGATAATTAAATCAAAACGTTCCTGCAGTGCGATTTCGACGCCTTTTTTACCGTTTTCTGTTTTTACAACGGCATAGTCAGAAAGCTCAAGGATCTCCGTAATATTTTCCCTTACTTCCTGGTTATCTTCAATGACGAGTATCTTCTTTTGCATGATTCTTATTGTGGAATGTTCACTGTAAAAGTCGATCCTATATCCAATTGACTGTTTATGCTGATCGTGCCATTCAATAACTCCAGATATTTACCTATGATATGCAGCCCCAGACCGGATCCCTGGATGTTGGCCGCATTTTCGGCACGAAAGAAACGATCGAATAAATGCGCCTGATCTTCTATTAGTATTCCAATGCCGGTATCCTTTACAGACATTATAAAATGGTCAGTTGAAAAGTTCAGGACGATCAGTATGATTGAATCTTCAGGAGAGAATTTAACAGCATTGGAAACAAGATTTATAAATATACTTTTCAGCATATGCCTGTCTACAATACATGTTGTTCTTTGTGATTCATGTTCAAGCCGGATCACTTGTCCGGGCTTTAACAAATGTTCCAGTTCTCCGGTAGCGGCTTGCAATTCCTCAATACATTCCCGGGTAGGCATCTCTTCTAATTTGACCTGAACCTTACCTTCTTCCAATTTGCCAAGAGACAGAAAATCCTCCAATATTCCTTTCATCCCCTCCACGGCTTTTTTGATACGCAGGATATGTTTCTCTTTTTTTTCGTCATATTCATCCTTGTCATATTTCCCGAGAATATAAGCAGATGACAGGATGGTGCTCAGGGGAGTCCTGAATTCGTGTGAGGCGGCCGTCACGAAACGATATTTCAAATCACTCAGCTCTTTTTCGACAATCAATGCTTCATTTAATTCTTTTCTTGATCGTTCCAGTTCTACCAGTGTTTCACGAAGCATAACCGTTCGGTCATCAACTTTTTGTTCCAGTTCGGCATTAAGCTCGAGAATATCTTTTGTTCCCTTTTCCAGATCAGCATTTTGCTTGCGAACCAGGGCTTCACTTCGTTTTCGAACCGTAATGTCAATAACAAATGCAATCACAAATGTTTCTGAACCGATCGCGTAGTGACTGAGACTCACTTCAACCGGAAACTGAGTGCGGTCTTTTTTTAATGCGAAAAGATCCCTGCCCTCCCCCATTCTTCTGGGCTCCGGGTGTTGGTAGAAATCGTTTCGATGCCCCCGATGAATTCCATGCAGACTATGCGGTAAAAGAATTTCAACCGGCTGCCCGATGACTTCATCTTTTTCATAACCAAACTGGCTTTCCGCGTATTTATTAAAATTAATGATGATGCCCAGATGATCCGTAACCACAATACCGATGGTAGCATAGTTAAACAATGCTTCAAACTGATCGTGATGGTATTCAGTCCGCTGCCCGCGCACAGGATTCACTTCGCTTATTTCCGGCATCATTCAAGGTACTCCTATTCAACCTATAATGGTTGAATATCAATAAATTCTGTTACCTTTTACAATCGTAAATCTTTAAACATTAAAATGAAAGTCATGAGAAACATCAGAATGATTACTATTCCGGCTTTAAAAACGATTGCAACCATCACACTGATTAGTGTCATGTCCTTAGCCAGCGTACAGGCACAGAATGGCGGTGTGGAAGAAACTACGACTGTTACCGCAAAAGTGACCAGCATAGATCAGAAGACAAGAAAAGTGACCGTCAAGACGGAAGACGGAAAGAAGTATAGTTTTATCGCCGGCGACAATGTAAAAAACCTAGCGCAGGTAAAAAAGGGCGACATGATTACGGCCGCCTACACAGAAGCAATTGCTTACCAGGTCAGGAAACACGATAAGCAAACTGGTGTGGAAGTCACAAACGCCGTTGCTGCTGCCCCGGCCGGCGCAAAGCCTGCAGGTGCTGTGGTGCAACAAACCACCGTCGCAGTAACTATTACAGCGATAGATCCTACTATACCTACGGTCACATTCAAAGGACCACAGGGAAATACCAAAACAATCAAAGTGAAAGATCCGCAGAAACTCCAGGGCGTGAAAGTCGGGGATGTCGTTGATATCACTTATACAGAGGCGCTTGCTGTGAAAGTCGACGCGGCTCCGGCGAAGTAAAATTCCGAAAGCGTCACTTGAGGAACACACTAAGACTTAACCTGGCAGCAAAGGGAGTACCGGCTGTAAAACAAATTTCGTCTACTGGTGTAGCTTCACCTTTTAAGCGGGTTACTGTGTCGAATTGCGTTTCCTTCCATTTTGTATTGAGCACATTGTTGATCGTCAGGCCGATCTCATAATTTTTCTTTGTGTAGTTCATAACAAAATCGGTGACAAAATAGCCAACTGCCTTCAAACTGTAATTTTCATTGGCCGGCCGGTCTGCCATATAACGATAACGCAGACTTCCATTAAACCCTGTCTGTTTTGAATACGTGATACCGCCTGTGCTCGTCCATACCGGTGCCAGGGGAATATAATTTTGTCCCTTTGGATCATCCTTGGAACGGCCACGGGCATAATTCAGATCCAGATCCAAAAACAAATATCGCAGGGGTTGATATCGCGCAGAGAAATCAAAACCAACTCTTTTCGTTTTCCCGCTGAATTCTAAAGTTCCACCATCTCCACTATACACATTTTCCTGGTCCAGCGTTATATACCAGAGCGCTGCATTGATGATCAGATTTCTTGTAGGTTTAAAAACTGTCCCCAGGTCTACACCATACGCTGCGGGCAGGGACAGGTCGCCTTTCTTAGCAACAACGGAACGCGCATCGTTTGAATGAAATCCTTTTCCAAAGCAAAGGTAAAACTGGAGGTTTTCGTTTTGATTATAATAGAAACTCAACTTTGGATTCAGCGAATGATCATTGACTTTGAACAGACCGGTTCCGGGATACAATGTATCCAACGCCAGTTTATTTTGATAGCCATAGTAAAACTGATCGAATCTTAAACCGGCATTGATACTAAACCGGTCACTCAGGTGAAGACTTTCGTTCAGATAGACACTGGCGCTGAATTCAGAAATATTCCCAAGTTTTATACTGTTTAATATAATATAACGGTCCTTTGTATGCGAAAGTTCTGAATGATTTATCACATCTCCGCGGAACTGTATACCTGCCTCTGAATGTAGTTTCGCAGAACCGATATGTCCAATATGTTCATAGCTGCCTTTATAGCCAACCATATTTCTTGCTTCTTTCTGACTGATCTCATCGCCATTGATCGAATCAACCAGGTAAAATGTGAAATTGGTATGCAGATCGAAATGGTAGTATGAATAGTAAAGTTGATTTTTAATCATGTCTCCGTTGTGCAGCGTAGTAATGAATTGTGCATTGGCGTTTGTTCTGGAAGTTAAACCCCCTTCATTTGGATCCAGGGCACCGTAAAATCCAATAATTCCTTTGGCAACGGCCCTGTCAGGTATTTGTCCGGAAGCATTCCATTTACTATACAGGGTAGAAGCAGAAAAGCTGAGCCAGGTATTATTAAATACCCGTCCATAATACTTCGTAAAAAAATTAAACCGGTTAAAATGCTGCGGATTGTCAAAGTAGCTGTCCGTATAACGGTATTCCGCAGCAGTATACCAGGATTGCTGTTTCTGCTTTGCTTTTTCACGCAACATGTTAAACATTTCTAACAAACGAAAAGTATTGAACATACCTCCTTCAATCTTCACAGTATTATAAGGTAAGGAGTTTAACGTATGAAAGTCAACATACCCAGACGTACAGAAATCACCCTTCTCAGCATCATAGGGGCCTTTTTTAAAATCCACGGTTCCGATGGTTTCAGGAATGATAAAATGACTATCGGCATACCCCTGTCCATGCGCATGGGAAACCATATTGACGGGCATATTGTCGGCATTGATACTGATATCTGTTCCATGATCACAATCAAATCCACGCAGAAAGATCTGTTCCGCTTTGCCCCCACCCTGGTGTTGTCCGATAAAAAGACCGGGCACGAGACGAAGCACTTCCTGAGAATTGCTGATATCACGCAGCGCGATATCAATCCTGCTGATGGCCCGGAATTGTTCTCCGGGACGCGGCGAAACAGTCACTGCACTGAGTTCTA
>Ga0193753_10003497_pt1 | contig 11561 bp, 8 predicted proteins | sample H1c2metaG_FD_144925 | JGI IMG/M metagenome (GOLD analysis project Ga0193753, IMG submission 144925) | Soil microbial communities from a riparian zone of the East river system, Colorado, United States - H1c2 | ecosystem: Environmental > Terrestrial > Soil > Riparian zone | place: USA: East River... | reverse complement strand
GCCAGTAAGATCGTGAGATGACGGCCGATGAAACCGCAGCCACCGGTCACAAGTGCCGTCCCCACCCCGCTTCCTCTCATCCCGCGACTACCCTATTCTCTCCTCACGATGCACCGTCAACGAACGAGCATACCGAGGGCATTCATCCCCGTGGCCATCATTTTGGCCGCCGGACTTCTTAAGGCCCTATTACCAGCCCCCATCTTATCGGCTTGGGCCGATTCGTCTGCCAAATCCGATCTCGCCGAAAGCTATATTGCGGGATTCTTCCGGGCAACGGTCGAAACCGCCATCACACCGCAATCCGACGAATACGCAACAAAAGCAGTCAAAATGCGGCTGAGCCGTGCAATTCAACTGGATGAAACTGCCCGTTTCATGCTCGGTCGCGCTTGGCCAACGGACAACAAGGAAGCCGGACGTCGGTTCCAGGAAGAGTTCCGAGATTTCGTCGCGGAAGTCGTGACGCAAGGGCTGCGCGCCAATCCGGAACTCGCCCTGGAGGTGAAGGGCAGCCGGATACGGCCCGATGGCACGACTCTGGTCATGAGCATGCTCGCCTTGCCCTCGGGAACCGGGGTGCCGATCGATTGGCGGCTCGCGCAGAATCCCGAGACTGGAACCTTCAAAATCATCGATATCACCGTCGTCGGCATCGATGCGGCGATCCTGCTGCGCACCATGGCGGAGACCACTTTGGCCGAAACGGATATCGACGGTTTGATCCCGCACTGGCGCTCCGCCCTGGACCGTAACGACAGCGCGAAACGCCCTACGGTGACAAGCCCGTGAGGGTCTGCTAAGCGGTTCCGAACACGCCTTCAGCCATCTGTCCACCCTCCCATCGCCTAAGTCAGGGACCCACCTTGCCGAAATCCGTCTGATGCTGGAATCCCTCGTCTTTCGTGCGGTCACGTGGTGCGAGCGTCACGCCGTCGCCGTCGTTGCCGCCATGCTCGTCGCCGCCATCCTCGCCGCGGCCTTCGTGGTCCATGCCTTCAAGATGGACACCGACACCGCCAACATGATCTCGCCCACCCTGCCCTGGCGCCAGCAGGTTGCGCATTTCAACGAGCTGTTCCCGCAGAACACCGGCCTGCTGGTCGTCGTGGTCGACGGCAAGACTCCCGACGCGACCGAAGATGCGACCGCCGCCTTGTTCCAGAAGATGCAGACCCGCACCGATCTCTTCTTGTCGGTGCGGCGGCCGGACGGCGGACCGTATTTCGAGCAGCATGGGTTGCTCTATTTGCCGAAAGACGAAGTGCAGAAGATCGCCGATTCCGTCATCGAAGCACAGCCGTTCATCGGCAGCCTGACCGCGGATCCCAGCCTGCGCGGCTTGTTCAACACGCTTTCGACCTTCGTCCAAGGTGTCGAGGCGGGCGCCGTGCCGATCAACCGGCTGGAAAAGCCCCTGGCTGCAATCTCGCGCACGCTCTCCGACGGGTTGGCGGGCGGCAAGCAGGCGCTGTCCTGGCAGACCTTGCTGATCGACCGGCCGGCCGACCAGAACACGCTGCGACACCTCATCCTGGCGCAGCCCAAACGCGACTTCACCGCGCTGAAGCCCGGTCACGCCGCAAGTCAGTACGTCCGCGACGAGATCAAGGCCTTGGGGCTGGAGAGCGACATCGGCGTATCGGTGCGGCTGACCGGTCCGGTCGCACTCAATGACGAGGAGTTCGGCACGGTCGCCGAGGGCATGGGCCTGGCGCTGACCGTCTCCGTTGCCTTGGTGCTGGTTTTTCTGCTCGCGGCCTTGCGTTCGGTGAAATTGATCGCCGCCACTTTCGCGACCTTGATTGTCGGGCTCCTGTGGACCTTCGCGTTTGCCTTTCTCACGATCGGATCTCTCAATCTGATCTCGGTCGGCTTTGCGGTGATGTTCATCGGTCTCTCGATCGATTTCGGTATTCAGTTCGGCGTGCGCTACGGCCAGGAGCGTTTCGAGCAGGGCGAGGTCGGCTCGCCTCGTGAATCCATTTTGGGCCGAACCGGCAGCGCGATGGCCAGGCCGTTGGCGCTGGCCGCTGCAGCGATCGCGCTCGGTTTCGCCGCCTTCATTCCAACCGCCTATCGCGGAGTCTCGGAACTGGGCCTGATCGCCCTTGGCGGCATGGCGATCACCCTGGTCTTGAACTTCACGCTGTTGCCCGCGCTTTTGACGATCATGAAGCCGCGCAGCGCGCCACGCGAGATGGGCTTTCCTCGGGCGGTGGCCGTGGACGCCTTTCTGCTGAAACATCGATGGGCGGTGGTCGGCGTCTGGGTCCTGATCACCGTCGCCGGCCTCGCCTTGAGCCCGCGTCTCAGCTTCGACTTCAACCCGCTGCATCTCAAAGATCCGAATGTCGAATCCATGGCGACAATGCTGGACATGATGCGCGACCCCCTGCGCACGCCTTACGAGTCCGAGCTGCTGGCGCCCGATATCAAGACCGCCACCGAGCTGGCGGCGAAGCTGCAGCAGTTGCCGGAAGTCTATGCGGTGATCACCGCGCAATCCCTGGTGCCCCAGGACCAGAAAGACAAGCTCGCGATCCTCGCGGATCTCAACGACCTGATGGCGCTCAGCCTGGAACCCGTCTCGGTCGCTCCGCCGCCGAGCGACGATGAAGTGCGCGCGGCGCTGCGGCGCTGCGCCGAACGGCTGCGGCAGGCCATGGCTTCATCGGACATTGCCTTGGGCTTGGCGCGGCTGCTGGATCAGGCGGCTGAAGCCGATCCCGCCGTCTATCCGCAGCTGAAGCGGATGCTGATCGATGGGTTGATGCCGCGGCTCGCAGCCCTCAAGGCCGCGATGACGGCCGGCGCGGTCACGCTCGACACCCTGCCGCCCGAGATCAAGAGCGACTGGATCGCCGCCGATGGCACCGCACGGGTCGCCGTCTTCCCGAGCGGGGACGACAACAACAGCGAGAACCTGGCGAAGTTCGTTGCCTCCTTACGCACCGTCGCGCCGGACGTCACCGGGCCGGCCGTGCAGATCTACGAATCCGGCCGCGCGGTCTCGGACGCCTTCCGCACCGCGACGCTGACGGCTCTCGTGGCGGTGACTCTGTTGCTGTTCGCGGTCTTGAGGCGGGTGCGCGACGTGCTCTATGCCTTGGCGCCCCTGCTGGCCGCGGGGGGCACGGTGATCCTGATCATGGTGGCGTTCGGTCAAGCGTTGAACTTTGCAAACGTCATCGCGCTGCCGCTCCTGCTCGGGATCGGCATCGCCTTCGATATCTACTTCGTGGTGAACTGGCGGCGCGGCGCCAAGCAACCGCTCTCGACGGCCACGGCACGCGCCGTCCTGTTCAGCGCCCTCGCCACCGGTTCGTCATTCGGAGGCTTGGCCGTTTCCAATCACCCGGGCACCGCCAGCATCGGTCAGTTGCTGCTGCTGGGGCTCGCCGTGGTGCTGGCGACGATCTTCACGCTAATGCCATCGTTGATGGGACCCCCGCCCGCTGCGTCCGATGCAGATCGCGGCGCTGGATCATCCGGCAACGCTTAGTCGGCAATTACACGCCGCCCTGCAGCTGCTTGATCTTGGTTTCGAGCACGGACTTCAGGTTCTTCACGCCGCCGTCGCGCAACGTGGCGCTGAACTCGGAGCGAAGCTGGGCGAGCTGGGAGATCGAGCCGTTGTAGTAGACGTCGGTCACGTGCCAGTTGTCGCCCTCGCCTTTCATGAGGTAGCTCAGCTCGACCGGCTCCTTGTCCTTGCGGTTGAGCTTGGTGATGACCAGGACCCGGCCGCCGTCGCGATCCTTGGAATCGGCGACCTCGAAGGTCTCGCCGTTGAAGCCTTTGAAGCGTGCGGCGTACATCGTCACCATGTAGCGGCCGAACACCTCGACCATGTCCTTCTTGTCGGATTCGCTGGCGTCGCTCCACATCGGGCCGACGGCGATGCGCGTCATCTCGGGTACGTCGAAGACGGCATTCAGCACCGGCGCGAGCTTGTCGTAGCGGCCCTGGAACTTGAGCTGATCCGCGTTCTGCATCACCTCGATCAACGCAGTGTCGAGACGCTGCACCTGGCCAACGGGCGCGGCAGACTGCGCCGCGCTGGCAGCCAAGGCAGGAGCCGAAGGCACGGAAACGAGCGCGGGTACGGCCAAGGCAGAGGCCGCGATACCGGCCAGCAAGAGGCCACGACAAACGATACGCATTTCGAACTCCATCGCTGTACTGGGTCCCGCACAGCCTCCTGATTCCGACGAATCCCCTGGGAGGCCCTACGCGTGCATTACTACGTGAAACCTAGATGGCAACCTGCCCACCAAGTCTCAACATCCCGTGAACTACGGTCGCAGGCGGCAATACGCCGCAGGAAGCTTTTGCTGGGTCCCGAGGCTTATGCGGCTATGCCGCTTCCTGCAATTGCTTGACCTTCTGATCAAGCTGCTGGATCAGGGCATCAACGCCGCCCTTCTGAAGTGGTTCCGAAAATTCGGACCGCATTTGAGTCAACTGCGAGATAGCGCCCGCAAGATAGACGTCAATGACCCGCCAACCGTCCGCAGTCTTGCGGAACAGGTAGTTGAGCTCGATCGGCTCGCCGTCGGACTTCACCAGCTTCGATTCGACCAGAACACGGTCGTTCGGCACTTGCCGGGTCACGCCAACGATGAACTTCTGGTTATTGTACGCCTTGAAGCGCGAGGCGTAGGTGCTGACCGTGTACTTGTCGAAGGCGACCAGCACGGCGTTCTTCTTATCGGTCGAAAGCGTGGTCCAATAGCCGCCGAGCGCAATCTTGCACATGGTCGCAACATCGAAGACTTTGTGAATCACCGGCTCGAGCTTCTGGTAGCGGCCATCGAAGCCGAGCTGCTCGCCTTGCTTCATCGCATCGAGCAGTGCGTCGTAAAGCGACTGGATCACAGCGCCCGGTTCGGCGGTATCGGCACGCGCCGTTCCGACGGTCACGACCGAGACGGCGCCCAGCGCCACGGCGCCGAACTGGCGGCGAGAAATCATCATCCCTTGACCTTAGCTCAAGCCCTGGCGACGGCTTCGGAGACGCCAAGGGCAACCAGCGCCTGGGTGACGATGTGGCGGGCGTTGAGGCCGGCCACGTCGTACTGCTTCTGCGGCGCGTCGTGATCGATGAAGAAATCGGGCAAGGTCATCGGGCGGAACTTCACGCCGGATTCCAGCAGGCCCGCATGGGCGAGATCGTGCATCACATGGGTGGCGAAGCCGCCGATCGAGCCTTCCTCGATGGTGATCAGGACCTCATGCTCGCGCGCCAGGCGGCGCACCAACTCAGAGTCCAGCGGCTTGCAAAAGCGCGCATCGGCGACCGTGGTGGAGAGGCCTTTCGCGGCCAACTCGTCGGCCGCCTTCAGCACTTCCGGCATGCGGCAGCCATAGCTCAGCAACGCGACCTTGGTGCCTTCGCGGATGATGCGGCCCTTGCCGAGCGGCAGGACCTCGCCGCGCGCCGGCAGCTCGAGGCCGATGCCTTCGCCGCGCGGATAGCGGAACGCCGACGGCTGATCGTCGATCGCGGCGGCGGTCGCCACCATATGCATCAGTTCCAATTCGTCGGCCGGTGCCATCAGCACGAAATTCGGCAGGCAGCCGAGATAGGCGATGTCGAAGCTGCCGGCATGGGTGGCACCATCGGCGCCGACCAGGCCGGCGCGATCCATCGCGAAGCGCACCGGCAAAGACTGGATCGCGACGTCATGCACGATCTGGTCATAGGCCCGCTGCAGGAAGGTCGAATAGATCACCGCGAAGGGCTTCATGCCTTCGGTCGCGAGGCCGGCGCAGAAGGTGACGCCATGCTGCTCGGCGATGCCGACGTCGAAGCAGCGCTTCGGAAACGCCGCGCCGAAGGCGTCGCAGCCGGTACCGCCCGGCATCGCGGCGTTGACCGCGACGATGCGCTCGTCAACTTTGGCCTCGGCGATGAGGGCCTTGGCGAAGACCGAGGTATAGCTCGGCGCCTTGGGCGTGGACTTCACCTGGGCGCCGGTGGCGACGTCGAACTTCACCACGCCGTGGTACTTGTCGGCGGACTTTTCGGCCGGCGGATAGCCCTTGCCCTTCTGCGTCACCACATGGACCAGCACCGGGCCGGCCTCGTCGGAATTGCGCAGGTTCTGCAGCACCGGCAACAGGTGGTCCAGGTTGTGGCCGTCGATCGGGCCGACATAGTAGAAGCCGAGCTCTTCGAACAAGGTGCCGCCGCCGGAGATGATGCCGCGGGCATATTCCTCGGCGCGGGCCGCGACCTCTTGCAGGCGCGGCGGCAGGATCTTGCTCATGTCCTTGGCGATGGTGCGGAGCGAGCGGAACGGTGTCGAAGTCAGCGAGCGCGAGAGATAGGCGCTGAGCGCACCGACCGGCGGCGCGATCGACATGTCGTTGTCGTTCAGGATGACGATCAGCCGGTTCTTCATCGAGCCGGCATTGTTCATCGCCTCATAGGCCATACCCGCCGTCATGGCGCCGTCGCCGATGACCGAGATGACGTTGCGCTTGCGCCCCATGAGATCGCTGGCAACGGCCATGCCGAGGCCGGCCGAAATCGAGGTCGAGCTGTGGGCGGCGCCGAACGGGTCGTATTCGGATTCCGTGCGCTTGGTGAAGCCGGAAAGGCCCCCGCCCTGGCGGATGGTCCGGATCCGATCGCGGCGGCCGGTCAGGATCTTATGCGGATAGGCCTGATGACCCACATCCCAGATCAACCGGTCATAGGGGGTGTCGAAGACATAGTGGATCGCCGCCGTGAGCTCGACCACGCCGAGGCCGGCGCCGAGATGGCCGCCGGTGACCGAAACCGCATCCACGGTCTCCCGACGCAGCTCGTCCGCCAATTGACGGAGATCGGAGGGATCGAGCTGACGGAGTTGGGCCGGGGTGGTGACGCGGTCTAAGAGCGGTGTCTTGCTGGGTGCGGTCACTCTGCGGCTTCCTTTTCCGATTCGGATAGATTCTTCTGGGGTTTGCCGTTTTCCCGAAGAATCGCGGGCTTATAGGGGAATGGTAGGATAAACGCCAGACCGTCGCTTGTCCTTTCCCCTTAGCTCTCACGAATAGTTGACTGATTTAGTGGCGTATTTGCGGCATGGATTGACAGCAACGATAGGGTGATTCGGGATAGGCAGTCATGTCGATTTTGTGTAAGAGGACAGCCTGTCCAGGAACCTACACAAGTGGCTGCGGGTTCCCCCGGCCAGGACGAACAGTGTGGTTTCGCCTCCGCGGCGGAGCGCCCGGTTTTAGACAGTTCTTGGTTTCGTTGACTTCGGCGCTGGGGGAAACCTCCAGGCATACTGGGGAGCGCCGCGCCCCTTGAGACTAGACCTCCCCACGATTGGATTGGGCGGATCGGACGGATTGAATGATGCGAGTGGTTTTGGCCCAACCGCGCGGGTTTTGCGCGGGAGTCGAACGGGCGATTGAGATCGTCGAGCGGGCGATCGAGAAATTCGGACCCCCGGTCTATGTGCGGCATGAGATCGTGCACAACCGGCATGTGGTCGAGAGTTTGCGCGCCAAAGGCGCGATTTTCGTCGAGGAATTGGACGAAATTCCCGAAGGCAAGATCGCCATTTTCAGCGCCCATGGCGTCTCCAAGGCGGTCGAGGGTGCCGCCCGCGAGCGCGGCCTGATGGTGGTCGATGCCACCTGCCCGCTTGTCTCCAAGGTCCACACCGAAGGCCGCCGTTATGCGAACCAGGGCCGCGAGGTGATTCTGATCGGCCATGCCGGCCACCCCGAGGTCGAAGGCACGATGGGCCAGGTGCCCGGCGGCGTTCACCTGATCTCGACGCCGGAAGACGTCGCAACCCTCAACGTCGCGAATCCGGAGCAGCTCGCCTTCGTCACCCAGACGACCTTGAGCGTGGACGACACCCGGGACGTGATCGACGCGTTGCGCGCCCGGTTCCCGGCCATTGTCGGTCCCGATACCAAGGATATTTGCTACGCCACGCAGAACCGTCAGAAGGCTGTCAGGGAACTCGCGCAGGAAGTGGACTTGATCCTGGTGATCGGCGCGCCCAACTCGTCGAACTCCAATCGCCTGAAGGAGATCGCGGAAGAGCTCGGCGTTCCCAGTTATCTGATCGAGGACGCCGACCAGTTGAAGCCGGAATGGCTGACCAGCGCGAAAGCGATCGGCGTCACCGCCGGTGCATCGGCGCCGGATACCCTGGTTCAGGATGTGGTAGAGCGGTTGCGCCAGCTCCATGGTGTCGAGCTCGAGATGATGCATGGAGTCGCGGAGAACGTACGTTTCCGCCTGCCGCCGGAACTGACGCCAGAGTCCCAGGGCGGCGAAGAACGACAGGCCGGAGCCGCCCAGTAAGGGCGCACGGCGTGAGATGAAATTGGATTGAGCTAGGAGAGTAACCTTGGCAGTTCCCTTGCAGCAGGCCGTTCGAGTCGGCTCGTATGTCGTGAAGCAGCACCTGATGGGGCGGAAACGCTATCCGCTGGTGCTGATGCTCGAGCCCTTGTTCCGCTGCAACCTCGCCTGCGCCGGCTGCGGCAAGATCGATTATCCCGATGAGATCCTGAATCAGCGCATCTCGGTCGCGGATGCCTTGTACGCCGCAGAGGAATGCGGCGCGCCGGTGGTCTCGATCGCCGGCGGCGAGCCGCTGCTGCACAAGGAGCTGCCGCAGATCGTCGAAGGGCTGATCAAGCAGAAGCGCTTCGTCTATCTCTGCACCAATGCGCTTTTGCTCGAAAAGAAGATGCACCTCTACAAGCCGAACCCGTTCTTCACCTGGTCGGTGCATCTCGACGGTTCGAAGGAAGAGCACGACAAGTCGGTCTGTCAGACCGGCGTCTACGAGAAGGCGGTGGACGCGATCAAGGCCGCGAAGGCGGCCGGCTTCCGCGTCAACATCAACTGCACCTTCTTCGACGGCACCGATGCCGATCGCGCGGCGAAGTTCTTCGACGACGTCATGGCGATGGGTATCGACGGCATCACCGTCTCGCCGGGCTATTCCTATGAGCGCGCGCCCGATCAGCAGCATTTCCTGAACCGGAGCAAAACCAAGCAGCTGTTCCGCGACATTCTCGGCAAGGGCAATGGCGGCAAGAAGTGGGCGTTCAGCCAGTCCTCGCTGTTCCTCGACTTCCTGGCCGGCAACCAGACCTATCACTGCACGCCGTGGGCGAATCCGACCCGCAACGTGTTCGGCTGGCAGCGTCCCTGCTATCTTCTCGGCGAAGGCTTCGCCAAGACCTTCAAGGAGCTGATGGAAGACACCAAGTGGGACGATTACGGCGTCGGCAATTACGAGAAGTGTGCCGATTGCATGGTCCACTCAGGCTTCGAAGGCACCGCCGTCGCCGATGCGATCAAGCATCCGCTGAAGGCGTTGCGCGTCTCGCGCAAGGGCGTCGCGGTCACCGGCGAGATGGCGCCGGATATCCCGCTCGATAAGGCGCGCAAGGCGGAATACGTCTTCTCACGCCATGTCGAGAAGGCGATCGAAGGCATCCATGCCGAGAAGGAAGCGCTAAAGCAGCGCCGCTCGGCCGCGGAGTAAGCTCTGCAGCGCCTTCCGGGTCTGGAACGCGACGCGGACTAGCCCAGGCAATTGCGTCGGATCGCGCAGCAATGCGCCGATGACCGCGCCTGTCCGCGGATTGCCCTGCTTATCGAGGCCGAGCAGCACAGCGGGCGGGAGATTGTCCCCCGCCCGATCGGCGATCGCGCGCAGCACGATGAACGGGATGTGGTTGGCATGGGCCGCGTCCGCGACCCAATGGCTCTCCTGATCGACGCAGGCCGCACCGGTATCGCGATGAAGCATCGCCTTCTGCTCGGCCGTGGCGGCGATGGTCGTGCTCCCCACCACGTCGGCGATGCGCACCGCGGCGAGATGCGTCGTCAGATGCGCCAGCCACTTCTGATCGACCGGCTGCCGCTCGCCGTCCCGCGTGCGCACCGCACTGCCGATGATGAGATCGCCCGGCTTCAGCGAAGGATCCAGTGCGCCGGCAATGCCGAAGCTGACCAGCCGGTCGGCACCGCGCGCGATCAGCCTGGCGATGCCTTCGCGTGTTGCTGCGGCGTCCCCGCCCGCGGAAATGATGAGTGCATCGGCGCCGAAGATCCGCGCCTCACTGGCCATGGCGGTGACGATGCCGAGCGGCATGCTATTTTCCACCCGACGCAGCGGACTGGGAGCAAAGCCTCCCCCTCTTTAGGGGGGAGGTTGGAGGGGGGCATTGCAGCCGTGGTGCTTTAGATCCAGCGCCAGGTCTCAGCGCCAGCCCTGGCCGCGCTGGATCATCCACCACTGCCCGCCGGGCAACGTCACGGCTGCAGTGCCCCCCTCCAACCTCCCCCCTGAAGGCAGGGCAATCGCATATGAATTTTCCCTCTCCCCTCGTGGGAGAGGGTTGCGGAGGCTTAGCGAGCGTCAGCGAGGTTAGCCGTAGCTGGGTGAGGGGGCGCGCGCCGCAGGCGCGCAGCGCGGAAGCGCTGAAGGCGCGATCCGACACGCGGCTTGGCGCTCTGACGAGCGCGCGCACCCAGCGGGTGCGCACCCCTCAACCAACTCCGGCTAGGCTCGGCTCGCGCCTCACCAAGCCTGCGTATCCTTCTCCCACAAGGGGAGAAGGTGCATATGCGATAGCCCTGCCCCTGAAGGGGGGAGAAAAAAGAAGAGTGGGGTCAGCGCTCTGCAACATTAGATTCCGTGCAGCACGTGCTGGCTGTTGCCCTGCTTCAGATTCCGATACCGCGCCAAGGCCCAGAGCGGGAAGAACGCGCGATAGCCGTGATAGCGGAGATAGAAGACGCGCGGGAATCCGACCGCGGTGTATTCGTCCTCGTCCCAGAGCCCATGATCGGCCTGGGTGGAGGAAAGCAACTGGATGCCGCGCTGGGTCGACTCTGAATCGACCTCGCCCGCCGCCATCAAACCCAAGACCGCCCAGGCGGTCTGCGAGGCGGTCGAAACCGGGCCTTCGCCGCGCGGCTTGTCGTCCCAGTAGCTGTCGCCGCTCTCGCCCCAGCCGCCGTCGGGCCGCTGCTTGCTCTCCAGCCACTGCACCGCTTTTCGCATCGCCGGATGGTCGTGCGGCAGGCCGATCGCATTCAGCGCGCAGAGCACCGACCAGGTGCCGTAGACGTAATTCGTGCCCCAACGGCCGAACCAGCAGCCTTCCGGCTGCTGATCGCGGATCAGGTAATCGACCGCGGCTTTGACCCGCGGATCGTCCATCTTGTAGCCCAGCTGCGCCAGCATGCCGAGGCAGCGCGCCGAGACGTCGGCGGTCGGCGGGTCCAGGAGCGCGCCGTGATCGGCAAAGGGGATGTGGTTCAGGTAATAGTATTCATTGTCGGCGTCGAAGGCGCCCCAGCCGCCGTTCTTGCTTTGCAGGCCGAGCACCCATTCGGTGCCGCGATCGATCGCCTCGCGGTTCGCGGCGGGATCGGTGCGATCGAGCGCCATCACGACGACGGCGGTGTCATCGACGTCCGGATAATGCGGGTTGGCGTATTGGAAGGCCCAGCCGCCGGGACGCACATTCGGGCGCGCAGAAGCCCAGTCGCCGACCACGTCGGTGATCTGCAG
>Ga0193753_10003496_pt1 | contig 11562 bp, 5 predicted proteins | sample H1c2metaG_FD_144925 | JGI IMG/M metagenome (GOLD analysis project Ga0193753, IMG submission 144925) | Soil microbial communities from a riparian zone of the East river system, Colorado, United States - H1c2 | ecosystem: Environmental > Terrestrial > Soil > Riparian zone | place: USA: East River... | reverse complement strand
TCGCGGGCGAGCGCGAGCGGTGGTGTTGTTGTCGGGCGGGCTGGATTCGGCCACGGTGCTCGCGCTCGCCCGCGAAGCCGGCCTCGAGTGCTACGCATTGTCGGTGTCGTATGGACAGCGGCACCAGGCCGAGATCAGCGCCGCGGCGCGCGTCGCCCATGCGCTGGGCGCGCGCGAGCATCGCATCATGCACGTGAACCTCGGGCGCATCGGCGGCTCGGCGCTTACGGACCTCTCGATCGAAGTGCCCACGACATCCGGCGAGGGCATCCCCATCACATATGTTCCCGCGCGCAACACCATCATGCTGTCGCTCGCGCTCGCGTGGGCCGAGGTGTTGAAGGCGACCGAAATCCACATCGGCGTGAACGCGGTGGACTACTCCGGCTATCCGGACTGCCGTCCGGAATTCGTCGCCGCCTTCCAGCAGCTCGCGACGCTCGCCACCAAGGCGGGCGTGGAGGGCGGAAGCCTGCGCGTGCAGGCGCCCCTCATCGCCATGAGCAAGACACAAATCGTGCGCGAAGGAGTCCGTCTGGGAGTGGACTATTCGTTGACTGTCTCCTGTTATCAGGCCGACGACGAAGGCCGCGCCTGCGGCCTCTGTGATTCCTGCAGATTTCGTCGCGAAGGCTTTGTTTCTGCTGGTGTTGTTGACCCGACGCGCTACCGGTCTTTCCAGGGCCAAGGCGACGAAAAGATCGTGTAGACTTCGCGCCCTTCCGGGGGTCGGTAGCTCAGTTGGTAGAGCAGCGCCCTTTTAAGGCGTTAGTCGTGGGTTCGAGTCCCACCCGACCCACCACCCCGCAAAGTCCCTTCCCCATCATTTCGAGCGCCACCGATGACTCGGCCCGGGCATTCACCGTTCTCCGCGGTAGTTAGCCTCGGCACCCCTTAGTACTGTTGCTGATACCCGCTTCCTCTTTACGAGACAGCCGGGGGCGTACACTGCGTCGAACTCCACGAGCTCAACGGGCTCACGAGACGGCGATCTGCCGAAGCCCAGTGTGCCCACCGCGCGCATCCTGGCTTGGAATTCCTTCCTCACCGATCTGGAAATTCACGCATGTGCGCCAGGGCGAAGCACGATGGCGAAGCTCCTAGTAGTCGAAGACAACGCGAACTACCGCAAGGTGATCGCCACCGTCCTCGGCTACGAAGGACACTCGGTGCTGGAAGCGGCCGATGGAACGGAGGCCCTCGAGCTCGCGGCTAAGGAGCTTCCGCAGCTCATCATTTCCGATGTCGTGATGCCGTCCATGGACGGCTATGAATTCGTGCGGCGGCTGCGCGCCAACCCACAGCTCGCCAGCACGACGGTCATTTTCCACACGGCTCACTTCGGCGATCTGGAAGCGCACCGCCTTGCAGAGCGCTGCCAGGTTTCGCTCATGCTCGCCAAGCCATGCGACAAGGCCGAGTTGCTTCGCGTGGTCGGCAAGGCGTTGGAAGCCATCTCACCCGCAGCGACTGCACCGGCGCCGATCGCGGATTTCGATCACGACCACAGGCGGCTGCTCGGCAACAAGCTCGCCCAGAAGGTCGAGGAACTGCAACGCGAAATCGACGAGCGCAAGCAGGCCGACCTGCGCATTCGTCACCTGAATCGGGTGTACGCCGTATTGAGTGGCATCAACTCGCTGATCGTCAGGGCGGTTACGCGTGACGAGCTGTGCAAGGGAGCGTGCCGCCTCGCCGTCGTGCAGGGGCATTTCCGGATGGCCTGGATAGGAATGGTCGATCAGTCGACGGGCCTGATCGTGCCATTTGCCTGGTCTGGCGAGGCTGCCGATCTGCAGAAATCCATTCGGGTATCGGCCACCGGCTCGCCGGAAGCCGACGGCCTGATCGGCACCGCCGTTCTCTCGCGATTGCCCCAGCGTTGTAACGACCTGCGCAATCCATCGGCATCGGTGCTCTACCGGGAAGAGCTGCTGGCGCTGGGTTACCGCGCGATCGTCGCATTGCCGCTCGTAGTCGGCGACCGCGCCGTGGGCTGCCTTGCGCTGGTCAGTGAAGACGCGGACTTTTTCGATGGAGCAGAAATGCGGCTTCTCGCCGAACTCGCCGGTGACATCTCCTTTGCGCTCGATCACATCGACAAATCCGAACGACTCAACTTCCTGGCCTACTACGATTCTCTCACCGGGCTCGCCAACCGCACGCTGTTCCAGGAGCGCCTCACGCAGCAGGTCGTGACGGCGCATCGGGATAGCGGAAAATTCGCGCTCGTCATCGCGAATATCGATCGCTTCGAAGCGATCAACAACAGCCTGGGCCGGCAGGTGGGAGATCGACTCCTGCGGCAGGCCGCCGAGCGCTTTGCAGGCTGCGTGAAGGATTCCAGCACCGCGGCGCGCATTGGCGAGGACTGCTTCGCGGTCATCCTGCCGCGTGTCGGTACCGCGGTAGAGGTGCTGCAGGCGCTGGACCATTGGTGGCAGGAGTGGCTCGGCACGCCGTTCCAGATCGAAGGCAACGAGTTCACGCTGGCGGCGAAAGCCGGCATCGCATTCTTTCCCGACGACGGAGCCGATGCTGAAGCCCTGCTCGAACATGCGGAAGCTGCGGTCAACAAGGCGAACTCTACGGGTGACCGGCAAGCTTTCTATACGCAACAGCTGAATGAGAGCAGCGGCCAATGGCTGGCGCTCGAGAGCAAGCTGCGGCGAGCGCTGGATCGCGAAGAGTTCGTCCTCTACTACCAGCCCAAGGTTGACCTGGCTACCCGACGACTGAAGGGTGTGGAAGCCCTCATCCGCTGGCAGAGCCCGGAGTTGGGACTGGTGGCGCCCGCGAAATTCATTCCGCTGCTCGAAGAGACCGGCCTGATTTGCGAGGTCGGCGCGTGGGTACTGCGCCAGGCGTCCAGCGACCGTTCGCGGTGGCGCGAGCTGCATTCCACTGCGCCGCGGGTCGCGGTCAATGTTTCGACGATTCAACTGCGGCGCGACGACTTCGTGCGGATGATCACCGACGTGGTGCGCACTGCGGGTGACGAGCCGGGTCTCGATATCGAAGTCACCGAGTCACTCGTCATGGAGAACGTGTCGCAGAACATCGAGAAGCTGGTTGCGGTACGAGCGCTTGGCATCGGCATTGCCATCGATGATTTCGGAACGGGCTATTCCTCACTTGCCTACCTGGTCAAGCTGCCCGTGGAGATGCTGAAGATCGACCGTTCATTCATCTCGGCCATGCTCGACGACCCCGGTGTGATGACACTCGTGTCGACCATGATCTCGCTTGCCCATTCGCTGCGCCTCATCGTGGTCGCCGAAGGGGTGGAGCAGGAGGAGCAGGCAAAGATCTTGCGGCTGCTTCGTTGCGATCAAATGCAAGGCTACCTGATCAGCAAACCGCTTTCCTTCGAAGGCATGGCCGCTTATCTGGCGAGCGAGCGGAAACACCCATGAAGGCCTTGCTGCGAGTCGTGAACTGGCCACTGCGCACGAAAATGGCGGCGCTCTTCGTGCTGGCCTCGTTCCTTCCCTCAGGCATCGTCATGCTGGCGGGCATTCCCGGCATGCGGCAGCAATTGATGGACGATACGGCCGCCGAGTTGACGGCGCGCGGCACCCAGCTCGTCCAACAGCTCGATGGCTTCCACTACGGCTACCGGCTTTCGGTAGATAGCGTGGCGCAGTTGCCCAACGTGGTGGATGCATGCAAGGCCAAGCCAGCGGACAGGAACAAGATCATGCTCGACCTGGGCGTGTTCTTGAACGTCTGGCCGACGGGCGATCCGAATATCCGCGGCGTCGCCATCCTCGACATGTCCGGTCGAGTGACGGCCGGAACGGAGCAGGCGCTGCTTGGAAGCGATCAGTCCTTTCACCCGTATGTTCGAGCGGCGCTGCGGGGCGTCGCGCTGATATCCGACATCCAGCTTGCCGAGGCGCAATCGGGCGAGGTGCCGACGATCGCCTATGTGGCGCCGGTGCTCGGCCCGGATGGCGCGCGGTGCGGCGTCGCCGTGCTGTGGGTGCGTGCCGCCGCGTTGTGGGACTTGATGAAGCAATCCAACAGCCTCGCAGGCCCGGGCAGCTTTGCCGTGATGTTCGATGGCCAGGGGATTCGCGTCGCTCATACCTATAGCGAGGAAATTGTTTTTCATCCCGGTGGCCGGCTTGCTCCCGCGGCCATCGATGCGCTCGTTGCCGAGCGGCGGTTCGGCGCACGGACACGGCAGCTACTCGAAGACGTTCGGCCATTCCCGCAACAGTTCGAACTCGCACTGGCGGAAGTGCTCGATGTCCACATGTTCCATGGGCGGGCGCCGGTCAACAACAAATGGAACTACGGTGTGGCGCATCGGGGCGAGTGGGTGCCGTGGACCGTCTTCTACATGGTTCCCGAAAATGCGCTCAACACCGAGCTGAGCAGGGCGAGCTGGGAGCAAGCGGGTTTTGCGAGCCTGTCCATCCTGATCGCCGTGCTGGGTGGCGTATGGTTTGCAGCCGTCCTTCTCAAACCCGTGACCTCACTGTCGAAAGCCACCGGCAGACTTGCCGAGGGCGATCTGAAGGCCCGCGCGGACGGGGGCGCAAGCGATGAATTGGGCAGGTTGGGTGCCAGCTTCAACTCCATGGCTGAACGCATCGGGACCCAGGCGACTGCGCTGCAAAAAGCGCGCGATGAACTGGAGCTGCGGGTCCAGCAGCGCACCGCGGATCTGGCGCAAACCACGACGAACCTCGAGATCGAAATCGGCGAGCGGACCGCGACTCAGCACAAGCTTCAGGCTCAGCTCGAACGCTTGAACCTGCTGCAGCAGATCACGCGCGCGATCGGCGAGCGCCAGGACGAGCACAGCATCTTTCAGGCTGTCGTGCGCAGCGTTGAAGATCAATTGCCCTCGGATTTCTGTTGCGTGGGCCTCCATGATGCGGCGAGTGGCGCGCTGATCATCGACAGCGTCGGGGCCAAGAGCGAATCGCTTGCGTTGCAGCTGGCGATGAGCGCCAAGGCCAGCGTCGCCATCGACGGGAACGGTTTGTCGCGCTGCATGCGTGGCGAGCTGGTGTACGAGCCCAATATCGAGAAGGTGCCGATGCCTTTCCCGCAACGACTGGCGGGTGGCGGACTGCGCGCGCTGGTCGCGGCGCCGCTGCGCGTGGAAAGCAAGGTGTTCGGCGTCCTGGTGGTGGCGCGGCTCAAGGCCGAAAGTTTCAGCAGTGGGGAATGTGAATTTTTGCAGCAGCTCAGCGAGCACGTCGCATTGGCCGCGCATCAGGCGCAGATCTACAGCGCGCTCGAACAGGCTTACGACGACCTTCGCCAGTCGCAACAGGTGATCCAGCAACAGGAGCGTCTGCGCTCGCTCGGGCAGATGGCAAGTGGCATCGCGCACGACATCAACAATGCCATCTCTCCCGTCACGCTCTACACCGAAACGCTGCTGGAGAAAGAGCCGAATCTGAGCCCGCGCACGCGCGACTATCTCGAAGTCATCCTGCGCAGCATGGAGGACGTGGCACAGACCGTGGGGCGCCTGCGCGAGTTCTACCGGCAACGGGAAGCTCAAGCGACGCTGTTGCCTATTCAGTTGAATGCCCTCGTCGAACAAGTCATCGATCTCACGCGCGCGCGCTGGCATGACATGCCCCAACAACGCGGCGTGGTCATCGAGCTGCATCGTGATCTCGCTCCCGATCTGCCGGTCGCCCTGGGCGTGGAAAGCGAGATACGCGAGGCGCTGACCAATCTCGTTTTCAATGCAGTGGATGCCATGCCGGAAGGAGGAACGTTGACGCTGCGAACGCGTCCGGCAGTCAGGCAACATGTCTGTATCGAGGTTCGCGACACGGGCATTGGCATGGACGAGGAAACCAGCCGTCGCTGCCTGGAGCCGTTCTTTACGACAAAAGGAGAGCGGGGCACGGGCCTTGGGTTGGCCATGGTCTATGGCATCGTGCAGCGCCACGGCGCAGAAATCGAGATCGAAAGCGTTCCCGGCCGCGGGACGGTTTTCCGCATCACCTTCGCGGTGCCGGAAAAGGGTGCATCAGTGCGGAATCTGGACGCGGGACTGCAGCCAGACAGGATTCCCGTCTTGCGGCTGCTGGTCATCGACGACGATCCGCTGCTGATCAGGTCGCTGCGCGCGGCCCTGGAAAGCGACGGCCACACGGTCGTGACGGCGAATGGCGGTCAGTCGGGCATCGATCAATTCCGCGCGTCGCAGGCGAAAGGCGAGCCATTCGCCGCCGTCATCAGCGATCTCGGCATGCCCCACGTCGATGGTCGAAAGGTGGCCAGCGCAATCAAGGCGGCATCCCCGTCGACGCCCGTCATCCTGCTCACCGGCTGGGGCCAGCGAATGCTGGTCGAAGGCGAAGTGCCGCCCCATGTAGATAGAGTGTTGAGCAAGCCCCCCAAGCTGCGCGAACTGCGTGCGGCCCTGCTTCATTGCTCGCAGCTGGCGAGATCCTGAGAACCGGGCGTGCGTAAAACCAGCGCACTGCTTGCCCCCCTCCTGCTATTGGCGACGTTCGCCCAGGCCCGGGCGGCGCTGGATGAACCCATCAAGCCGCTGCCCCTCGCGCTCAACCCGAATCCAGCCCGGGCCGAGATCGGCCGTCTGCTCTTCAGTGAAGTCGGCCTGTCGGCCAATGGCAAGGTGTCCTGCGCGAGTTGCCACGACGTGACGAAGGGCGGCGACGACTCCCGTGTGCATTCGATCGGGTTCAATGGCCAGCCGACGGCAGTGAATGCGCCTACCGTCCTCAATGCGGCGCTCAACTTCACGCAGTTCTGGAATGGCCGCGCGGGATCGCTGGAGACGCAGATCAATGACGTCGTGCAGAACTCGATCGAGATGGGCTCGAAATGGACGGAGGTCGTCGCCACGGTCGCGCGAAACGAAAAGTACCGCGCGTCTTTTGCCGCGGCCTACGAAGACGGCATCACCAAGGCGAACATCCAGAATGCGATCGCGACCTACGAGCGCACGCTGATCACGTCGAACTCGCGTTTCGACCGGTACCTGCGCGGCGAACGAAATGCCCTGTCGGATGATGAGAAAACAGGTTACGCAAAGTTCAAGCAGTACGGCTGCGTCGCCTGCCACCAGGGCGTCAATGTCGGCGGCAACATGTTCCAGAAGTTTGGTGTCATGGGCGACTACTTCGCCAGGCGGGGCAAACTCACCGAGGCGGACCTGGGCCGCTTCCTGGTCACCGGAGAGGAAAGTGACAAACACGTCTTCAAGGTTCCAGGCCTGCGAAACGTGGCGCTCACGGCTCCCTATTTCCATGACGGCACCGCGGCGACGCTCGATGACGCCGTCGAAGTGATGTTCGAATATCAACTCGGGCGTGTCGCTTCGAAGGAAGACAAGGCGGCGATCGTCCTGTTCCTCAACACGCTCACCGGCGAAGTCGTGCACACGCCGTGACACGGGAAGCCCAACGGTTGGGCTGGCTTTCCATGGCGGGTGTCGCCGTGGTTCTCATTTCGATCCTGGCATTTCTATATGCCAAGACCCGTGAGCACGACGCCTCCAGCTACTTCGAGAACGTGGCGTTGTTGCGGCAACTCAAGCAGCTCGATTCGCGCTGGGAGCTGGATGTGCTGAAGTCGAGAATGGGCCTCAACTCGAACTACGATTCACTGGTCGATCCGCTATCCGATCTGAATCAATTGCGCGAGGAGGTGCATGTGGTGGTGGCGAGTCAGAAGCACTTCGCCGTCGAGGCCTTGGCCAAGGCCAATAGCGATTTCCATGGAGCGGTCCTCGAAAAAACCCGTTTGATCGAACACTTCAAGTCGCAGAACTCCATACTGCGCAACTCCCTGGTTTTCCTTCCGACCGCCGCGGACGATATTCAGGAGGCCATGAAGAGTGGCGGCGAGGGCGATCGGGTTGTGCTGGCCAGGGCCATGGCGAGCGCACGCAAGCTGCTTCTGGACAGCATGGTCTACAGCCAGGCGCCCTCGGACGACAAAGCCGCCGAAATCCAGATGGAGCTGGAGGCGTTGGAAACGACCAAGGCAAAACTGCCCGCCGCTGCAGCCGAAGGCGTGGGCATTTTTTCAGCGCACGTCCGCACCGTGTTACGCGAGCAGCCGGTGGTCAATGAACTCCTGAGCAGAATTGCCGCGGTGCCCGTGGCCGCCAGGATCGACGATCTCGACAGTCTGCTCAGCAACGAGCAACGAGAGTACGGATCGCAGGCAGAACGATACCGCTGGTACCTGCTGGCGTTTGCGACGGCGCTCGCCGCGTTGTTTTTCTATGCGGCCATCAACCTGATTCGCAGTCACGGCGTGATCAATCGAGTCAACCAAGAGCTTCAGCGGGCCAACTCGACGCTGGAGCAGCGTGTGCTCGAGCGGACGGACGAACTGCACGAAGCACAAACCGAGCTGGTCACCACCGCCCGGCGCGCCGGCATGGCCGAGATCGCGAACAACGTGCTTCACAACGTCGGCAATGTTCTCAATAGCGTCAATATTTCGGCTGGCCTGATCGGCAGCACGTTGCGCGACTCCAAATCCCCGGGGTTGTCCAATGCAATTCAGCTGATGAACGAACACTCCGCGGATCTCGGCGCGTTTCTGACCCACGACGAAAAGGGAAGGGTGCTGCCGCGCTATCTCGGCAAGCTGGTCGTCGTGCTCGCGACGGAACAGGAAATCATCGTCCGGGAACTCAAGTCATTGACCAATAGTGTCGATCATATAAAGGACATCGTCGCAACCCAGCAGTCCTATGCCGGTGTGACCAGTGTCATCGAGGCCGTACGACTGCCAGAACTGCTGGAGGATGCGCTGCGGATCAACGCGACAGGACTGACGCGCCATCAAGTGACGACGGTCAAGGAATATTCAGACGTGCCCGAGTTGTTGCTCGACAAGCACCTGGTTCTTCAGATCCTGGTGAATCTGATTGGAAACGCCAGCCAGGCCATGGGCAGCGCATCCGGCATACCGCACCGAATGACATTGCGTATGGACATCGCGGAGTTTGTCGATGGACGTCGCCTGCGCATCGTCGTCGAAGACGACGGGGAAGGTATCGCACCGCAGAACCTGACACGACTCTTCGTTCATGGTTTTACCACCCGGAGCAATGGCCACGGTTTTGGATTGCACAGTTGCGCGCTCGCGGCCCGGGAGATGGGCGGCACACTGGCGGCTCGAAGCGATGGACCCGGTCAGGGCGCGGTTTTCACACTCGAACTACCGGTTGAGATTGCCAAAGTGCTCCAGTGAATACGCCACAGAACCGCCGCGTCCTCATCGTGGACGACATGGTCTCCATCCACGAGGACTTCCGCAAAATATTGGCGGGTTCCGAGGCCACCGCCGATCTCAGCGAGGATGAGGCGGTCCTGTTCGGTGCAAAGGCAGGCATGACCTCGGTTCGATTCGAGCTGGAATCGGCTTATCAGGGAGCCGAAGCAGCCGAAAAGGTCCGCGCGTCCGTCCTGGCGGGCCGTCCGTATTCCATGGCGTTTGTCGACATGCGTATGCCGCCCGGATGGGATGGCGTCGAAACCATCGAACATCTATGGCAGGAAGACCCGGAACTCCAGGTAGTGATCTGCACTGCCTACACCGACTATTCGTGGACCGAGGTTCTGGCCCGGCTCGAGCTGCTGGATCGGCTGTTGATACTCAAGAAACCCTTCGAGGCGATCGAGGTCTATCAACTCGCCATCGCCATGACCGAGAAATGGAGATTGGCCAAACAGGCAGCGTTCAAGATGAACGCCCTGGAGCAGGCGGTCGAGATACGAACCCGCGACCTGTCGGACGCCAACATCATTGTGCGGAACAGTCCGATCATTCTCTACCGCCTGCGCGGCGAACCTTCATTCCCGCTCATCTATATCTCGCACAGCATTACCAACCTGGGCTACGAGCCCGCCGCGTTGCTGGCTTCGTCTGACTGGGCCCGCACGCTCATCGCGCCGGATGACCAGCCGAGGTTCTTCGCGGCGATGGCCCGGACCCTGGAGAAGGAGTCCGCAGGAGCCTCGATCGAATTGCGCCTGCGCACGGCCGAGGGATTCTTCCGCTGGGTCGAGAACCGTTACATCCCCGTGCGCGACAAGCTTGGCCGCCTGGTCGAAATCGAAGGGATCGTCATCGATATCACCGAGCGCAAGGCGGCGGAAGAAAAGATCGTGTTGCTCGCGCGCATGGATGGACTCACCGGGTTGGCGAACCGGACGACCTTCATCGAACGGCTCCGCTACGCGTGTGCTGCCGCTGATCGTGGCGCCCCGGCTTTTGCGATCCTGTACCTCGATCTCGACCACTTCAAGCCCGTCAATGACATGTTTGGGCATTCTGCCGGCGACCTGTTGCTGCAGGAAGTGGCCGAGCGCCTGAGGCGCTGTACACGCGAAAGCGATCTGGTCGCCCGTCTGGGAGGCGACGAGTTCGCAGTGATCCAGGGAGAGTTGGCTGAGCACGCCCACGCCGGCGTGCTGGCGGAGAAGATTCAAAAGAGCCTGGCGATTCCGTTCTCGCTCACTGATCCGGTCCACCGCATTTCCGTGAGCATCGGTATCTGTCCCTATCTCAGGGGTGGCGGTGGACCGGATCAGATGCTGGCGCATGCCGACCTTGCGCTGTACCGCTCCAAGAAGAGTGGCCGCGATCAGTTCCATTTTCACACCGAGGACCTCGATCAGGAGGTGCTCACGCGCGTCACGCTTGCCAACGATCTGCGAAATGCAATCGAGCGCGGTGAACTGGAACTGCAGTACCAACCCCAGGTCGAGTTGGGTTCCGGGAGCATCGTCGGCATGGAAGCGCTGGTTCGATGGAACCACCCCACGCGTGGCGTCCTCGCCCCCGGCATCTTCATTCCGATCGCCGAGAAGTCCGGCACGATCGTGGCGCTGGGCCGTTGGGTGCTGGAGCAGGCCTGCCGGCAAATGAGAATGTGGCGCGACGAAGGCCTGGTCGTGCCGGTGATCGCGATCAATCTATCCCTCGTGGAGCTCAACGCCGGTGACGATCTGGTCCGCGAGGTCTCCCGCATGATCGCGAAGTGGCGCCTGGCGTCGTCCGACATCGAGTTCGATGTAACCGAAGCGACCCTGGCACAGCTGGCTTCGGCCCAAAGCGGCGTGCTTGCCCAACTACACCAACTCGGCGTGAACATTGCCATCGACGATTTCGGCAGCGAATACTCGTCCTTCGAATACATCAGGGCGTATCGCGTGAAGCACCTCAAGATCGCGCAATCCTTCATCAGGAAGTCGACGCTCGATGCGGAAAGCGTCGCCACGACTCACGCCATCGTCAATTTCGCGAAAGCCGTCGGCATCGGGATCATTGCCCAGGGCGTGGAGACCGAGGAACAACGCGCCCTCCTGGCGGCAACGGATTTCAGCACGCGCGCGCAGGGTTTCCATTTCAGCGAAGCCGTGGGTGCGGCCCGCGCCGGCGAACTACTGCGCCAGGGCCATGTTGTACCGGATTCGCGTGAAAGCGAAGTCTCGGCAGGTACGACGCGTGGCGCAGCACCGCCAGCCGTTCTGGACTCATCCCAGATCCCGCGTCGTGCGACCGCACCGCCCGGCAAATAGTTAGAACCCT
>Ga0193753_10003495_pt1 | contig 11571 bp, 9 predicted proteins | sample H1c2metaG_FD_144925 | JGI IMG/M metagenome (GOLD analysis project Ga0193753, IMG submission 144925) | Soil microbial communities from a riparian zone of the East river system, Colorado, United States - H1c2 | ecosystem: Environmental > Terrestrial > Soil > Riparian zone | place: USA: East River... | reverse complement strand
TTAAATTTAAAGAAGCCGGCAAATCCACGTTAAGCGCAAAAAAATTATGGTTTGATGATAAGTTTGGCCGTTTAACCGCAGAAGAAAAAGGCATCTACCTTGGAAGTTTTGAAGCAGCCGATCGCATCGTTATTTTTTACAGGGATGGCGCATACGAAATTACCGACCAGGAACTGACACAAAGAATTGATCCTGAAAAAGTACTGGAGATAAAAAAATTCAACCCTGAAAAAATTGTAACCGCGGTTTACCTTGATAAGGAAAAAGTACAGTTCAACATCAAACGTTTTAAAATAGAAACCACTACCCTTCACAATAAGTTTTCATTTATAAAAGAAGGAGAAGGCAATTACCTGGAAGCGGTATCTACAGATGATGAACCGATATTGGCAGTGCAGAGCGGAAGGGGCGACCAGGTTCGCAAGGCAAAATTTAAAGTAATAAAAATGGTGGAAATCATGGGCTGGAAGGCCGTGGGCGCCAAGTTGGTGGATTTCAGTAAAAGTGTAAAAATGGAATGGGAGAAGAAAAAGGGCGGCACCGATCAGCCGGAATTATTTTAACCGTTGTTAAAGAAACTGTTAATACCCGGATACTGCCTGCAACGAAAGTCTTTTTCTGTTTGTCAGACAAGAAAAAGGGCATGAAAACATTTGTTATCGCATCGCTGGCATATATTTTATTTTTTTCCTGCAAAAAAAGCAATGTGGAAGGCAGGCAGATGGTTACAGGTAAATGGGAACTAAGGCAATCAGCAGGTGGTTTTGCAGGCACTATCGATTATGAGCCCGGTAATGGAACAGTATATATTTTTGATAATAATAAGGGCTATCAGCTTACTACTTCTACCGGTACTGTACGTTCAGGAACCTATGAAATAAACAAATCTTCCCATTCCGGGGACTGGCTGCTGAAGCTGCAATACATATTCAATAACCAGGCTCTTACAGAAAATGACTCCGTTCGTTTTGATAAAAACAAACTGATTTTTTTTCCTTCTGCGAGCTGTTGTGATATACCAACTATTTCTTATGAGCAGATAAACTGATGCTGTTAACGCTTTCTCTTTTTAAGTATCACGGAGGAATTTTGGGTAAGGCTGCTTGATAAAAAGATTTCTTTTCTTTTTGCACCATCTGTAATAACCATTAACGCAGTATTGGGCGGGTATTTACCAAGATTTTCTGCATACATGGATATCTCGGTATTCAGGTGCACACTATCCATGGCGAGATACATATTTAACGCTCTTTCAGAAAGGGGTTGATGCGTAAGCACAGGAACTTTATTGATAAATATGGTGATGCTGTCTCCGTCTATATCACCGTTATCGTAAAAACTGATTCGAACGGAATCGCTTTCAATTTCCACTTCCGTACTTACTATTGTTTTCCGCTGTTCGAAAGAAACAACCAGTTTTTCAAGTTCTTTTTTTCTTTCTGCTTCTGCAATTTTAAACGCGGTTGAATCTTTTGAAACTACAGAAGCCGTGTCTTTGGCGATGCTAACAGCAACATTATCCGGGGCAGCAGCAACCTTCTTTATTTCAGCAATTGAATCCTTTATCGCCGCCGTTGTCATGCGTTCGGCCATGGCGGTAGTAGTAGAAATATCCCTTGTATTAATAACCAGTTCTTCCTCCCTGGGTTTCCAGTATTTTTTTACATTGAGCGTACTGCTTTTTATCAGGCTATCCTGGTTTTTCTCATCTATATCAAGCGAACTGCTGAACATCAGTTCGGGGCAGGTGTATTTATATTTTTCGTGACTTTTAAATGAACCATTCAATGTTGATTTTACTTTTGATGTAAACAACACAGCACTGAAATCCATCGGGCATTCAATGCCGTCAATATCCCGGTTTTTATAAAAAGCTACCGGCAGGTTCTTAATGGTCAGCAACCTTGTTTTGGGGTTGTATTTACCCCTGATGTAATAACTTTGGTAACCGCTGCGGAAGTAATAGCCAAATATGCCCTGCACATCGTTGCCTTTTTGTTTTATAACAAGCTCCGTCAGGTAATTGTTGTTGTTACTGCCTTTGGCACTGGCTTCTGCCAAACCATACCAACTACCAGTAACGGTTTGAGACATTGTTACAAGCGATGCTCCCAGTAACACAAATATGAGTAGTAAACGCATGGTATGAAGATAAGCGGAAATGTCTGATTTCTGATTTGCGGATGGCTGATTTCCCTTGTGCGGTGACCGGTTATTTTTTATTTTAACTTGCCTTTTGCTTTAATCAACCAATCAACGACTCAACTATATTTATTGAGGTATCTTTTTATTTCACGGTCGGTATCCCTTCCTTTTATGGTTTCTCTTTTGTCGTGCAGTTTTTTACCCTTGCCAATACCGATTTCTATTTTGGCAATATTCTTTTCATTAAAGAAAATCTTCAATGGCACGATGGTATATCCTTTTTCCGTGGTTTTTGCTTCCAGTTTTTTTAACTCTCTTTTGGTAAGCAGTAATTTTCTTTCCTGCGTTGGTTCATGTTTTTGTGTAGTGCCAAAAGCGTATTCAGAAATATGCAGGCTCTTTACAAAAAGTTCTCCATCCACAAAATAACAATAACTGTCATTAAAACTGGCCTTGCCTGCACGTAATGCTTTTACTTCTGTACCCACCAATACCATACCAGCCACATAAGTGTCTTCAATAAAATATTCGTGAAAGGCTGATCTGTTTCTTAATTCCGCCATGGCGTTTAACTTTGTGTACGGTGTAAGGTCGAAGGTATAAGGTGTAAGGTCTTTATGCTACGTTTCCTACACAGCAATAAACCGTTTGCCGGGAAGGCCCTAAACCCTACGCCTTATACCTTACACCTTTCTTTAATTCTTAAAAAGTACCAGCAGGGTCGCCAGTTTTTCTTTCATTTCTTTTCTGTCAATGATAAAATCCAGGAAGCCGTGTTCCAGCAAAAATTCGCTGCGCTGAAAGCCTTCCGGCAAATCTTTTTTAATGGTCTCTTTAATAACGCGGGGACCTGCAAAACCAATCAATGCTCCAGGTTCAGCAATATTTAAATCGCCCAGCATACCAAAAGATGCCGAAATGCCGCCAAAAGAAGGATCGGTTAATAAGGATATAAAAGGAATTTTTGCATCAGTCAATTGCGACAGTTTACCGGAAACCTTTGCCAGCTGCATCAATGAAAAAGCACTTTCCATCATACGGGCGCCCCCGCTTTTACAAATGATCATTAAAGGCATGCTGTGCTCAAGGCAATAATCAACTGCCCTGGAGATGCGTTCACCCATTACACTTCCCAGTGATCCGCCAATAAATTCAAAATCCATGCAGGCAATTACAATATCATTCTCTTTTAATTTGCCGGCTGCCACCCTGATCGAATCTGTGATATCTGTTTTATTCCAGGTTTCTTCAAGCCGCTTTTGGTAAGATTTAAGATCCGTAAAATGCAGGAAGTCCTTTGAACGGATATTTTCAAACATTACCTGGTATTCGTTATTGTCAAACAACAATTCGAAATATTCGTCGCTTCCAATGCGGTGATGGTGGTTGCATTTGGGACAGGTAAACAAATGCTCGCGCAATTCACTCACGGTGCATATATAATTGCATTCAGGACACTTAACCCACAAACCTTCCGGCGCTTCTTTCTTTTCTGCTGTAGTAGTTAAAATTCCTTTTTTTATGCGTTTAAACCAACTGGTCTTAGCTTCTTCGCTTTGCCCTTCTTCACCAGCCAGGTTCGCATCAAAATCCTCCACTTTTTTTGCCATGCCATTATAGTTTAGGGCGGCTAAGATAAGAAACTACTGTCATTTACCATACGGTCCAGCGCAGGCCCATAGCCGTTGCAAAAAAAAAAGACAATTGTTATTGAACTACCGGTTCCTGTACTATTTTTGCAGCAATCGCTTTCATAATACCCTTATCTTCAGTAATCAGAGATAGCCCCTGTTTGTTTTAATTAATACTTCTCAAATGAAATGGTCCGAGTTTTTTACTTCATCGGTAGGCAAAAAGTTAGTAATGGCATTGACCGGAATTTCCCTGATTTTATTTTTAGTCGTACACGTTGGCATCAATTCCTGCATCTGGGCCAGGGACGGGGGGGAAATGTTTAATAAAGCGGCTCATTTTATGGGCTCTATGATTGTAATCCGTATCCTGGAAATTGGCTTATTCGCAGGTATTTTTCTTCACATTATACAGGGTTATATTCTTACTGCCCAGAACAACACACGCAGACCGGTAAAATACGCGGTTAATTATGGCCAGGGCAGCAAATGGTATAGCCGGAGTATGGGCCTGCTGGGAACCCTTCTTTTACTGTTTTTAATCATGCATATTTATCATTTCTGGATACCCAGCCGTTTTGGAGGGATGCTCAGTGTTCAGCCGCTTGATCCAGTTATTTATATGGATGGAAAAGAAATACATAACCTGTACGCAGAAATGCTGAAAGTTTTCCAGGATAATATTCTGATTGTATTATTGTATGTGCTTGGATGCATTTCGCTTGCGTACCACTTAATGCATGGTTTCCAGAGTTCTTTCAGAACCCTGGGCGTCTCTAATAAAAGATATATTGTTTTAATAAAGGCAACGGGTATGGCTTTTTCGGTAATCGTACCATTGATTTTTGCAATGATGCCCATCAGCATCTATATGGGTTGGGTGGGCTAGTCATCGTGAGAGGTCAGGCGTGAATCGTGAGTCGGCAATCTTTGAGACTTATAAATATATTTTGAACCATAATTTTCACATTTTTCACATTAGCACATTTATACATTGAATTATGCTGAATTCAAAAATTCCTTCCGGGCCACTTGATGTAAAATGGACAGATTATAAAGGCCATGTAAAACTGGTTAACCCTTCCAATAAAAGAAAAATAGAAATAATTGTAGTGGGTACTGGTTTGGCTGGTGCATCTGCAGCAGCTTCACTGGGAGAACTGGGTTATAAAGTTAAAGCCTATTGCTTCCAGGATTCGCCCCGGAGGGCGCATAGCATTGCAGCACAGGGAGGAATAAACGCAGCAAAAAATTACCAGAATGACGGAGATTCTGTTTTTCGTTTATTTTATGATACAGTGAAAGGCGGCGACTACCGCTCAAGGGAAGCCAATGTACACCGGCTCTCGGAAGTAAGTGCCAATATTATAGACCAGTGCGTTGCGCAGGGCGTTCCATTTGCAAGAGAATATGGTGGCCTGTTAAGCAACCGCAGTTTTGGTGGCACACAGGTACAGCGTACTTTTTATGCAGCAGGCCAAACCGGCCAGCAATTATTAATCGGCGCTTACCAGGCCCTTGAAAGACAGGTGGCACTGGGCAATGTAAAAATGTATACCCGGCACGAAATGCTGGATGTAGTAACGATAGATGGCAAAGCACGCGGCATTATTACCCGCAATTTAATCAGCGGCGAACTGGAAAGGCATTTCGGTCATGCGGTATTGTTATGCACCGGTGGCTATGGCAATGTATTTTATTTAAGTACCAATGCCATGGGCAGCAATGTAACCGCCGCCTGGAAAGCACATAAAAAAGGCGCTTTGTTTGCTAACCCATGTTTTACACAAATACATCCCACCTGCATACCCGTTAGTGGAGACCACCAGAGTAAACTTACATTAATGAGTGAAAGTTTACGCAATGATGGAAGGATTTGGGTACCAAAAAAAACGGGGGATACAAGAAAAGGAAACGAGATCCCGGAAGAAGAAAGGGATTATTATTTGGAAAGAAGGTACCCTGCATTTGGTAACCTGGTTCCCCGTGATGTGGCTTCCAGGGCGGCCAAGGAAAGATGTGATGCTGGTTATGGCGTAGGCTCTTCCAAACAAGCCGTATTTCTTGATTTTGCGGCTGCTATTGAACGTTATGGCAAAATTGAATGCAGCATTCATGGTAAAGAAAATGCACCTGAAGAAGAAATTATTCAATTGGGTAAAGATGTGGTGAAAGAAAAATACGGCAATCTCTTTGACATGTACCAGAAAATTACAGGCGAAGATCCGTATGAACAACCGATGCGCATTTACCCGGCTGTACATTATACCATGGGTGGCCTTTGGGTAGATTATGAATTGCAAACAACCGTTCCCGGTTTGTATTCACTGGGCGAAGCCAATTTCAGCGATCATGGCGCTAACCGGCTTGGCGCATCTGCGCTCATGCAGGGATTGGCTGATGGTTATTTTGTAATTCCTTATACAGTTGGTAATTACCTGGCCGATGAAATACGCACCAATGCCATTCCAACTGATCACCCGGCTTTTGCAGAAACAGAAAAAGCGGTGGCGGAAAGAATTGAAAAGCTGATGCGTATTAACGGTACGCAAACGGTAGAAAGCTTTCATAAACGCCTTGGTAAGATCATGTGGGAGAAATGCGGCATGGCACGTAATGCTGCAGGTTTGCAGGAAGCCATTACAGAAATACAACAGTTGAAAAAAGAATTCTGGAGCGATGTAAAAATACCGGGTGAAATTGCGGGCATGAACCCCGAGCTTGACAAAGCCAACCGCGTTGCAGATTTTATTGAGCTGGGCGAATTAATGTGTAAAGATGCATTGAACAGGAATGAAAGTTGTGGCGGCCATTTCCGTGAAGAAAGCCAGACGGAAGAAGGTGAAGCAAAACGCGACGATGCCAATTTTGCCTATGTAGCAGCGTGGGAACTAAAAGGCGATAGCGACTGGGAACTGCACAAAGAAACATTAGAGTTTGAAGTGGCGAAACCAAGTCAGCGGAGCTATAAGTAATGTGATGAATGTGGAAATAGGATAAGTTCTTCGGAAGAATTAATAAGAATAATTTCAAAAATTATTTTTTCTTCAAAAAAATGAGTCTTGGGGTAATGGTGTTTCCCGCTATAAAACATTACTATTATTAAAATGATTAATCAGCATGAACGTGGTAAATAATTTTCACATTGCCACATTCATCACATTTTCATATTATTATGGAACATTACAACATGAATCTTACGTTAAAGATCTGGCGTCAGAAGAACAGCAAAGACAAGGGTGGTTTTGTTACCTACCAGGTAAGTGATATTTCTTCTGAAATGTCTTTTCTTGAAATGATTGACGTACTCAACGAAAGATTGATACGCGAAGGACAGGACCCCGTTGCATTTGATCATGATTGCCGCGAAGGCATCTGTGGCAGTTGTTCCATGTATATCAATGGAAAGCCCCATGGCCCGTGGAAGGCAAATACAGTTTGCCAGCTGCACATGCGTGCCTATAAAAACGGTGAAACCATCGTAATAGAACCGTGGAGAGCAGATCCCTTCCCGGTGATAAAAGATTTGATAGTAGACCGGTCTGCTTTTGACCGCATCATCCAGGCTGGTGGTTTTATCAGTGTCAATACAGGTAATGCAGTAGACGGCAATGCCATACCTATCAATAAAGACGATGCGGATCTTTCTTTTGCGAATGCCATGTGCATTGGTTGTGGCGCCTGCGTGGCAGCCTGTAAAAACAGTTCCGCCCTGCTTTTTGTTTCTGCCAAGGTTTCTCACCTTGCTTTATTGCCGCAGGGTTCGCCCGAACGTAAAAGCCGTGTACTGAATATGGTGGCACAGATGGACAAAGAAGGATTTGGCAGTTGCACCAATACGGGTGCCTGTGAAGCCACTTGTCCCAAAGAAATTTCTATTACCAATATAGCCCGTTTAAATGCAGAGTATTTTGCAGCCGGGTTAACGGTAGATAAGTAAAAGAAATGTTTGATGGCTGATTTCCTTTATGCGCAATCCCTGAACTGCTTTTCGGCTTCAATTAAAGGCAGGCTGGTAGCTCACCGGGTCATATGCCTAATTTGGTGATGCGCAATTCCTATCTGGTTAAATTGATTATAATTTCAAACACTATCGTAGCAGGCGTTAATCTCTGTTGGCTCCGTTAGCCCTGTGCGCCCATCTCCTTTTCTCTTTCCCGCTCTTAGCAAAATTTCTTTTTCTCTTTTAAGCGCTTAGCGTAAATTCATTGCTTAATCATTTTTTATGAACCAAAAACTGCTTGCGGGTATAACGATGCTGCTTATGTCTTCCTGCATACTCAATAATAACAACGACGTGAAAAAAGAATCATACAAATGGCCCGAAAACATAACGGCGCCGATAGCTGAGATAAAACCGCATAACCGTATGATCCACGGAGATACGGTTATGGACAATTATTACTGGATGATTGATTATTTTAAAAAAGGCCCCGACAGTACCGCTGTGGTGGATTACCTGAAAGCTGAAAATAAATACCTGGATACCATGATGAGTGGTACCAAAGATTTTCAGAAAAAACTATTTGAAGAAATGAAGGCCCGTATAAAAGAAAAAGACGAGTCGGTACCGGTCTTTAAAAGCGGCTATTATTATTACACCAGGAACGAAGAAGGAAAACAGTATTATAAATATTGCCGTAAAAAAGCATCACTGGATGCCAAAGAAGAAATTTTACTGGATGTTGATGCCATGGCGGAAGGTCATCCTTATTTTGCCGCTACCGGTTTTAGTATAAGTGAAGACAATAAATTGCTGGCATACGGGATTGATACAGTTTCACGCAGGCAATACATTATTCATATAAAAAACCTGGAAACAGGAGAAATTTATAAAGACGCCATTTATAATACAAGTGGCAACGCTGCCTGGGCGAATGACAACAAAACACTTTTTTATACAGAAAATAACCAGGAAACATTATTAACAGAGAAAATCAAACGCCATACACTGGGCACGGATGCCGGCACAGATGCTGTTGTATATACTGAAAAGGATCATAGTAATTATATTGGTGTAGGCAAAACGAAATCCGGTAAATACATTTTCATTGTTTCACAAGCTACCATGTCATCTGAATACAGGATGCTGGATGCCGGTAAGCCGGGTGGATCGTTTACCGTATTTCAACCACGCATGAAAGATGTGTTATATGATGTAACAGATGAAGGCAATAAGTTTCTTGTGGTAACCAACTGGAATGCAAAAAATTTCCGGCTGATGGAATGCGGGTATGCCGCCACAGACAGTGCCAGCTGGAAAGAAATTATACCAAACAGACCCGATGTGTTGCTGGAAGGATTGGATGAATTTAAAGACTTCCTGGTTATTATAGAACGTAAAAATGGTCTACGGCAAATGAATATCCGGAACCTTGCCGGCGGACAGGAGCATTATCTTGATTTTGGTGAACCTGCTTACTCAGCCAATCCCACGGCCAATCCTGAGTTTACTGCCACTACCCTGCGTTATAATTATACATCGTTAACCACACCCAACTCAGTGTATGATTATAATATGGAAACAAAGGATAAAAAGTTAATGAAACAGCAGGAAGTGGTAGGTGGATATGACAGTAAGGAATATGTTACGGAAAGAATATACGCCACTGCAAAAGACAGCACAAAAGTGCCCATATCCATTGTATATAAAAAAGGATTTGTAAAAGATGGTAATGCCCCGCTTTTATTATATGCATATGGGTCTTATGGCAATAGCATAGATGCCAGTTTCAGCAGTGCAAGACTAAGTCTCTTGAACCGTGGTTTTGCATTTGCCATTGCGCATATACGTGGCGGCCAGGAAATGGGAAGGCAATGGTATGAAGATGGCAAGCTGATGAAAAAGAAAAATACATTCACAGATTTTATTGATTGCGGCGAATACCTGGTTGCACAAAAATATACCAGCATGGCACACCTCTATGCGCAGGGAGGCAGCGCCGGCGGCCTGCTGATGGGTGCCATTGCCACCATGCGGCCCGATTTGTGGCATGGGGTAGTAGCCCAGGTACCTTTTGTTGATGTGGTAAACACCATGCTGGATGAAAGCATACCATTAACCACCAATGAATTTGATGAATGGGGAAATCCAAAAAATAAAGATGCCTACGATTATATGAAATCCTATTCCCCCTATGAAAATGTTTCAAAAAACGGTTATCCCAATATGCTTGTAACAACCGGTTTGCACGACAGCCAGGTACAATATTTTGAACCGGCCAAATGGGTAGCTAAAATAAGATCGTTAAAGACAGACAATAAACTTTTATTATTATACATCAACATGGAAGCCGGGCATGGCGGGGCTTCCGGCAGATTTAATTATTTGAAGGAAGTGGCCCTGCAATATTCATTTTTATTTTCACTGGAAGGAATAACGCAGTAGTTCTTTATGCGCCGAACGGAGTTCGGAAAGAACATTAGTAGTACGAAGTCTCCGGCTTCGTACAGCCCATTACTTACATAAAGTATTAGAAATTTAGCATAACATGAAGCTGTATCAATGCAGGCGCCCGCCCCCAATTGATATAAAAGTACAAGGGAGTGACACAACGATGATGCTATGAAAACAAATGCTGGTATCAAAAAAGAAAGACAGTAATCACAACCTGTAGTTAAACCCAAACTGAACATTTGCAGCGTGTGTGGCAAAATTTAATTGTACGTAAGTAGTGGTTTTTTGTACCGTAAAATGATAGGTATTAGAAAAGTAAAGAAGGTTGTCTTGTGTATTATAAGGATTGGATGAACGGCCATTGTTATAAGGAAGGCTCCGGAGATAAGAGCCAAATGCAAATTTCATCCCGAATTTATTTTGCGATCTGCCTTTAAAAATGAGTTCTGTACTTATACCGAGTGATCCCAGGTATTTCTTTTTATCTATGGTTGTAGCGGCAGAATCGGGCAGGCTTTTACGGAAAGTATAATAATCACCAAACTCGTTAAACAAATTTCCCTCGATGCCGATATAGCGCCATTCCCCCCTCCTGCCCATGCGCGCCGCAGCGCTTATACCTCCATATCCCCCATACGCCCCAAAAAGTTTACCCCCTGCATTTTTATTAATAGAAATGGTGTCTGCATAATATGTATCGTAGTAATAGTAATCATACCGTTTAACGTTATAATTACCCACTGCCAGGGAAGCACCATAATACATCCTGAAATGGTCTATTGCATGGCTGCGGTGAAGCCCGCCCTGGAATGAAATTACATTGTCGCGCAGTCTTTCGTTCATACCCCCCAGGCTAAGGGTTGCAGTTACATATACGGCTGATTTCAATGAATCTGAAGCCAGGGGTATGGCATGAAAACTGGGTATATTGCCCTGCACCGGGCTTTGGTAATATGATTTGTGGATACAGGAAGTAAAAATAAGCGCTGTTACCAGGCCAATCAGCAGCAGGGTTTTGAATGGGGTCATGTTTCCATGACAGGGTATAAATTTAAAAAGCTGCTCCTGGCTTGTAAAATGATTGCCAAATTCTCTTTCCCATTGAAAAACAATAGCTTCGAACAATAAATAAGGGTTTTAAACGCTAATAAATAAACCATTTCCGGGCTGTGGGGAAGCTGCTTATTTTATGTTTGATCTGCGCTGGTATATCCATCTCTTTACGGGCACAAATGCCCCGTACAGGCCATCCTTTATCAAACCTGCGCAAAAAGGCCATCAGCACCAAAAATGAAAAAACCCAACTGGACAGTTTAAGCATATTACCCAATACATTTTCTCTTCCGGGCATCAATAAAGACTGGTATACGGTTGACTATATTAATGCTACGATAACCT
>Ga0193753_10003494_pt1 | contig 11573 bp, 11 predicted proteins | sample H1c2metaG_FD_144925 | JGI IMG/M metagenome (GOLD analysis project Ga0193753, IMG submission 144925) | Soil microbial communities from a riparian zone of the East river system, Colorado, United States - H1c2 | ecosystem: Environmental > Terrestrial > Soil > Riparian zone | place: USA: East... | reverse complement strand
CGCGCCATACAGGACCCCGATCAGCAGCGATACCAGGGTCGCCACCAGCCCTACCGCCAGTGACACCCGCGCCCCGAACAACACCCGCACGAACAGGTCGCGCCCGACTGAGTCGGTGCCGAAGATATGGCCCGGCGCACGGCAGGCGGCTTCCACCGGCCACCAGTTCGGCGCGCAGGCGATGATGTCGTAATTGACTTCGTCATAGGCGAAAGGCGACAGCAGCGGCGCCAACAGCGCCAGCAATGCGACCAGCGCCAGGATGATGAGGCCGGCCATGGCAGCGCGGTTACGCAACAGGCGGCGGCGCGCATCCACCCACAGGCTGCGGCCTTTGATGACTTCGCTGGATTTCAGGGTTTGACCGGTGGCGATCACGACAGGCGGACCCTGGGATCGAGCAGGCCATAAGCGATGTCCGCCAGGAAGTTCAGCAGGATGATCAGGGCGGCGTAACAGATCACCACTCCCATCACGAGCGTATAGTCGCGGTTCAGCGCGCCCTGCACGAAATAGCGGCCAATCCCCGGCAGACCGAAAATCTGCTCCACGACCAGCGAGCCGGTGAGAATGGCGGCCAGCGCCGGACCAAGATAGGACACCAGTGGCAGGGCAGCCGCGCGCAAGGCGTGACCGAGAACAATCTGCGGGGTGGACAGGCCCTTGGCGCGGGCCGTGCGGATATAATTGGCGCGCAGCACCTCCACCATGGAGCCGCGCATCATCCGCGCCACGATGGCGATCTGCGGCAGCGCCAACACGATCACAGGCAAGACCATGTTGCGCCAGGCGCCGCCGTTCCAGCCGCCCACCGGCAAGGACAGGTCAAGGCCAAACAGCGTGACGCCGTAGATGCCGAACACCAGGGTCAACAGCGGTGCGGTGACAAACGTTGGAATGGTGATGCCCAGCATCGCCACCCCCATCACCGAATAATCCTCCCAGTGGTTCTGCTTCAGCGCCGCGATCACGCCCAGTGCGGTGCCCAGCAGCAGCGCCAGCGCCATGGCCGTCAGTCCCAGCCGCGCGCTGACCGGCAGACCGATGCCGATCAACTGCATCACCGTGAAATCCTTGTTCTTGTAGGAGGGGCCGAAATCGCCCTGGGCCAGCTTGCCGATATAGATCAGATATTGCTGGGCCACCGGCTTGTCGAGATTGTAGGCCGCCTTGACGTTGCGCTCGACTTCCGGCGGCAGGCGGCGTTCGCTGTCGAACGGGCCGCCAGGCGCCGCACGCATCATGAAGAAGGCGAGGGTGATGATCACGAACAAGGTGGGGATGGCGCCCAAAAGCCGGCGCAGGGCATAGCGCATCATCGCGTGACGAACTCCTGCCAGCGCGGCGCGATGCTGGCGCCATGTGCCAGCCACCAGCCGTCATCGATCGCAAAAGCGTGGCGAAAATTTTCCGGCGCGGTCGGCAGCAAGGGACGCATGGGCGTGCCCAGTTCCGGATTGTTTTTTACCAGAGCGATAGCGGAATGCCGCGCAGGACCGTACGGCACCCAGCTTGCCACGCGGGCCAGCGGGCCGCTGCCTGTGGCATAGGCAATGAAATCCAGCGCGCGCTTTTTGTTGGGGTTGCCCATCGGAATGGCGAACACATCCAGTTCATAGAGTTGGTGGTCCCAGATCACCCCGGGCGTGAAATCCTTTTGCGCCTGCACGTCGCCATTCAGCGCCGTGGCCATCACCGCCTGGCCATTCTTCACCCAACCCAGCGCCCCGGCGCTGTCATGCGCCCAGATCGGCTTAAGCGCCGTCAGCTTGGCAAAAGCGCGGTCCAGGCCCTCCGGGGTTTCCAAAGTCTTGTAGACATCGCCGGGTGCTATGCCGTCGGCCAGCAGCGCCATTTCCAGATTGAACTTGGCGCTGACGCGGCTCAGCGCCCGCCGGCCGCGAAATTTTCTGGTGTCGAAGAAATCCGCCAGACTCTCGGGCGCACCCTTGAGCGTGGGGGAGAAAACCATCACCTGGGAATAGACCATGCTGCCCACCCAGCAGGGCCCGATGGCGCCCGGCACGAAATCGCGGGACGCGGGAGTCCCGTCCGCTCCTGGCGGCAGGATGGCGGGATCGATTTTTTCTAGCAGGTGCTGGTTGCAGGCTTTCACGGCGCCGGGCAGCTCGAAGTCGATCACATCGGCCTTGAATTGACGCTTTTGCACCATGGCGGTGATCTCGGCCAGATCGCCGTCCCAGACCGCAAGGCGGACATCGACGTTTTTTTCCGCGGCATAGGGATGCATCTGGGCGCTGGCCTGGGCCCGGCCATAGGCGCCCGGCCAGGTCATTACGGTCAGGACGGGCGGGGGACGGGTCTGCAGGTAAAGAACCCCGACCAGGGCGATCAGCAGGAATGCGAGGGGATAAAGGACGCGGCGACGCAACTTCATGGCCAAAGACTAGCCGAGCGGAAAGAAAGGTACAGGACCCCTGCAGCTGCCCGGCGGGGCAGCGGAAAAGGCCGGTTTCCGGCGTTTTTGGTGGCCTAAACCCTTGCTTTTGCTACTGACCGCCCATAGAACGCCCGTCCTTGTGCAGTTGTAGCTCAGTTGGTTAGAGCGCCGGATTGTGGATCCGGAGGTCGGTGGTTCAAGCCCACCCAACTGTACCATTCACACCAAATACTTAGTCGGAGCGGTCACAGGCGCACACCCGCGCGCCATCCTAGTCATCCCTTTATTTGGACCAATGCTTGTCATGGCGAATGGAGCGCGGACAAAATTTACAATTTGTGGTGATAATGATGGCACTTTTGAACAGTGTTATTGCTTGTTGCGTAAACCGCTAATCCTTTCGAGGTGGCCGCGATGTCGTCCCGTCATGATGCCGCACAGTCGTCTGCCGGAATGGTAGGGGATCAGCCATCTGTCAGGCTGAATTCTGGATTTCTTCCCAGCCTTTCGATCGTCACGCCTTGCTACAACGAAGAAGAGGTCTTGCCGGAGACCCGCCGTCGGCTTACCGACATGCTGCAGGAGCTGATCGCAGACGGTAAGATATCATCGTCAAGCTGCATCTATTTTGTCGATGACGGAAGTCGCGACCGCACTTGGTCTCTCATCGAGGAGTTCGCTGCCGTGGACTCTTGCATCGCCGGCATAAAACTGTCTCGAAATCGCGGCCATCAGAATGCGCTACTAGCCGGTCTCTTCACCGCAGAAGGCGATGCGATCGTCAGCATTGACGCGGACTTGCAGGATGACGTCGGCGCGATCAAGGAGATGGTGGATCGGTTTCGGGCCGGTGCCGACATCGTCTATGGGGTTCGCCGGAAGCGCGATACCGATTCGCCGTTCAAACGCACGACGGCGCGCCTGTTTTATGGAATTATGCGATTGCTCGGCGCGGAATCCGTCCATGGCCACGCCGATTTTCGTCTCATGAGCCGCAGAGCGATCGAGAGCCTGAGCCAATACCGCGAAGTGAACCTGTATCTTCGCGGCATCGTCCCCTTGATCGGGTTCCGGTCGGAGACTGTATTTTACGATCGTGAACGGCGCTTTGCCGGAGAATCGAAATATCCGCTGCGCAAGATGATCGCTCTCGCCTTGGAGGCGGTTACCTCCTTTTCCGTCGTCCCTTTGCGCTTGATCACCTTTATAGGTTTCGCGGTATTCCTGTTTACGCTGGCCGTGAGCGCGTGGGTTCTCTGGATTCGGCTCGTCACCGACAGCTCAGTTCCCGGATGGGCGTCCATCGTATTGCCAATGTATCTTCTCGGAGGCGTCCAGATATTCTGCATCGGTGTCATCGGGGAATATCTCGGAAAGATATACTCCGAGGTCAAGAACAGGCCGCGCTTCTTCCTGGAAGAAGTCGTTTCCACAAAAGACCGAAAGGCCGAGGTCGTGAGCCGCCCGCACGCGTCCGTCGCGAATTGACATTGTCGGCTCAGCGCGGCAGACCGGTTACAACCATCGAAGCAACCAGGCAACCATGCATCCCACGGTGAGATTTTTCATTGTCGGCGGTATAAACACCACCGTTGGGCTGCTGACGATCTGGCTCCTCAAATGGCTGGGTGGATTGAGCGATTTCGCGGCGAACCTTGTCGGCTACGTGCTGGGAGTGAGCGTCAGCTTCTTGCTCAATCGCAGTTGGACCTTCAGCTACAGGGGCGCTTGGCTTCCCAGCATCGCGCGTTTCGGAATCGTCGTTGCGGTCGCATATCTGGCAAATCTTTGTGTGGTTCTGCTGCTCGTCCAAAAATTCGGAATGAACGGATATCTCGCACAAATATTCGGAATTCCGCCCTACACCATCATATTTTATGTCGGAAGCCGTTACTTCGCATTTCGGCAGATCGAGGCTGAAACATGGAATCCCATACCTTAGCGTCCGCCGCCGCCGCTTCCGGCAACGGCAAGGCCGGAACGTGGATGCAGGTGCTGGCGGTGTTTCTCGCAGGGCTCGCCTTTTATATGAGCCTTTACGGCGACTTGCGGTATCACGACGTGGAGCGTTTTATAGGACAGGTGGAAAGCGGGCATTATGTCTGGGACATCGGTCACATTTTTCTCCAGCCGGCGACACTCGTTTGGCATCAATACTTAGGCTTCGGCGAAACCGCCGAGATGAGTCAGAAGCACATTAATAGTGTGGCTACAGCCGCCGCGCTTGCGGTGTTCTATCTGCTGTTGCTGCGCCTGCAAATTCCCCTCTGGCGCCGAATTGCCGCGACCGTTCTTGTTGCGGCGACGGCTAACATCATGACGCTTGCGCCGTCCGGGCACATGAAACTGTTGGCGTTCCCATTTCTCAACGGGGCCATTCTCCTGTCGGTCCTATGGGAACGCCAATTGCCGGCGCATCGTAAGGCCAACAACAATATGCTGTGGGGTGCCGCCTTCTTTTTGGCGGTCGGCGCGACATTCCTCGCGAGTTGCCTTGCCGCAGCGCCTTTTATGTGTCTCGCCATTCTGCTTGCTTCGCTGAGAGTGGGCGATGGTTGGTTCATTTCGTTACGGCGGGCCGGGCTGTTTGGCGTCATTTGCGGTGCAGCGTTCCTCGCGTTTGTCTGTGTCGGATACATGGAGTTCGCGAATGCCAACCTGTCACTCAACGGCTTGGCGCAGTCCGTGATGCTGAAGGAGAATCTGCGCCCGGGGTTCGTTTCGCTGACTGACAGTTTGGCTAGGCAAGTTTACGGGACCGCGGGCAACTTCATCGCCGCGCCCGAACTGGGTCCAGTGCTGCGTGCGTGGCTTGCCGGCTTCATTCCCTCTCTCAAACCCTATGCCGGCATGCTCCTGCTAGAGGTCGGGCCTTGGTTAGCGACTCTCGCCTTGATCGGCTTGATCTATGCGCGCTCGATCACTCGCGTGCTGACTGGGGCCGAAGGCTTGACGACTCTGGCGTATCTCTTCGGCGCCCTCACCTGGAGCTTATATTACAACCTCGTAGATCCGGAACACTGGTTTGCGTTGACGGTGCCGACGGTACTGTTTTTCCTGATGCAGTTTCCGGCGGCGATTACGCGTACCGTTGTACCGGCGTGGGCGGCAATAACCGCTGTCCTCAACTTGGCCTATATCGGCATTCCGGTCGCGTCATTTCCGCTGCGCGCCGGCGAAGCCGAGATCCATGCCAAGTACACATCAAAGGATCTGCTGACGCAGTTCGCCGCTTATCCCGGGCGTGCCTATCTTGGATCGTTCAATCTCAAGGGGCTGCGCCAGCTGGCGCTCGACCAGCAGTACCAGACGTCCAAATCGACGGAGGCGTTCTTCGCAGATGTGGATGCAAAATTTGAGTCAACTTGGCAAGGGGGCGGCAGGGTAATGGTGTTCGATGTACTCGATCCTTACAATTGGAACGCCCCATGGTTCGTCCTGAGTCGCGCAGGGCTGACCAAAGATAAGGTAAGGGGGGTCCTGGCGAGCCGCTACACGATCGTGCCGCGGGACGATATTGCCCATTTGAAGGTCTGGGAAATTCGTCCGCGCACACGCGGCGGCCCGTCTGGAGATTGAACATTCTAGGGCTTTTTTCCCGGTGCGAAGGATAAAACCTGCCGAGCGACATCAGAATAACAGCATTATCCGCCTCAACCCTGGGGGTCACCCGGAGAATGTCCGCTTAAGATATCTGACCTCGACCGGCCGGTTGGTGAAGTCTCAATAACGCTGGTACAAAATTGCCGTCTAGCCGTGGGGGGCCAAGCTGCTTTTCAATTCCTATATTTTTGTTTTCCTATTCCTGCCCGCAACATTGCTGGTCTATTTCCTCGCGGCTCGCTCCGGCCGCAGGGCCCGTCTCGGTGTCTTGTTGTTTGCCTCATTCATTTTTTACGGCTGGTGGGATGTCCGATTCGTACCGCTGCTGATGCTCTCCATCCTGGGCAACTATACGGTCGGGCAGATGCTGTCTGCCGCGGTGACGAAAAAGCTGCCGCGGCGCGCCCATGTGCTGCTGACGCTGGGCGTCGCGCTGAACCTTCTGGTCCTTGCGGCTTTCAAATATGCCAACTTCTTTGTCGAGAACCTAAACGGGGTGGCGGGCACGGACTATGTCCTGGCTCACATCATTCTACCGCTAGGCATTTCCTTTTTTACCTTCGAGCAGGTCGGTTATCTGGTCGACATCAAACGTGGACATATTTATAACGCCGAGTTTCTCAGCTATGCCGTATTCGTGTCATTTTTTCCGCGATTGGTGGCGGGACCGATTCTGCGCTATAGCGAACTCGAGCCGCAGCTCACCAAGGAAAGCGGGACAAAGCCGTCGGCGCAAAATCTTGCCATCGGCCTCAGCATTTTCCTCATCGGCCTTTGCAAGAAGGCCTTCCTTGCCGACGGCATCGCTTCCCATGTCGCACCGACCTTCGCGGCCGCCAGCGCCGGCTACCCCATCGACTTCTTCCTGGCTTGGGGTGGTGTGCTGGCCTACACATGCCAGCTTTATTTCGACTTTTCCGGTTACAGCGACATGGCGATCGGCGCGGCTCGCTGTTTCGGCATCACCTTTCCGCTCAACTTTGCCTCGCCTTACAAGGCGGGGAACATCACCGAATTTTGGCGCCGCTGGCACATGACTTTGTCGCGCTTTCTGCGCGACTACCTGTACATTCCGCTGGGCGGCAACCGCCACGGCCCGGCGCGACGTTATGCCAATTTGCTGATCACCATGCTGCTGGGCGGCCTCTGGCACGGCGCCAACTGGACCTTTGCCTGCTGGGGAGGTCTGCACGGCGCTTATCTGGTGATCAATCATGGCTGGCATGCCGTAAGCACGCGGAGCGACGCGCTGGCGCGCTTGCGCGGCAGTTTCGGCTGGCGTGTCAGCGCTCATGTCCTGACCTTTCTTGCCATTGTGGTCGCCTGGGTATTCTTCCGCTCGCCCGACTTCAGCTCGGCTGCACGCGTGCTGGCGGGAATGGCCGGCGCCGGCGGTGCCACTCTACCCAATGCGCTCGCGGGGGTTTTAACACCGGCGCAGGGTGTGCTGGCCCATCTTGGGGTGAGCTTTGGCATGGCCTCGGGCGCCGACTTCGTTGCGACCTATAGCTGGACCGCAGCGCTTCTACTGATCGCCTTTACCATGCCCAATACGTGGGAATTGCTGGCCCGCTTCCATCCCAATCTACCGTCCGGACTAGACGGCAGCCGTAGCGCGCTGTACGGCCGCTGGTCGCTGACACCCCGCTGGGCCGTGCTGGCCGGCGCCCTGGCCTTTATCGGGGTGATCGCGATCACGCATCAGAGCGAGTTCCTCTATTGGCAGTTCTAGAACATCGTGCCGGGACTTACCTTAAGGTGGCAGGCCTGACCTGGCTCGCTCTGTCGCTGCTGTGCGTCGCGCTCTGCGTGTTTGCTGACCCTTACCGTCTGTTCGGCACGCCGACGGTCGAGGGGCTTACAACGCTGAAGCCGCGGAGTTACCAACAGCTTGTGATGGCGCAGACCGTGCAGCTCGATCGTATTCGCCCGCGAACGCTGCTTCTGGGAAACTCGCGCGTGGAAAACGGCTTTGATCCTGACAGCGCGGTGTGGCCGGCGCAAATGCGGCCTGTCTTCAACGCAGGGCTCCCTGGCCACGACATGTTCACGGCCTCGCGTATGCTGGATGAGGCTTTGACTGGCGGAAGGGTAAAAACCGTGATCCTGGAAGCGGATTTTCAGGATTTTCTCACTCGACCCACGCCACTCGATTATTTACCTCCGCTGTCGGACGGTGAAAAGCGGCTGCGGGTCGATCGCGCCGGCAGGCGAAATGGTACCAGAAAATGGCAGCTGTTAGATGATTCGCTGCACTCGACTCTGACGATCGACGCGCTATACGACAGCATCACGACGCTGGTGAGGCAGAATTCCCGATTTGGCGTCACCATGACGCCGACTGGGTTTAATCCGCTGCGTGAATACGAATTGGAGGTCCGCCAAATCGGCTATGCAGGCTTGTTCGCCCAGAAGACCGCGGCTTATCAGCTGCAATTTGCACACGCCTTCCATCCCGATTTCCTGCGTTCCGAACGGACGGAAAATTTCCGGTATCTTCAGCGTATCATCAGCACGACCGGCAAGAACGGCGTGAAGCTGGTGGTCTTCATACCGCCCTACCACGCGCGGTTTCTCGATATTATTCACGATACTGGGCTATGGCAGGAGTTCGAAAATTGGAAGCGGGCTTTGGTGCGCGTAGTTGCCAACGCAAACGCCGCGAATGGGAAACGAGTGGATATAGAGTTGGTTGATTTTTCCGGCTACAACTCCTTTTCCGAAGAGCGCGTTCCTCCAAACGGCGACACGCATTCGGTAATGCATTGGTACTGGGAGCCTGGTCACTACAAATCGACGTTGGGCGATGAAGTGCTCCGGCGCCTGATAACGCGACAGGGGCAATTCGGGGAGCGACTTTCGCCCGATACGATCGAAGCAGCGCTGGTGCGCGAAGATTCTCGAACACCCGAAGTAAAATAGTTCTAGCGGCCGCAGTTCTGTACGCGATCCTCGCAAACGAGGGTCGACAGCGGCGTAACGACGGCTAGTGCCTGCTCACAGCCTCAATCTGCCAGGTCGCGCGCTACTAACGGGCGCGGACTCGTCCTCGCCACGCTCGCACCCCGCACGGCTGTACCAATTCTCTCCGCGGCGAACACTCTTACTTACTAAACAGCATCCGCACGATGCGCTGTACAAGCGGCGGCACGAATTGGTTGCCAACCAGCGGCGCCAACCCATCGTCTTTTCTGAGGCTCTTGCCGGCGGCGCCCATCAAATCTGAGATCCTGCCGCCGAACAGCAAAAACCCGATCACCAGCAGAATCACGATATGCCAGACGCTGAGACCGAACATGAGGGCACCCCTTTGCGGTGCCGCGAGGCTAACGAAAATGCCTTCCCGGCGATAGCTGCCCTGGCGGCTTTAACCGGCGTGTGCGGCGATGGCGCGATCGAGTGCTGGCGAAGGCAGGGCGCAAGGGGTCACGACGTTGCAGCCATGGCCACTCCGGTATCTTACATTCATGGTACCGAGTGCCCGGCCGGTGTCAGCCACACCTGCTGTGGTCAAGGATGGCGAAAAAAAGGGACTCGACGACAGGCTAGGGTCCTGGACGGGTGGGGGCAGCGGATCACCCAAAGGACCACCCTCCGAATCCTGACAAAAACCGCTACTGCTTCCTACCGTGGTCAACGACATCGTTACAAGCGCAAGGAAAATGTAGTTCCGCATTTGCACTAACCGTCCCCGGGGCGCGCTTGGCCGCGCGCCCGTCCTTGGCTTCGCCTCGGACCCGTCAGCAATTCCCATCCCACGCCATTTGCTCGGTGCATTGTTCGTTTACCTCGTATGACGCCGCCATGGTAATCATGAAGACCGTAAACACGGCGCCCAGCGTCATGATGGAAATGGCGATCACGGTTCGGATCATGCCGCACCTGCCTGTCATGGAAGAGTGTGGTGGGCGGGACCCACCACACTCTCCAACACGTGCCGTGCCGGGGAGCGGACGTTCGGCCGTGTCCTGTTCCTTGGAAACGTCCTGACATCTCACTCCGGCAGCGCGTCGTCGCCTTAAAAGCGCGCAAGGACATGAAGGAGGTGTCAGGCTGAGACACCGGCCATCAAAAATGGAGCTTTCCAGGGCGCAGGTTGTCGCCGACCCGGCCGCCCCAACAAAGACTGTGACACTTGATGGGCGGGCATTTGCGTACGAGTGCCGGAACTTCAGGCGCGGCCGGAACGTTGCCGCTCTGACACGATGGGACGATCCCAAGATGCGCAAACTGCTGTTGGTTGGTTTGGGGCTTTGCGCCCTTGGCGCGCTGTGGAAGGCCGAGGAAGAGGAAGATGGCGTCGCCATTGCGCTGTCCCATTCCTTGCGGCTCTGGCGATCGAAGCGGGGATTTTTCTGTTGCGCCGCCATCAGGGCTCGCTGCTGGGCGCGGTACGGCCGATTTATAGGGACTGAACTATGAGTGACACCAAAAATTCCGGGCCGCAAGCCCAGCACCCGGAGCCCCACGGGCCGCGGGACAAAAAAGCCAAAATGGCGCCCCGCAGCGATGCGCCTCCCGGCCTGGAACAGGATGGCTGCGGCAACATCATCCCTCTGGCCCAGCGCACCGAGGAAGACCAGCAAAAGAGCATCGGCGCGAGCCGGGGCGGCCAAAATAAAGAGCGTCGGCGAAAGCCGGAGCGACCGTAATAAAGCGCGTGCAGCGCAGCACAAGGCGAGACCCACCCAGTGGCTCCCCCTCCGGGACGCGCTTGGCCGCACGCCCGTCCTCGCTATGCTCGGACCCCATCTTTCGGCTATGAAGGGGAAAAGACCGGGAGGCGAGATTGCGGAAATTGATCCTGTTGGCTGTGGCCTCGCTGCTGGCGGCTCCCCTCGGGGGCGCAGAAGCCGCCACACGCTCCATCCTGTATGTCGCCAACAGCCAGGGCGATGACATCACGGTCATCGACCTGGCTACCCAAAAGGTCCTTACCACCCTGAAGGTGGGCCCCATCGTCCATGGGGTCTGCGCCCAGGGAGATGGCCGCAGGGCCTTCGCCACCATCGAGTCCGAGCACAGCCTCAAGGTGATCGACACCAAGACCAACACGGTCACCGACACGATTACGCTGGGCGGCCAGCCCAATGAATGCGCCGCCACCATCGACGGTCATTATGTCGTGGTGCCGCTGCTGGCGCCCGCCAACAGTGCGGTGATCGTGGACATGACGCAGAAGAAAATCGTCAAGACCCTGCCATTGCGTCACCCGCACAACTGCTTCACGCCTGAAGGCGGCAGCAACACCGTGGTCTATTGCGAGGAGCGCGATGCCTTCCGCATCAATCGCATCGACCTGACCAAGATGGAATATACCGATTACGTGAAGGTCGCGGGCGATCCGCGCCCCTTCATCGTCAGCGCGGACGAGAAGACGCTCTATACCGCACTCAGTGGCCTGCACGGCATGGCCACCGTTGATCTGGTCAACAAGACCATGTCGCAGATCGCGCTCCCGCCCATGCCCTGGATGAATTGCCGGGTCGAGCCCCCCAACACCCCTGTGCACGGCATCACCATGACGCCGGACGGCAGGAAGATATGGATCACGTCGGTGTCCGACGGT
>Ga0193753_10003493_pt1 | contig 11573 bp, 8 predicted proteins | sample H1c2metaG_FD_144925 | JGI IMG/M metagenome (GOLD analysis project Ga0193753, IMG submission 144925) | Soil microbial communities from a riparian zone of the East river system, Colorado, United States - H1c2 | ecosystem: Environmental > Terrestrial > Soil > Riparian zone | place: USA: East River... | reverse complement strand
AATGGTTGTTGTATCTGGGCGCCTATGGTTGCTTTTTCTTCTATCACCAGTACACGCCTTGTAAAAACAACTTTAGCTGTATCCCCATCAGCAAATACTTTCAGCAGGTAATTACCCGAACGGGATGGCACGCAGCTTCTTTCCGGAAGCGTTACCATGTAATGCGTATATTTTACCAGCGCTATGGAAGAATTGCGGTAGGTAGTAATGCGGTTTTGGGTAAAGCCTTTTATATAATCAAATTCGCTGAGTATGGTTTTAGTCCAGTCTGCATTACAAAGTTGCCAGGTATAGGAATAATTTCGCACACCGGCATTTAAATCATCAAAATTTAGATCAAGCTGATCGGCGCCATTTAATTTAATAACCGGGTATGCCAGTTGGTTACCAGCATAATTCAGTTTTACATTATGGATATTATCAGCATACAGTTTATCCGGCACCTGCGCGGAACTGGTAACAGATAAAAATAAGAGGGCCGCTATAAAACAAATAAACTTTTGCATAGGTTGTAAGATGAGATTGAAAACACTAAAGTTGTACAAATTTGGCTAAAAAAACCACAAAAAGATTTTGTGTTAGCCAACACAACCTATTTTTGATGGGTATATGACAAATTGCACACCTATCCTTCTCCTTTGGAGAGGGAAAAAGGGTGAGGTAAACAAAAAGTGCAATTTGTCATACACCCTTTTTGATCCTCAAAACAGCATTTTTTTGAATATAGCCGGGTTTATTGCCAAACGCATTGCCTTTACAAAGGAAAAATCTTTCAGCCGGTTTATTATACGGCTGGCAACGGCTGCTACTGTTTTAAGCGTTACTGTTATGATTGTGGCGTTGGCCATCACCAATGGCTTTCAATACACCATAAGCCAGAAGATATTCAGCTTTTGGGGGCATATACGCGTTCAGCATTTTGAAGCGGGTAAAATCCCCAATGCGGAAGAAACTGCTATTGAAAAAAATGATACTGTGGAACAGGTATTAAGAAACAACCCGGCTGTGCAATCAGTAAATAGTTTTGCTACCAAAAATGCGCTGCTTAAAACAAATGAAACCATTGAAGGCGTTTTATTTAAAGGGGTGGAAAAAGATTACCGTTTTAGCCAGCTGCAACAGTTTCTTACTGCCGGTCGCTGGGTAAAATATAAAGACAGCGGTTACAATAATGAAATAGTACTATCGGCCTATACCGCCGGTCAGCTGAAACTGAAAATAAATGACCCGGTACTTATTTATTTTTTTCAGAGCGATGGCTCCGCGCCAAGGGCCAGGAAACTAACGCTAACGGGTATTTACAAAACGGGGATTGAAGAATATGATAAATACATTGCCCTTGGGGATATCAGGCTCATACAAAGACTGAATGACTGGAAACCGGATGAAATTGGCGGTTATGAAATTTTTATTAAAGACTACAGGCAAACGGACAAGGTGAATGATGATCTCTTTAATTCCCTGCCGGTTGCCTGGAGCAGCAAAAGCATCAAAGAAATCAACCCCAATATATTTGACTGGTTGAACCTGCAGGATACTACCATTGCACTTGTACTGGTAATTATGACGATTGTAGCGGTACTGAATTTAATTACCTGCCTGATTATTTTAGTGCTGGAAAGAACAAGAATGATAGGTATATTGAAAGCTTTGGGATCGCCCAACACTTCTATTCAGCGTATTTTTTTATACCAGGGTGGTATTATTACCGTTACGGGCATCATCCTTGGCAACCTGCTGGCGCTGCTATTATGCTGGTTGCAGCAGCGGTACGGATTTATCAGCCTACAGGAAGAGATGTATTATATTTCAAAAGCAGAAGTACGGCTTGAATGGTGGCATTTTGCACTGGTAGATGCCGGTACTTTTATTGTTTGCTTTCTTATACTTATCATTCCCACACTTATTGTACGCCGTATACAACCGGTGAGGGCGATACAGTTCAGGTAGTTCGCTTATCCCCTCACCCCCGGCCCCTCTCCACGGTGTGGCGAGGGGTGCCCCATTGCAGGAATCTTTACAAAATTTATCGGGGGGTGCAAAAGAATGCAATTTTCATCATTACACATCAAGTTCAAAAACAGGCGGGCATCCAACTTTTCTCAGGCACAGTGTTAATACCCGTTTTTAAAATAATGAATTAAGAAATAGAAGCTATAAATACTCAATTTAATATCAGGTAGGGCTATCAATATAAAAACATTGGGCCTGAAAAATAATACAAAGACTGTAATTAGAAAACAAACTTACGGAGAGGGGCCGGGGGTGAGGGTTAGAGAGGGGTTGGGGCTGAGGTGATAATATGCGACAAAATTATTCCTGTTGCCACAGCGGCATTCAGCGATTCGGCATGGCCAATGCGTGGTATGGTGATACGGTGCTGACAACAAACAAGTAATGCCTCATGTATGCCTTTTGATTCATTACCTATTACAATAACACCTTCTTTTACTGGTGCTACCCCATTGAGATTTTCTCCATTAAGTGCAGCAGCATATAATTGCAGTCCTTTTGTTTTTTTTACCAGCTCCATCAAATCTGTGTATAACAATTGCACACGTATAATACTGCCCATGGTGCTTTGTACTACTTTGGGTGCAAAAGCATCTGCGCAATCCGTACTGCAAATAACATTGCGTATTCCAAACCAGTCGGCAATACGTATAATTGTGCCCATATTACCCGGGTCCTGTATGCCATCCAGCATTAAGGAAAGGCGCTGCGAAAAATTAAGCGGCAATGACTCAGGCTTTTTAAAAACTGCCAGCACCTCGTGAGGGGTTTGCAAAAAAGAAATCCTTTCCAGTTCCTGTTCTTTTATTTCAATTACTTTATCCACAGCTATATTTTTTAATACCCCAGGCGCTGTTTCCAACCATTTCGCCGTAGCATACAGTACCTGCAATGCGGCTGGTGACGCCATCAACAATTCGTTAATTATCTTAGGGCCTTCTGCAACAAACAGGCCCTCTTCATCTCTGAATTTTTTTTGGCCCAGACTTTGGATATATTTGACCTGCAATTTTGTGATCATCTATTGTTCGTTTTTTCTGAATATGCATTTATTGTGTAAACCCGTTAAACTTTACCTGTTCATCATACTTACCGGCCTTGCAGCTACAATACCCGGTTGCATAGTTCCCAAAAAATACCAGCAGCAAAAACCATTTGTATTTTCAACAAATATAAACATACAGGGCAAGCTGCCCGTTTCAGAAAAAGCTGATTTAAAACCGAAACTGGAAAACCAGCTGGATGACAGCCTCAAAATAAGACTGAAAACAGTTTACCCCGGCAGAAGGCTGTTGGTTAGTCCGCCTGTTTTTGACACTGCTGCGGCACTCAGATCAGTTGTTTTTATGGACAACCTGCTGCATTCACTGGGGTATTATAAAGCAGTTATTAACTGGGACAGTTCTATATCTGTAAAAGGAAGGCAACAAAGGGTATCAGTAGATTTTACAGTTACGCCCGGCAAGAGTTACAAGTTTGATTCCATTGTTTACCACTTACAGGATTCGGCCCTGCAGTTGCTTACACTCTCAAGGCGCAATAACTCATTATTGAAAAAAGGACAGCCTTATTCTGTTGAAATTATTGCCGCTGAAATGGACCGGCTGGTTGAGTTGTTCAGAAACAATGGATATTATAAATTTTCCAGGGATGATCTAAATGCGGAGCGGGACACTATTTTTTCCGCGTTAATAAATCCATCACTGGATCCTTTTGAACAGCTTCGTTTACTACAACTTGCAAAGAACCGGCAGGAGAATCCTCTCATGAATGTGGTCATACAATTGCGCAACCCGGATGCGCTCAGCCATTTCCGAAAATATTATATCCGCAATGTAAATATCTATCCCGATCTGGATTTGCTTGACGATTCAACCGCTGCAAAATATGATTCCGTTAATATAAATGGCATATATGTGTTTAATAAGTACGGCAAATTCAAACCCTCATTCATTGCATTAAAATCATCATTGCGGCCCGCTGAACTTTTCCGGCAACGCAATTATACCCGCACTTATACCAATTTTACCCAGCTGAATACATTTATACAGGTTACCATCGATATGGTGGAACTCCAGGATTCATCACCTTCACTGGATGTGCTGATAAGAATGTATCCAATGAAAAAACAGGATATAAGTGTTACTTTGGATGCCAGCTATAACACCGGGGATGTAATAGCTGCGGGTAACCTGTTTGGTGTAGGCCTGAACTTTGGCTTAAGCAACCGCAATGTGGCAAAGCAGGCCATACAATCAAGCACCAACCTTCGTACCGGTGTTGAAATAGATCTAAGCGGCCGGTTCATTCAAACCCTGCAGACCAGCCTTTCACACAATATCAGTTTCCCGAGGCTGATTATTCCGAAATTTCTTTTGCGCCAGTTTAAAACAGATTCGCTCCGCTCTCAGCGCACCCTGCTGAATTTTAATGGCGCTTATACAGACCGGCGCACTTTTTATGAATTAAAATCCCTTAATGCCACGCTTGGTTACCAGTGGTCGAGAAGCCGTCGCGGCCCCCGGAAAAGCCATACCTGGTATTTCAGTCCATTGAATGTAGAATATGTGCTGTTAAATCCCAGGGAGCAATTAAATATTTTACTGGACAGTGTACCCAATCTTAAATTTTCTTTTAACACTGGCCTGGTGATAAGCATGGTAGGAGGCTATAATTATATACAGACCGCCAGCGATGGCGCCAAAAAAAATGATTTCAGAATTGGCATTGAACAAAGTGGTGGCTTAACAGGGTTGATCAGGAAACTTGACCAGGATGCAAATCTTTACCGCTTTGTAAAACTGGATGCTGATTTCAAACATTATATTAACTATAAAAAATCAGCCCTGGTTTTCCGCCTGTATGGCGGCATTGGTATTCCCTATGGTAAAAACAAAGATGGAACAAAAGAACAGCACCTGCCGTTTTTTAAATCGTTCTATGCAGGCGGCCCTTACAGCATGCGGGCCTGGCAGGTAAGGCAACTGGGCATTGGTTCTTCTAAATATTTTGATACCGCGTCGCAGGCACAAAGAGTAGACAGGTTTGGTGATATACAGCTGGAAGGCAATATTGAATACCGGTTTAACCTGGGTTCTTTGTTTGGAATAAAGATTAAAAGTGCCCTCTTTACAGATATCGGAAATATATGGTACCGGAATAATTTTGGCGATCCCAGGTATGCCGGTGCAGAATTTAATATCAACAAACTGTATACAGATATTGCAGTAGGTGCGGGTACTAGTCTTCGCGCTGATTTCGATTATTTCCTGATACGGTTCGACTGGGCCTATAAAATAAAAAACCCCGCGTTTGCTGAAGATAATTATGGGTGGTTTCATGATATTCAACTGCAGAAAGGGCAGTTTCAGCTGGGTATCAATTATCCTTTCTGAGGTTTTGCCATATCATTCTTTAGCTGGTCTTCCAGTTGTTGCATATTTAAAGCATTCTCCAGCCTGAAGCTGCCAATAGCTGTTCTGCATAAACTGCTGAGGTAACCACCACAACCCAATGCTGCTCCAAGATCATTTGCCAAACTGCGTATATAGGTACCCGTGGAACATACTACCCTGAAATGCAGCACCGGCATTTCAATAGCCGTAATGTCAAATGTTTTGATAAAGAGTTTACGCGGCTCCAGTTCAATGGTTTCTCCTCTCCTGGCAAGTTCGTATAAGCGTTTGCCATCTTTTTTTATAGCAGAATGCATAGGCGGCACCTGCATTATCTCGCCGGTAAATGCCTTGGTTGCTTCCCGGATCTGATTGGCCGTAATGGCGGAAACATCTTTTATATTTTCCGGTGCACCTTCCAGATCAAAAGTAGCTGTGGTAGCACCCAGCATAATAGTACCGGTATATTCTTTTTCCTGCGCCATGTATTCATTAATGTTCCTTGTAAACTTGCCTGTACATACAATCAGCAGACCGGTAGCCAAAGGATCCAGCGTACCCGCATGACCCACTTTTCTTATTTTGATGAGATTACGTATTTTCCTGATTACATCAAATGATGTCCATTCATAAGGCTTGTTAATCAATAACACCTGGCCTTCTTCGTATTTGTTTAATGTATTTTCCAATAATAATTTTTTTGCCGAAGATAGGTAAAGCGCATTAAGCGGTTAATGTATGTTTGATCGCTGATTTCTTCTTATGGGTAGTGCCTGATGAATAGCTAAGTCAATTCATTTGTGTATCCAGTTATTACGCCCCTGCAGGGCTTTTTGTAATATCCATTTTTAATCCCCGGGCTTCACCCGGTGCTATTCATATGGCGCCCTTTCAGGGCTAAAGAAAAAAGGTCTAATTTACATGTCCCAAATTAATCACTCTTCACTCTTCACTCTTCACTCTTCACTCTTCACTCTTCACTCTTCACTCTTCACTCTTCACTCTTCACTCTTCACTCTTCACTCTTCACTCTTCACTCTTCACTCTTCACTCTTCACTCTTCACTCTTCACTCACGATTGACGCCTCACGGTTAATATAATTCTTTTATCTTTAAGCGGGATGCACTTCCAATACGCATTCATACAACCATGGATAAATTAAAATTCTCAGGAGGCCAGAGCCGCCGGTCCTTCCTGCAAAATACAGCCAGGGCAGCTATGCTCATAACAACGGTTAATCTCCCGGACCTGCCTAAAAATAACCCCGATCTGCAAATGCAAACGGCCGGAGAACCAGTCAGTCCGCCAATTGAAGCCCCCTGGTACAGGAAAGTGACACGCTGGGGGCAGGTAAACATTACTGAAAAAGATCCACCGCAATATGATATTCCCTGGTGGCGCAATTACTGGAAGCGCACAGATACAAAAGGAATCATAGTAAATGCCGGGGGGATTGTGGCGTACTACCCCACACAGATCCCACTCCATAAAAAGGCACTGTATTTAAAGGAAGGCGATGACCTGTTTGGAAATATCTGCCATGCAGCACATGAAGACGGGATTGCCGTATTTGCGCGGATGGATTCAAACCGCGCGGACGAATCATTTTACCTCGCCCATCCGGATTGGTTTGCTATTGATGCAGCAGGCAAGCCTTATAAAGCCGATGATCTGTATATTTCCTGCATCAACAGCCCTTATTACAATGAACATATCCCGGCCATACTAAAGGAGATAGCCACCTTATATCATCCTGAAGGCTTTACAGATAACAGCTGGAGCGGTCTCGGCCGCGAATCCATTTGTTATTGTGAAAATTGTAAAAAAGATTTCAGGGATAAGACCGGGAAAGCAATTCCTTCCGTAAAAAACTGGGATGACCCGGCCTACCGGCAATGGATACACTGGAATTATACACGCCGCCTGGAGATATGGGATATAAACAACCGCGTTTGCAAGGCTGCAGGCGGACCAGATTGCATCTGGTCTGGTATGAACAGCGGCTCCATCAGCGGGCAAAGCAGGAGCTTCCGTAATTTCAGGGAGATTTGCAAGCGTGCCGAGATCATTATGCTGGATGATCAATCACGCTCCGACAACAGTGGTTTTCAGCATAACGGGGAGAATGGCAAATTGATTCACGGGTTGCTGGGATGGGACAAACTGATACCTGAAAGTATGGCCATGTACCAGGCACATGATCCCTGGTTTCGCCTGGCAAGTAAGCCCGAACCGGAAGCGCGTATGTGGATGCTGGAAGGTATTGCCGGTGGTATACAGCCATGGTGGCATATGATTGGCGCTTACCATGAAGACCGGAGAATGTACCACAACCCTGAAAAGGTTTTTCGCTGGCATAAAGAAAATGAAAGTTTCCTGATCAATCGTTTGCCTGTTGCTTCAGTGGGTGTAGTATGGTCGCAGGAAAATACCGATTTCTACGGCCGTGATCATGCAGATGAGTTGGTAGAATCTCCCTGGAGGGGTATGGTGCAGGCGCTTATCCGTGCAAGGATACCTTACCTGCCTGTTCATATAGATGATATGGAGCGGGATGCTTCCAGGTTCAGTGTACTGGTATTGCCAAACCTGGCCGCCGTGACCGATGAGCAGGCAGATCGCATCAGGAAATTTGTAAAAGCGGGAGGTAGTTTGATAGCCACAGGTGATAGCAGCCTGTATGATCAATGGGGCGATAAACGCGCCGACTATGCATTGTCTGATCTCTTTGGTGCGCATTATATTTTACCTGGTAACGGGGATGAACAACCGCCATCTAAAAAACTGGCAGGCGACGCCTACCATACTTACCTGCGGCTTACACCAGAACTGCGTGCGCAAACAGACGGCCCACATAAGGGACCGGAACCGGTTGCCAACGGTAAGCGCCATCCCATTTTAAAAGGGTTTGAAGAAACAGATACCATTCCATTTGGAGGTTTGCTGAGACCGCTGCGTGTAGAACCCGGTGTTGAAATGCTGGCAAGCTATATTCCCCAGTTCCCTGTTTATCCGCCTGAAAAAGCATGGATGCGTGAGCCAAAAACAAATATCCCTGCTATATTGCTGAATGAGAAAACAGGGTCAGGGCGGGTTGCATTTATTCCTGCGGATCTCGACAAACAATTTGGCCGCACCAATTTACCCGACCATGGCAACCTGCTTAAAAATATTATCCGCTGGGCTGCAAAAGAAGATATTCCAATTACTGCAGAAGGGGCAGGTTTAGTAGATTGTCATCTTTACAGGCAGCAGGATCGGTTAATTCTCCATCTTGTAAACCTGACAAATACCGGCACCTGGCGTCAACCCATTGATGAACTGATTGCTATTGGCCCTTTGAAGCTGGGTGTGAAACTGCCAAAAGGAATTAAGGGAAATGCCATTCGCCCGCTTGTTACCCATAAAAATATTGTTGCAAAAGTGTCAGATGGCTGGTGTCATTTTGAAATTTCCTCCATTTTGGATCATGAAGTAATTGTAATAGGTTAGTGACTGCTGATAAAGTAAGACCACAACCAGTACTATTCAAATCATGAAACCAGTTGATCACGCTTTCTTAAATTCCAGGTAATCAAAATTCATATTGCCACGCACTGTTATATGCAAGGTGAGCAGGTGAATTCCTTTTTTCATATTGATTACTGTTAACGGCCCCGTCTTGTTCCAATGGTGCCATTGACGCCATGCAACCGTGTCACGGGCATCGTAGGTAGAACTTATTTTTAACTGGCCCGCAGCCTGCCTGCCATCAATATCCAGTGAAATCGCAGCATCCGCATTGGCAGTATACATTATATCAACGCGGTACATGGCCGTTTGATTAACCATCACGGTATAGTTCACCCATTCGCCGGGCTGTGTCCATCCCAAGTACAATTGGTTTAGTTCAGGCATTGTTTTGTTAAAAGGGTTATTGTCAATATTTCCGGGTTTGGTATATGAAATATCTACGCCTTCCTGCATGCGGAATTCATTCAGGAAACTTCCATTGGCCGGATTCAACTTACCACTTCCATTGTTGATATTATCCGTGTCATGATAAGCTGTTCCTTCCCCGCCCTGGTCATATAATTCACATTCAATGCGACCAGGAATTGACTGCAAGGTATCCCGCCATGGCTTTCCTTGCCGGGTAACTGACACAGTCTTGCAGGCTGCCAATGAAACCAGGCATATGGTAACAAAAAGATATTTTATCATCATACCATCAAACTTATCATTTATAAATGATAATATCCCAGGCAATCAACCATCAAAATGATTTTACTAATCGTACAATCCTGTTTGTTCTATTTTAATAATCCGGGAATAACGGAGATTTGCTGTTTCCTTCCTTCTCTTAATACACCCAGTTCAATTCTTTTACCGATTACGCCTTCATGCAAATATTTATGCAGGCTATCGGTGGTTGCAACCGGTTTTCCTTCAAATTCAACAATGATATCTCCAATTTTTAATTGATTGTTATTCAGGTTTGCATCATGAAGCAATTCAAAAATATAAACGCCGGTGGCTGTTTTTAGCTGATTGGCGCCAATCATCCGCTGTGTGAGGTTCACAGGATGTGCGGCTACGCCAAGCTGCGCCCGTTTTACTTTACCATGGATAATGAGTTGCCCGGCGATATGGGCAGCCAGGTTGGATGAAACGGCAAAACACAAACCCTGGGCTTCTGCAACTACTGCTGTATTTACACCAATCACCCTGCCTTCCGAATTTACCAATGGCCCCCCGCTATTGCCCGGGTTCAAGGCTGCGTCGGTCTGAATGATATCATCGATCAGCCTTCCGTTATTGGCCCTTAAAGTGCGACCCAATGCACTGACAACTCCTGCTGTTACGGTATGCTGCAATCCCATAGGGTTTCCGATAGCAATGGCAATTTGTCCGGTTTCCAGGAGATCGGAATTGGCAAACTGCAATGGTTTCAGCTGTCCGTCATATACTTTTATTATTGCAATATCTGTGGAAGGATCTGTTCCGATCAATGCCGCATTCAGTTCAACACTATCTGCAAAAGCTACTTTGATGGAAACAGCATTTTCAATTACATGGTTATTGGTAACAATATAACCATCGGTGGAAATGGCAAAACCGGAACCTTGCCCCTCTTGTGTTATTTCTTTTTTTGTACCGGGATGAATGGCTTTTTTAAGCACTTTGATATGTGCTACCGCCTGCGAAGCATGCCGCACAACCCCGGTAACCGTGGTTGAATAAACATCCAGCAACTGCCTGTCTGATGAGGCTATGAACCTGGTATCGTAATTGTCTTCTTTCATACCGGGATCAAACCAACAATCAATCCAAATGAAAAAGCAGCATTTTTGACAGTTAGACTTCCAGGATAATAACTTTGCTTATGAATGCGAATAATTCAACCAGCAGGTTTTCTGACAGGGCGGGCAATTATGATTTATACCGGCCCGGGTATCCCCCGGCTGTTATACCTTACCTGGAGCAAACAATTGGATTGAATAAAAAATCCTGTATCGCAGATATTGGCTCAGGTACCGGTATTTTTTCAGCCCTATTTTTAGCCGCAGGTTATGTTGTGAAGACTGTTGAGCCAAACGCGGAGATGCGTTCAATAGCAGTAAAAAATTTACAACAATATGATGAATTTGAAAGTGTTGAAGGAACCGCTGAACATACAGGCTTACCAGGCAGTTCAATGGATCTTATCACGGTGGCACAGGCTTTTCACTGGTTTAGACTCCCGGAAGTAAAACAGGAATTTAAACGCATCCTGAGACCAGGTGGTTATGTATTACTCGTTTGGAATATTTTGCAATCGGGTACAGCATTTCTAAAAGCTTATGCATCATTAAAAGAAAAATATGCGGAAAAGCATGCCCATGCCGACCAGGCTAACCTGGATAGTATTCGTCTTTTTTTTGATCCCTGCCCGGTTATTGAGCAGCAGCTGAAGAATATACAATGGCGGGATGCAGAAGGGTTGAAAGGACTGCTTTTATCCTCCTCTAAGATTCCGCTCCCGGGTGAAAGCCGGTATATGGATATGATGAAGGAACTGGAAATATTGTCCGAACAATATGCTGAAAATGGTTTACTGAAAATGGAATATGAAACCATGCTGTACCTGGCACAAATGGAATAAAAGAATTTTTCGGTTACCGGTAAACTATCCCGTAAACCAT
>Ga0193753_10003492_pt1 | contig 11575 bp, 27 predicted proteins | sample H1c2metaG_FD_144925 | JGI IMG/M metagenome (GOLD analysis project Ga0193753, IMG submission 144925) | Soil microbial communities from a riparian zone of the East river system, Colorado, United States - H1c2 | ecosystem: Environmental > Terrestrial > Soil > Riparian zone | place: USA: East... | reverse complement strand
CGGCCTCATGTGGCGCAAGGAACAGGAGCTCCGCCAAGCCCAGCGAGCGGAAGAGGTCACCGAGACGTGGAGGCCGTGGTGAAGCGCGCTTCGCTCAAACAGATCGTCCGCTACAACGATGAGCTCCACGAAGTTGTTGGGATTGGCGACGGCCGCACCATCACGCTCGCGCCCGTTCCCGATGAGCCGTGTCCTCACTGCGGCTGGCATCAGCACGTCCACCTACTTGAGCACTCCCGGCTCTTCCAAGACTCCGTCAAGCCTGTAGAGACGATCGGCTGATGTTCCGACCCTCCGAATACGAAGAGATGCTCCGCTTCGAGCAGAAGGCCTATATGCAGTTCGAGGAGCCGGGGGATGACGGGATAGACCGTACGCCGGAGAAGGTCGATCGCCTCGCCGAATACATGGAGCGGGAAGACACTTCGCACTACGACGACGAAGGCGTGGTGTTCCCGTGACCGACGTTCGCCTCGACAGCATCCCCGGCTGCATGAGAGAGCTTGCTACCTGCAACCAGGAGCTATCCGAATTCGCGCCCGATTGGGCCACCGAAACCGGCGAACTGAAGGAACTTGAAAAGCGCTATCAGCGCTACTACCAGGCCGCGATGAGGAATACGTCGGGTAAGAACGCCGAGGAGCGTCAGGCGACCGCACACGCAGCCGTGGAGCAGGTCGAGGAGGGACTTGCCGAGCGCATCGAGCAACTGATCGGGAAGGTCGAGCAACACAAGACTTTGGCCAAGGCCATCGACCGCCGCTCGGAGAACGTGCGCTCCATCCTCTCGGCGCACAAAGAGGCCGTCAAGACCGAACCCTACGTACCGGCCCGTGCCGGTGAGTGGGCACCGAGGAAAGCATCATGACGCAGAAAGAGCGCATCCTGGCAATGCTCAAAGCCCACGGCAGCGACGGCGTGCGGAGCGATCTGTTCATCAAGAACTTCATGCCCCGAGCCGCAGCGCGCGTCCAAGAGCTTAAGGACGAGGGCCACGACATCTCCTCGGAGCGTGAAGGTAAGTACGTCAGGTGGACCCTGAGCGTCGGGGTCGAGAGTGGTGATACGAAAGAGTCCCAGCCGAAGTCCAGCCAGGGTCTTGCGGACAGCCGCGGCGCCACTCTCGATTCGGGCGTTGCAGACTCGGTTACCCCCCTTCCCGAGGCTCCGCCCGCAAACTTCTACGCCAACGAAGTCTGGGCGGCGTAGGGGTGAAGTGGTTCGCGATGAGCACGACCATCCTCACCGATCCCAAGGTCGTCGAGTTAGGCGAACGCCACGGTTCTGTGGGTCCAGTGTGGTGGGTTGCGTTGCTCTGCGAGGCAGGTGCACAGGACCGCGCAGGGGTCGCCGACATCGCGATTCGGAACTTCGCGCACGCCCTTTTCTCCGACTCCAAGACGGTCAATGACATTTTGGACTCAGCCATCGAGCTTGACCTTTGTCACGCGATGTCACGCGATGTTCGGAGCTTCAAAGTGACCATCAAAAACTGGGAAAAGCACCAAGCCAAGCGGCGTCAGGCAGAACGTCGCGCTCGACTCAAAGAGCAAGAAGAGCTTCCTGAGCCAGAAAGTCACGCGATGTCACGCGATGTCACTAGAGAGAGAGATAGAGAGAAAGAAAGAAAGAAAGACGCGCCTGCGCGCGATTTCGTAAGTCCCTACGACCGAGGAACCATCGATGCCTGACCTCACCGTCACCGCCTGCTCTTGCGAGATCGAGGGCCAGAAGGATTGCGCGGCCTGCGCCGCCTACGAGGAGTCCAAGCGCGCCGACCGCCTCAACGCTCGCATCGCTCGCTCCGGTCTTCCGGGCGCTCTTCGCCGCCAGTCCTTCCTCGCTGCCAAATCCGACGCTGCCACGGCAGCAGCACGGCGCTGGGCCGATGGCGAGATCAAAGGCCTCTGTCTCACCGGCCCGGTCGGTTCGGGGAAGACGTGGCTCGCCGCGACCGCGGCCTGGGAGCGCCTCCAACGCCATCCTCTCCAGTGGGTCTCCGTAGCTCGGATGATGTCCCAACTTCGCTCGGGATTCGGCACCGAGGACAAGGAGACGGCAACGCGGATCGTCACCGGCACCGGCTCGATCGTCCTCGACGACCTCGACAAGGCCAATCCCACCGACTACGGCCGGGAGATTCTTTTCGCAGCGATCGACGGCAGGGTCGCGGAGGGTTCATCGATCCTCGTCACGACCAACAAGGCGCTCTCGCAGATCGAGAGCCTGTACGGCGCCCCGGTGGCGTCACGTCTGGCGGGGCACTGCGAGGTCGTACGGATGACCGGCAACGACCGGAGGCTTTCATGAGCGCCCAGACCTCGACGGCAGGACGCAAAGGCGTCGAATCGATGAAGGCCCGCGCGAACCTCAAGCGGGAACTGAAATCCGGCGACCAGAAGCTCTCGCAGCTCCTCCGCGAAGGAGTCCCCGAGTGGCTGGAGACGATGGAGGCCGAACGGCTCCTCAAGTGCGGGCGTCGTGTCGGGGGTAAAGCCGCCCGATCGCTTCTCTTCGAGGCCCACCTAGGACCGATGCAACAGGCCCGACACATCACCATCCGACAACGTCTCCTACTCGCCGAGGAGCTGGAAAAGATCGAGGGATTGAAATGAGCCGCGAATATTGCCTTGGGCCGGTCACCGAAGCCGAGAAGGCGAAGGCCGAGGTCGAGCGGCTTCGCCGAGCGCTTCATCAGCTTCAGACGGGACCCGACACGCTGACGCAGGATGGACTTCGCATCGTTCTCAAGGCTCTTTATCCCTCCGAGGCGGGTTTCCGATGACCACCGTCACGCAGCTCGAGCCCGTGGGAATCAGCCTTCAGGACGTGGCGGCGAAGAAGCTGCTGCCTCTCTCGCGCTCCAGCCTCTACCGCTGGGCCGAGACCGGCGAATCTCCCTTCTCGAAGATCCAGGGCAAATGGATGACCACGCCCGAGCTTCTGAAGGAAGCGATCGAGCAAGGTCCGAAACCCCGTGCCAAGTCCATCGGTAACCCGATGCCGAAGACGGGAGACTTCATGGAAGAAGTCGAACAGCTTGAAGAAGTCGAACAGCTTGAAAAGGAGCTTGCCTGATGGCCTCGATCCACCGCACGAAGCACAGCACCTGGGAAATCAAGTGGCGCGAGAACGGGAAACCAAAATCCACGACCGTCAAGGAGAAGAACGAGGCGCTGGCGCTGAAGCTGAAGATCGAATCTCGCGGCTCCCACGTCCGGACGAAAGACGCTCCGACGCTCCGCGAGTTCGCGAAGGAATGGATGGCGAAGAAGAACGTCACGAAAGAGACGAAAGAACGCTACGCCGAGCAGTTGAAGACGCACGTCCTCCCGTTCCTGGGGCATCTCTCGCTGACCGAACTGAAGCCGCAGCGGCTCGACGAATGGCAGACCAAGCGGCTCTCGGAAGGCGCAGGCCCGGCAGTCCTCGGAAAGGCGCAGGCGGTCCTCAAGCAGATCCTCGACAAGGCCGTTCTGCCCGGCGAATACATCGAGACCAACCCGATGCTCTCGATCGAGCGCCCCGGCTACGAGAAACGCTCCCACCGCTGGCTGACGGCAGGGGACGTTGAGGCGCTACGGCTCTGGTTCATCGACAGGGAAGACCTTGGATCAGCGACGCTGATCTCGATACTCGGCTACGTCGGCATCCGACCCGAGGACGCGCTTGCCCGCATCTGGCCCGACTTCGACGCGAAGCTCTCCGTCACGACCAAGAACGTGAACGGCGTCATCAAGCCGGGATCGAAGACCGGGATGGCCTATATCCGCCGCGTGGAGGTCCCTGAGATCGTCGCCCAGGACTTCGAGGAATGGCGGCTCGCATCGAACGGACGAGGGCTGATGTTCCCGCGCAAGAGCGACAAGCAGCCTTGGACGAAGAGCGACTACGACAACTGGCGCTCCCGTCACCCGAAGGGCAAGGACAAGAAGCGCCCGCGCTGCTTCAAGGCCGCGGCGGAAGCGATCGACATGCCGACGCTACGTCCGTACGACCTTCGCCACACGGCTGCGTCCCTGATGGCGGCAGCAGGTTGGACGGCGGTCGAGATCGCGGCGCAGCTCGGTCACTCACCGGCCGAGAGCCAGAAGACCTACCAGCACCTGATCCACACGGACCGCAGGGACCGCGGATCGATCGACGACTACATAAGGGAGGCGCGTGGACTGGCGCCGGAGAGGACGGCCGAGCGTGTCTGACGAGCCGAAGATCCACGCGGTGCCCGTTGAAGGCGGCTGGGTCGATGCCGACCTATTCGCCACCGTCTGTCAAGAGCGCGACGAGGCTGAAAAGAAACTCCGGGAGGTCCTTAGGGCGGTTCGCGAGCATGAGCTTTATCGGCTGAACGACACGCAGCTTTACGAGGTCGCGGAGCGCATCGAGAAGAACAAAGTTCGGAATTCGTTCGGGATCGGTGCCTAGTGAGCGCAAGCCATTCAAAATCATTTGGCTCTGCGAAAGGGCTAAAGGGCTATGGGCGTTACTGGGCTCGAACCAGTGACCTCCAGCTTGTCGAGCTGGATAGGCGCCATGAACTCCGCGGAAAGTCTCCTGAAACCCGCATTCCAGAGCGGAGTGTTCATTCCCTCTTTGTAGGCGTTGTCTCATCCTCCTCCCGATTCTCAAGGAAATTGTTCGGGATCGGTTCGGGATTAAAAGGGGCAACCGCATGAGCGCCCCCTCTCGCCTGAAAGTTTTCGTCTGCCCGGAGTGTGGAGAGCAGGATCGGTCGTCTGCGTCTAGATGGAAGCGAGGCAGGGACTACCCCGGCGATCCGGAGTACGCCCTGCATTGGCACGGGGAGGAGAACCGAGGAAAGCCGGGCGAATTCGTCAAGGCCGAAGAGGTCGAGGTCATCCCCGCGGCCGACCACGAGGGATTCAGGGAGCGGCTGACCTCACCCGAGGCAATCGAGGCGCTGATGCTGGCGGTAAACAACCGCTGGGCCGAAACCTGGCCTCCTCCTCGATGGCAGGGAAGCGAGTTCCTGAAGTCGGTTCTAAGCCTCGCCATAGCCGCTTCAGAGAACCCAGAGAGCACCGAGGAGGGGACGACGAATGGCTGAATTACTTCTTCGGCAGCTTGAAGTTGGAGCCGCCTGCGAGCAGCGTCTCGATCAGCGAGTTGAGGGACTTGCCTTCGGACTCGGCGATGCGGATCAGGTGCGCGTGGAGCGCGGGAAGAATGCGGATCTGGGTTTTGCCGCTCGGTTTGGTCATGAGCAGGATAGTAGCGCATGTGTTACTATGGGTGAACAGAAAACGCGGCTCGCGGAGCGCCAACTCCCAGCCGCCCTAGTCAAGGGAGTAAGCCCGTGACCAGCACCTCGCAGCGTAGCGTCGTCAGCGACTTCTTCAACGAGCCGATCTTCTACGGCGGCTTGATCTGCACCCGAGCAGAGGCGATGCGGGACATGGAGGGGCAGGGCATGGATCAGCGGTGCATCGACCGCTGGATGCAAGGCGCCCAGCTTGCACCCGAGCCGAGCATCCTTGTGGTCGGCGGCGAGGAATACGAGACCTGGGATGCCATCGGCGTCACGCCCGCAGCACGCGGTGAGGGTCCGGACGAATCCGTCGCCCATTACTTCGAGATTCGCACTGGAAGCAGCACCAGGGACCGGGACCAGGCTGGGCTTATTTCTCCCCAGCCAGTCGATGCGGACCTTGGTGTTGCTTCGAATGCGAGCGATTCGAAGGGCGGGAGCGAGTCCTGATGCCCGAATTGCAACCGATGGTCCTCTGGGTCGACGCCTCGTGCTACGAAGATCAGGAACTCGCGGCGGTCGCCGTCGTCGACCGGACCAAAAAGGTCGTTGCCTCTCAGTTACTTCGTTCGTGCCGTTCGTCGATGGGCGCCGAGATCGAGGCGGTGAAGTTGGGCCTGCGCTTCGCCCGCTACATGAGGTTGCCGGTGGAATTGCGGACCGACTCCACCGGAGCCGCCAAGGCGCTGACCCCGCCGAGAGGCGTGAGCATCACCTGGGTTCGGCGCCACGAAAACCTTGCCGATGGAGCCGCCCACGCCCTGGCCGTCGCGGCTATTTCGGAGCGCAGCTAGGTGCACGACGAGAAGAGCATCGAGCGCTACTCCCAGCCGGTCATCAGGATGCGGACGACTCTCACCGGCTCGGAATCGATCCCGCTCGTCCCCGACAGCGACGGAGATTTCGTCAAGTACGACGCCCACCTAGCCGCTCTAGGTGAGGCCGAAAAGCGCGGCGAGCAGAAAGGCTTGGAGGGGTACCAAGCTGCGCGTCTCCGCGAGGAGGAGAACTTCCACCGAGCCGACGCAGCCGAGGCGAAGCTGAAGAGCCTGCGCGAGGCGCTGAAGGTCGAAGTAGAGCGACTGAAAGAGACCACCAAGGACGCTTCCTCAGACGAGGAGTGCCGCCGGGTCGAAGAGAGCATCGACCGCCTTCAGCAGCTACTCGATGCATCAGAGGACACCGAGAATCCCGGATTCAGCGACGACGACCTCGTCCAGTGCTATCGGGACATGGAGTCTGCTGGAACCACCCAGCTGAGCCCGAAGCAGCGGGAGCAGATCATGAGCGTGGCCGGACACCTTGAAGGCTACGCAGACGGCCTGGACCGAATCGTTCGCCATGAACTTCAACTCGACATCACCGCCTTCGCCGACAAGCTACGTGAGGACGCCAAGAGGCTGAAGCAGTCGGGTGGGGGTGAGGGCTGATGGGACCGGCGCTGGAAGAACTCGCTGTGCTGGGGATGATCTTCGGGTTCTTCGCGGTCGTCGCCATCGTGTGTTTCATCGGCTACCTCGTGGTCGAACGGGTGACGCGCAAATGAGCCTCGCCGCTTCGCCAGCCCAGCGCGCCAAGGTCAAAGATCAGCATTGCCTCGTCTGCGGGATGGATCGGCACGAAACGAAGATCGATCCCGCCCACGTCTATCCCCGCCGCTTCGCCCACTGCGAGTGTGCAGACGGCGTCGTAGCGCTCTGTAGGGCTCACCACCGGCTTTACGACGAGAGGTTGGGTAACGAACGCCTGGACCTCCTTCCGCGCCTGATGGAGGGCTTCACGGTCGAGCTGGTCCACGCCATTCTTGAGCACGGAGCCTCGCCGCAGCATCTCCTCGAGGTCGTCACGGGAGTCAAATGGGAGCCCAGCAGTGCGTACGCGGAGAGCTTGGCCTCGTGAAGCCGAAACTTCTAGATCTCTTCTGCGGCGCTGGCGGTTGCACCAAGGGCTACCAAGAAGCGGGCTTTGAAGTGGTCGGCGTCGATATCAACCCACAGCCGAACTACTGCGGCGACGAATTCCACCAGGACGATGCTTTGTTCTACCTCCGCCATTTTGGTTCTGAGTTCGCTCAGGGGCTTCGAGGGGGTTTGCGGCGCTGGCCTCGGCAGTGCCCAGAGTTCGCCGCGATCCACGCCTCGCCGCCATGTCAGAGCTACACCCAGCTTGCCTCGGTCAACGCCAAGCTCGGCCGTGAGCAGAAGCACGCGAAACTCATTGATCCGATGCGCGAGCTTCTGCGCGCCACGGGCCTGCCGTACGTCATCGAGAACGTGGTCGGCTCGACGCTGATCGATCCGGTGCGGATCTGCGGAACCAGCTTCGGTCTCCCGCTCCGCCGCCACCGCCTCTTCGAGAGCAACCTCGAGCTGATCGGCACCCCGTGCGAGCACTCCCGCTTCACGGAGCCGAAGTACTGGACCTCCTGGCGACCCAAGGGTGAGACGCGCCTCTCCACGGTCGTGCAGGTCTACGGAAACGGCGCCGACAAACACGAGTGGCCCGCCGCGATGGGCATCGACTGGATGACCTACGACGAGCTCGCCGAGGCGATCCCTCCGGCCTACACCCGCTTCATAGGCGAACAGCTTGCCACCCACTTGCAACTGAACCAGTCACCACAGAACGAGAGAAAGGAACTGGCCTGATGCCCGACGCAACCAAAGAAAAGCGCATCGACGACAACTTGAACCCGAAGGAGGGTCATCTGCCGCTACGCATCAACGGCATGAAGGCATCAACCTTCATCAAGCGCGCCTATGGACTGGGCGGTGACCTGAACGGCCCCGGCCGCTACGAGCAGGACGATCCGGTGCAGACCGAACTCCGGCACATCAAGGGCTGGATTCAGATGGCGGAGCGCGACGCTCTCGACGCGAGGAAGTCATGACGACCGGCGTTCAAAGCGGACCGCCGAGAGAGACGACGCCGCATCCTCACGACTCTCGCCGCCTCGACGGGTGGCTGGACGACTGCTGCATGTTCTGCGGTGCCACCGGCTACTTCCGCGACGGCGAGCGAATCACCCACCCGGCTGTGGGCTTCGACGCTAAGGGCCACCCGAGCGGCAAGACGCTGATCCGCGAGCAAGCCCCTGAGGCCTCATCGTGAACCACCCAACCGGAATCACCGTCGAACCCAACATGGTCGAGCGGGTCATCCCCGGCTACTACCACCACGGGGACAGGGAGCGAGTCCCTGACCGCACCGTCTCGGAGCAGAACGGCTTCATCGCCCGTCGCGGATCACTCCAGGCCTGGTCGACCTCCCGCGATGCAGCACTGACGATGCTCGGTTTCATGGAAGGCAGGTGCTCATCGTGAACCACCCAGTAGTCGCAACCCACGTCGGCCGTCCCGTCGCCCGCACCTACGCGGATGGCAAGCGGGTAATGCTCCTCTGCCCTCGGGGCCACGTGGTCGAAACGGTGGCGGCCGTGGACTTCCCGGGAAGTCTCGCCGAGCAGCGTCTATCCGACCCTGATCACACCGTCGAGTGCCGAGGAGCCTCATCGTGAAGCAGCCAGTGGAGATCAATCGTCGCTTCCGAAGGCGGCCATCGGAGGTTCAAGCGATCCGCGTGTCGGAGATCTGCGAGAGCGTCGGGAAGGAGCACGAATGCCTCCTGCCCCAGTGGGTGCTGGACGCGCTCCAGCCTGACCCCGAGACCAACGAAGGGTTCGGCGCTCAGCCTCGGATGAAGGCCCACGAAAGCCACGTCAGCGTCCGGACGAAGCAGGGCCAGTTGATCGATGCGGAATGGACGGAGTGGATCGTCTGCGCCGCTCCCGATGACCTCTGGCCGGTCGACTCCGACATCTTCGATGCGACCTACGAACCAGCAGACAAGGGAGGGCACTCATGACGTACGACTTGGACCCGAAAGACGCTGTGCGCCTGATCGAGGGCATCGAAGAGCGCGCACGGGCGGAGGAGAGAGCCAAGCTGGAGGACCAGCTACTGAGTGACGAGACGCTCGCGGTCGCCGCCAAGGCTCTGGAAGACGAGGTCGGTCTCCCCGACGACTTCGAATGGGAGTGCGCCTCGACCGACGAGGCGCTCCGTCCCGCTTTCGCCGCCGCAGTCGCCGCCATGGCATCCCACCCCACACCAGACGGGGAGGAGAACGGCTGTAAACGCGTCGATGATGGCTTCTCCTGCTCCGGGATCGAGGAGAGCCTGAAGGCTGAAGCGGCAGAGCTTCGACGGGTCAACGTCCGCACTCCCGTTGTCGACCGTCACGGCAACGTCATCAAGGACGGTGGAAAGCTCCTCGCCGACGCTTCGCCCACACCAGTCGGTCCAGCTTCACCGGTCCTTGGTGATGAGGAGCGGTTGACGAAGTTGGAGTTGGAAGCGCTGCTGCGAGTCCGTATGGGCGGCACGGCCGATGAGCTTGCGGACCTGCGGGGTGCGGAGAAGTCGGCCAGGAAGAAGCTGTGGGCCCGCCGTTCGCGCACGATCAGCTTCATCCGATCCACCGCCGACGCTCAGCTTCATTGCTCGCGCTCCCGTCGAAGCTGCGCTCTCGTCGTACGCCTCGCCCAGACCCACGACCTCTTCGGAATGGTCGCCTACTCGCTGACTGCCAAGGGCGTCCAGCTAGCGAAAGAAGGAAACGCCCATGGCTGAACTGACCACCGACGACGGCAGCACGGCCTCTCCCGAGGCGATCCGACACTTTGAGGAAAGGAACAACGCCATGTCTGACCAGACCACCGACCATCTCTCAGAGGCCGTAGAGGCACCGGCAATGAGGCTCGTTCGCGGCTTCCGCTACGCACGGCCCCGCTACCGGGGAATCGCCCGTCTCAAGGCGCTCTACTGGTACGCGATTCGCGGCTACGACTCGGAGGTCTGCCAGTCTTGCGGCAACCGCGTCGGACTGGCGTGGCTGGCCGAGATCGAGGACTGGCGAGCCGTGATGTCGCGTCCCGGTGACGACGGAATCCTCTGCATCCACTGCTTCGACGGCGCCTGTGACAAGCAGGGCAAGTTCGTCCGCTGGCGCCCCGAAGTATTGGACCGGGAAAGGTTCGCGGGTTCGACTCCCGCCCTCTCCCTTGAAGAGGCCGTCTCGTCACTGGTAGCTGAGCGAGACCGGACCGCTAATCCGGTTGGGTGCTTGACAGGTCACCCTGCGGCCTCTTCGTCTTCCCTTCCTGGTGCCGTAGCGGCGGCAGCGCGCGACCTCTGGAACCGAGCCGGGGACCGCGGCGAGGACACCTTCGACGAGGCCGCTCCCGGCGAAACTGACACCTACCTCGCCATCGCTCGCGAAGTCATCGAAACCCCGGCCGTCGCCACCTACTACGAAGACAAGGGAGCGGAGAAGCTGGAAGTCGTCGAAGCTGAACGGGAGTCGATCCGCTCGCACCTGAAGGTCGCCCTCCGAGAACGTAACGACCTTGTTGCAGCAGAAGACAAGGGAACCGAGAAGCTGAAAAGCGTCGAAGCTGAACGGGATACCGACCGCAAGGTGGAGCGGGAGCGGCTACGCGAAATCGCCGAGTTCATCGACTGCGTCCTCGGCGAATCAATCGGCGCACAGTTCCCGGGACATTCGACGAGCGCCAACTTCCTTCGAAAGCTGGCATCCCAAGGGGAGGAGCGAGATGAAAGCTGATCAGACCACCGACCATCCCTCAGAGGCCGAGAATTGGCCCGACCTCCAGGTCCGCAAAGACGAGTTCATCAACGTCCGTGGCTACATAGCGGACGAGCACTTCACGACGGGCGGCCCTCCGGCTGAACGCTACGTCCCGGCCTCCGCCCTCGCCTCAGCAGAAGACAAGGGACGGTCTGAGGAGAGGGAGCGGATCGTGGAGTTTCTGAAGGCGGAAGAGCGGGCCCTTGACCAGAAAGGCGACGAAGCCGAAGAGAGCGAGGCGCCGAACTCGAAGAACAGCGCGGCCTATCTCCGAGACGCGGCCTTGCAATTCGGTGAGGCAGCCGCCCTTGTCGCCGCACTCGGCTCTGACCAGGAGAAGCCGGAGACGGCGCAGGCACGACACGAACGGCTACGACACAGCGCGTCCGCCTCCTTCACCCGCTGCCCAGATCCCGGCTGCCAGATGGAAGCGTCTCAGGGCGCCGACTCAGACCAGGAAGAGACGCGATGAGCGAGCCGATGGTCACGTACGACGAAATGCTCGAAGCCATAAGAAACGAGCGCAAACAGGTGATCGCCGAAGTAGAGGAGGCGCTGACCCGTTTGCCCGTCGCGTATCGGAATGCAGGCCACTGCAAAAGCATCGCCACGGTCGACCGCGACAAAGCCCTCGCCACCCTCAAAGGAGGAAACGAT
>Ga0193753_10003491_pt1 | contig 11578 bp, 9 predicted proteins | sample H1c2metaG_FD_144925 | JGI IMG/M metagenome (GOLD analysis project Ga0193753, IMG submission 144925) | Soil microbial communities from a riparian zone of the East river system, Colorado, United States - H1c2 | ecosystem: Environmental > Terrestrial > Soil > Riparian zone | place: USA: East River... | reverse complement strand
CGGCATGCAGATTCTGTTCCGCGAGCAGCGTCTGGTGACCGAGGGCGGTGCCGCGGTCGGCGCGGCGGCTTTGCTCGCCGGCAAGCTCAAGCTCGACGGTCCGACCGCCTTCATCATCAGCGGCAACAATGTCGATCCGGACCAGTTCCTGGCGGTCGCCTCGGGCGCGCCGGTCAACATCGGCGATCAAGTGGTGAAAGGTTAGCCATGCGCGACATCTTCGTCCTGACCGAACGCGATCTGCGCGGCTGCGTGAATCTGGATCTCGCCGCCATCGACGTGGTCGAGCAGGCGTTCCGCGCCCTCGCCTCCGGCAAGGTGGTGATGCCGCCGATCCTCTCGATGGACTTGCCCGACGTACACGGCGAGGTCGACGTGAAGACCGCCTATATCCCGGGCTTTGCCGGCTTCGCGATCAAGGTCAGCCCCGGCTTCTTCAACAACCCGAAGCTCGGCCTGCCGAGTCTCAACGGCTTGATGATCCTGTTCTCGGCACAGACCGGCCTGGTCGATGCCCTCTTGCTGGACAACGGCTATCTCACCGACGTGCGCACGGCCGCGGCCGGTGCGGTGGCGGCGCAGCATCTGGCGCCACGCGACGTGAGCACCGCGGGCGTGTTCGGCACCGGCGTCCAGGCGCGGCTGCAGATCATCGCCGCGCATCTGGTGCGGCCGTTCAAGCAGGTGCTGGTCTGGGGCCGCGATGCCGAGAAGGCCTCCGCCTGCGCCAAGGACATCGCGGCGGCAATCGGCGTCGATGCCGTCGCGATCAGCGACCCCGCCGCTTTGGTCCGCGACAGTCAGCTCGTGATCACCACGACGCCGGCACGGGAGCCGATCCTGAAAGCGGACTGGCTGCATCCCGGCCTGCACATCACCGCCATGGGCTCCGATCAAGCCGGCAAGAATGAGATCGACCCCGCGGCCGTCGTGCAAGCCAGCCTCTTTGTCTGCGACCGGATCTCCCAGAGCGAGAAGCTGGGCGAGCTGCGCTCGGCGCGCGCCGCCGGATTCCAACCTGTGCCGCCGGAGCTCGGTGAAATCATCGCCGGCGCGAAGCCCGGGCGCCGCGCCGAGAGCGACATCACGATCTGCGATCTGACCGGAACGGGCGCGCAGGACACCGCGATCGCGACCCATGCGCTCGCTGCCGCCCGCAAGGCCGGCGCCGGCGCCGTCATCCAAGCCTGAGAAAGGAAGCGACCATGGCCACCTACGACAAGCCCTTCACCCAGGCGGAATATGCGAAACGGGTCGCCGATACCAAGCGGCGCATGCAAGCGGCGGGCTTCGATCTGCTGATCTGCCAGGATCCCGCCAATATGTGCTGGCTGACCGGCTTCAGCGGCTGGTCGTTCTACGTGCCGCAATGCGTGCTGGTCCATGTCGAGGAAGAATGGCCGCTCTGGTTCGGCCGAGCCCAGGATGCGAAATGCGGCCATGTCACCACCGACCTGCCGGCGCGTAACATCGTGCCGTTCTCCGAGCGGCTGGTGCAGCACAAGATCGAGCATCCCTATGACGAGCTCGCCGCCCTCATCCAGTCGCGCGGCTGGGGGAAGGCGCGGATCGGCGTCGAGATGGATGCGCATTACTACACCGCACGCTGCCATGCCCATCTCACCAAGGGCCTGCCGAACGCGACCTTCTCCAACAACGGCGACCTGGTGAACTGGGCGCGGCTGGTGAAGTCCGAGGCCGAGTTGAAGCTGATGCGCGAAGCCGGGAAGATCTGCACCGAGGCCATGAACCGCGGCATCGCCACGATGAAGCCCGGCGTGCCGCAGCATCACGTGGTGGCGGAGATCTATCGCGCCCAGACCATGGGCGTGCCGGGGGGCGCCGGCGGAGACTATACGGCCATCTGCCCGTTGATGCCGGTCGGCGAAGGCACCAGCACGCCCCATCTCACCTGGTCCGATGCGCCACTCCCCGCGAACGCATTGACGATGATCGAGATTGCCGGATCCCGCCGCGGCTATCACGCACCGCTCACCCGCACGATCCATCTCGGCAAGCCGCCGGTCGAAATGCTGGACGTTGCGAAGGTGGCGGTCGAGGGCGTGGATGCCGGGCTGGCGATGGCAAAGCCTGGCGCCACGGCAGAGCAGGTCGAGGCCGCCTGGCAGGCCGTGCTCCGCCGCAATGGACTCAGCAAGGAGAGCCGGGTCGGCTATTCGGTCGGCCTCTCCTTCCCGCCCGATTGGGGCGAGCGCACCGTGAGTCTTCGTCCCGGCGACACCACCGAGCTCGAAGCCGGCATGTGCTTCCACATCCAGGCCGGACTCTGGCTGAAGGACTGGGGCGTCGCGATCTCGGAATCCTTCGAGGTGACCGAGAAGGGCGGCGCCCGCTTCTGCAACGTGGCGCGCGAGCTCATCGTGGTCGGTTGATGCCCAACGTCGAAATCAGGGGGTCCGACCTCAAGCTCGACGAGCGCGACCTTCGGATCCTCGCGATCCTGCAGCAGGAAGGTCGCATCACCAAGACCGAGCTTGCGGAACGGGTGAACCTGTCGCCGACGCCGTGCTGGAGCCGGCTGAAACGGCTGGAGAAGATGGGCCTGATCGAAGGCTATCGCGCGAAGATCGCGCTGAAGCGCTTCGGTCTCACCATGGTCTTCATGGAAGCGGAGCTGGAAAGCCACCGCGCCACGGACTTCGCACGTTTCGAGGCCGAGATCCACAAGATCCCCGAAATCACCGGCTGCTGGTCGGTCGGCGGCGGCATCGACTACCTGATCCAGCTGATGGTGCGGGACATCGACACCTATCAGCGCCTGGTCGACCGCATGCTGGAAATGGGCATCGGGTTGAAGCGCTATTACACCTACATCGTCACGAAGGCGATCAAGGAAGACGCACCCGCTCCGCTCGAGGGCTTGGTGGCGCATTAAAAAGAGAGGATTCCTCCGCAGGGGCACGGCAGTTTGGACCAAAGCCTCCGCGCGGTCCCGATAGACTTCCGGCGAACGACATTCTTCCGGAGTAAGCCTGTGCAGAGTTCCGCCACGATGCGCCGCAGCCGCGCCCCCGGCCTGGACCGGCTGAAGGATTCCCGGCTGCTGAAGGAGTTCGCCTATGTCGACGGCGCCTGGGCTGCCAGCACATCGGGCCGCGTGCTGCCGGTCACCGATCCCGGCAGCGGGGATTGGATCGGGCAGATCCCGGCACTGACCGCCGAAGAGAGCAGCCGGGCGATTGCGGCGGCGGCCCGCGCCTTCCCCGCCTGGTCGGCGCTGCTGCCGCAAGAACGATCCCGGCTGTTGCGGAACTGGCACGATCAGATGCTGCTCAACCGCGAGGATCTCGCGGTCCTGATGACCTTGGAGCAGGGCAAGCCGCTCTCCGAATCGCGCGGCGAGATCGACTATGCCGCCGCCTTCGTCGAGTTCTATGCCGAGGAAGCGAAACGCACGAACATCGAAACGGTGACCGCGCATCTGCCCCATGCCGCGATGAGCGTGCGGCGCCAGCCAATGGGCGTCGCGGCCCTGGTGACGCCCTGGAATTTCCCGAGCGCCATGATCACGCGGAAGGCAGCCGCCGCTCTGGCCGCGGGCTGCACGACGGTGGTGCATCCCTCGCATTACACCCCCTTCTCCGCACTTGCCTTGGCAGAGCTTGCCGAGCGCGCCGGGCTGCCGGCCGGCGTCTTCAACGTCGTGACCGGCGAAGCCGCGGAGGTCGTGGCGCCGATGACCGCATCGCCGGCGGTGCGCGTGCTCTCCTTCACCGGTTCGACCGAGATCGGGCGGTTGCTCTATCGCCAGAGTGCTTCGACCATCAAGACGCTGATCCTGGAGCTCGGCGGGCATGCGCCGTTCCTGGCCTTCGCCGACGCCGACCTCGACCGCGCGGTCGAGGCCGCTGTCGCCGCCAAATTCGCCACCTCCGGCCAGGACTGCCTTGCCGCCAACCGCTTCCTGATCGAGCGGCCGATCTATGAAGAGTTCGTCTCGCGCTTCGCCGCGCGTGCGGCCAAATTTTCCATCGGCCATGGATTGGAAGATCCGGATATCGGGCCGCTGATGAACGAGGCCGCGGTGAAGAAACAGGAAACGCAGGTGGCGGATGCGCTCGCCAAAGGCGCGCGCCTGGTGCTGGGTGGGAAACGGCACCAAGCCGGCCCGCTTTACTTCCAACCCACCGTTCTCACCGACGTGCCGGCCGATGCCGAGATCTTCCGCGAGGAGACATTCGGTCCGGTCGCGGCATTCGCGGCATTCGACGACGAGGCGGCGGCGCTCGCGCGCGCCAATGCGACGGAATACGGTCTGGTCGCCTATCTCCACACCAGCGATCCCGCCCGGATCGCGCGGCTCTCCGCTGCGCTCGATTACGGCATGGTGGCGGTCAACCGCACCAAGATCACCGGCGCGCCGGTCCCGTTCGGCGGCATGAAGCAGTCGGGTCTCGGCCGCGAGGGTTCACGGCTCGGCATGGAAGCCTTCATGGATGTGAAGTACATCTGTCAGGACGCCGCGTGAGTTGCCGCCATGATGCATGACAATCCGTTCTCCAATGCAGAGCTTGCGAACCGCCTGAAGGCGTTCCGCGCGGAACTCGCCGCGCGGGGCCTCGACGGCGCGGTGGTCGCGGCGCCGGAGAACGTCTTCTATCTGACCGGCCTCGACCATTGGGGCTACTTCGCGCCGCATCTCCTGATCGTGCCGCTCAATCGCGCGCCGGTCCTGGTCACTCGCGCCATGGAGCGGGTGTCGGTCGAAAAGCAAGTGCGCGGCGCCACGTTCCGCGGCCACGGCGACAGCGAGACGGCGGCCGACATGGCGGCGCGGGTGCTGCTCGACCTCGCACTCGTGGGCAAGCGGCTTGGGCTCGAATGCTGGACCGCCGGCCTCAGCCACGGATTGGCGCTGGCACTTCGTGCTCAGGCGGAAGCTCAGTGGCAGGACATCTCCGGCCTGCTCGACGATCAGCGCCTGGTGAAGAGCGCCGAAGAGCAAGCCCTCATGCGCCGCGCGGCGCAGATCACCGATGTGGCCGCGGCCGCGGCGATCGACGCCATCGGCGACGGCGTTCCGGAAACCGAAGTCGCCGCCTCCTGCATCGCCGCCATGACTCGCGCCGGCGGATCGCCGCCGGCCTTTGGTCCCTTCGTCCGACCGGGCAGCCGCCTCGGCGAGGAGCACACGACCTGGGGCGGCGGGCGCTACAAGAAGGGCGAGCCGGTGTTTCTGGAACTCTCCGGCTGCCTCTCCCGCTATCACGCGCCGCTGGGGCGGCTGGTCCATATCGGCGGAATCGCCGATACCGATGCGAAGATGGCGGCGACGACCAGCCGCGCCTTCGACGCCGTGCTGAAAGCGCTGAAGCCCGGCGCCAAGGCCCGCGATGTCTATGCGGCCTGGCAATCGGTGGTCGACGATGCCGGGCTCTCCCATTATCGTCGCCATCACTGCGGCTATTGTGTCGGCATCGGCCTCTCGCCGTCCTGGACCGGCGGCAACAAGGTGACGGGCCTGCGGCACGATTCCGATCTCGCGATCCGCGAAGGCATGTCCTTCCACATCCTTTCCTGGTTGATGGGCACCGGGAAAGGCGACTATTTCATCTCCAACGCCGTGCTGCTCGGGGCTGACGGGGCGGAAGTGCTGACCCGGGCCGCCTTCGTCCAGCCCCCGACCCATCTGGGGCAATTCGCGCGGGGCGAGATGCCGAACCGGATCATCGCCAGCGGTAAGGGCGTCTATATCGACGACCGCGACGGCAACAAGCTGCTGGACGCTTTCGCCGGGCTCTATTGCGTCAATGTCGGCTATGGCCGCAGCGAGATCGCCGACGCGATCGCCAAGCAGGCGAAGGAGCTGGCCTACTACCACGCCTATGTCGGTCACGGCACCGAGGTCTCGATCACACTCGCCCATATGATCCTGGAGCGCGCGCCGAAGAACATGTCGAAGGTCTATTTCGGCCTGGGCGGTTCCGACGCCAACGAAACCAACATCAAGCTGATCTGGTACTACAACAACGTCCTCGGCCGGCCGAACAAGAAGAAGATCATCTCGCGCTGGCGCGGTTATCACGGCTCGGGACTGATGACCGGATCGCTGACCGGGCTGGAGCTCTTCCACAAGAAATTCGACCTGCCGTTCTCGCAAGTGCTGCACACGGAAGCGCCCTACTACTTCCGCCGTCCGGATGCGGCGATGTCCGAGGAACAGTTCTCCGCCCATTGCGCGGCGAAGCTCGAGGAAATGATCGAGCGCGAAGGCGCCGACACCATCGCCGCCTTCATCGGCGAACCGGTGCTCGGCACCGGCGGCATCGTTCCACCGCCGATGGGATACTGGGCGGCGATCCAGGCCGTGCTGAAGAAGCACGACATCCTGCTGATCGCGGATGAAGTGGTGACGGGGTTCGGGCGCCTGGGCTCGATGTTCGGCTCAGACCATTACGACATGGAACCGGATCTCATCACCATCGCCAAGGGGCTGACCTCGGCCTACGCGCCGCTCTCGGGCTCGATCGTCTCCAAGAAGATGTGGGACGTGCTGGAGCGCGGCACCGATGAGTTTGGCCCGATCGGCCATGGCTGGACCTATTCCGCGCATCCGATCGGCGCCGCGGCGGGCGTCGCCAACCTGAAGCTGGTGGACGAGCTCGGGCTCTTGAAGAACGCGCGCGAGACCGGTGCCTATTTCCTGAAATCCTTGCGCGACGCGCTCGGCGACGGCCCGATCGTCGGCGAGGTGCGGGGCGAAGGCCTGCTTGCCGCCGTCGAGTTCGTCCAGGATAAGGGCGCGCGCAAGCTGTTCGACCCTTCGAGCAAAGTCGGACCGCGCATCGCCGCCGCCGTGTTGAAGCGCGGCGTGATCGGCCGTGCCATGCCGCAGGGCGACATTCTCGGCTTCGCGCCGCCGCTCTGCCTGACCCGGGCCGAGGCGGATATCGTCGTCTCCGCGACCGCTGCGGCCATCAAAGAAGTCGCCGCCGAACTGGCGCGTTGACGTGGTGGAACGGCGCGCCCGCGATGGGCGCGCCGCGCGTCACGTCAGTCGTTCAACTCGGTGTAGCTTCCACCCTCCCACCGATAGAAGACGAAGGCCGGGTTCATGATGTCGCCCTTCTTGTCGAACTTGAGCGACCCGATCACGGTGTCGAAAGTCCGGCCGCTCTGCAGCACTGCAGTCAGTTCATCGAGGTCGGTCGACTTCGCGGTCACGGCCGCGGCGACGAAGACCTGGATCGAGGCGTAGCTGTAGAGCGTGTAGCCCTCGGGTTCGTATCCGTCCTTCTGGAAAGCCTCGACCACCGCTTTGGCCGTGGGCACCTTGCGGGGATCGGGCGCGAAGGTCATCAGGGACCCATCGCCCGCCGGGCCGGAGACGTTGTAGAACTGCTGGGTCAACAGGGCGTCTCCGCCGATCAGTGTCGCCTCGAGCTTCTGGTCATGCGCTTGCCGCGCGATCAGGCCCGCCTCGACCTCATAGCCGCCGAAATAGATCGCCTCGACATGGGCCGCCTTCAGCTTGCTGATCAGCGCGCCGAAATCCCGGTCGCCGGCAGTGATCTGCTCGTCGATCACCTCCTTGCCGCCTTCCGCCTGCAGCACCTTGCGCGTCTCGTCGGCGAGGCCTTTTCCGTAGGCGGACTTGTCGTCGATGATGGCGATCGCCTTGCCCTTGTAGTGCGACGCCAAGTACTGCCCGGCCACCCTGCCTTGCGCATCGTCGCGTCCGACCGTGCGGTAGACGTTGGTCCATCCTTTCGCAGCCGCGTCGTCGGTCAGCGCCGGATTGGTCGAGCCCGGAGAGATCTGCAGGACGCCCGCTTCGTTGTAGACCGCCGAGGCCGGGATCGACGATCCGGAGCAATAGTGACCGTCAACGAACACGATCTGCTGCGACACCACATCATTGGCGACGGAAACGGCCTGCTTGGGATCGCAGGCATCGTCCCCCACGATCAGATTCAATTTCTGACCCAGCACGCCGCCGGCCGCATTCACGTCGGCAACCGCTTTCTCGGCGCCGCGCCGCAATTCCTCGCCGATCGCGGCGCTCGGGCCGGTCATCGGCCCCACGACCGCGATGCGGATATCCGCCGCGGCGGCGGCGGCTCCCAGAACCGTGAGCACCGTGCTGACGGTGACGAGTGTTGTTGCTTTCATTGGGTTTGTCCTCCTTGTTGAGTCACTCGGTTGTCGAGACGAGAGGCCGGGTGGCCGGTTGATCGAGATCGTCGTCGCCGAGATAGGCGCGGATGACCGCCGGGTCGTTGCGAACCACCACCGGCGGGCCCTCCGCTATCTTCTTGCCGTGATCGAGAACGATGATGCGGTCGGAGATTTCCATGACGACACTCATGTCGTGCTCGATCAGCAGGATGCCGATCTTCTCCTCATGCCGGATGTCCGAGATGAGCGTCTTCAGCTCGGCCGATTCCCGCGGGTTCAAGCCCGCGGCCGGTTCATCGAGGCAAAGCAGGCGCGGGCGCATACACATTGCCCGGGCGATTTCCAGGCGACGCTGCATCCCGTAAGGCAATGTCCCCGCCGGCGCAGCGGCCCGGTCCAGCAGTTTCAGGCGCTCCAGCCAAGAGAGGGCGAGATTGAAGGCGTGACGCTGCTCCGCGGCGCGGATCGCGGGGCGGAACAAGTGGCCGGCCGAGAGGCGGTGGTGCTGTGCCACCAGCAAGTTCTCAAGGCAGGTCATGCCCGCGAACAGGCGGATGTTCTGAAAAGTCCGGGCGACCCGGGCCCGCCGCGCGATCCGATCGGCCGCGAGCCGGTCGATGCGCATCGCCGTCCCTGCGCCCTGCAACGAAATCCGGCCCGAGCGCGGCCGGCAGAATCCGGTCAGGCAGTTGAAGACCGTGGTCTTGCCCGCGCCATTCGGACCGATGATTGCGGTCACTTCGCGTGGATAGGCGGCAAAGCTCAGATCCTCGACCGCGGCGATGCCGCCGAAATGCATCGTCAGATGCGCGACCTCGAGCAACGGGACTTGCCACCCGGCTGTCTGCTGCATCATGCCGCCGGCTGGAGTCCGAGGCGCGCGGTCATCTGGCGGAGCTGGATCGACGGGCTTCGCGTCCGCACCAGGCCACCGGGTCGCCAGACCATGATCGCGATCATGCCCGCGCCGAACAGGAGCATGCGGTATTCGGCGAAGCTGCGGCCGATTTCCGGCAGCACGACAAGCACGAGCGCCGCGAGCACGATGCCCACTTGGCTGCCCATGCCGCCCAGCACCACGATGGCCAGGATCGTCGCGCTCTCGGAGAAGGTGAAGCTTTCCGGGCTGATGAAGCCCTGGCGCGCAGCGAAGAACGCGCCGGCAAAGCCTGCCAGCATCGCGCCCGTGCCGAAGGCCGAGAGCTTCACCCGCGTCGGGTTGATGCCCATGGCGCGGACGGCGATCTCGTCCTCGCGCAAGGCTTCCCAGGCGCGGCCGATCGGCCGGCGTCGCAGCCAGCACACCAGGACATTGGTCGCCAGCGCCAGAAGCAGGATGACGTAGTACTGGAAGATGACGCGTTGCGTCGGCGCATAATGGATTCCGAAGAAGCCGGCAAAGGTCTCCGGGCCGGATCGGGCAAAAGGCAGACCGAAGAAGGAAGGACGCGGCAGATTGCCGATGCCGTTCGGTCCGCCCGTCACGGCCGCCCAGTTCAAGAGGACGATGCGCACGATCTCGCCGAAGCCCAGCGTGACGATCGCGAGATAATCGCCCCGGAGGCGCAGGATCGGCAGTCCCAGCAGCACGCCGAACGCCGCCGCGAACAGGCCGGCGAGCGGCAGGCAGGCCCAGAAGGAAAAACCGAACCAAGTTGAGAGCAGGCCGACGGTATAGGCCCCCACCGCATAGAAGGCGGCATAGCCGAGATCGAGCAGACCCGCGACGCCGACCACGAGGTTGAGACCCCAGCCCAGCATTACGTAGATCAGCACCGTGGTGCCGATATCGATGTAATAGCTGTTGGTCAGTGGAACCGCGGCCGCCAGGACGATTCCGATCAGGCCGACCGCCGTCGCATTGGGCCCCCGGCGCTTCGACGGCTGAGGCGGCTTTCGGTCGCTCCGAAGAGCGCGCATCCAACCGAACGCGAGGCGGCCGAGAAACACCGCGGCTGCGGCGTAAACCACCAGATCGAGATGCGTGGCGAAGGTGACTCCGCCGTTCACATCGATCATCTGCACCCCGATCAACGGCGCGGTCAGGGCAACGGAGAGCAGGGCCGCCAGAGACGCATCCCTGAGGATCGGATGCATCAGATCTTCTCGCTCTCGGCCCGGCCCAGCAAGCCCGCCGGCCGCAAGGTCAAGACGGCGATCAGGATCGCGAAGACCGCGACGTCCTTGTATTGGATGCTCATATAGGCCGACCACAGCGCCTCGATCACGCCGATCAACACGCCGCCGAGCACGGCACCGGGCAGCGAGCCGATGCCGCCGAGCACGGCCGCGGTGAAGGCCTTCATGCCGGCCAGGAATCCCCTCGAGAAATCGACCACGCCGTAATAACTCGACACCATCAAGCCGGCGATCGCCGCCAGGCCGGCACCGAGGACGAAGGTCACGGCGATCACGCGATCGACATTGATGCCCAGCAGCGCCACCATCGTCTGATCCTGCGCGCAGGCGCGTTGCGCGCGTCCGATCGCGGTCCGGCCGATCATGAAGGCAAAGGCTGCGACCAAGACGATCGTCGTGGCGATGATGGCGAGCTGCATCCGGCTGACCTGCACGGCAAAGCCGCCGCGCTCGAGCAATGTGATGCCGCCTTGCAAGCCGACGTTGACCGGCCGCACCCGGGCACCCTGGGTGATCTGGATGAAATTCTGCAGGAAGATCGACATGCCGATCGCCGAGATGATCGGCGCCAGCTTGGATGCGCCGCGCAAGGGCCGGTAGGCGATGCGCTCGACCGTCCAGCCATAGCACGCGGTCAAAACCACCGTCACCGGCAGCGCGATGGCGAACAGAAGGATGACAGACGAGATTCCGAGCGCCTGCAGCACCATGAAAGCGATCGCGGCGATGAAGGCGCCGACCATGTAAATCTCGCCATGCGCGAAGTTGATCATCCCGACCACGCCGTAGACCATCGTGTAACCGATCGCGATGAGGCCGTAGATCGCGCCGAGCGTGATGCCGTTGATCAGTTGCTGAATGAAATACGCCACCCCGTCCCCTTCGCCCGACCGACTCGCCCCATTGCGGGATTCACGTCGCGCCACGAGAGGAAGCTGACCCCGAATTGTTATGGCTGGGTTTCGGGATGGCCGAAAACGGCTGCATCCGTAATAGAAGCGATGGGAACGACGTCTTCGCGTTGCCGCTGAACGGACCCACCGCTGACCTATATGCGGTAATACCAAGGCATAGGTTGGCCTCTGGCGACCGGCGTGCAATATGCACGCCACCTGACCTGCACCCTCCCAATGCGACCCTCCCAGGAGACAGACGATGGCGACGATCAAGACCAAGGACGGCACCGAGATCTTCTATAAGGACTGGGGGTCGCGCGAGGCCCAGCCGGTCGTCTTCCATCACGGCTGGCCCTTGAGCGCCGACGACTGGGACAATCAGATGATGTTCTTCTTAGCGAAGG
>Ga0193753_10003490_pt1 | contig 11579 bp, 7 predicted proteins | sample H1c2metaG_FD_144925 | JGI IMG/M metagenome (GOLD analysis project Ga0193753, IMG submission 144925) | Soil microbial communities from a riparian zone of the East river system, Colorado, United States - H1c2 | ecosystem: Environmental > Terrestrial > Soil > Riparian zone | place: USA: East River... | reverse complement strand
TGATTATACACTCAAGATGGACGTTCCTGCAGGAAAGCTGGGGACGGAATACAACGCCTTGATTGCAAAGTATACGGGCGGAAAAACGGATCCCAACGGAAACATTCCGGTAGCCATAGGCATCGGCGGAAAATACAATGATCCTAAACTTCAGCTCGCCATGGACGATCAAAAAGCTCAGGTTGAGAAAGCGATCACTAACGCCGCGAAGGAGGAGGGACAGAAAGCAATTGAGAAAGCCGTTAAGGGAACGGATGCTGAGCAGGTCGTGAAAGATATCCTGGGTGGCGGTAAGAAAGATTCGACTGCAATCGTCGACACTACCAAGAATTCAACCCAAGTGGCTACCGAAGACTTACAGAAGAAAGCTGAAGAGGAAGCGAAAAAGAAGATCCAAAACTTCCTGAAGAAAAAGAACAATTAGTTTTTCACTCTCTGCATTTCTACATCATTGCGACAACTTCATTCGCCGCTTTTAGATTGTACTCAAGCGCGAGCTTTTGGTAGTTGACCAGATCGACGATCGTGCCGACGAAACAAAATCCAAGCGTAAGCAGATAGAGAATTCCCATTCCCACCTGATCCGTTACCATCCGGTGAATACCAGCAAAGCCAAGGAAGCCGACGAGCGCCAGGATCAGGATCATCTGTGGATCCTTGCGCCGTGCCCTGTAAACAGTAGCAAATGTTTTTGCTTTCTCATCATCAAATTCGCCGATAAGTTTCTGCACGTACACAAGCTCTTCGCCAGTAAGTTCAGGAAGGAAGTTGATTACTTTTGCCATATTGAAGTAAGATGATCTTTAGATAGTTGATATGTTCTCAGAGATAAAATAACGAACGCAGGGACGCCTAATGGGTGAACAATAACAGATCGCTGTAACTCACCATGAAATAAGAGACTTATTGATCTTCCTAGTCCACACCCTGGACAAAAATCGAAACCCAACGCCTTTATTGGGCAAAATGAAATATGAGGAGTGTTCGGATCAAGGAACGCCAAACAACTCAGGCCAGCCAGCCAAACTATTGCCTCCGTAGGAAAATTTCTAATGAAGCGAATCAACATTATCCTATGAAGATACGTAATCCAAAGTGAAAAGTTAATAGTGAAAGGTGAAAAGTTGAGTGGGCACGAAACATGCCTGGAGTTTACTTTTCACTTTTCACCATTCACTTTTCACTTAACTGCTCGTTCTTTTTCAACTGCGATAAGTACTGAACAAGATTGACAAGCTCTTCTTCGCTCATATTCGATTGCAGGTTCGACGGCATTAATGAGCTATCCAGTTTTGTGCGGGATGCTATATTAGATTTAAGCACCGTTTGTTGATTGGCCATGTACTGGATCTCGACTTTATCGCCTGTCTCGGAAATGATTCTCCCTACAGCTGTGCCACCATCATTGAGCTTAAGCCGGTATCCTTCGAAGCCGAAACTAATTCCCTGGTCCGGAAATAGTATAGAAGAATATAGTGCTTCCCCGGACAGCTTATCACCAATTTCGCTGAGATCAGGTCCAAAATTGACCCCCTCTCCGCCTACGCGATGGCAAGTGCTGCAGAGTGTTTGAAATACTTCTTTCCCCTTCAGCACATCGCCCTTCTTATCGACCATTACAGCGATGGCAGGGAGTGGCGAACCCTCACGGCTTCCTGGTAGCTTCAGATACCCGGCGGCTTCAGTCCTCAGGGTAGCGCGCCATGCATTTTGAAATACTCCAGCCGCAGCGGTATGTAAGCTGGCCGGGATCTTGTCCTCTTTGGCGAGCGCCAACAACCGGTCCTCAGCTTGCCACGGACCTCCGAAAGTCTTCACTGCAAGTTTTCTAAGTTCAATGTCTTTTGTAGAATCCATCATCACTGCTTCAACTATGGCGATGGCTTTGGGATTGTACATGTGTGCCCAAAGGGATTTTACAACGGCCTGGGCGTCTGCAAGACTGCCGTCGTTCAGTGATTTTTTTATCAAGTCCGTCTTGTTCCAGGACAGTAATGTGCGCATCGATTCTTTACCAACGGCGCTGTCGGGGTATTGTAACGAAAGTTGAAGCAGATCTTTTGTCCGGTCTTCGAGCTTGAAAGATGTTACAAGCTCTACGAATTCAATCTTTCCTTTTTGCTGTTCCAGCACCTTGCTGAGTGCGGTTTTGATCGCTGGTGTCATTTTTAATTTGGAAACATCCATGGCTTTCAAGGCATACAACACTTTATCGCCGCTAGATTGCTGCACCAAATTTGCCAGGATCTGCTGTTTTGAAGGATCGGTTTGAAAATCAAATGACCTGTAGTACCTCAGCATCTCCTTGTCATTTGATTTTTTGATAAGCTCCGCCATGAGGGGCATTGCATTCTTGCTACGGCTTCGCCAGACGATGTCAACGTTGGGTCCGCTGTTCCAGGCATTGCCGACCTTCTTTTTCCACGTATCAAAATAGAGGTCCCAGTTGCCAGCCGCACTGATGCCTAACGCTTCGAGATACCATCTGTCCTTCCCGTTGTATTGTGTAGCGAGTTCAGTCCATGTGTCTGCTGCCTGCTGCGTTTTGAGACCGCGGATGCCAATAGCAAGATCGCGTCTTACCTGAGGAGAAGGATCACGAATGAGCTTTGCCGCGATGGGCAATATCTCCTTGTGTAACGATCTGGCTATACGTATACCGGTTATGCGAAGGTTCGGGTCCTTATCGGATAAAGCTTCATTGATATAACCATCCTCTTTGCCTGGCAGCCGTGCCAACAACCACAAGGCCTGGGCCCTGTGCCTGGGGTTGTTCGACGTCCACAATTTCTGCAGACCCGGCTCTGCCTTATCACCCTGCGCCGCCAATGCCATCCAACCCTGGATGCGCATCGCTGAATTGGGATTGAGGAGAGCCTTTATGGCACCTTCGGTGCTCGACAGATCCAATGCTGGAATCGAATAACCTGACTTCGGAGGAGCAACGCGATAGATCCTGCCCCGATCGACGTCTCCAGCCTGATGGCCGCCAACACCGGGATCATACCAATCAGCAACAAAGAGAGAACCGTCCGGTGCCACTGCTACGTCGATGGGTCGGAACCATTGATCTTTTTCCGCTTCCAGTATCTTCACGATGGAGGCTTTGTATCCGGACCCATCATTTTCTACCGGGTATGATCTAACAACATTATTTCCTGGTTCGGCGTGGATCATTTGCCCGCGGAAAACCTCGGGAAGCATGTCACCCTCATAGACGGTAATACCCGATGGAGAACCGGCACCTGTTTGTAAGACATTCGGCACTACGCCAGGATCATTAAGATGCCAGTGACGTAACGGAATTTCAGGTTCCATGTTTGTCCGTCGTGAGCTCCAGCTTGCGCCGGTCATTTCATCCCGGTATCCATAGTTGCCATACTCCATAACGTAATTGATTCGCGTTCCCTTGTTACCATCGTCGTCATTGTCCGATTGCCACATCGTTCCATAGGGGTCGACGGAGACTTCAAAATTATTCCGGAAGTTGTTGCCCAGCACCTCAACATGAGAGCCATCCAGGTCGGAGCGCATTACCATTCCTTCGCGGAAAGGTCTGCCATTTGTCACCACAGCGTGACCATGAACGTCGATCACTGTATCTCCAGCGGCCGTCAGCAGTGATTTGCCTTCATTGCCAAAATTAAAGTAGAGTTTTCCGTCCGGTCCAAATACGAAAGCATGCATGCCGTGATCATGCTGCAGACCTTGAATGCCCTGAAAAAATACTTCCTTCTTATCAGGCACATCGTCGCCATTGTCATCCGTAAACACGAAAACATTAGGGCTGCAGGAGACGATTACTTTGTTGCCAATGAGCGATATGCCAAGCGCCGAATTGACGTCGGTACCCTGGTAGAAAATTTTGCTCTTATCCGCCTTGCCGTCGCCGTCTGTGTCTTCGAGGATCATGATCCGGTCGCCTTCTTTCTTGACGGGATTTTTGGGATTGTATTGATTTCTGTAGTTATAAGCTTCACACACCCAAACCCGGCCACGCGTATCAATGGCGATGTTGGTTGGATTTGTGAACATAGGCTCAGAAGCAAATAGCTTCACCTCCAGTCCCTCATAGACTTTCAGGTCTGCGAGTGAACTCTCAGGACTGTGCTCGGGTAATGAGGACGTTTGCTGAGGGTCCTTGTTCGAGCAAGAAGTGAAACAAAATGTAACAAGCGATAGTAGGACAACAGCCTTTTGGTATGACATGGTGGAGAGAATGGTAACGATTGAAAGGTACGAATCGGTTGGGTTATTGTCAATTCTACCACAACTGGTCGAAATGGTCCTCCTTCGCGAGACGCTTCGGCGGACACAGTACGGCGGACACGTCCTCCTTCGCGAAGCGCTACGGCGGACAGGTCGAAAAGGTGTTTTGTATTACACTGGTATTGTCTTTTGATTAAGATGTCTCTAATGACTTGAAACTCAGGCATTCTATTTGCGTTATTTGTAATGTCAAACAACCACTGCTATGACAATGAATTATAAGAGACTTCAGATTCTGGAATCCCTTCACACGTTGGATTCTACACAAGCTGAAAAAGTGCTTGAGTACATCAGAGGATTATCTTACAGCACGCCGGATGAAGCTAAGTACAAAAGATTCAAACGCGAGGCTATGAGAGAGATCCGGAATGCGCTTGGGAAGGGAATTTAGTGATTTCATTGCCCGCCGAAGCGTTTCGCAAAGGAGGGAGTGAATTAGTGACCTGCCTGCCGGCCGGCAGGTTTAGTGATTGGGAGTGTGGATCCGCGCTGCTGAGGCTCCGCTATCAGTTGTCGAGAACGGTAGCTTATAACTTTTGAAATTCTAGTGTGGAATTATGTCAATTGTACTTGACGTAATTTTCCCATTTTTCAATCGCCTCCTGAAAGTCGGGGGGCAACGGTGAATCGAATTGCATGAATGTTTTTGTAAAGGGATGGATAAACCCTAAAGATTTTGCGTGCAGTGCCTGACGGGGAATAATCTTGAAACAATTTTCGACAAACTGTTTGTATTTCGTAAAGACAGTTCCCTTTACCACCTGATCGCCGCCATACATACTGTCGTTGAATAAAGGGTGCCCAAGAAATTTCATGTGGGCCCGGATCTGATGCGTACGTCCCGTCTCCAGGCGGCATTCGATTACCGATACGTAACGCAAATCTTTTAATAGCCTGTAATGGGTCACGGCATTTCGCCCCATGTCACCTTGAGGAAAGACGGTCGTGATCCGTCGATCTTTCAGGCTTCGCCCCACGTGTTTGTTGATAGTTCCCTCAGGTGGCTCTGGTATGCCCCACACTATTGCGTGATAGCGACGCTCTATGGTATGATCAAAGAACTGTTTCGCCAAACCTGTTAACGTTAATTCATCCTTCGCGATCACCAACAATCCGGACGTATCCTTGTCTATGCGGTGGACGAGACCGGGGCGACCATCGTTGCCAGGTAGTTGGGGAAGATTTTGAAAATGGTATGCCAAGGCATTGACAAGCGTTCCAGTCCAGTTCTGGTAGGCCGGATGAACCACCATGCCAGCAGGTTTATTGACCACCATCAGATATTCGTCTTCGTAGACAATGCTAAGCGGAATATTTTCAGGGGCAACGTCAGTGTCGCGCGGTGGCTGTGGGAACGATACGGTTACAACGTCAGACGGACGTATCCTGTAGTTCGCCTTGACAAGCTTATCATTTACTTTAATGAATCCTTCTTGAATGCCGCCCTGTAGCTTCGTCCTGGTTACGTGAGGTAACCGGTCCATCAGAAATTTATCGATCCGGATCAGACTTTGCTTGCCATCCGCAACGATCCTGTGATGCTCAAACAATTCATCATCCTGCTCTTCCAGCAATAAATCACTATTCTCCATAGACGTTGTTTCGACCGCAAAGTAACTACTCCTGCGGCTTGTCCTCAATCGGTTGCGGAAAATAACTCGCAAATACACCATTTTTAAACCAGTGCTTCGGATCATTCTGGTGAATAAAACATACCTGCACAAAAAAGTCCAGGTTCCACAATGGGTCAAAAACGTTAAGGAAAAGCTTCGTAAAATGGTCGTATAGGCAAGATATCGGTTGGGCTACCAGCCATACCCCTGAAAACAGGTGGTTTTATAGCGTTTGACGACGTGTTTCCCACGGGATTTACACAAAATCCTTACCTGTGTCGGAATACGTCTGCGGCCGCAGTCTGTTATAGTCATACAGACCTGATCTTTATCCTTTCAATGTTTTGAAAAGGCTCTCTCATAACCCTTTCAAAAACACAAAACGCAAATGAACTTCTGTACAAACATTGGCCATCGTTATCCACAAATGAAGCTTGCACTCTTATCTTCCATGCTGCTTTTATTTTTAGGTACCCATTCCGTTGCTCAGGGATTGAATAGCAATTGGGAACGCGACCTGGGCCGTGCGCTGGAGCAATTTATGGACTGCGCGAAAACCTCGGCTGACAAGGCTGCATGTAGTGCAACGGTTGGGCAGGCCGTGTCCACGGTCTATAAGGTCGACGATTTTTATTCACAGAAGCTGAATCGTTACCTGACGCCAAATGAGATCTCGAAGAGCATCGAACAAAATAATCACTGGAAATTATTGGGTTACGCCTATGACCAGAAAACTTTGGACCAGGCGCAGCAACATGCGAATTCGCACAAAGCAGTGCTTGCTGTTTACAACACTAACGGATCGTCGCACGTAGCGCTTATCCTCCCCGGAAGTCTACACTTCAGCGGGTCCTGGGGCTTCAATGTGCCGAACTCGGCTTCCTTCTCGTACGTTGACCCTGACAAATCATACGTAGGAAAGGGCCTTTCTTATGGTTTCGCGAAAACCATGATGAAGGACGTTGTGATATACTCGTTGAATTAGCAGACTTTCCTGTGCCGCTATACTTTATGGCTTGACTACTTCCAGTCTTTAGAAAGCTGCAGCGGTCATAAGGAAATTACAAACTGCGTTCCTTGCGAAAGCGTTGAGTTTACTTTGATTTCCGCATGATGAAGATGTAGGATCTGTTTTGATAGGGCCAGTCCTATCCCAGATCCATTTTTTTTGGTGGTGTAGAAAGGAATAAAAATGTTCTCCATTGTTTCGGCATTCATCCCGCACCCATTGTCGGATATAGTGATGATTGTCTTGCCGCTAATGGCGATCAATTGAGATATTGAGATTAGGGGGGCGGTTGTGGCGGTTGTGGCCTCGATTGCATTCCGGATTAAATTGATAAACACTTGTTCCATCAGGTCGCCATCCATCAGAACCGGAATTTCCTGGGCATGGATCTCCAGCGTTGTGGACTTTTCCTTTAATTCCTTCTCCAAGAGCAGGTGAATTCGTTCCAACAATGCTTTGACGTTGGTTGGTCTGAATACAGGAGTCGGTATCCTCGTGAGCCTGCGGTAAGCCTCTGTGAAGTTATGAAGACCTTCGCTTCTGCTGTGGATTGCTGCAAGGCCTTGGTCCAAAGCATTGAACAACGGTGTAGTTGGAAAATCAGATGTCTGCTGCCTGACGAGACTGTGTAGTGTACTGCTCAGCGATGTGATCGGCGAAATTGAATTCATGATCTCGTGTGTCATGACGCGAATCAGCTTCTGCCATGCCTCCATGTCCCGAGCGTCAAGTTCTGCCCGTATATTTTGCATGCTGACAAGCTTAAAATATTCCTCATTCAACTTGAATTCTGAAGCATGCAGAGAAAGATGAAGGAGTTCCGTTCCGATCCTGATCTTAATCAATTTCGTTTGACCAGTTTTGATTTCCCGGACGACGGTCAATAACGCTGGGTCGATATCGGCCAATACGCTCAGGTGGATAATCACTTGCCGATTGAGAAGCCTTTTCAATGCCGCGTTGATGAGATGGATGCGCTCATTTTTATCAAAACTGAGAATGCCTACCTGTACGTGATCAATGAGCATTTCGAGGTAGCGGTACTGAATTTCCTTTTCAGCGCTGATCTTCTTGAAGATTGCTGAAATTTGGTTGAGTATGCCGTACAATCCATCAAAGCTTTTACCGAGTTTGGTGTCGTCATAGTGTGTTGTGAAATCCCGTTGAAGCAATGCAAGCATGAATGTCTTTATGTCGCGGTTGAAACGATCAATATACCAGATCAACTCTGCCAGGATCAGGATGCCGGCCACCGCGACGTACACGCTTCTCAAATAATAATGGTAGGCTATGCACCATGCGAAGACAGTAGTGGATAATGTTAGAATGATGACGCGCAGAATAACCTGGATCCTAAAATTCTTAAATACCATATGTTTCAATTCTCCGGTAAAGGGCGCCTCGCGATAATCCCAGCTCTTCCGCCGCGTGACTTACGTTTCCACCATGCTTGGCAATCGCTTTCCTGATCGCCCAGGCTTCCAGCCTCTCGAGATTCAGGTTGTCAAACGTGAACTCATCGTTCGTCTTCCTTTGAAGTTGACTGAAATCATTGGTGCACAAAGTTTCATTTTCGCACATAATCACGGCCCGTTCAACGGCATGCTGAAGTTCCCGGATGTTTCCTGGCCAATGATATTTTTCAAGGTACGCTATAACTTCAGGAGTTAGTTTAAGATATGGCTTCTGGTACTTGTGACTAAATTTCTCCAGGTAATAGGCGCCGATGATGGCAATGTCTTGGTGACGTTCAACCAGTGGCGGTACCGTTATTTCAACTGTATTCACCCGGTACAGAAGATCTTCGCGGAATTTCCCGGCGGTAACCATTTGCTTGAGATCACAATTTGTCGCTGCGATGATCCTCACGTCCAGATCAACAGGATCATTTGTACCAAGCTTTACTATTTTTTTATGCTGCAGAACCGTTAACAACTTTGCCTGCAAGGGTTGTGATAGATTTCCGATCTCGTCCAGGAAGATGGTTCCTCCAGCCGCTGCTTCAAAACGTCCTATACGATCCTCCCGGGCGTCAGTGAAAGCGCCTTTCTTGTGTCCAAATAGTTCGCTTTCAAAGAGCGTTTCACTCAGAGATCCTATGTCAACACTCATGAATGGGCCATCCGCGCGTTTGGATTGTCGGTGGATCTCCCTTGCGATAACTTCCTTTCCAGTTCCATTCTCACCTAGTATCAGTATCTCCGCATCGGTTGGCGCCACCTTGTCGATCGTTCTTTTAATATCTTCGATGGCTTGCGAACGTCCAAGCAACGGCTCGTGATGATTCATAATAGATACAAGCGAGCGTTGCTGCGACTTCAGTTGCCGCACTTTTTTCTTTTCCTGACTGACGAGATTCGCCGTTTTAACGGTAGATAAAAGTTTGTCATTCTGCCAGGGCTTCACAATAAAATCCAACGCTCCTTCCTTAATGGACTCCACGGCAACGCTGATGTCTGCAAATGCTGTCATCAATATTATCTGCGTGTCTGGCGACTGGGAGAGTATCTTCTTCAGCCAAAATAGTCCCTGGTTGCCCGTCGTATCGCCGTGACGAAAATTCATGTCCAACACGACCACGTCAAAATGTTCTTTTTCAAAAAGTGATGGAACGCGTTCTGGATTATTTACGGATTGCACGAGCGTGAAGTGTGGCTCCAGGAGCAATTTGACGGACAACAAGACGAAATCGTCATCATCCACCAGTAGTATTTTCCCAGAAGCCTTAGCCATGTCTGCGTTCTTTTTAACTTGTTTATTAAAGGTATTGAGCTTGCCGAAAAAAACCAGAATTACTGCCCACAAATGGACACCTTCAGTTCTACTGCTGGGCACTTAGTCACCATGTTGAATCAAATACCTCTAATAACGGTTAGAAACAGCCTTGTGCAGAATGGCATTAACTTCGTAAAGGGAGCATGAAAACTGGAAGTTATGTTACGTCATCACCTGCTGATCATATTCAGAAGCTTTAACCGCTTTAAAACCTCTTTCTTAATTAACCTGATTGGTTTATCCAGCGGATTAGCAAGCGTCTTGCTAGTGTATCTGTGGGTTAATGACGAACTGCTAGTGGATAAATTCCACGTTCATGATGCTCGTCTTTATCAACTGTTTGAATATCAAAAAAACTCACAGGCCAGCATCAGGGTAACGAATTCGACACCAGGCCTTCTCGCAGAGACTATACAGGCTGAGAGTCCTGAAGTGGAAGCTGCCGTCACAGCCACGCCGTCGGATTGGTTTGATAAGTTCACGTTGTCAATCGGCGAAACTACGATTGATTCACGGGGTATCTATGCGAGCCGCGATTACTTTAAGATCTTTTCCTATGATCTTTTACATGGTGACGCTAACAAGGTGCTTGCTGATAAGAATGGGATCGTCATCACCGAGGAAACGGCGATGGCCCTCTTCAAAACCACTGAAAATCTCATTGGTAAAGCAATTGATTTCCAGCATGAACGCCAGTTTTACATTTCGGGAATATTAAAAAACCTGCCTTCGAGATCATCAACGCAGTTCGACTTTGTCCTTTCATTTGAGATATTCAAAGAAGTGTACCCTCAAGTTGTCAAATGGGAAAATTCCAGCCCTATGACATTCGTGCTGCTGAAAGAGAAAGCAGATGTGGATCTGTTCAATAAGAAAATCGCGCACATAATAGGGAAGCACGTAAAGGAACAGCACAGATCGCTGATCTCGCGGCAGTATTCAGACGTTTATCTCCGGGACAATTACAATGACGAGGGAGTGCAGGAGGGAGGGCGAATAGAGTATGTAATTATGTTTTCGATTATAGCTGCTTTCATTCTTGCCATTGCGTGTATCAACTTCATGAATTTGTCCACTGCTAAAGCGTCAAGAAGGATCAAAGAAGTGGGGATCAAGAAGGCGATAGGTGCCAATAGACGAACGCTCATTTTCCAATATATGGGCGAGTCGATGCTGATGAGCTTTCTTTCGTTATTCCTTGCCATTTTAATTGTGGACATTTTTCTGCCACGATTCAACATCATTACAGGAAAGCACCTTTCGCTCGATGTCAGCGGTGGGATAGTCATGGCTTTCTTTACGATAGCCTTCATTACTGGACTAGTCGCCGGCAGTTATCCGGCGTTGTACCTATCGGGGTTCAATCCCGCGGTGGTACTCAAAGGAAAATCTAATACATCAGTCGGTGAATTGTGGGCCAGGAAGGGATTGGTGGTTTTTCAGTTCAGCCTTTCCGTGATTTTCATTGTTTCGGTGTTGGTGGTGTATAAACAAATTCAATATCTCCAAACGAAGAATCTCGGGTATGACAAAGAGAACGTTGTATACTTCCCAATTGAAGGCAAACTGTTGTCCAGCCGCGATGTATTTATAACCGAGTTACGCAAGATTCCCGGAGTAGAGAAAGCCTCGAGCATTAGCCAAAGTATGGTAGGCGGCGGTAACACTACAAGTATTGGGTGGACTGGTAAGGATCCTGACGACAATACGGCGTTCGCATATCGTCCTGTAAACTATGAAATGTTAGAGATGCTCAATCTTACGCTTTTGGAGGGAAGATTTTTCGACGCGACGCATAACGACAGTATGAATGTCATTTTTAATGAGGCAGCGATTCGTACCATGGGACTAAAAGACCCCGTGGGTAAAACCGTTTCGTTGGGAAATAATACAACCCCTACTATCGTTGGTGT
>Ga0193753_10003489_pt1 | contig 11582 bp, 10 predicted proteins | sample H1c2metaG_FD_144925 | JGI IMG/M metagenome (GOLD analysis project Ga0193753, IMG submission 144925) | Soil microbial communities from a riparian zone of the East river system, Colorado, United States - H1c2 | ecosystem: Environmental > Terrestrial > Soil > Riparian zone | place: USA: East... | reverse complement strand
CACAAAACCACCGCCGCCCGACATCAGGAACCGTTGATTCCATTGATTGGGCAATAACAATTCAAAATTAATTTCCTTACTTATTCTGCCTGATATGCGACAGAATGGAACGGTGATTGCCTGTCCACCGATGCTGTCTTTTTTAAATGATTTGGCTTCAAGAATCGTTACATCGGGTAACCCCAGGTTCTTAAGCTGTTCGCAGGGAATGCAGTTTTTAATATTGGTATTGCTTTGCGCCGGCAAAAGAAGCGGTCCAGCGAATGCAAGCAGTACAAGCAAGGCAGTTAATCTTTTCATATTGTTGTTGTTTTAATGCATGTTGTATGAACTGGAATTGGTTGACTGGCGCAAGACATTTCAACCTATCGACTATTCAATTGATCAACGGCGCAACATTTCAACCTATCAACTTATTCAACTGATCAACGCCTCAACATTTGAACTCTCTGCTATATGCCTTCACAATATCATTGGCTAAAGATAAACTTAAACCCGTTCCCTGCCCGGTGGGTTTTGTGGTAAAGATGGCTGAAATATTTTATCAACGATTGCGGAAGACACCCCGGCCCCCTGCCACTAATCCATCCCGGAAAAAGGTAGAATCCTTATTGATTTTCAGATTATTTTGCACCAGGCAACCGCAAATTCACCCATATAATGCCCGCGAACTATTGCCGGTCCTGCATATCTTTTTACATTTGTTGCCATACTGTTTACTTATTGTTATCAATAAAGAATATCTCCGTTGCTTCCAGTTCAGCAGGCGTAGCGACCATAGTCGTAGTAATTTTTATTTTAACAGGGCAGCAAATATAAAGATGTAAATAAGAAATGGCTGGTCTATGATTCTATCTCCAGAGTCAGTGTCACTATGCCCTTCTCATTGCGGTAAACCAATGCCTCATCAAGTATTAAATCCACGATATCATGCCCCCAGATGCCGTACTTGCCATTGGTTTGATTGCGGTTTGCTATTTTTCTTCATATACCATGTAATAATGTTTGCTGATAGCCTTTAACAACATGGCTGTGGTGAAACCTGTTGCAGATGACAAATGAAAAGTATAGGGGCGATTCAATGGGTAATCAATAATAATCTGAATGGCGGTATCATGGACAACTACCCGGTCTTTGTTCACCAGGTTCGGTATGTCCTCATCTGCTTTTTCAATACTGGCAGAAGGAATGATGCCATCGGGAAAATCTTTGCGGTTGCTGGTGCTGACTTCAAATGATATCGTTGTTACCAGTCCGCCAAGGCTATCTGTTGTTTCTTTTTTATTAACGGGTGCCTGTTCTTTGGCCTGGATGCCTGCGGCTAAACTATCACTGGCAGTTTTTGCGGATGCTGTTGTGCTGTCTTTTACCGCTGTCTCTTCGGTGCAGGTTGCTGGCAGGCCATAACCATTAAAAGCAATAATAGATAGGGTGTTCTTTTCATGGGGCTCAATATACAAACGTAAACGTCAGGTAAACTATTTACTTTGTTGGCAAGGCAGTGCCACCTGCTAACGAAAAATTTGATAATTGAGGCAATTGAGACAGACCTGACAGAACTTTAAAAGTGGGGGATCAATGGTGTTTAAGCACTGTTATCTCTGCATTTATTTAAATACTTACCTGATATAGACAATGAAAAATCAGGCGCAATACCTGACATTGGTTTCCCTCCCTGACAAGAATGTGGAACCTAAGCGATAAGTTGCCCGAGTATTTGAACTAAGCCAAAAGGATAAACGGCAATCGTTTGTTCTTTGATAGCATTAATTGTTGCCCAAATAAACGCTATCGCTTCCCCTTTGTCGTTGCTCCCATATAATACAGAATGATATGCCTCTTCATTTACAAAATCAGCTTTGTAAATAAAAACGATCTCGTGTTCTTCAATTCCATTAAATGCAAAGATGTTTTCGCTGATGTGCAGCAGGTTAAGGTTGGTGACTGGCTGCCCGGTTTCCTCCAGCATTTCCCGCTTCGCTGCCACCGACGAATGTTCTCCAAATTCAATCCCGCCTCCCGCGGGAATATAGAAAACAGTTCCTGTGGTTTTTTCTATGCACACCGTAAATAGAAATTTTCCACTGTGTTCAATAATTACGACGGCTTTTGCTCTTACCTGTGTCATCTTGTATAATTAAAATATCTTGCCGGTTTCACACAATAGGTGAAACAGCAGGCACTGATTGCGATGCAGAGAGCGGTCTACAAATTTTTCTTTTGAATTTTGTCGTGAACCTTCAAATATTCCGGCAAAGCAGCAGATCCATACCATTGATACAATTCTGCATTTAACATACCTTCATGCACTGCCGGATCAGTGGCCAGTAACGCATTTGCATCTTCAATAGTTTTTACATTCAAAATAAAAATTCCAGCATAAGATTTTTCGTTCTTTTTCAGGGGACCGGCCAACACTAATTTTTTTGCTGCCGCCAGCCGGATAATATTATTGATATGGCCCGTAAACAAACTATCTTCAATTTTTTTCTCAAATGTTTTCGTACCAGGCTTTAAAATCACCAACACATAAAACTTCATTCCATAATCATCTCCACCCAAAGAATCAGCGGTTGCTTTGTCATACCCGGGATTATCGGTCTGGCTAAAAGAATTCAGACCAATAAATGTCACGAGAGCAATCAGAATTAAATTTTTCATGCTGTTAATACAAGTGTTCTAAAAGGCTATTTGTTTTTTTTATATGCGAATTATTTATCTTTTGGTTATCAAATGTATTTTCTATTTTTCGTAAATAGAAAGTAATTCACCATCTTTCGAATAAATATGCCGCTGACCCTGTTGTCAAAGCTATCGTTCCCTTGAAAGTTGCTTTTACTATCTTAAACGATAAGCAATTTTGACCTGAAAGCAAACTATTTTCCGACAGACTTTTGAATTTTTTGTACTGCAGCCTGGTTAGAATCCATTGAAGCCTTTAAATGGACTTTCAAGGGTTTTCCTGGAGGAGCTGGAGACAAAAGATTTGATTTTATCCAGCGCGGCCTGTCTTATAATTGATAACTTTAGCAGGAAAAGCAGATGATATCAAATTATCTTTTAATTAATTGAACATGATTAAATGTAAATTTAAACTCCTTTCCGCAATAATATTTCTTTTTCAAATAGGCGGTAACCTGTTTGGACAAACAAAAATAGGAGAAGATGTGAATTTTGTAAAGCGATTCATGGAAAAGTATGCTGGAGAATTTGCGTTCCTTATAAATGACCTGCCTGAAGATTATTTATTTTTATGTAATGATCGGAGCGAAATAAATAATCTTAAATGTATTCCAACAATTTTGCATGAGCGCTATCATGAATACAATAATTCCTTAAACGGTCCCACGACTGGTTACCGGAATTATTTTTTCCGGGGCAAAGTTTACCGGTTGATCAAACAGTCAGTGTTTAAGACCTCGCTCATGAGCGCAATCGTACCTACCGCCCTTCAACACCATTCCAACCGCTATCAGATTTATGTTAATGGGTTGAGTATTGCAGGCAACGAGATGAGACAGGATGCGGGAGAGAACGGAATTTACGGATTGCTTGAAGAACTAGGTGCTTATTACCTTTCAAGTTTGAGTTATGTACGGGAATATGATTATTTGTCACAGAAAGCTGATTTTAATGATCCCATTGTGGGGTATCAATATTTGGGTGGTATGGGAAGCATTCTTTCTTCAGGTTCGGAATTCAAGCTTTTTATAGGATATTATTTGTTGTATGCACGCCAGTACCGCCAGGAATTATATGCGTCGCTGATAAATGATAAAGAATTCAGGTTTCTTTACCGGGCTCTCAATGATTCCTTCACTTCAGTAATTGCGGAATACGGTTCAAACAGGGATAAGATCCTGGCAGGCTGCAGGAACAAAATAAGCTATCGGGACGGCTATGTTATTCTTCGTGAAACCAATGAGAAAATGGCCAGTGGTGATCAGGACAGCATTTTCCTTCAAACCTTTTTTACCAAAGAAATCAATGAAATACTAGACCTTCTTAACTAGGTTTTGTTTTTTTTCTTTTGCTTCGTGCCTGAGCCAGAGTAATGTGAATGTTAGGGTAAGGAAAACAAAAATTAGAATAAAATTAATGTAGACGATAACTTCAGTGATCAGCACAGGGCCTTTGTATTTGGTTTGCAGCAGGTAGGTTAATTCATCGACGCCATATTTATTATAATAATTTTGAAAACCACCTTCCCCTATTATCATCCCGCTTTCCCATAAAGGTATAGACATAAGTTTACCCCACGAAGGTGAATTGATAGTCGTGAGTGATAGCAGTATTAGGTAGCAAAACAAGCATACAATAAAAGCCAGTGCGGTTAACAAGACCGAACGGTTAAGTTTTGTTAAGTTCAGCCTGCCGACAGATTTTTCATTAAGCCACGCAATTGCAACTACAAAGCAGCAGCTGATTTCGACGAGAGCAGCCAGCAGCAATGGAGAGAAGCCAGGAGGAAGGGCCAGCCCTTTTTGTAATATAATCAAACCCGGAATCAACGCAACTAAACCTGATAACCATTTAAAATAATTCACTTTATTTTAATTTAGCACTGATGATGTTTCTTTCCTTAAATGCCGTAGATGGAAGAAGGTATTTGAAACTTAACTTTCCGCCGAGATTAAACAATACAACATAGGTTTTCTCATTGAGTTCAATCCGCAGGGGGTTTTCAACTTTATTAATCTTGAAATAAGATAGCTTGCGCAGCACATTAATATTAATTTCTTTTTCATCAGGCGGATCAGCAAGCTTGAAAGTTTCTATCCATTCCCGTCTGGGGACCACATAGACGTCGGCACCCGAAGGTTCATAAGAAACTGAACAGGAAATAATGCTGTACGCAGGAGCGTCATAGTAATTTGCTGTCACTTCTTTCTCTACTTCGACATATTGAATTTGTTCAGTGCCGTCACCATTTTTGATGGTACGCTGTTCTCTTACCATTTGGGATTTTTTGACAGTTCCCATCCCAAGGGTTTTGAGCCACTGCAACAATGACTTTTCATTTTCACTTATGTTGAAATCAGACAGCATTTCTTCGTTGCCCGAATGAAAATATTCGTACAGGAATCCCTTAAAATCAACAATAAAAATAATGTTATTATAATTTTCAACTTTTAAAGTTTCCGGAAGGACGATTAATTTGTTATTGGGCGGCATAATGTCGATTGTTATTTGCTGCCCGCCGGGTCCTTTGCCTCTAAAAAATTGCAGGTACATCTTCTCAACAAGTTTATGAAAGGACGAATCAGGAAGTTTCATTAGCGCAATTTGTACAGAATCCTCTGGCGCGAGGACAAGGGTTTGGCCCAAGCCCTTCAGGCAGGTAGCGAAGACAAAAAAAATCAAAAGGATTTTGGTTAGCATACTTCAATTTTGCATAAAAATACAGAAAACGAAACCATCATCAGTAACGAGCTTTCAGCTACCGGTGTATCAAAAACCGGCAATGATGCAAAAGGCTTTATCTTAATGCTGGGGAAAGCTGAAATTTCCCTGCTTTCATGCTGGGAACAAGAATTAGAAACAACTATCATTTCTCGGTTTCCACATTATCCGGATTTGTAAAAAAGACAAAAGATATCCAGGTCATTTTTAATTATGGAAGTATCAAGACAGCAAACGATGATCAACCGCCCAGTTGCAAAACGTTGATACCAGCAATGAATTGTTTGTTTTTTTAAGTTGTAACCATACCCAAAAAATTGACTTTCGTTTTCTGCACTGGCATGAACCTAAGACGCCTTAGAATTAATGATGCCAGTTGTCCTGTCATTGGGTCATCATTTGGATTGACAGAAAAAGAATGTAATGGGATTAATAGAAAGTTTTCTGATATCCATTTTTCAGAACACAGGTCTCATGCTGCTTTAGAATTTTTAAGGAATTCAGTGTTGCTTGACTGGAAAGTATGAGTATTGCCCGGATTGTGCAAGCCGGTATAAATCGTTGCGCTTGTTCAGTTTGAAGAAAAAACGCTGGAAATGTATCGGTGTTGCAGAATTTGATATAATGACCCAGAATCCTTCGAAAATAAAACTGGAAGACCAGGTACAGCGAATCAGTAAAAACCGTTTTCGGTTTCATAACTTTTGTGATGGCAAAAAATATTGGGATACTATTTTGCTGAAATAGCACGGCAGCAGGTTTATTTTCAAACGGCCGCGCAGTTCTCCGCTGGCATTAAATTAGCATTAACAGCTGCGAAAAACCATACCCTGCCATTCATTTCTTCCGCTTTATCTTTTATCTTTCGGGTTCAAGACCGCGTTGCATCGTCCCCGCTCCAGTTTAACCCTAAATCCCTTTGTATGCCAAAACATCCAGCTTTTTTAATGTGCCTGTTGTCTTTTAGCCTGTGGGCAGGCGCCCAAGTACCCGTAATTACCGGCTTTATCCCTGCCACAGGTCCCGCGGGTACGACAGTGACGATTAGCGGCAGTGGTTTTGACCCGGTCGCGGACAGCAATTTTGTTTATTTCGGTACTATGAAAGCCAAAGTGCTAAGCGCAACTTCAAGCCAGCTAACAGTGATGGCGCTTGCTGGAAGCACCGGCGGTCCAATAACTGTTACTTCCCATCATTTAATGACAAGGACACAATCTGCTTTTACCATAAGTTTCGATAATGGTCGGGCTATGTGGCCGGGTATGTTCAGGAGTATTGGAACGATACCAGCCGCCAACGCTGCGTTGGCTGTTACAGGGGATATGGACGGTGATGGCAAACCAGATATTGTTAGCGAAGGATCCGGTGCATTTTCCGTTGCATTAAACCGCAGCAACCCCGGCATTGTTTCAACATTGACAGCGCCCGGATTTGCAACCTCCACCCCTGCCGGCAATATATCCGTGGGCGATCTTGACGGGGATGGGAGAGTGGATGTTGCGCTGTCCAACCCGGGTGGTGGTATATCCTCTATTACAACCTATCACAACCTGCCAAATATTATCGTACACGACACAAACACCATTTCTTCGATAGCATTTGACCAGCCTTATACCCAGCAGACCGGCCCGAACCTGTATGTAACTCCGCAACGTTCCACCATTGCTGATGTAAACGGGGACGGCAGGCCGGAGCTGATCGTTGCGAACGGCGGCAGTTCGGTTGCTGTTATCCGCAATGCCAGTACACCCGGCAATATTCAGTTCCCGCAAAGAAACCAATTCGCGGTGAACGGCAATGCCGAATCGATCGCGGTGGCTGACCTCGATAGTGACGGGAAACCTGATATCATTGTGTCTATTAACGGCCAGCCGGGCATCCTTATCCTGCTGCGAAACACCGGTTTCGGCCCGGCCATCACATTTGCAGCCCCGCTGGAAATCATTACCGGCATGGGTGCTGTTGATTTTGCGGTATTTGATATGGATGCAGACGGGAAACCCGATATCGCGGTAAGCAATTTCGGGGCTCCGCAGGGGAGTGTTTCCCTTTTGCAAAATACCAGCCAGCAGGGCAGCATCAGTTTTACAATTCTTCCTGATCTTGCCTTTGACGGCCTGCACGGCCACCGCATAGGTATTGGCGATATAGACGGGGACGGGAAGATGGATATTGTTGAAGGTAACGATGCATCGGTAGCAGTTTATAAAAATAACAGCACGCCGGGGGCCATTGCTTTTGCACCGGGTGTGTTTTGCCTGACTGGGGCGCTCAACCCGCTCGTCGCAGATTTTGATGGTGATGGCCTGGTTGATATTGCTATCCCGGCTGCAGATGGAAATACCCTTGCTATATTTCAAAATATTATACGCCTGCCGGCCAGCGCCCTGGTCATACCCAACGGGCCATCTGGGGTGGGACCGCTTGCCAGTAGTACGCTCACTATCGATCCGTCGGTGCAAACCTATAACGGTTACCCTTATGTGCAACGGCACTATGATATTGTACCAGCCGCCAATGCGTCAACCGCCACGGCTGCCATTACCCTGTATTTCACGCAATCCGAATTCGATAATTATAACCAGTTCCCGGGCCATGGCGCCGATCTTCCAACCGGCCCAACAGATCTTGCCGGAAAAGCCAACCTGAAAATCCACCAGTACCATGGTTTCAGCAGCAGCGGCTTGCCTGGTTCTTACAGCGGATCGGATGTGATCATCGACCCGGGGGATAATAAAATCGTCTGGAACAGCACCGGCGCCTGGTGGGAAGTGACATTTGATGTAACCGGCTTCAGCGGTTTTTTTGTGAGTACGGTGAATCTCGCATTGCCTTTGCACCTGCTGCAGTTTACAGCCGCATGGCAAAACAATGCCGTACAATTGCATTGGCTTACTACCGCTGAGACAGGCACAAAACAATTTGTTGTTGAGCGGAGCCGGGATGGCGCGTCATTCAGCAGTATTGGCGTCGTGGCTGCACAATCAACCACGGGTAATCATTCCTACCAGTTTACGGACATGAATGTCGCAGGAAATAAATCTTTTTACCGTTTGAAGATGCAGGACATTGATGGTCATTTTACTTACAGTAAAATTATTGTGGTTACCACCGGCAATTCAGTGACAGGATTAACGGTTTATCCAAACCCGTCAGCTTCCCATGCCAGCGTCGTGTTTTCCACTGTTGCTTCCATTCAATATGGCGTAACGGTGACAGATATGAACGGCAAAATACTGCAGCGATTTACCGGGGTATCAGTGCCAGGGAAAAACACGTTTTCATTGAACACATCAGGTTATTCGAACGGAAATTATTTAATCACCCTGTCCGACAGCGAAAACGGCCGGCGTTCATTACAGTTTAACAAGCGCTAGCAACTGGCGTAAAGTCCATATAAGGGATGCCGGCCAATAGAATCCTGGTTTTCGACTCTTGCCGGAGGGGAAAAAAGATATTATGTTTACACACAGTAACAAAAAAATAAACGCCCTGACGTAAAGATTTATTTTGTGTACTTATTACAGTCAGGCCATAAAACCATTTAACCAATGAAACCCGCTTACTCCTTTATACTGCTGTTATTTATTACCAGCTGCAGGAAAGATGCCAAGCCGGCCGATAGCCCAACCGGTCCTCCCGTTATTACCGGGGTGAGTCCATTACACGGACCCAAAAATGCATTGGATACAATAACCGGATCAGGCTTTAGCAGTAATGCCGCGGCCAATGCAGTCACATTCAATGGCAAGCCCGCCACCATTGTCAGTGCAAACATGGGGAGGTTGATTGTGACGGTGCCGGAACGGGCAGGGGATGGCGAAGTGTTAGTAACGGTGAATGGCGCGACTGCTAAGGGACCTCAATTCCGTTACGAAGCGTTTTCAGTCAGTGTATTCGCCGGTACGGGGTACATGGGCTGGACCGATGGTGTGGGCACAAAGGCGAGCATGGCGACCCCGGTCAGTATCGCGCCGGATAGTGCAGGTAACCTCTTTGTGGCAGAAGTAGGTAACAACATTATACGCAAAATCACAGGCGGGGCAGCTGTTTCCAGGTACGCCGGCGTGGTGGGAAAGCAGGGTACCACCGATGGGCCTGCACTGTCAGCCATGTTTAAATATGTTTATTCTGTTTGTACCGATCGCAACGGCAATGTATACGCAGGAGATGTGGATGCTTACAATATCAGGAAGATAACGCCGGATGGAACGGTCAGCATCTATGCCCCCAGGGCCGTGACACCGACGGGAATGATCATAGATAATAAAGGAACATTGCTTTGCGTAGGGCCGGGATCCGATGACCTGCAGCACATTAATACGGCAGGACAGCTGGAGGATGTGCGCATTAATTTAGCCGGCACCCTATGGGGCATTACCCTGGATGCAGCCGGCAACGCCATCATCAGCGACCAGGCCTATCATGTCATCTGGAGGGTCATGCCGGATGGCACCAGCACCATTATCGCAGGCGTGTTTTTAAAAGCGGGAGGGACCGACGGGAAAGCAGATACCGCGCTGTTTAATACCCCCAAAGCGCTTGCCACTGATAAAGCCGGGAATATCTACGTGGCTGACCAGGGAAACAATGCCATCCGGAAAATTGCTACGGACGGAACAGTGACGACATTGATAACCAATATCAGCAGGTATACACTCGACGGCGGTGGGTCTTTCAGTGGCGCCTGGGGACTTTGTATAGGTAAAGACAATGTGCTGTACATTACAAACACCGGCGAGAGCACCATTCTGAAAGTGGTTTTTGATTAACAAAATGTAATGGTTGACGGCTGCCTGTTGAATTTGTTCAGGCTAAAAATAAACACAATTACGTCAGCGCTTTTTAAAATTTCCTGTTCTGCTATCAAATCAGTCCATCTATGAGAAAATTGTTTTTATTTCTTTTTATGATTCCTTTTTTTACAAATGCACAAGATGAATCAAAAGATAAGGAAGTTAGCATTGAAGAAGTCAAAAACATATTTGATTCTTTGCCAAAAGAAAACGGGCACGTGCGATGGTTTGAGGATATCACGCTTGATTCATCTTATGCAAAAGACATCTTAAATGAAAATGCGGAAGCTGTTTTCTCAAGAATATTGAGTCATGGTCGGGAAATTACCCGTATTGATGGAAAGAAGGATGGTAAAATTTCAGGAATTGGTACATTCAATGTCGACGGCGGTTCGCAAAATACGCTCTTTGGCCATGTTGACGAATCAAGAGACATTGATTTCACACTTGAAATCTTATTCCGTAACGGTAGCTATTCATTTCGTGTATCTGAAGTGACAAGTATCAGGGAACGTAAGACTTCCAGAAACAGTGACCGTTACCAAAATACCGAATTTGATCAGCTTACATTGGAGCAGGCATATAAGGCTTGCAGCAAGTCCAGTTCAAAGAAGTTAGAAAGAAGAGCTTTTTACCAGACTATCCAAAAGCTGAAATATGATATTGAATTGCTAAAGCTTATTATGGCCAAACGGGTTTAGGATGGTAAAATGCAGGGCCACCACAAAAACACCCATCGAAGACAGCGGTATCTGATGCGCGATTTTTCCATACTGGACAACAACGGTTACGAACCGGTGCATAATGCATAAAAAAAGGGCAGCATGGAAATGCAGGGGAGCTATGGAATAAGCAGCAGACCTTGAAAAATGACCCGAAACAAAATCCGCTGACCAGCAACAGCCAGGTAAACAACTCCGTGAATAATACACCAATCCCGTATTGCTATGAAAAAACAACATAATTTGGAGTGATAAAATAACAGGCCATCACCTTATCTGCATTATTGTACAACAAAAGCATAACTAACGATGAAGCGCAATCTGATTACGTTCTTTCTTTTCATCTTTGTATTTAATGTAAGCGGACAGCATAAAAACGCTTTGGACAATGTCATCATTACTTCTGAAAAGACAACAACCCGGGTATATACGGAAAATGGGGAATTACATGTCAACGTACCGTTGGATGATGTGACGAAATTCAAGGCCACAGGATACGTGCGGTACAAAGATTTCGGCGCAAAGGGTGATGGAAAGACTGATGACCTGGAAGTGATTGCTGCAACGCATGCATTTGCCAATAGCTATGGTCTGCCTGTAAAAGCGGATGATGGCGCTACCTACTATATTGGAGGAAAAGACCGCACAGCAGTCATCCGCA
>Ga0193753_10003488_pt1 | contig 11584 bp, 10 predicted proteins | sample H1c2metaG_FD_144925 | JGI IMG/M metagenome (GOLD analysis project Ga0193753, IMG submission 144925) | Soil microbial communities from a riparian zone of the East river system, Colorado, United States - H1c2 | ecosystem: Environmental > Terrestrial > Soil > Riparian zone | place: USA: East... | reverse complement strand
CGCTGTGCTCGGCTGGCTGGCGATCAGCGCTTGGCGTCAGCAGCACAGCAAGCCGCTGCGTTTGGCGGGTGCGCTGCTCGGCGCGGCACTGCTGCTGCAGTTGATCATCGGACCACTGATGGTCAGGCGCGGGCTTCCGCTTCTGCTGGCCACCGCGCACAATGGCATGGCTGCGGTACTGCTGCTGTGCGTGGTCAGGGTCGCGCGTCTGCTGCATCTCGATCCAGTTACCAGTTCCTCTCCCGCCAACGCCAGCCTGCTGCCGACATCGTCCAGCCTACTTTCACCGTGACACCCGCTGAACTTTCCAACGTTACCGCACGCAGCGCCGCGACGTGGCGTGACTACTACGAACTCGGCAAGCCGCGCGTGGTGATGCTGGTCATGTTCACCGCCATCGCGGGCATGTTCCTGGCCACGCCCTCCTGGCCGCCCATCAATGCCCTGGTGTTCGGCAGCCTCGGAATCGCCCTGGCCGCCTCAGCGGCAGCGGCCATCAATCACGTGCTGGATCGCAGGTTCGACGAGAAAATGGCGCGGACCCGGCATCGGCCGCTGCCCACGGGCCATTTGACGGCCACGCAGGCCATGACCTACGCACTGATCCTGGCCGTGCTGTCGATGTCACTGCTCGGGTTGGCGGTGAACGGGCTGACCGCCGTGCTGACCTTCAGTTCGCTGATCGGCTATGCCGTCATCTACACGGTGTGGTTGAAACATGCGACGCCGCAAAACATAGTCATCGGAGGTGCCGCCGGCGCCGCACCACCAGTGCTCGGTTGGACAGCGGTCACCGGACAAGTCGAACCCTATGCGTTGCTGCTGTTCCTGATCATATTCACCTGGACGCCGCCGCATTTCTGGGCGCTGGCGATCGCCCGGCGCGATGACTACGCGAAGGCTGGCATTCCCATGCTTCCGGTCGCCTATAGCATCGACTTCACGCGGCTGCACATCCTGCTGTATACCATCTTGCTGGTGCTGGTCACTTTGCTGCCCTATCTCACCGGGATGTGCGGGCTCATCTACTTGGCCGCGGCATTGATATTGGGCGGGGCGTTCATCCAGCGGGCATGGCAGTTGAAGATGCGCAGTGACATCCGGCTGCCCATGCAGACTTTCAGCTTCTCCATCACCTATCTGGCACTGCTGTTCGCTGCGTTGCTGCTGGATCACTACGTCCGGGTGCGGATCTGAAGGTAGCGTTTGCCCGGGTGTGAGCGGGCACTGCTGCCACAAATGACCTCGGCAGCCCATATCCCATGTGCCACCCCTATCCAGACCAAATGGGTCGATTGACGGTGGACGGTGGAGTTTCACTCTGCTTAACTGGATGGCGGTGGCCGGCGCGGTGTCAGGATGTTGGTGAGCGCCTCGGGCCGGTTTGAGGAACACACGGAGCGATCACTGACAGTACCGATACAGAACACTTCTGTATCGAGAGCCCGCCAAAGTGCAGTTGCAGTTCGATTTCATGCGCCCGAAGCGTCCGGCCACCTTGATTCCATGGCTACTGCTGGGCGTGCTCGCGCTGATCGCATACGGATCGTTGTACCCGTTCAATTTCAAGCCCGACGCGGTCGACGGCGGGTTGCTGGATGCACTGTCACGTCTTTCCTGGGCCCGCGCCGGGCGCGGCGATCGCATCGCCAATGTGCTGTTGTACCTGCCGGCCGGGTTCTGCCTGTCGCTGTGGTTGAACTCACACTGCCGGCGCTGGGTTTCCGTGATCGTCGCGACCCTGCTCGGCACCTTGTTGTCACTCAGCATCGAGGTCGCGCAAGTGTACCTCTCACCGCGCGTGCCGAGCCTCATTGATTTGATACTCAATGCGCTCGGCACGCTGCTCGGGGCCGCTGCCGGCATTGCGTGGCGTGCCATGGGTGGCTGGATGCACCTGCCGCTGCGGCCTGAGAAAACGCCGCGCGATCCGGGCGCCGCACTGTTGATCTGCCTGTGGCTTGCCTGGCGCTTTGCGCCGTTCGTGCCGCACTTCGACCTGGCCCGGCTCAAGGCTGCACTGACACCGCTGTTTCACCCGCAGGTCAGCCTCGGTGTGACTTGGCTCTATCTGACGTACTGGCTGGTGATCAGTCAGGCTTGCAGCGCGCTGGTGAGCGCATCGCGCACGTTGGAAACGCTGCTGCTGCTGATTGCAGTGGTGATGGTCGGCCGGCTGGTCGTTGCCGACCAGACCTTCATTCCTTCGGAGCTGCTGGCCCTGGTGGTGCTGCTGCCGATTCTGGTCTTCACCATGCGGCTGGCTGCGCGGCCGAAGCGAATGCTGCTGCTGGTGCTGATCTCGGCAACCTTCTTTGCAGAACGCCTGGCGCCGTTGGATCTGACGTTGCCGGCTGCCTTGGAGTTCTCATTCTCGGTCGGCTGGGACACTGCGCTGACCTTGCCCGGCTTGTTGAACCGAATCTTCCTGTTCGGCGCCGTGTTGTGGGTGATCTGGCATGGCGGCTTGTCGATCAACCTGGCCGCAGGAATCATGTTCGCGATGGTGATCGTCACCGAGATCGTGCGGGCCTGGCTGCCCGGGCCGGGCGGCAACATCGCCGAACCGTTGCTCGCTGCATTGACCGCGCTGGCATTTCGCTACGTTCACCAGCGCCGTCGCAGCAACCTCACCGAGCAAGCTATCTCCCAACGCGCGCGCAACCTTTGAATTCCTGGCCGTCCAGTACGGCACGCGCCGAATAAGAGAAGAATTCTTCCGTCGTCGGGTCGCGACATGTTTGGGCATCGATGATCAATTGCAGCGCGTGCTCAGCACTGCGGCCCTCGTAGCTGACGGCGCCTTCGGTGTTGGCCTCCTGTGGCGAGTCAACGGTGATGGCTTCTCCTTGGTCCTGCATCCACTCCATTTGCTGCTCCGTGACCTCCACGGTCCAAACCGGGGCGTCGTTGCCGCGCGCGCGCACGATGTAGGCGGGTGCGGGCGCTTCGCAGCCGCGGCCGGCAGCTGGCGCACCTGCATATAGAATCTGCTCGAGTACGAATGCGCCCGTGTAACCTCTGGCAGCGGGTTCATCGCTGGGCACCGGGCTGCGCTCCCCCCGTGCTTCCACGTATAGAGGCTCAGCGGACTGGCTGATGCCCGCCACCGCCTGGTACGAACCGTCGCTCTGATCGATGATCCACAGTTCCGTGTCGCTGCCGCACGGCTTGAACGTGCCTGCTTGACCCGACACAGTGATCAGCCCGCGCTTGAGCGACAAGCTGGTTTCGGAACTGCTGGGCAGGGAGGGTAGCGCCTGACCATCGGCCGAGCCCTGGCTGTTCTGCCCGCGCGAGCAGCCGGCAAGGGCAGCGACCAGCACGCTGGCCAGCACTCCTGCACAGCGAAGCTCCAGGCAGCACATGTCAACCTCCCAGCAGCAGTCAATACCCCGTGACGTGGTCAATACCAGACGCGATCTCGCCGACCATGAGAATAAATTGTCTTGCCTGCCGAGTGGAAGCCGTGCGGCTGATCCGACGGTGCGGGTTAGTGCCGCCGCAACGGGCGAGCTACAATCCCGCACCCGCAGCGCAGCGCGGTTGTCGTTACGAATTTGCTGAAATTTGCTGGACCATCACTCGTGGATCGCTCCCCCGACCTTGCGGCTCTCAACGACGCACAACGCGCTGTCGTAACCGCCCCCCTGATTCCGATGCTGGTGCTGGCTGGCGCCGGCAGTGGCAAGACGCGGGTGCTGACCCATCGAGTAGCCTGGCTGGTCCAGCAACACCACGCATCGCCGCATTCGATCCTCGCGGTGACGTTCACCAACAAGGCCGCCGGCGAGATGCGTGGACGCATCGAAACCATGCTGAACGTGCCGGGAATGCCACTGTGGGTCGGCACTTTCCATGGCATTGCCCATCGGCTGTTGCGCCGGCACTGGCAGGACGTGAATCTGCCGCAGGCATTCCAGATCATCGACGCCGAAGACCAGGTGCGCACCATCCGCAAGCTGATCAAGGCCATGAATCTGGACGAATCGCGCTGGGTCCCGAAGGAAGTGATGTGGTTCATCAACGCCCGCAAGGACGAGGGATTGCGTGCCCACCGAGTTGTACCGGGCCTACCAGGAGCAATGCGATCGCACCGGGACCGTGGACTTCGCGGAACTGCTGCTGCGGGCCTATGAGCTGTGGCGCGATCGACCCGAGGTGCTGGCTCACTATCGCAACCGCTTCAAGCATGTGCTGATCGATGAATTCCAGGACACCAACGTCATTCAGTACCAGTGGCTGAAGCTGCTGGCCGGGCCGCAGGGATTGCCGTTCGCCGTGGGCGATGACGACCAGTCCATCTATCGCTGGCGCGGCGCGCGCGTGGAGAACCTGCAGCAATTCGGCATCGATTTTCCCGCCATGCAGCTGTTTCGGCTGGAACAGAACTACCGTTCCACCGCCAACATACTGGACGCTGCCAATGGCTTGATCAGCAACAACCAGGGTCGCATGGGCAAGAACCTGTGGACCAGCGGCCGGCGCGGCGATCCGGTGCGCTTGTATGCGGCATTCAACGAGCGCGACGAATCCGATTTCGTCGTCAACCGGATTCGTGACTGGGTCAGCAAGGGCGGCGCCCGCCGCGAATGCGCCATTCTGTATCGTTCCAACGCTCAATCACGCAGCATCGAAGAAGCATTGCTCACCGCCCGCGTTCCCTACCGCGTCTACGGCGGCCTGCGCTTCTTCGAGCGGGCCGAAATCAAGGACGCGCTGGCCTACCTGCGGCTGATCTTCAATCGCTGCGACGATGCCTCGTTCGAACGCATCGTCAACCTGCCGGCGCGCGGCGTCGGCAGCAAGACATTGGACGCAATCCGTGACTACTCCCGCGCCAACGCCTGTTCGATGTGGGAGGCCGCAGGCGCCACGGTGAGCGTGCTGGGCGGGCGCACCAGCCAGCATTTGCACGCATTCCTGCTGCTGATCGAGCAACTCGCTCAGCAGATCCGCAGCCTGCCGCTGCATGAGCAAGTCGATCATGTCATCGCCGGCAGCGGGCTGATCGCCTACTACCAGCAGGATCGCATCGAGCGTGGCGAGGCCAAGGTGGAGAACCTCAACGAGCTGGTCAGCGCGGCGCGCGGCTTCAACGTCGATATCAGCGGCCAGACGGCACCGCTGTCCGAGTTCCTGTCGCATGCAGTATTGGAATCCGGTGAGGACCAGGCCGATGCGTGGGAGGACTGCGTGCAGATGATGACACTGCATTCCGCCAAGGGGCTGGAGTTTCCGGTGGTATTCCTGTGCGGCCTGGAGGATGGGCTGTTCCCGCACCAACGCTCGCTCAACGATGCGGGCGGCCTCGAGGAGGAGCGGCGCCTGTGTTATGTCGGCACCACGCGGGCCATGCAGCTGTTGTACTTGACGTATGCCGAGCAGCGCCGGCTGCACGGTGTCGACAGCTACGGCACAGCCTCGCGTTTCATCCGCGAAATCCCTGCCGAAGTGCTCGAGGAAGTGCGCCCCCGTATCCAGGTATCACGTCCCCTCTACGCACCCGCCGGCCGCAAGGTGCTGGAGGAAGACCAGCAGTCGGGTGGACTGCGGCTCGGGCAGCGCGTGCGCCACCGCAAGTTCGGCGAAGGCGTGGTGTTCAACGTCGAAGGCGACGGCTCGCACGCCCAGATCGAAATCAACTTCGAGCAGCACGGCAAGAAGCGCTTCATGCTGGCATACGCCAAACTGGAACCGGTGTGATGCCAACGACCAGCACTGGGCCCGGTCCGAACGCGTGAAGATCATCATCCTGGGTGCCGGCCAGGTCGGTCGCACTGCGGCTCATCATCTGGCACGCGAGGAAGACAACGAAGTCACGGTCGTGGACATCAACGATGAGTTGCTGCGCGACCTGCAGGACCGTATCGACATTCGGACCCTGGTGGGCAACGGCTCCTATCCGAGCATGCTGGAGGCTGCCGGCGCCAAGGAGTGCGACATTTTCATCGCGCTCACCAACAGCGACGAAGTGAACATGGTGGCCTGTCAGATCGTGTGGAGCATGTTCAACCGCGATGCCACCCGCATTGCGCGAATTCGGGCCGCTGACTACACCCGGCCGACCAAGTTGTTCACCGGGGAGGACCGTGCCTTCGCCGTCGACGTCACCATCAGCCCCGAGCAGCTGGTGACCGATCACGTGGTGCGGCTGATCCAGTACCCGGGCGCACTGCAAGTGCTGGACTTTGCCGATGGGCGCGTGCGGCTGGTCGGCGTGCGTGCCTTGCGCACTGGCGCGCTGGTCGGCCAGCAGCTCAAGCAGCTGGCCAAGCACATCGAAGGCCGCGATGCCCGGGTGGCTGCCATCTATCGCGGTGGCACCAACATCAAGCCCCAGGGCGATACCGTGATCGAGCACGGCGATGAAGTCTTCTTCCTGGCAGCACGCGAAGACATCCGGGTGGTGATGAACGAGATGCAGCGGCTCGAGGATCCGGTGCGCCGCGTGGTCATTGCAGGGGGCGGCAACATCGGCTTTCGGCTGGCCCAGCGACTGGAAGTGGAGCATCAGGTCAAGCTGATCGAGCGCGATCCGCGACGCGCGCGGCGCATCTCTGAGCAGCTGAGCAACACCATCGTGTTGAACGGCGATGCCGCGGACGAGGAGCTGCTGCTGGAAGAGAACATCGACAGTGCCGATGTGTTCGCTGCAGTGACCAACGCCGAAGAGGCCAACATTCTATCGGCCATGCTGGCCAAGCGGCTCGGTTGCCACAAGGTCATGGCGCTGATCAATCGCCCGGCGTACGCCGAATTGATGGAAAGCGGCAGCATCGACGTCGCATTGTCGCCGCAGCAGGTCACGATCGGCTCGCTCTTGGCGCACGTGCGCCGCGGCGACGTGGTGCGCGTGCACTCATTGCGGCGCGGCGCGGCCGAGGCCATCGAAGCCATCGCCCACGGCTTGCAGGGCGAATGCCGCGTGATCGGCAAGCGCATCGAGGACATTCCGCTGCCCGACGGCACCACCATCGGTGCCATCGTGCGCGGTGAGGACGTGCTGATTGCGCATCACGACACCATGATTCAACGCGATGATCACGTGGTGCTGTTTCTCACCGATCGGCGCCACGTAGAGGCAGTGGAACGCCTGTTCGACGTGCCACGCCGCAAGGCACGCTGAGCAGCTCTACGGTGTCAGAAACGTGATCAATGGATGCCCGCCGGAATTCAGAATGTCTCTCGCAAAGGACGCCGAGCAGAACCTGTTTCAGTATTCCGACTCCGACCTTGGCGTGCTTGGCGCACTTGGCGAGAGAATCTTCCGGATTCAGAAATGTCTCTCGCAAAGAACGCCAAGCAGAAAAGATTTCAAATATTCCGAGGTCCGACCTTGGCGGTCTTGGCGAGAGAGTCTTCCGGATTCAGAAATGTCTCTCGCAAAGCACGCAAAGGGCGCCAAGCAGAAAAGATTTCAGTATTCCGACTCTGACCTTGGCGTACTTGGCGAGCGAACCGGATTCGGCAAGGCTCTTGCGGGACCCGCCAGATGAACCTGCTCATCGTGCAGCGCATTCTGGGTCTGTTGCTGATGCTGTTCAGTCTGACCATGCTGCCACCCGCCGGTGTGGCGCTGTATTTCAATGACGGCAACTGGCAACCGTTCCTGACTTCCTTCCTGGCTGTGCTCGCGCTTGGTGCCGTTATCTGGTGGCCGGTACGGCATCGCATCCGCGAATTGCGCGTGCGCGACGGTTTCCTGGTGGTCGCGTTGTTTTGGGGGGTGCTGGGCGCTGCCGGCGCAGCACCATTGCTGCTGTCGAATCGGATCGAGATGACGGTGACGGATGCGGTGTTCGAATCCATCTCCGGTTTCACCACCACCGGGGCCACGGTGCTGGTCGGCCTCGACGCTCTGCCGCCATCGATACTCTACTATCGCAATCAGATCGAATGGTTCGGAGGCATAGGCATCGTGGTGCTGGCAGTGGCGCTGCTCCCCATGCTCGGTGTGGGCGGCATGCAACTGCTGCGGGCCGAAACACCGGGGCCGGTCAAGGACAGCAAGCTCACACCGCGCATCACCGAAACCGCCAAGGTCCTCTGGTTCATCTACTTCTGGATCACCGTGGCGTGCGCCGCTGCCTATTGGGCCGCGGGGATGACTCCCTTCGATGCCATCGCGCACAGTTTTTCCACCGTCGCCACCGGCGGCCATTCGACCCATGACCGAGGTCTCGCCTTCTACGACAACGTCGTGATCGAAGCGGTGGCGGTGATCTTCATGTTCATCGGCGGCGTGAATTTCACGCTGCACTTCCTGGCCTGGCGCCAGCGCCGCATCATCAACTATCTGCGTGATCCCGAAGTACGGGTGTTCGTCGGGATGCTGGGGGCGAGCGTGTTGCTGTACACCGTCGTGCTGTGGGCCACCCAAGCCATCGCCGACCCGGGCCACGCCCTGCGCGTATCGTTGTTTCACGCCGTGTCCATGCAGACCACCTCGGGGTTTGTGACCGAGGACTTCACTCACTGGCCTGGAGCGCTCCCCGTCATCATGATGCTGACCACCTTCGTCGGCGGGTGCGCCGGGTCGACCTCCGGAGGCATGAAGGTGGTGCGTTGGCTGTTGTTGTGGAAACAAGGCCAGCGCGAAGTCACCCAATTGGTACACCCCAGCGCGGAATTGCCGGTGAAAATAGGTCGCAAGGCCATCGACATACGCGTCATCGATGCCGTGTGGGGCTTTTTCGCTGTCTACGTGGTGTCGTTCGGCACGCTGATGGTGCTATTGATTGCCCTGGGTGAAGATCAGGTCACGGCGTTCTCCGCCATCGCAGCCTGCATCAACAACGTGGGCACCGGATTGGGCGAAGTCGCCGCCAACTTCACCAGCTTGAATGAGCCCGGCAAGTGGATCTGCGTGCTGGCCATGCTGCTCGGACGACTCGAAGTGTTTCCATTGCTGGTGTTGATCTCGCCAACGTTCTGGCGGCGGTAAGTGTAAAAAGCGCTCGGACTCACTGAGGACCCTCGAACCGCCGCCAAGGACACAGGCATGTTGGAGCATCACGTGTTCTTTGGCCGGTAAGGACTGCCGTTTACCTGCGAGCGAGCGATTGGCAGTAGGCCTCGTGGATCAGCCTGACATCGGGTCCCGCTCTATGAGTACGATAGCGGCCCGACGTCTCCAACTGCTGCCTCGCCTCGGCGAACTTCAGGCGCTGTTTGAATGACAGCAATTGCTGGATCGGCAGCACCTCGAATTCAAGGCTCGTCCGCACCGTGGAGTACAGCGTTCGGATCCAATCCAGGTCCCATTCGACAGCATCGCTGTAGAGAACCCCGCCCAACGTTTTCACCAAGGCATTGAGCTCACGGGCCACCGTGAGAGCACCGGTACCCTGCTCGTGCAGCATGCTTCGTGAAATGCCGTGCATGGCCTCGGCCACCACGTTCCAGTAAGTCCAGCCCGGCTCAGGAGTGATGAGCCAGGAGGCCACGTCATCGGGTACCAGCACTGCGATCTCGATGGGATAGGACTGGAGGTGCAGGCCGCTGGCCTCGACATCCACGATGGGCAGAAAAGTCAGGGTGGCTTGCATCAACCCAGCCCACGTTCACGCAGCAGCACCGCGAGTTTTTCGCCAACTCGCCCCGCCTGGGTAATTCCGGTCAGGTCGCCTTTCACATCAGCCAGGAATACCGGCACGCCCAGCTTGCTGAAATTCTGCGCCAGCGCCTGCAGTGTGATCGTCTTGCCGGTGCCGGTGGCGCCGCTGATGAGGCCGTGGCGATTGGCGAAGCCGGGCAGCAGATGGCATTCGGCCTCGCCCTGCTTGGCCACCAGTATCGGGTTCGGCATGGATGTCCTCGGAAGACTGCTGCACTGAGTCGCGCAGTCTACCGGCTCGCGCGGCGCCTGCTCACGTCCTGAGTCAGGTATACCGCGATCTGGGCAAGCACCACGCCCACGGCAGAATGCAGAACCAGTTGCTTCAGCCTTCCGAACCTCGATCCCTGGTCAGCGCAGCACATAGGCCATGAGAAGTCCCTCTGCCTGGGGCAGGACATGGGCGGATGCTGCACAACACAATACAATCTGCATTTGGCCAGTTCACCTTGGATGGCTGGTGCAGCAGGAGCCAGTGCCTGCACGTGATGCGCCAGCTGGCGGAAAATTTATTCCAATGAACACTCATGTCCACGACCTCGGAAGTCGCAAGTGGCTATTCGCCGACGCGGAGAACACTGAGACGTTCTCATGTCTTCATGTCATCGATGAGGGCCATCCTGTGTTGCATGTGTCGCACGACGAGGATGACGGGGCTTGGCAGTTTCTCTGCGGTCAACCTCATGTCCAGGAGGATGCGCGTCTGGTATGTCTTGGCTGCATGGTCACAGCAGACTGGACTCTGTTCGATCTGGTGGATCTGCCGCTGGGTTGGGGTGCCGATCGAGAACACATTGGCGCATCCTGGCTTCGTGAGGCAAATCCACCGCTGGTGGAGGACGAGGATGCAGGTTAGCCCGCCATTCTCATGTCGGTTCAACCGGCATCAGAGTTGGGTCAGCTCGAGTCGATCCAACGCCCCTCGCAACAATGCAGTCGCTCCCGCCAACTCCGGCACCACCACCAAGTGCGCACCCGCTCCACGCAGATCGTGCTCATTGGACGGGTGCTCGGCTCGGGCCGCAATCACCAGGTTTGGGTTCATGGTCCGCACCTGTGCGATGGCAGCACGTGCTGGTACGAAGTCCGGCAGTGCGATCACTACCAAGCGTGCGTTCTGGATGTGCGCAGCTTCCAGAACAGTGGCCGAGAATGCGTTGCCATAGATCGACGGCCAACCATCGGCGAGGCCCTCGCGCACCCGTGACAAGCGTGCGTCGATGACGGCGACGGTCAAGCCGGCTTCGCGCAGCCCCCGCGCCACACTCTGCCCGACACGGCCGTAGCCGATCACTATGGCATGCGCTTCGAGTTGCGCTGCTTCCCCGCCGAATCCCCGGCCACCGTCGAAGAAGCCCCGCAACCATCCGACTTGCAACAGTCCTTCGCTGAGCTTGGGTGCGAAATTGAAGGCCGCAGGGGTCAAGACGATGGTCACCAGCGCCGAGGTCAGGATCAGGTTGTACATCCTGATGGAGATCGCCTGCTCGCCAACGCCCACCTGCGCCAGCACGAAGTTCAGCTCGCCCATTGGAATCATGCCCAACGTAGTGAATGCCATGGTGCGAGCCGTCACATGGAACGGCAGCACACCGATGAACGTGGCCGCAGCCTTCAATACCAGCGTGAACAGCGCGATCGCCAGCACCTCCGGCCAATTGGCGGCGATGAACTGGACATCGATCAGCATGCCGATGGAGACGAAGAACAAAGTCGCGAACAGATCGCGCACCGGCACCACTTCGGAGATCACGCGGTGGTCGAATTCACTCTCCGAGAGCAGCAGACCCGCAACGAATGCACCGAGAGCGGGCGACAGCCCGAGCAGCGTGCTCACGCTGGCAGCACCCAGCGCCAGCATCGCAACAGTGACGATGAACAGCTCCGAGGACCGCAAGCCGCTGACGCGCGCCATGATCCAAGGCACCAGTCGTTGGCCGACGACCATCGAGATGCCGATGAACA
>Ga0193753_10003486_pt1 | contig 11586 bp, 10 predicted proteins | sample H1c2metaG_FD_144925 | JGI IMG/M metagenome (GOLD analysis project Ga0193753, IMG submission 144925) | Soil microbial communities from a riparian zone of the East river system, Colorado, United States - H1c2 | ecosystem: Environmental > Terrestrial > Soil > Riparian zone | place: USA: East... | reverse complement strand
ACGCTGGAGGAAATCTTCCTGGCGCGCGCCGGCCGCAGCCGCCAGCAGGCGGAGGCGGCATGATCACCGCTGCGCCCATCGCCGCAATGCTGTGGGAGAACTGGCGCCTGACGCGCGTCGAACTCGTTCAGCGTCTGGGCCTGGGGATAGTCGCGGCCTCAGCCGCGCTGGTCTGGTTAGACGCCGGCCCGACCGCTGCGTTCTGGATCCTGATCACGCTGCACGGCATGTTCTTCTTGCTGTCGATCTTGAAGCTCAACGGCGGCCGGTTCATGGACGGCTACAAGCCCGGCTTTCCGTTCTATCTTCTCTATGTCCGTCCGGTCCCGACGGCCGTGTTCGTCAGCGTCGACATGTTGTACGAGGTGGTCTCTTGTACGGCGTTGTACGTCGTTTCCGCGGCTCTCGTGGGGTTCGCCTTCGGCCAGCATCTTCCGTTGTTCTCCGTGATCGTGTGGATCCTGGCCTTCCACTTCTGTTACGCCTGCGTCCAATGGTCGACCCAAAACAGAGTCGCTCAGTGGGTCGGGTCGGTGGTCTTCAGCTTGCCATTGTTTTTTCTGCTCAAAAATCGTGTGGCGTCGCCGCTGCAGGTCGAGTTTTCGATCGCAGAGAATGCAGTGATGGGTTTGATTGCCGTCGTGTCGCTTGGTCTCACGGTCGTGGGGGTGGCGCGGCAGCGTCGCGGCGATGCAATCGCGAGCGTGCCTCGGACGGCGGGATCGGGCGGATACCCGGACTGGCTAGTCACCCTGTTCCGGTTGCCGTGTCCCATCTCGTCAGCGACGAGAGCTCAGGTGTGGTTCGAGCTCAAGTCCAGCGGCTTGCCCGTGTTGGCGATCGGTCTCGCGGTCGCGATTCTGATCTTCGTGCTGTTCGCGATCAGTGTTGCCGTCGCACCTGTCCGTAACGCTGCCGTTGGTATCGTGGTGCTTTCCCTGCCGATCGTGTGGTTCGGCCTTGGGGGCAACGCGTTCGGCATTCGCCGGAAACAAGGACGCACGTATGCCAGCGCGTTCGAATTGACCCAGCCGTTCGGCACCGCGCAGCTGGCCGGCCTCAAAGTGCTCGTGAGGGCGGCCTGCGTGTTGACTGCGCTAATCGCAATCGGCACAAGTGTGTGGGCATCCAGTTCATTCATGAGTGGCTGGGCGCCCTGGTTCTTGGAAGGCAAAAACGCGAGTGAGGGGTTGCTGAAGTTGCGGCAAAAGTTCGCTCATGACTTCGGGGGTCAGACTGGGTACGCATACCCCGCGTTGGCCGTCGTCGCGTCGATCGCCGTCGCCGGCATGGTCGCCTGGCAAGCGTCGCGCGAGGCGCTCCGGGCGCGCTACCCCCGTCGTCTGCTCGTCGTGCAATGGCTGCCGGCTGTCTGGAGTCTCGCGATCATTCTGCTGACCTTGGCGGTACGCAAGGGATTCGGACCGGTGCCGCTGGTGGGCGAGATCGTCAGGGCGACATTCTGGATCTTCGGAGCAGCGATGCTCCTCGCGACTATCTACCTCCTCTGGAGCGGCTTCGCGGAGCGCGTGCTGACGATCCGCTACGCGTGCGGCGCCCTCGTGATCTCGGCGGCATTCGGCGCGACATGGCGCGCCGGAATACCTGCCGGAGACTTCATCGGCTTACTGTGGCTTTCGCTGGTGATCCTGATGGTCGGCGTCCTGGCGCCGTGGTCGCTCAACCGCATTCGCCACGCATAACTAACTTTCGTGGTAAGAGGTGACTCATGAACAATCTCGCTCTTTCCGTGGCCTTGGCGACCGCGCCTTCCACCGCTTTTGCCGAGCTGCGCGAGCGCCCGAGATTCTGGTTTCCGCTGCTGCTGCTGGTCGCATCCACCGTCGCCATAATTTACTGGTACTACAGTACGGTGGACATCGAGTGGCTCAAGGACGCGATGTTCAGCAACAACCCCGACGTACTGAAGCTTCCGGAAGCCGAACGCGCGGCGAGGATGGCAATGCTCAGTCGCAACACTTTGTTGTGGTCGTCGGTGATAGGCACCGTCTTCGTCTTGCCGATTGTCTTCCTGCTGTCGGCGTTGTATCTGCTGCTGGCTGCCAAGGTCACCAAGCTGCCGCAGGGGTTCAAGCATTGGTTCGCGTTCAGCTGCTGGACGGCACTTCCGATTCTTCTGAGTACCGTCGTGGCGGCTATTTTCCTGATCATCAGCGACACCGCGCAGGTGAGCCCGGGTGTGTTGCAACCGCTGTCGCTCGATGAGTTGCTGCTCCATCGGCCCTTCGGCAGCCCCGGGCAATCGTTGCTCGCGTCGCTGAGCATCCCAAGCGTGTTGAGCTGGATTCTCATGATCATCGGCGTGCGCGTCTGGAGCCAGCGTTCCTGGGCGTTCAGCGCGATTTTCATCCTGCTGCCGGTCGTCGTTCTCTACGGCATCTGGGCATTCGTTGCCTTCCGGTAGGCGGGAACGATGACCCGAAAACAATGGATCGCCGTGGGCGTCATCGCGGCGCTGATCGTGATACCGGTCGTGCTGAAGCTGGCGCGCAGCGACACCCACAAAGCGGTCGACGTCGAGCACGTCACTCTGCGCGCGCTGACTCCGACCGTGCTCGCCTCGGGGTCACTGACCTATGAAAGCCAGGTCACGTTGGCGCCGGAGGTCACGGGTCGAGTGACGGAGATCCTGGTGGAAGAGGGTGACCAGGTGAAGCGCGAGCAACTCCTCATGCGGCTCGATCCCGCGGCGCCGCGCGCGGCCATCGAGCAGAGTCAGGCGCAGGTCCGCCAGGCGCGGCTCAGCATCGAGCGCCGGCAGGTGGACTTCGACACACAGGTCGCGAAGGTGAAGCGTTTCGAGGCGCTCCGTTCGCAGGGTATGGTGGACGTCAACAGTCTCGCGGAGCTCGTGTCGGCGCGCGATCTCGCCGAAGTGGACCTGCGCACGAGCCGTGAGCAGCTTTCACAGGCGCTCGCGCAACTGAGGCAGGCTCAAGAGCAACTCGCCAAGACGGAGATTCGTTCGCCGCTCGACGGCAAGGTCACGGCTATCTACGTCAAGGTGGGACAGACCGCGGTCCCGAGCTTCTCCGGAATCTCCGGCTCGACGCTCGTCGATGTCGCCGACACCACCAGCATCGATGCCGAGATCAACGTCGATGAGACCGACATCGCGCGCGTCAAGGTCGGATTGGAAGCGCGCGTGGTGCCCGCGGCATTCCCCGACAAGACTCTGATGGGAAAGGTGGATCAGGTCGCCATCGCGCCGCGGCAGCAAGCCGGGCAGAACAAGAGTTACCCGGTTCGCATTCGCCTCACCAATACTGTGGGAGTGGTCTTTCACCCCGGGATGAGCTGCCGCGCCGAGGTGCTCACGGGCTCGCAGGACAGTGTCAAGGTGCTCGCGGTGCCGGTGCAGACGTTGCGCTACGAAGACAACCCGGACAAATCGTCGTCAGCGGAAAAATCGGTCGCGAGTGTGTTCGTCTACGACGGCAGCCGCGCGGTCAAGCGCGCCGTCACCACCGGTACCGCCGACGACAGCTACATCGCCGTCACGTCCGGCTTGAAGGAAGGTGAGCAGGTCATCGTCGGGCCCGCGAAGACACTGCTGTTCCTGCTGGACGGCGAGAAGGTGAACATCAATGTCAAGAATGCCGCCGCGGCAAAGAAGTAGTTTGGCGTGATCGAGCTGCGCGGCATTGGCAAGACGTATCAGATGGGCAGCACCGAGCTCGTCGCGCTCGCCGACATCAACCTGCAGATCGCGCGCAACGAGTACGTGGCGCTGGTCGGGCCCTCGGGTTCCGGCAAGTCGACGATGATGAACGTGCTTGGCTGCCTGGACCTTCCGACCACCGGCACATACACGCTCGACGGTGAGGCGGTCGCGGGCCTCTCCGAGGACCAGCTCGCTCGCGTGCGCAACCGCAAGATCGGCTTCATCTTCCAGAGCTACTATCTGATGCCGCGCACCACCCTTGCCGACAACGTCGCGCAGCCGTTGATCTATCGCGGCCTCGCGCCCGGCGTTCGGCGCGAGCGCGCGAACGCGGCACTGGCGCGCGTGGGGCTCGAAGCGCGGACCTTGCACAAACCCAATGAGCTCTCCGGCGGCCAGCGGCAACGAGTCGCGATCGCGAGAGCGCTCGTCGGCCGGCCGGACGTACTGCTGGCCGATGAGCCGACGGGCAACCTCGACAGCAAGACGGCGCGTGAGATCATGGGCGTATTCGGCGACCTGCATGCGGACGGCATGACGATCATCATCGTGACCCACGACGCGGCCGTCGCCGGGCATTGCCGGCGCGTGGTGCGTTTGCACGACGGCCACATCGTGGAAGATCGAGAGCAGGCCGGTCTCGCATGAGCGACGCCGCTCCCATCGACGAAGTAAATCGGCTGCAGGCATTCTTCTATGCCATGCAGGAGTGCGTGCGTTCCGCGCTCGGCAGCATCCGCTCGCACCGCATGCGCAGCTTTCTCACCATGCTCGGCGTCATCATCGGCGTGGCATCGGTCATCTGCATCGTCTCGCTGCTGCAGGGTCTCACGCGTTCCGTCATGAACGAGTTTCAGGGGTTCGGTGGGAACGCGTTGCAGATCCACTCGGATACGTCGCGCGAAGACTGGCTGATCGGCAAGTGGAACATGCTGAAACCGGCCGATCTCGAGCTCGTGAAGCACCGGATCGCGGGCATCAGCAACGTGACGCCGACGTCCGGACTCAATCTTCCGGGCGGCGTGCGCTACGGCGGCAACACTTCGGGCGCGCAAGTCATCGCGACCACGAGCTGGTTCCAGTTCGCCAACCAGTCGTATCCGCGCATCGGACGCTTCGTAACGGACAGTGACAACAATTCGCGGCGCCGCGTCGTCGTGCTGGGCGAGAAGGCGCGCGCCGATCTCAAGCTGCCGGAAGATTCCATCGGTACGTTCATCCAGGTGGGCGGCGAGTGGTTCAAGGTCGTGGGCATCATGGAAGCACGCGGTGAGATGTTCGGGCAGAGCATGGACAACTACGTCGTCATTCCGTTTGAGACTGGCAGGGCACTCGCGGGGCCGGAACGCGAGCCGGACATAACCATTCTGCTCACCGTCGACAATCTCGATGCGGTCAATGACGTCACCAGTCGCATCACCGCGCTGCTGCGCCGGGCGCACAAGATCGGGCCGAAGGATTCCGACGACTTCAAAGTGCAGACATCGCAGTCGCTCACCGAAACCATTCAGCGCGTGTCGGGCACCATCACTCTCGTCATCTCCGCGGTGGTCGGGATCTCACTGCTGGTAGGCGGCGTGGGAATCATGAACATCATGCTGGTGTCAGTCACGGAACGAACACGCGAGATCGGCATCGCCAAGGCGTTGGGCGCGCCGCGCAGTTTCATCCTCATGCAGTTTCTGATCGAAGCGATGGTGCTCGCGGTGATCGGCGGCATCATCGGCATCGGATTTGGCTGGCTGCTCGGTGTGCTGGCGGCAAAGATGATCCCGCACTTTCCTCCGCCGGCAGTACCGTGGTGGGCCATCGTCGGTGCGACGGGGTTTTCCGCATTGGTGGGTATGCTGTTCGGAATCCTGCCGGCGCGCCGCGCCGCCAACCTTGCGCCCATCGACGCGTTGCGACACGAGTGATCGTACGGACGTGCGCCACAATGTTTGCTAGCACAGCCGCCTGCCGATCCCTGAGTTTTGCGGCCGCGCTTCTGCTCGTCCACTCCTTGGCACAGGCGCAGGCAAGAGCAGACGTGTGGCAACCGTCGTCCGGCCATGTACAGGTGCCGATCTGGCCTGGCGCGGTACCCGATGCGCTACCAAATCCCGAACCGGAGTCCGTCGGTCCGCCCCCTGGCCGCGAGTGGTGGCCCAGGGCTAACAATGTCAGCCGGCCGACAATGACGGTGTATGCAGCCAAGGGCCACAACACCGGCGTGGCGGTAGTGGTCTTTCCCGGCGGGGGTTACCAGTTCCTGGCGATGGATCTGGAAGGCACGGAGATTTGCGACTGGCTAACCGCGCGAGGCATTACCTGCGTGCTGCTGAAGTACCGCGTGCCCGACTCGGGCCCGACGATGAAGAACGGACACGGCTACTACCCGAAGGTGCAAACGGCGTTGCAGGACGCGCAGCGCACGCTCGGACTGGTGCGCCAGCACGCCGCGGAGTGGCGGGTCAACCCTAACAAGGTCGGCGTGATCGGCTTTTCCGCCGGTGGGCACCTCGCCGCGGCCGTCAGCACGCACTTCGCGCAGCGGACGTATCCGCCGGTGGATGCCGCCGACGAGCTGAGCTGCCGACCGGACTTCGCCATCGTCGTCTATCCCGGACACCTGTGGACGCCGGGAACGGAACTGACCCTGCGCCCAGACATCCGCGTCCCGGCCGATACCCCACCGACTTTCCTGCTGCACGCCGAGGATGATCCGGTGGACCCCGTGAAGCACTCGCTGACCTACTACGCCGCGCTACAGAAGGCGGGCGTCCCAACGGAAATGCACTTGTTCGCGCAGGGCGGCCACGCCTTCGGCCTGCGCCCCACCAAACTGCCCATCGCCCGCTGGCCCGCGCTGGTGGAGCAGTGGCTGCAGACCATCGGCGTGCTCAGTCCCCAGGATGGCGGCTGACCGCCATCACGCGGTCTGCGCGATTCTTTGCGGCCGTGCCGTGGACGGGTGGAATCGCTTCAACGCCAACCAGCCCAGAGCCACGAACAGTGCGAACACCAGCCCTTGAGCGATGGCGAACGGTGGTTCATTGCCGAGAGGCGCGAAACGATTCAAGGCGGGAATCTTCTGAAACGCCTGCACCACTCCCACGAACACATTCAGGTAGAGGGCGAGAACCCCTGTGACCACGTACACCGCGCGCCAGCGTCCCGCGAGCTGGAATTTGTAGAACGCGAGTAGCGTGAACACGAGGATCAGCAGCGACAGTGCGCCGACGATGTGCGGCGGCCCGATCGCATTGGACTGAAACAGGAAACCGGTTGCGCTGGTGAGCACGGTCGTGGCGAGAAACGTGCTCGTCAAGGCGGAGATGCGGTTGGCGAGCATCGTGTAGAGCACGATGAGTCCGGTGGCAATTCCGATCAGGCTGATGATGACGTGCACAAGGGTGAACGTCGCGACGGACATTCCGAGAATCATGGATGTTGCTCCCCGTTTATAGTTGTTTGAGCCGCTCGAGCGGCAAACATACCGCGACACTGCAGATAAGTCAGTACCGACGAATGTCTGGAGAAAAACTCCGTGCGAACGAGTACTGTCGACGGGTGAATCCTGCCCCATTGCCAGCGTTTTCGAGCCGCGTCAGCGCGGCCGCCTAGGAGAGCTGCTTGCCGGTTCGTTTCAGGATTCTCGCGCTGCTGTTCGGCCTGAGCTTCGTCAACTATCTAGTCCGCAACAACATCTCCGTCGTGCTGCCGAGCATTCGCGCGGAGTTTTCGCTTAGCGGCGAGCAATTGGGCTGGATTCTCGGAAGCTTCAATCTGGCATACGCCCTGTTCCAGATTCCCGGCGGGATGTTCGGAGACTGGTTGGGCGCCAGGCGCGCGCTGACGTTCTGCGCCGTCGTGTGGGGACTGCTCACGTTCATGACCGGCTTCGCCCCGCATCTCATGATCGCATCGGCCACCGGCGCCATCGTGTCGTTGTCGGTGGCGCGTTTTCTCATGGGTGTTTCGCATGCACCGATATTCACGGTAGCCGCGGCATCCATCGCAAGATGGTTCCCACCAGGCGGGTGGGCATTTCCCAATTCCATACTCAATACCGGACTCACGTTGGGTCAAGCGGCGGTGGGGCCGTTGGTCACCTTTCTCATCATCAAATTCGGTTGGCGTGAATCTTTCTACGCGCTGGCGCCGCTGGCATTCATCACCGCTGCCTGGTGGTGGTGGTATGCGCGCGACACGCCGTCCGAACATCCAGCGGTCACGCCCGCGGAGCGCGCCTTCATAGAAGCAGGACGTGGGCCGGCCGCTGGTGCACCGAGCTTTGCGGAATTTCTCGCGGTGCTGCGCAATCGCAACGTGCTGCTGCTCGCGGGCGCCTATTTCTGCATGAACTACGTCTTCTACATGTTCGCGCAGTGGTTGTTCTCATATCTGGTCGAGGAGCGCGGCTTCTCGATGCTCGAGAGCGGGCTGATGTACGCACTGCCGTTTCTCGCCGGAGCGGTGCTGGCTCTCGCCGGCGGCTTCACCTGCGATTTGCTGTGCAAGCGCCTCGGCGCCACCTTGGGTTGCCGTCTGCCCGCATTGGCCGGTCTGTTGCTGGTTGCCGTTTTCTTGTTAGCGGGCATCTACTCTTTCAATCACTACGTCGCGGTCGCCTTTCTTTCGCTGTGCTTCGGCTTCACGCAGTTCACCGAGGGCGCCTTCTGGTCCGCATGTACCTATGCCTCGGGTTCACACACCGCAACCGCCACCGGCGTCATGAATACCGGCGGCAATCTCGCCGGTGTGCTGGCTCCAGTGGTGGGCATCATGGTGGATCGGCTAGGCTGGTTGCCGACGCTGGCCAGCGGCTCGCTGTTCGCGCTGGTCGCGATAGTGTTGTGGTTTTTCGTGCGGCTGGACGGGCGCGCACGAGGAGAGAGCTATGAACGGTGACGACACCGCAGTTCGTGCCGCGGATATGAAGCCCGCGCTTGCGCCGCAGTTTTATCGCAGCCAGGAGCTGTTCGAGCTCGAGCGGCAGCGCATCTTCAACACCCAATGGTTCTGTGTCGGCCGCGCGGAGCAGCTCGTGAACCGCGGCGACTATCTACACGCGTCGGTCGCGGGCGAGAGTGTCATCGTCGTTCGGGCGCGCGCGGACACACTGCGCGCGTTCTACAACGTCTGCCGGCATCGCGGCAGTCGCCTGGTCTCCGGAGCGGCGTGCTCCGGCCACTTCGATGGCGCCATCGTCTGCCCGTATCACGCGTGGAGCTACAACCTCGACGGTGGTTTGCGCGCCGCGCCGTTCGTGCGTTTCGACGAAGACTGCCCGAAAGAGAATTTCTCTCTGGTGCCGGTGCGGCTCGAGGAATGGGGCGGTTTCATTTTCCTGAATCTCGGCGAGAAAGCCGTGCAGTCGTTGAGCGAACAGGTCGGCCTGGTGGCGGAGCGCCTGTCGCGATATCCGCTGGAAGAAATGCGCCGCGGCGCACAGCTGGTTTATGACGTGCGCGCCAACTGGAAAATCATCGTGGAGAACTACAACGAGTGCTACCACTGTGGGCCGGTGCATCCCGAGCTTTGCGCGCTCGTACCCGCGTTTCGCCAGAATGGCGGCGCAAGTCTCGAGTGGAATGACGGTATTCCACACCGTCCAGGCGCCTGGACGTTCACCGCCAGTGGGACCTCCACGCGCGCACCGTTCCCTGGCCTGTCGGAGCGCGAGAAAACGCATCACAAGGGCGAGGTCATCTACCCAAACCTGATGCTGAGCATGGCCGCTGAACACGTGGCGGCCTTCACGTTGTGGCCGATGGAACCAGGACTTACGCGCATTACCTGCGACTTCCTGTTCCACCCATCAGAAACCAGTAAACCCGGTTTTGATCCAGCAGATGTCGTGGAATTCTGGGACGTGGTGAATCGGCAGGACTGGAAGATCTGCGAATCCGTGCACGATGGCATGGGCTCGCGCGGTTTCCGGGGTGCGTTTTATTCGCCCATGGAAGATCCCAGCCTCGACATTCGCCGCTATCTCGAAAAGCACCTGGGCGTCACCGAGGAGCCGCGGTGAGCAGCGGCGCCGCGCGCAACGCATACGATGTCGTGATCATCGGCGGCGGGCACAACGGACTAACTACCGCGTTCTATCTGGCGCGCGCCGGGTTGCGGACACTGGTGCTCGAGCGCCGTGACATTCTCGGCGGCTGTTGTGTCACCGAGGAGATCGACCCGGTGGCGGCGCCGGGCTGTCGGGTCTCCACCGCCTCGTACATGGCGAGCATGCTGCGACCCGAAATCATCCGCGACCTCGATCTGCAACGGCATGGCCTGCGCATGGTAGCTGCCGAGCCCTCCGTGCAAGCCGTGACGCCCGACGGGATGGTATTGCCGTGGTGGACGGACGTCGCGCGTTTACGCGAAGTGCTGCAGCGGGTCGCGCCGGCGGACTGCGAATCCTTCCTGGCGCTCGAGGGCAAACTGCGCCGCCTCGCGCGTCTGCTCGAGCCGATGTTCATGCGCGCGCCGCCGGATTTGCACAGCGGCGGTATGACGACGCTGCGCGAGCTGCTGGGCCTGGCCTTGAAGTTGCGCGGTATGCGCGGACCCGAGATCGCCGAGCTCGTCGCCTTCACCACCGGGAGTCTCGGTGAATTCCTCGACCGTTCTCTCACTTCACCGCATCTGAAATCTCTCGTACTGGCCAACAGCCTCTACGGCAAACATGGCGGACCCTACGATGCGGGCACATTGTTTGGCCTGCTGTTTCATCTTCTGGGCGGCGGCGCTGAAGCCAAGCAGGGCTTCATGGGGCATGTCATCGGCGGCATGGGGGCCATCACCACTGCCATGGCCGCGGCCTGCCGGTCGAAGGGAGTAACGCTTCGAACTGGCGCCGCCGTGCACCAGGTGCGCACGCGCGCCGACCGCGCGGCCGGCGTGCAGCTCAAGGACGGCGAAGAAGTCCGTGCCGGCATCGTCGTCTCGAACGCGGATCCGAAACACACTTTCCTGAGCCTGGTGCCCGCGGAGGAACTCGACCCGGAGTTCGTCGGGGCGGTGCGCGCCATCAAGATGGATGGACCGTGCGCGAAACTCAACATGGTGCTCTCGCGGGTGCCGCAGCTGCGCGGGCTCGACGCGGGCGCAAGTGATCTGCAGCGCGCGTCGTTCACCATCGTGCCCTGGCTCGATGGTGCGCAGCGTTGCTACGAACGATCACGGCAGGGCAGCATCAACGAGGAGTTGTGGATCGACTGCCTCGTGCCCTCACTGGTCGACTCGACCCTGACGCCGGCTGGGCGTCACGTAATGACCTGTTTCATTCAGTACCTGCCGTATCGGCTCGCCGGCACGACTTGGGATGCTCAGCGCGAGCCGCTCACGCGGCAAATCCTGCGGCAGATCGAAAGCTTCGTGCCTGGACTATCCGACTCGATCGTGGCCACGCGTCTGTACACACCCGCCGACCTGGAGAGCGTGCTCGGTATTACCGAGGGCAACATTTTCCACGGCGATCTGCGCCTCGATCAGCTGTTTTTCATGCGTCCGCTGCCGGCTTATGCACGTTACGCCACACCGATACGTGCCTTGTACCTGTGTGGCGCCGGCACTCATCCCGGCGGCGGCGTGACCGGCGCGCCCGGGTTCAACGCCGCGCGACGAATTCTCGGCGACCTGTCACGTGACCGAAGCTTGCGCAAAGGGCTCGCCGCCTGAGCGTCGCTCCACTGCGCAGGCTCAGCCCTAAGAGAAATGCCAGCGTGAAACCGTGATGGACGCAAGTGTCGACGTGATGGCGCTTGCTACGCTGCGCGTGAGTTACCGGACTTATTCCTGTCCGCGCGACCACGGCCGTCGATCTACGGCCCGCCCGCCGAGCATCGGGGTGTTCTAACTACCCGGGCCCAGGGATCCGCCCCTTCATGCGCCGTGCAGGCGCACTACGCGGACTCGCT
>Ga0193753_10003485_pt1 | contig 11587 bp, 7 predicted proteins | sample H1c2metaG_FD_144925 | JGI IMG/M metagenome (GOLD analysis project Ga0193753, IMG submission 144925) | Soil microbial communities from a riparian zone of the East river system, Colorado, United States - H1c2 | ecosystem: Environmental > Terrestrial > Soil > Riparian zone | place: USA: East River... | reverse complement strand
CTCCGGGCTTCAGCGACCTGTCTGACAGCGCTACGCGCTTTGCCGATGCGCTGCGCCGTGCCCAGGCGGAGTTCCGGGAAATGCCGGGCCTCAGGCTCACCGAGGCCCAGGCCGCGCGCCTGTGGTGCGTCGATTCGGCCCTCTGCAGCGCCGTGTTGTCGACGCTCGTAGACCAGCGGTTCCTCGTCCGCACTCGCGACGCGTTTCAACGCGCGTCCTAGCTCGCTGCCAGGGCCGCTGGCGCACCTCAGCTCGACGCGTCGTTGGCCGTGTCCGGCAGCACCACGGTGAAGACGGCGCGACCCTCGTGGAGTTCCACGAGATGCTTCACGATCGAGAGGCCCAGGCCGGTGCCGCCCGGTCCGGAGCGCGACTTGTCCACGCGGTAGAACCGCTCGAAGACCCGTGAGAGGTCGTTCGGCGGAATGCCTGGCCCCGAATCAGACACGACGATGTGCACGGTACCGCCGTGGCGCTCGGCCGAGAGCCAGATATCGGTCTCCGGAGGCGAGTAGTTGACGGCGTTCTCGACCAGGTTCCGCAGGATGTCGTGAAGCTTGCCCGGATCGGCGTCGGCGTGCGCCGCGTCGGGCGGGACGCTGACGTGGATATGGGGCTGTCTGACCTCGATGCTCGGCGTGAGGTCCGCGATGACGGCGTCGAAGAGATCCGGCAGGCTGCAGCGCGCGCGATCGAGAGGCTCTTGGCGCGCATCGAGGCGCGCCAGGCGCAGCAGGTCCTTCACCAGCCGCTCCATGCGGGCCGTGTGCCGCCCGATGATGTCGAGGAACCCACGGGCCTCGGTGCCCAGCCCGGGCTCGTCGAGGAGGGCCTCGACGTAGCCGCGAATCGCCGTCAGCGGCGTCCGCAGCTCGTGCGACACGTTGGCCACGAAGTCCTGGCGGATCTGCCCGGCCTTCCGTAGATCGCTGATGTCGTGCAGCACCAGCACGGCGCCGGCGTCGCTTCCAGACACCACCGCGGCCGCTCGCGCAACGAAGGTACGCGCGGCGTCGCGCGACAAGGTGAGCTCGCGGCTCTCCACCGCCTCGCCGCGCAGCGAGGCGCCAAGCAGGGCGGCGATGTCGGGGTGACGGATGACCTCGACGTAGGGCCGGCCCGTCGCCTGCTCGGCCACGCGCAGCATCTCCTGCGCGGCCCGGTTCACCAGCTGGACCCGCCCCTGCCGGTCGATGATGAGGACCCCCTCGACCATGCCCGCCAGGATGGCTTCGGTGCGGGCGCGATCACGCGACAGATCGTCGATGCGGCGTCCCAGCTCTTGCGCGGCCCCGTCGAGTGCCCGGGCGACGGCGCCGAGCTCGTCCTGACCGTAGTCGTGCGCGGGGCGCGTGAAGTCGCCGTCCGAATAGCGCCGCGCCACGGCGGCCACCGCTTCGACGCGCCGCGCCAGAGGAGCCGAGAACACCCACGACAGCACCAGTGCGGCACCGAGCGCCGCGACCAGGGCCAGAATCGTGGCATTGCCGATGGCCCCCAGCTGGGCGTTGACGTCGCTGAGCGGCAACGCGACGCGCACGAACTTCACGACCGGATGATTGGCTGGCGTGGCCACGTACACCATCTCGGTGCTGAGCGTGGCACTGCGGCGCTGGCTGACCCCCACGCCCCGCTCGCGCGCGGCCACGACTTCGGGGCGCGTCGCGTGGTTCTCGAGGGTGCGCAGCTCGTCAGGGCTCTGCTCGGAGTCGCCGACCACCCGCCCGTCGCCGGCGATGAGCGTGACGCGTCCGGAGACGAGGCCCCCCAGCCGATCGGCTTCACGGTCGAGGTCGCTCTCGGCCAGGTCGCGGGCTGGTGCCAGCAGGTCGGCGATGAGCCGGGACTCGTCGGTGAGGCGCCGCTCGATCGTCTCGCGTTCCTGTTGACGGACCTGCCACGGCACCAGCGCCGCCATGGTCAGCACCGCCAGCGCGGCTGCCGCCATCGATCCGATGAACAGCTTGAGGCGGAAGCTGATGGTCATGGCCTCAGCCGGGACAGCGCCCTACGCGCTGTCCGCAAGCTTGTACCCGAACTGCTTGACGGTGACGAGCGCGTCGACCAGCACGGGCAGCTTCTCACGCAGCCGCCTCACATGGACGTCCACCGTGCGCGTGCCGCCCGTGTACTGGTACCCCCACACGTCGCTCAGCAGCAGGTCGCGCGACAGCACACGTCCCGGACGCTGCAGCATGTACTGCAGCAGCATGAACTCTTTCGCCGTGAGCTTCACCTCGAGACCATCGGAGGAGACGATGTGCGTGGTCACATCCATGACGAGCGCCCGGTAGCGCAGGATGGATCCCTCCGGCTCGGTGCGCTTCACACGCCGCAGCAGCGCGCGGGCGCGGGCGAGGAGCTCGTTCGGGCTGAACGGCTTCGAGACGTAGTCGTCGGCGCCGAGCTCGAGGCCGACGATCCGATCGCTCTCTTCGGCCTTCGCCGTCACCATGATGATCGGGATGGCCGCGGTGCGGGCGTCCGAACGAAGGGCGCGGCAGATCTCGAGGCCCGTCATGCCCGGCAGCATCAGGTCGAGGATCGCGAGGTCGACCGCATGCTGCCTGGCATAGGCGAGCGCGTCGATGCCGGACGGCGTGAGGTGCGCGGTCCAGCCGTTCTTCTGAATGTAGCGGGTGATCAGCTCGCCGATGTCTCGATCATCTTCCGCAACGAGCACATGCACTGGCCTAATGCTACGGGTTCTTGGTCCGTGGACCAAAACCAGCGCCCGTTACACGGCGCCGAAGAGCGTGCTCACGATGCCGTAGGTCAGCGCCCCGATAATCGCAGAGGCCGGAATCGTGAGCACCCAGGCCCAGACGATCTGTCCGGCCACGCCCCAGCGCACCGCCGACAGGCGGCGCGTCGAGCCGACGCCGACGATGGCCCCCGTGATCGTGTGCGTGGTGCTGATGCCGACGCCGAGCATCGTCGCGGTGTAGATGGCCAGGGCCGCGCCGGTCTCGGCGGCGAAGCCGCCAATCGGCTGGAGCTTCGTGATCTTCGATCCCATGGTCTTGATGATGCGCCAGCCGCCCGACAGCGTGCCGAGGCCGATCGCGGTGTGAGCCGCGATAATCACCCACCACGGAATCGGCATCTTTCCGTTCTGAAGGTGGAGGTATCCTCCGGTGACAAGCGCGCCCGAGATGATGCCCATGGTCTTCTGCGCGTCGTTGGCGCCGTGCATCAGGCTGAAGCCGGCGGCCGACACCAGCTGCATCTTGCGAAAGAAGCCGTCGACGCGGCGCGGCGTGACGCCGCGGAAGATCCACAGGCTGGCGATCATGAGCGTCCAGCCGACGCTCAATCCAATCAGCGGCGCCACCACGATGAATATGATGGTCTTGGTCCATCCGGCGACGATCACCGCGCCGAAGCCAGCTTTGGCCACGGCCGCACCGGCATACCCGCCAAAGAGGGCGTGCGACGAGCTGGTGGGCAGCCCCCACCACCAGGTGATGAGGTCCCAGATGATGGCGCCGAAGAGGCCGGCGAAGATCACCGTAAAGGTCACCACGCTGAGATCGACCATGCCCGCGCCGACCGTCTGCGCCACGCCGGTGCCGAATCCGACGGCGGCCACGAAGTTGAAGAAAGCGGCCCAGATGACGGCCTTGCCGGGCGTCAGTACGCGTGTCGATACCACCGTGGCAATCGAGTTTGCCGCGTCGTGGAACCCGTTGATGAAGTCGAAGATCAGTGCGACCGCGATGAGCAGGAGGATTGCGAAGAGCGTATGGTCCATGCGTCAGCCGTGCTTGACCACGACGCCTTCGAGAAGATTTCCCACGTCTTCGCAGCGGTCGGTCGCCGCCTCGAGGAAGTCGAAGATTTCCTTCCACTTGATCACGGCAATCGGATCGGTTTCCTGGTCGAAGAGCTCGACGATTGCGTCCTGGTGCACGCGATCGGCTTCGTGTTCGAGCTGATTGACGCGTGCGGCGATCTCGAGCACCGCCTTCGAGTCGTTCTCCAGGTTCTTCATGCCCTCGGTGATGAGGTCGGCCGACTCGACGATGATGTCCACGAGGCGGCGTGCGCCGGAGCGCACGTGCTGAATTTTGTAGAGCCTGACCACCGCCGCCGCCGCATCGATCGCGTCCATGACATCGTCGAGCGAGCCGGCGAGCGCGTGAATGTCTTCCCGATCGAGCGGCGTGACGAAGGTGCGGTTCAGGCGGTCGATGATGCTGCGCGTGATCTTGTCGCACGCATGCTCGGTTTCCTTGATGGTTTCGACCTTGCTGATGTCAGGCGGGCTCGACGCCAGCATTGCTTCAGCAGGCGCGCGCCAGACCGGATCTGCTCGGCGAGCTCGATGAAGGCGAGAAAGAACTTCTCTTCGTGGGGGATCAGACTGAAACGGGCCATATCACCTCGTCAAACCCGCCGATCGTAGCAGATTTAACGTGTGTATTACGTAGACGTAACGGACTCCGGCCGCTCGTTCGCGCGTGGGGCCAGTGAGGATTAGAGCGCGCTGATGCCGCGAGATCTGGAAAGAAACCAGAGCGCCACCAGGGCGAGGAGGACCCCGTTGACGCCGAGCACCGTCGGCGCCGACGTCTGGTTGGCGACCCAACCGGCAACCAGGCTGCCTAGCGGCATGCCACCCCGGAAGGCCACCATGTAGATGCTCATGACACGCCCGCGCATCTCGTTGGGGGCGTTGAGCTGCACGAGCGACGACAGCATCGCGAACACCATCACCATGCAGGCACCGGCCAGGAAGAGTAGCAGCCCGTTCAGCCAGAACACGCGCGTCGTGGCGAACAGCGCGACGACTCCACCGAAGACCACCTGCAGAGTGAGGAGCGTGCGGCCCATGTGTGTGAACTTGCCCAGCCACGCCACGACCAGCGCGCCGGTCACGGCACCAATACCGGCGCAGGCCATGAGCTTCGTGTACACGTTGACGTCGCCGTGCAGCACGTTCTGGGCGAAGAGCGGCAGGAACGTGAGGAGCGGGTTGCCGAGAAACGTCGCCGCGAACCCGAGCGTCGCCATCGCGATGAACTCGGGGTGGGCCCGCACATAGGCGAAGCCAACCGAGAGTTCCTGAGCCATCCGCGTAGCGGTGGTCGGGGGAACATGGCGCAGGCGCATCATGAGAATCGCGCCGATCACCGCCAGGAACGACAGCCCGTTCAGCCCGAAGCACGCCACCATGCCGAGCGTGGCCAGGGCGCTTCCGGCGAGCAGCGGTCCGATCACGCGTGCCAGGTTGAACTGAATCGAGTTGAACGCGATGGCGTTCGGCACGTGCGCCTTGTCCACGAGCGACGGCAGCAGCGACTGATAGGCCGGCCCGCCGAAGGCCTGGCCCAGGCCGCTGACCGTCGAGAGCAGCAGCACGTGCCAGATGCGGATGTGTCCCCAGTACACGAGGGCCGCGAGCGTGAAGGCCGAGGCCATCTGAATGCACTGCGACATCAGCAGCAGCTGACGCCGGTCGCGCCGATCGGCCACGACGCCGCCGATGAGCGTGAAGAGGAGAATGGGCAGCTCGCCCAGAAACGAGTCGAGACCGAGATAGAAGGCCGAGGAGGCGCCGGCGAGGGTGAGCACGAGCCAGTTCTGCGCCACCCTCTGCATCCACGTCCCGATCGTGGAAGTGAAGGCGCCAATCCACAGCACCCGGAAGTCCCGGTACATGAGCGCGGCCCCCATGCGGCGAAGACCGGTGGCCGGCCTGGGCGGCGGGCTCGAAACAGGCGGATTGGCTGTCGGCGCAGGCGGGGCAGTAGCAGGAGTCACAAGCTTTGACATCTTAGCGGATGGAGGGCTTGACCTTCCGGCGTACTTTCGCTATAAATTCGCTTTCCTGTAAAGACGAATATATGGCGAAAATTGCGTTGGCTGCTCTGGAATCCGCGCTTCGTGCCCGTAAGCTCGACGGCACGCTGACGACCGCGCTTCCTTCGTTCGAACGTCAGGATGAGGCGTCCTGTCTTCCTACTGGAATGGCGGCCGTCGATGCCTGCCTGCGAAACGGCGTGCCTCGGGGCCAGTTGTCAGAGCTGGCGGGCCCCTGCTCGTCGGGCCGCACGACCGTCCTCCTGCAGCTCATGGCCGCGGCCACTCGACGGGGTGAGCTGGCGGCGTTCGTCGACACCTTTGATCGCCTCGACGTGGCGTCGGCCGAGGCGGCCGGCGTCGATCTCACCCGACTGCTGTGGATCCGTGGGCAGGCACTCTCGAAGACCGACACCGCCATCGACTCGCGATGGATCCCCGGCGGCGCTGCCGGCAGCGACGTGGTGGGCGCCCGCGGCGCCCGTGTCGGCGGGCCACTGGAGTGGGCGATCGATCGCGCGCTGAAAGCGCTCAACCTCGTGATCCAGGCTGGCGGGTTCGGCGTCGTGGCGATCGATCTGGCGGATGTGCCGGGCTCGGCGCTCCGGCGCATTCCCTTCACGACCTGGCTGCGCGTGCAGCGTGCCGTCGAGGGCCGCGACACTGCGTGCGTGCTCGTGACGCCCGAGCCGCTGGCGCGCAGCGCCGGTGGGCTCACGCTGACGCTCACCGGTCGTACCACATGGACCGGCATCGGCGAGCGCCGCCGTATGGCGGGGGCCGACGTGCAGATGCAGGTTGTCTCGCCGCGACGCCGTGTCGGTGGCGATGTCGTGGTGGCGGCGCGCGCCGCCGAAGGCTCGTAGGGATGGTAGGGCGCCGCGGCCGGACACCAGTCCCCTAGCAACGCGGAGCACATGATGATTGGCGCGATTTACGCGGCGGGTGGCAGCGACACGGCCCAGCTCGTCGAGGTGGCACGTGAGTTCTCTCCGCGCATCGACGTGAGCGGGCCGCGAGAAGTCATCCTCGATCTGAACGGGCTGACACGGTTGTTCGGGGACGCACGCACGATCGCGTCCGAGCTGCGGCGCACGGCCGCCGACCGTGGGCTGCAGGTGCGGGTGGCCATTGCGGGATCGCGCACGGCGGCTCGCCTGCTGGTGCGCCATCGTGCGGGCCTCACGGTCGTCGAAACCCATGGCGAGGCGGAGGCGCTGGCCCCGCTGCCGATCGAACTGCTGGGTGAGGTGGCGGAACGTGCCGTCCGTAGAGGCGGGCCTTTAGGCCCGCCTGTGAGCGATGCCGCAGCGGAACTGTGCGCGACCTTCCGGCGATGGGGCCTGCGTACGCTGGGGGATGTGGCGGCATTGCGTCCTGAGGACGTGGCCGCTCGCCTGGGGCAGGCGGGTGTCGAGTGGCAGCGGCTGGCGCGCGGCGAAGATCCCACGCCACTCGTGCCGGCCGTGCCCGAGGAGCGCTTCGAGCAAGCGCTCGATCTCGAGTGGCCCATCGAAGGCCTCGAGCCGTTGTCGTTCGTGCTCGGCCGGCTCATGGAACCGCTGTCGGCGCACCTCGAGCGTCGCGATCGTGGCGCGGCCGTGCTGCACGTGCGGCTGCATCTCGTGTCGAAAACGATTCACGAACGGTCGCTGCAGCTGCCGACGCCGATGCGCGATGCCCGCACGCTGCGCACGCTCGCGCTGCTCGATCTCGAGTCGCATCCTCCAGCTGCCGCCATCGATCGGGTGGTCGTGGCCGTGGATCCCACGCCGGCCAGCGTGCTCCAGTACTCGCTGCTCACACGCCCGTTGCCGTCGCCAGAGCAGGTGTCCACGCTCATGGCCCGCCTGAACGCGCTGATGGGCGAAGGACGCTGCGGCTCGCCGGCGGCGGTGGACTCCTGGCGCCCAGGTGCGTTCGCGATGGTCCCGTTTGCGCCGAAAGATCTTTTACCCGCCTCACCGTTGCCGAAGGCGACGGCCCTACCCGCCTTACCTGCCTCAGCGGCGCCGCAGGCGCCGGAGGTAGTCGTGGCGCTGCGGCGGTTCCGATTCGCCGTGCCCGCGCGTGTGCAGATAGACCAGGGCCGCCCCGTAAGCCTGATGATCGATCGGCGAGGGCTGAGCGGAGGCCGCATCGAGTTATGTGCTGGCCCATGGCGGACGGCGGGCCAATGGTGGGCCGAGCCCTTCGGGCTCGGTAGGGCGGGTGAGGCGGGTAGGGCGGGTAGGGAAGAACGCCCCACCGTGAGCGAAGCGAACGGCCCCACCCGCCCTACCCGCCCTACTGACGTCCCACCTCGTCCCGGTCCCACGGGCGATAGCCCATGGGACCGGGACGAGTGGGACGTCACCCTAATTGATGGTGTGACGTATCGCCTCTTTCGCGAGCGCAACGCCAACGCGTGGTTCATCGACGGCGTTCTCGACTGACGCGCACCGCGCACTGCTGTTTGTTGCTGATGGCTTTTTGCAAGCGTTCTTCCCACCCCACCTGCTTACCTGCCTACCCGCCTGCCCCCCATGTACGTCGAGCTCCACGCCGCGTCCGCCTTCAGTTTTCTGCAAGGAGCCTCGCTTCCTGAGACGCTCGTCGAGCGCGCCGCGGCGCTCGGCTATTCCGCGATCGCACTCCTCGATGCCGACGGCGTGTACGGTGCGCCCCGTTTTCACAAAGCTGCGGCCAGGGCGGGGCTGCGCGCCATTGTGGGCGCCGAACTCACGGTTGAGGCCGGCACCTTCGGTGCCGGTAAGGCGGGTGGGGCGGGTAAGGCGGGTGGGGTAAGTGGGGCCGCGGGCGTTGCCCGCGGCGGGGGACACACGTGGCGGCTGCCGGTGCTCGTTTCCTCTGCCGAGGGCTACCGGAATCTCTGCCGCCTGGTGACGCGCATGAAGATGCGCGCCGAGAAGGGCGCCGGGGCGCTGGCAATCGATGAGTTCGACGGCTTCACCGCCGGCCTGGTGGCGCTGGTGGGGCGGCCGCTGCTCGACGGGCAGCATTTCGGCGTGGGCGGCCTCCTCGATCGGCTCATCGGGCTGTTCGGCCGATCCAATGTCTACGTCGATTTGCAGCGGCACATGCTGCGCGACGAGGAATCCGACAACGCCGCCCTGACCCAGCTGGCGCTGGCGTTTCGCGTCCCTGTTGCCGCCACCAACGGCGTGCGCTTCGCCACGCCCGGCGACCGGCCGCTCTTCGACGTGCTCACGTGCGTGTATCACCACACGACGCTCGATGCCGCGGGCCGCCGGCTCGCGCGCAACGCCGAGCGGTATCTCAAGCCGCCGGCGGTGATGGCGCAGATCTTCTCTGACCGTCCCGATGCCCTCGCAGGCACACAGGCACTGGCCGAGCGCCTCGAGTACACGATGGCCGACCTGGGCTATCGGTTTCCTGCGTATCCAGTGCCCGGCGGCGACACGGAGATGTCGTTCCTGCGCCGCATCACCGAGGCCGGCGCCCGCGATCGGTATCGTCCGTACCACGAGAAAGCCAGCCGGCAGATCGCCCACGAGCTCGGTCTCATCGAGCGGCTCGATCTCGCCGGCTACTTCCTCATCGTCTGGGACATCGTGAGCTACTGCCGCCAGCACGACATCCTGGTGCAGGGGCGCGGCTCGGCCGCCAACAGCGCCGTGTGTTACAGCCTCGGCATCACGGCGATCGATCCCATCAAGATGGAGCTGCTCTTCGAGCGCTTCCTGTCGGAAGAGCGCGGCGAGTGGCCCGACATCGATCTCGATCTGCCGAGCGGCGATCGCCGCGAGCAGGTCATTCAGCATGTCTACGCCAAGTACGGACGTCTGGGCGCGGCGATGACAGCCAACGTCATCACTTACCGCGGCAAGAGCGCGGCGCGCGAAGTGGGGAAGGCGCTCGCGCTCGATGAAGCGCAGGTCGACCGCCTCGCGAAGGTGATGCACAACTTCGAGTTCACCGATCCCAGCGAAACCCTCGACCGCAACATGGCCGCAGCGGGCATCGCGCCGGGCACGCCGCGCGTGCGCGCGTTCGGCGATCTCTGGCGGCAGATCCAGGACCTGCCGCGCCACCTGGGGCAGCACTCGGGTGGGATGGTGGTGAGCCAGGGCGAGCTCGATTCCGTCGTGCCGCTCGAACCGGCGAGCATGCCGGGCCGCGTCGTCATCCAGTGGGACAAGGACGACTGCGCCGACATGGGCATCGTCAAGGTGGATCTGCTCGGGCTCGGCATGATGGCCGTGCTGCAGGACGCCATCACGCTGGTCAACACATCGGGCGCCAGCCTGGGTCAGAAGAAAGACGAAGACGGGGAGGAGGACGAGGAGGACGGCGCGCGCCGCCGCTTCGAGCTGGCGCACATTCCCGCAAACGACCCCGCCGTCTACGACCTGCTGCAGAAGGCCGACACCATCGGCGTCTTCCAGGTGGAGTCGCGTGCGCAGATGGCCACGCTGCCGCGCCTCAAGCCGAAAGACTTCTACGACCTGGTCGTCGAGGTTGCGATCATCCGTCCCGGCCCCATCGTCGGGCAGATGGTGCATCCGTATCTGAACCGGCGGGCCGGCCGCGAAGAGGTGATCCCGCTGCATCCGTCGCTCGAGCCCGTGCTCCGGCGCACGCTCGGCGTGCCGCTCTTTCAGGAACAGCTGTTGCGCATGGCAATGGTGGCCGCCAACTTCACCGGTGGGCAGGCCGAGGACCTGCGCCGCGCGATGGGCTTCAAGCGCAGCGAGAAGCGCATGAAGCAGATCGAGGTGCAGCTGCGCGAGGGCATGGCCAGCAACGGCATCGTTGGCGAGACGGCCGAGCGGATCATCGGGTCGATCACGTCGTTTGCCCTCTATGGCTTTCCTGAATCGCACGCCGCGAGCTTCGCGCTGCTGGCGTATGCGAGCGCGTATCTCAAAGTGCATTACCCGGCGGCGTTCTACACGTCACTCCTCAACAACCAGCCGATGGGGTTCTATCACCCCGCCACGCTCGTGAAGGATGCGCAGCGGCGCGGGGTGCGCTTCCATCCCATCGACGTGCAGCAGTCCGACTGGGCGTGCCGCGTCGAGCCCGACGGGGCGATCCGCCTGGGTCTTCTCTATGTCACCGGTCTTCGGAAAGAAGCAGGGCAGGCCATGGCCGCATTCGATCGGACGAGAACCTCCGTGTCCTCACCGCTGTGCGTGAAGTGCGGGTCTGACGACGAGTCGATGATCGAGACCGTCGCCGATACCGCCGCGACGCCGGCCGCTCCCGGGCGGCGGACCTATTTCTGCAACATCTGCTCGCACGAGTGGAGCGTGGCGCTCGAGCCGGACGGCCGCTTCGCGTCGATCGAGCAGCTCGTGCAGCGTACTGGGTTGCGCCGCGACGAGCTCACGACGCTGGCCGACATCGGTGCGCTCAACGCATTCACCCACGAGCGCCGCAGCGCGCTGTGGCAGGTCGAGCGCGCCGTGCGCCCCGCGGGCGAGCTGTTTCAGCCGTACGAGGGTGAGGAGAGCGGTGTCGTAGGGCGCGATATCGTAGGGCGGGGCGAGAGCAGTGTCGTAGGGCGGGGCTTTAGCCCCGCCGACAGGGCACTCACCCCCATGGATGCGGGCGAGCGACTCCAAGCTGACTACGCGGGCATGGGCCTCACCATCGGCCCGCACCCCATGGCGTTGCGCCGCGACGAGCTGTCACTGCGCGGTGTGTTACGCGCGGCTGATCTGCCGGGCGCGAAGGACGGTCGACGCGTACGCGTGGCTGGCATGGTGATCACGCGGCAGCGGCCCGGCACGGCGAAAGGATTCGTCTTCCTCAC
>Ga0193753_10003484_pt1 | contig 11590 bp, 10 predicted proteins | sample H1c2metaG_FD_144925 | JGI IMG/M metagenome (GOLD analysis project Ga0193753, IMG submission 144925) | Soil microbial communities from a riparian zone of the East river system, Colorado, United States - H1c2 | ecosystem: Environmental > Terrestrial > Soil > Riparian zone | place: USA: East... | reverse complement strand
GTAATTGGGAAGGATGCTGCCTGCAATAGAATTTTCAATAGCCATTACACCGCCATCGCTTTCTTTTTTATTGCCAGCGATTTTTACGACATCCCTGAATGTAGCGCAGGGCAATACGGTTACATCTTTACCAAAAAATTGTTGCGCCGCCACCTGGTGAAAACTGCCTTCGTATCCCTGTATTGAAACTTTTTGTGCCATATTTTTTTAATTGTCCTTTTTCGCTTTCAGGGGCAGATAACAAAAATCCCCCGATTATCGGGGGACTCTCTTTATGTTGTTTTACAAGTTTTTGTGTTTAAGTTGTTCAACAAAAGCATCCCCGCTTCTCACTAAAATAGAAGTAAAAATAAAAACCAAAATATGCTTTGTTGATTGCCATTACCATTCAAAAATAGGAACTAATTGCAAAGCGCCAAAAAAATCTTTATACAAATATTTGCGGAAACCCTTGCCAGTCAAGCAAAAGCTAACGATTGTTAACCCAGCCTGTTCATTATTTCGCCATCTATTTTCTTAAACAGGTGAAATGGTTTATAGATACGCCAGTTATCTATCTGCATCAGTTCAAGATAACGGTTTAGCTTTGCTTTTTTAAAGTCATGCTGTGTTTGTTCGGGCATGTTTACAATAACTACCCAGCCATTTTCATCCGTTACTTCCTCAAACCATTCTTCATAATAATCTTTTATATCGCTGTGAAAATTAAGTACGTTTTCAGCTATCAGTATAAACTTGCTGATACCCTGTTTAAAGAAAACATCCGTTACCTCACGTTTCAGTTCCATGATATCGTTTTCAATGGCATCGTTCCATTCACCAATCAGTTCTATGATCACGTATTGCTCTTCATAATCGGCCATTATTACTTTCATGTACAATGTGCGCGACCCAAAATCATCCCACTGCGGATGGATATAATAATTGTATACGGTTTGGGAAAATTCAAACTCGGAATATACACGGCCGTAAAAAGGCGATCGTTCATCTTCTTCGCTGATGTATATATGGCGCCAGTTATAAAATGGTTCTATGTCCTGCATAATCCGCCAATCATTGTTTTTTAAATCAATCCTTTTTTATAAATATTATACTTACTATGTATTACACATGCCATGCCGTATTGATTTGCCCTATAAAAAAAGGCTGTAGCAATATACAGCCTTCATAATGCCCTGTCCAAATATTTTTTATTGTGGGGTGGTGAAAATTAAATTTTAACAAAAGAAACGAAACACTGCTTTGCAAGCCAGGGTATACAGTTGCTTGTATTAGGGATTGCGCTCAGTTTACTAAAATTTTATTTGCGTACATTGTTTTACCGCCTGTGCTTACAACTTTTACCAGGTAAATGCCTTTACTGAAACCGGCAGGCATTTCAATCTCTATTGCCTGGCTCTTGTATACCAGGTTGACCGGTTGCTGCAATGCGGTCCTGCCGCTTACATCCAGCAGTTGTACCATGTACCGGCCGATCTCTTTATTATCAAAGCTGATATGAAACGCGGCTTCTGTCACCGGGTTGGGATATACTGAAATATTGCTTACACCCGGATCACTGTTGTTGAAAACCGTTGTTGAAATGGCCGGCTGTTTCTTTTGGAACGCAAAATAACGGCTGGCAAGATCAGAAACCGGTAATGTTTTATTGTCGCACGTAAGTTTTACCGCTTCCCATGTATTCATATCCACCCGGAAATAACCACCTGTACTCAAAGCACTGCTTACAATAAGATCGCCATCCTCATTAACAGCAGCACCATTGGTGGTATAATCAGCGGGCAAATTTTTAATATTGCCGATATAAGTGGCCGTTTTACCTGTCACATCAATTTTGAATATAGCGTGATAAGCGGAAAACAAATAAAGATTGCCCGCTGCATCCGATATCATATCGCCACCAAAACTGCTGCATTTATTGTGCACAGATATTGCCCCATTACCGGTTGCATCCTGCAGGGCACCCAGGTCTGTAATCACTATTTTACGGCCTGTAGAAAAACGAATAAGATGATTGGCATCATTGGATAATGCATATCCATAGCCATCCGCAGCTATTACCATCCGGGTTATCGGGCCCGACTCGTTAAGCAGGTCTGCCGCATTTATGGGCAGCGGGACCGTATATATTTTTAAAGTTGCTTTATTATCATCCAGGTCTATCCAGCGTATTTCAGGCTGCTGCAGGGGGATAGTAAATATCCGGTTGTGCCTTCCGTCATACGCTGCAGCGGCTACCACGAACGATGTTGGCATTTGTGGCGTTCCTGCTATCTTATTGCTTTCCATTGATGAGCCATACCGTTTTATGTTTGTAAGGCCATCATATAAATCAAAAGCGGTTTTTAAATGTGTATACAGGGGTTGCACTACCTGGCCGCTTTTCAAATCGACCTCACTGATATTCGTCCAGAGGAACGGGTTATTGTCTTTGTTATCGCCTGTGATGGCAAAAACCCCGTTTACCCTTTGTGCTTCCAGCGAAAAAAATGTAAAAAAAACAGCGCAGCATTGTAAAATTTTGTACATCATAAAACAGGTTTTAGCTGGTGAAAAATCTTTTACTAAATTTCCTGCTTTAAATGATAATAAAAAAATCCGCGGGTTAATAAATGAATATTTTTTTTCCCCCATCCTGCTGGTAGAACCGGCAGTTTCCCGGAGTAATTTAATGAACGCTTTTATCGGATTCTACCGCTTTTTTTACACTGCCGTATTTCAGCAAGAGGTTTTTTGCTTTTTCATAATCTGTCAGGCGCAGGATATCCATTACCATTTTAGTGCCCCGGTCAACCAATTTTTCATTGCTGAGCTTCATATTCACCATTTTATTATCTTCTACCCTTCCTATCTGTATCATAACAGCCGTTGAAATCATATTAAGCACCAGTTTCTGTGCGGTGCCGCTTTTCATGCGTGTGCTACCGGTTACAAATTCGGGACCCACCACCACTTCTATCGGGTATTCCGCAGCATCGCCCAAAGGACTACCGGGATTACAGGTAATACATCCTGTTACAATACCGCGCTGACGGCTTTCCTGTAAAGCAGCAATTACATAAGGTGTAGTACCGCTGGCGGCAATTCCTATCACCGTATCCTTATCGCTAATCATATGCTCTTCAAGATCAATCCATCCCTGGGTAATGCTGTCTTCGGCATTTTCAACCGGTCTTTGAATGGCTTCTTCGCCGCCGGCAATGATGCCAACTACTAATCCATAAGGCATTCCATAAGTAGGCGGTATCTCACTTGCATCAAGAATACCCAAACGGCCGCTGGTACCGGCACCAATATAAAACAACCTGCCGCCTTCCAGCATTTTATTGCTGATGATGGAAGCGAGTTTTTCTATTTGTGGAATGGCTTTTTCTACTGCAAAAGGCACCGTTTTATCTTCTTCGTTAATATGGTGCAATATTTCCTGCACGCTCATCTTGTCGAGATTACGGTACTTACCTGGTTGCTCTGTAAACTTTTCGAAAGACATATTCATGTGTTATCTGTGGTATTCAATCAATCCTTCCATGGGGTTCTTTAATATTTTGCCCAAATCAAATTCATAGCTGCTGCACAATTCCTTTAGCACATCACGAAAGCCATAACCTACACTGCCTACAAAGTGAATAGGGTATTTCCAGCTTTCGGTGAATTTACAAAGATGGGTAAAGAAAAAATCGTTTAGGCCGTCTTCAATAATATTTTCTACCATATAATGCCCCCTGTTTTCTGCCAAAAACATACAAAAACCGGCCAGGTAGCGGTTTGCCAGCGGTTGCTGGTAGGTATTTTCAAGGATTCCAGCTGCTGTAGTATGGTATTTTTCGTCAAATTTATATCGCAACTCTTCGTCAAACGTGCCGTATAAATAATATTGAACCACCTTCCTGCCCAGGTAGGCACCACTCCCTTCATCGCCCAGTATATAGCCTATCCCGGGACTGTTTTTTACCACTTTTTTCCCATTAAAATAACAGGAGTTACTGCCCGTGCCCAGTATGCAGGCAATGCCCTTTGTATTTCCGCAAGCCGCTTTTGAAATACCTGTCAAATCATGTTCAACCTGTATTTTTGCGTCTGCAAATATTTTGCTGATAGCAGCTTTCATCATTTTGGCATTGCGTGGGTCAAGACAACCGGTACCGTAAAAATAGATATTGGTAACTGATTGATTTTTTATTTTGGGTAATAGCTCAGTGCGTATAATAGCCTGTACCTGTTCGCTGTTTAAAAAATACGGGCTCATGCCCTGGGTAAAAATAGTTTTCTTATGCCCTTTGCTTAACAAACACCATTCGCACTTTGTTGACCCGCTGTCTGCTATTAAGATTGCCATATAATTATTTAGTGAGAACGAAGTTAATATTCCCTGTCTATTTACCATAAAACAAATATTCGCTCACAGCTCTGCCTATTTAAGCTAAATTTGCAGCTCGAATTGATTCAGCTATGACAACGAAAAAGAAACTGAATACCTGGCTACCTCTCTTATTTGCTATTGTGATGATTGCGGGTATGTCTATAGGTTATACCCTGAGGGAAAATACCGCCAGGCCCGGCAGCCTGTTTAAAAAACAAAAAAGCACATCCCTTCAGCAGGTGCTTGATTTGATACAATTAAAATATGTTGACCCGGTAGCACCGGATACACTGGCAGACGATGCCATACAACAGGTTCTTTCTAAACTCGATCCGCATTCAATTTATATACCAGCTGTTAACCTGGGAGAAGTGAATGAAGATCTCCAGGGGAATTTTCAGGGTATTGGTGTTGAGTTTAATATTTTCAGTGATACCGTAAACATTATTACAGTAATGGAAAACGGCCCCAGTGATAAGGCTGGTTTGCATGTAGGCGACCGGATTTTAAAAGTTGGTGATTCACTTGTGGCAGGAAATGGCATCACTACTGCACGCATAAAAAAAATATTACGCGGCCCCGGTGCCAGCACGGTTGTACTAACAATACTGAGAGATAATAAAGTAGTATTGATCACCCTGCAAAGGGGTGTCATACCAATTGTATCTGTTGATGCCGCTTATATGATGAACAAAGAGGATGGCTATATGCACATCAATAAATTTTCTGAAACCACTTACAGGGAGTTTATGCAGTCGCTGGAGAAACTACAGTCGCTGGGCATGAAAAAACTGATGCTTGATTTAAGGGATAATGGCGGCGGTATTTTACAGGAAGCCGTTGAAATGGCGGATGAATTTATAGATGGCACCAAGCTCATCGTATACACACAGGGCAATAACAGCCCTAAACAGGAATACCGTTGTAAAAGGGATGGCCTGTTTGAAAAAGGCAAACTGGTAGTGCTGGTAAATGAGGGCACGGCTTCTGCCAGCGAGGTATTGGTGGGCGCCCTGCAGGATTGGGACCGGGCAGAAATTGTTGGCAGAAGAACCTATGGTAAGGGCCTGGTGCAGGAACAATATGACCTGGTTGATGGCTCCGCCCTCCGCCTTACTGTGGCGCGTTATTATACCCCATCTGGCAGAAGCATACAAAAATCTTATAATAAGGGAGAAAGCGATTATGCCAGTGATATAACCAATCGCTACCACAATGGTGAAATGACCAATGCAGACAGCAACCATGTGCAGCAAAGAGGCCAGGCCTATAAGACAAAATCAGGCAGGGAAGTATATAGCGGGGGCGGCATCATGCCCGATGTATTTGTATCTGTTGATACATCTGTAATATCAAGAAATTTTGCCCGTTTGTATACCAATAACACCTTAAATAATTTTGCTTACCGCTATTTTATGCAGCACCAGGCTGAATTAAAAACAATTCCCAGCGCCAAAGATTTATTCATCCGGTATAATACATCAGACCCGCTCTGGAACCAGTTTGCCGCTTTTGCCGAAAAAGACAGTGTGAATATCAGCGCTTTAACCCCCCGTGACCGGGAGTTTGCACAGCAGCGCCTGATTGCCCTGATTGCCCGCCAGCAATGGCGCAACAATGGTTTTTATGAGGTGCTGAATGCCAGTGATCTTACTGTTAAAAAAGGAATGGAAGAGTTAGAGAAATAACCAGCTGTTAGCTATTAGCCGTTAGCTGTTAGTGCTAAAAGCTGTTGTCAACTTTAATAGCATATTCCTAATAACCTTTGTCAAATCATATTGGTTCCTCGACTAATAGCTAACAGCTAATAGCTGCACAAAAAAAGCACCCATAAAGAGTGCTGTGAAGAAGGATAAGGCAGGAAATATATATGGAGTTGATTAGTTAGTTCCGTTGTTCTTATTGTCTAAAAGTTCTCTCTTCTCAATTCTATATGAACCTATCAGGCCCAAACCACCGCCGATACCAATAAAGGCAAACCATAAAGCCGGGTTTTCATCATCATGCAGCATGTACTGCGTAATAAAATAAGCCAGCATCAATCCTACACCTGCGCCAACCAATAACAGCCCCCATTTAAGGTTTCTGTAAGGGGCCGGGCGATTGGCCCATTCTTTAGGATTCATTCCTTTTTCAAGCATCGCAAGATTTTCTCTTGTTTTCATATAAACGATTCCGAATATCATGGCAAAAAAACCAAGGGGAACCAAAATAGGGATTAACATTTCTCCGCCGTGCATAACTAAAGTTTTTATTTTTTCTAATTAAATGTTGTTTGCTTGTTCTATCTAAGACTACCAGTCGTTCGCCCAGGTTACAGTCTTTTAGGAACTTTTTTTGACAGGCTTTTAAAAGCGGGAAATAGTTGATTCAATCGTTTTTAAAAACCGGCTCAAAGAACTTACAATAACTAAGACTACAAGTTTTACCGGCAGGTTACAGCTTACCGGTAAAAAACCGCATTCCACGCTGTCAAACCGTTATTTCAGGCTAATCACCCTTTTTTCAGGATGCAAAACATGCTTACTTCGCTGTATAAATAACCTCGCCCCCTGGATACCGCATATGTTTTAGTCCGCCCTTTTTAATAAACTGTAACCTTTTCCTTTAATCATTAGTCATATAACCAGCGCACAATGCAAACCGGGCCAAACGATAAGGACATCATCAGCACTGTTTTACAGGGCAATAAACAGGCATATGCAGAGTTGGTAAAAAGATACCAGGGCTTTGTTTTTACCATCTGCCTGCGCTATACCAACAGCCGCGAAGATGCTGAAGAAATTGCCCAGGATATTTTTGTAAAGGCGTACCGTTGCCTGTCAGATTTCCGGGGCGATTCAAAGTTCAGCACCTGGTTATATACCATCGTTAATACCAGTTGCATTACTTTTTTAAGAAAAAAACGTTTGCAAACACATTCGCTGGATGATGAAAAGGTTTTTGCTGTGGCTGATAATATAGATGGCGGTATGCGGGCCAACCAGGTAGAACAGAAATCAAGGATTGCTATGGTAAACGAAGCCATCCAATTACTGAGTGCAGATGATGCAAAAATTATTACGCTATTTTATAAAGGAGAACAGAGTTTGGATGAGATAGGCGAAATACTGGGCATCGACCCCAATACGGTAAAAGTAAAACTGCACCGTGCAAGAGTAAGATTGAAAGATAAAATGGAAAAACATTTTGCACAGGAAGTAAGGGATTTGGTGTAGCCGGCATGGGGGCATTGGGCAGCATCGTTGCCTGCCTACCGGACAGGCGTCGCACACTTGTGCTGTAACAAATAATTGAACTTCAGGTATGCTGTGTCTTACCCGGTTTAATAACAGATCTTTAATAGAAAATAGAATTAATTTTAATAAACTTAAAACGCTCCCTTTGGGGGCAAGCATATGGAATACAATATGGAAGATCGCTTGTGGGATTATATTGATGGCAGCGGCAACGCAGAAGAAAAATCTTTTGTAGAGCAGTTGATTGCCACCCAGGAAGCATGGCGCAAAAAATACCATGAACTGCTTGATGTACACCAGCTCATGAATACCTCCCTTGAACTGGATGAACCTTCCATGCGTTTCTCTCAAAATGTAATGGAAGAAATTGCCAAATACCAGATTACACCAGCAACAAAGACCTATATCAATAAAAAGGTTATTTATGGCATTGGTATATTCTTCGTGGCAATGATAGCGGGTATGCTTATTTATGGATTGGGACAAATCAATTGGTCTGATAGTGGTTCTTCCAATGACCTGCTTTCAAAATACAGTAATAAAGTTGATTTTAGTAAATTCTTCAATAATACCTACACGACCGTTTTTATGATGATAAATGTGGTAATGGGCCTGATGCTCCTCGATATGTGGCTGGGTAAAAAGAAAAAAGGATTACAGGAAAAACACAGTTAAAATAAACGCCTGCCATTTTGCACAGCAGGTAAATTAAAAGCTGTCCCATTCTTTATCGGGATGGCCCGGTAAGCCCTTACTGATTCTTCAGTGAGGGCTTTTTTGTCTGAACTGGGATTTGTGGGATGAATGGGACTAACAGAATTTGGAATTCTGTATCCCAAATGTCCTCAAAATCCTACTAGTCTAAATTCATATAATCTAAGACAATTTCTTCTTCAACTCCGCCAGCTTTGCCTGGAAGGGATTCAGCACTTCTTCTTTTTTCTTTACATTTTTATTTGCCGTTGATCCACTATTCGGCCTTCCCGCTTGCTTCTCCCCACTTGCTACCTGCCTTTCCCCACCTGCCGTTTTCATTGTTAAAGCAATCCGCTTCCTGGCTGTATCTACTTCAGTTACCGTTACCATTACTTTCTGCTGCAGCTTTACTACCTGGCTGGGATCCGAAACATAGGTATTACTTAATTGTGAAATATGCACCAGTCCATCCTGTTTTACACCTATATCAACAAAGGCCCCGAAGTTAGTAATATTGGTTACCAGGCCCGGCACCTGCATACCCACTTTTACATCTTCAATGGTTTTTATGGTGTCATCAAACCTGAACTCTTCAATCTGGGTGCGCGGATCCCTTCCTGGTTTTTCCAGCTCTTTTAAAATATCATTGATGGTAAACTCACCGATGGTTTCAGATATATATTGTTTCTTATTTATTTTTTTACGCAGTTCGGCCTGCTTTATTAATTCTTCCAGGGATGCCTGCAGATCTTTTGCCATTGACTCCACTACATGATAGCTTTCAGGATGCACGGAAGAATTATCAAGAATGTTTGCTGCACCTGGTATGCGCAAAAAGCCCGCACACTGTTCAAAACTCTTGGGCCCCATCATGGGCACTTTCTTTAATTCTGCCCGGCTTTTAAACGGCCCGTTCTGTAAGCGGTATTCAACAATATTTTTAGCCAGTGTGGCACTTAAACCAGATACATACACCAATAAATGTTTGGAAGCAGTGTTTACATCAACACCCACAAAATTCACTGCACTTTCCACTACCCTGTCAAGCCCGTCTTTTAGTTTAGTTTGATTTACATCGTGCTGGTATTGACCAACACCAATTGATTTTGCATCAATTTTCACCAACTCACTCAGGGGATCAAGCAAACGTCTTCCAATGCTGATGGCGCCACGCACGGTTACATCCTGATCAGGAAATTCTTCTCTCGCTACTTCTGATGCAGAATAAATAGAAGCGCCACTTTCATTTACCTGGAATACGCTTATATGTTTTCCAAAATCAATACTGCGTACCAGTTGTTCTGTTTCTCTTCCTGCGGTTCCGTTGCCAATACCAATGGCTTCAATATCATATTTATTAACCAGGTGTTTTAATTCAGCAATGGCTTCCTTTGTCTGGTGCTCCGATAAAGTAAAAATAGTTGTGTTGTGCAGCAGGTTACCCTGCGCATCCAGGCAAACCAGTTTACAACCCGTACGGAAACCCGGATCAAGGGCCAGTATTCTTTTAGAACCCAGCGGAGATGCTAATAATAATTGACGAAGGTTTTCAGTAAACACCTGTATTGCTTCTTCATCAGCTTTGTTTTTGCCCAGGAGGCGGAATTCATTTTCAATAGAAGATTTCAGCAACCTGTCATAAGAATCTTCCATTGCTTTTTTTACTTCTGTGCTATTGGCGTTGGAAGCAGTAATAAAAATCCTGTCTAATTCATCAACTGCCATCTGCCTGTCAATATTAATATCCATAATCAGAAAACCTTCTTTCTCACCACGGCGGATGGCCAGTGTGCGATGGGAAGGGCTCTGCGATAAAGGCTCACTGAACGCAAAGTAATCCCGGTATTTCTGTGCTGCCTCCTCTTCTTTCTTGCTGCTCAGTACTTTTGAATACAATACCGCGCTTTCAGTAAAAAGTTGTCTTATTTTATTCCTGGCCTGCTCGTTTTCACTTATCCATTCTGCAATAATATCCCTGGCGCCCTGTAACGCTTCTTTACTATCTTTTACATTTTCGTTAATATAGGGGGCAGCAATAATTTCAGGGTTTTCAGCACCCTGCCTGAAAATTAAAGCGGCCAGTGGTTCCAATCCTTTTTCTATTGCCTGGGTGGCTTTTGTTTTACGTTTAGGTTTATAGGGCAGGTAAATATCTTCCAGGGCAATAGCATCATAACAATCTTCAATGCGCTGTTTTAATTCAGGTGTTAGTTTCCCAAGCCCGTCAATCGTTTTGACAACCGTTTCTTTTCGCTTATCCAGTTCCGCGAAATATTTTATTTCTTCCACCACATTGCCAATGACTACTTCATCTAAGTTACCGGTAGCTTCTTTACGGTAACGTGCTATAAAGGGTATGGTAGCACCTTCGGCCTGCAAATCATGTATGCTGATGACCTGCTTAATGGTAATGTTTAATTTCTCTCCAATTTTCTGAATGTATTTTACTTCCATAAATTTACCTGGTTCAATTTTTAACGGGGCAGCAAATGTAAGAAATTGCTGATTTTGAGATGTATTGATTTTGAGATTTCTTTTATGCAGCAACCAAATAAAAATTATATGTTTTGGGATCCGGGGATTGTTTTGGTGAAGCAGCGCAGGCAAATCTCAAAACCTCAAAATCAGTAAATCAGCAATTCAACAATATTGTTTTCAATATCGTATTGATCTCCTCCGCCCTGTTCATTACCATCAAATGCCCGCCACCGGAAACAATATGTGTAGGATTTGTAAACCGCACAGGCAATACTTCATCTTTTGCGCCGTGAATATGTGTATAAGATGATACCAGGTCTTCACTCCTCCATTTTAAAATAGCATCCATGGCCCAGTAAATAAAATTGCTGTCGCTGTCCCGGATTATATGTCGCAGTATTGCCTTGTCTTCCTTGGTTTCTGTTGTAAAAACCCTTTTAAATACTGCAGCAGATTTAACAAACGATACCGGTATCATTTTATGCAACCTCAGTACACCTGCGGCTTTAAAATAAAAGGGCAATTCTTTTGAACAGGGAACACTGGAAATTAAAATAGTAACGGCGGGTTTGTATTGTCTTGAGATTTCGGCTGTTATCATACCACCCATTGATAAACCAATAATCGCAAAGGGTTCGCTTGCATCAATACTTTCCGCCAGCCGTAAAGCATAATTTCTTAGTGATTCTTTTTTCAGTGGCGCAATCCATTCTAAAAACACGGGCACGCAATGGGCTGGTAACTGAATATTTTTAAACACCCGGCTGTCTGCCGCCAAACCACTTACAAAATACACTTTCATATTGCTAAACTAAGA
>Ga0193753_10003481_pt1 | contig 11596 bp, 9 predicted proteins | sample H1c2metaG_FD_144925 | JGI IMG/M metagenome (GOLD analysis project Ga0193753, IMG submission 144925) | Soil microbial communities from a riparian zone of the East river system, Colorado, United States - H1c2 | ecosystem: Environmental > Terrestrial > Soil > Riparian zone | place: USA: East River... | reverse complement strand
CTTGCGATGGAGCGACCGGCGTATACAGATGCGCCTATTAACAATTCTACCTAGTCGACAGGGGTAAATCGGCAACTTTTTTGGGGTCCGTTTGTCCTCGACTGGGGTGGCGAACCGCTGGATTGGTGCCGGTTTTGTCTGTTTTGGTGAGGGGCAAGGGTCGAGCCGGGGGCTTGACAGGGTTTGCCAGAGGTTTTGAAGCGGGTCTCTTGGCCGATGGCTTCGACGACCTGGGCTCGCGCATGCGTTGAACGCGATCCGAAGCTTCGAGGGTTGGGTGAGGAGAGCGGTTCGCGCTTTGCGCGAATGTCCACCTTACTACCCCACCAACAGCTGGCGGGGGGCCCCGGCTTAGCGACGATGAAGCTGTCGCGAAGATGGGGCACCCGGCCTTGTGGCTGAACCTGGATGTGGGCCACTCGTCATCCGGCACCCAACCGGGTAAGTTAGCTTCTACGCAGTCTGGAAACGGCTAAGCTGACCAGGCCGCTGGCTACGAGGTAGATCGAGGAGAGCTCGGGCACTGGGCTCGTTCCGGGGTCTGGGCTCAGGATTTTGAAGTTCGGTCCAAAGTCTCCTGGGTTGTTGGGGAGATAGAGGCCGGTTGCGAACTGGGGAGAGGCTGGAGGCGCTCCGTAATAGCCGAAGACCGCGGTGTCGAGCGTCAGTCCTGATTGGGAGGTGAATCCCTCCGCCTGGGTGAAGTAGTGTTCGCCGGCGAAGAACTGGGAGACGATCTGGTACTGGGTGTTGGCGGCGAGGGTCAGGGGCGAGGCGAGGTCGGTGTAGGTGAAGGTGTTGCTGGTTGCGCCTCCGCCGACGGTTGTGACACTAACCAGAGCGCCGGACAGGGCCTGCTGGGTGGCAACGTCGAACAGCGCGACGGTGTGGGTGCCGTTGTATCCGTCGTTGATGTAGCCCAGCGCGGTGACGGTGACTGGAGCGCTTCCGGTGGTGAAGTTGAAGCCGAGCTCGGCGGTGTCGCTGTCATCGGTGCGGAAGTTGGCCGACGTAAAGCTGAAGGCGGCGATGGAGTTGGCGTGGGCAGGGACGGCGGCAATGACAGCAAAGAGAAAGGCAGAGGCGATGGAGAGCCGGGACAGAGTGAGAGAGCCAAGGTGTCGTTTCATGTTTCTTCTCCAGAACGTTCACCTGGGCCTGAGATCGCTTCGAAAAACCAGGAATGCTAAAAGCACCGGAGGCCCAATGTGATGGGTCAGAGTGCAATTTATGCGCCATTTGCAAATGAGTGCGATGTGATTTGTTTGCAGCAGGTAGGGGATGGGGCGGGCGGATGGAAGACGCAAAACTTTGCTTATAGTATGCGTAATTCACCGGGCTGCAACAGAAAGCAGGGTCTTCAAGTGCGAAGCCAGCGTGAGGGCAGTTGCGATCGGTTTGGATTGTGAGCTGGTTTTAGGGCGTGGCTGGTTGAAGTCTTGCAATCTCACCTTTTGCTGTGAGACTGAAAAGGATGGGCAACCGGCGGTAGTCGTTCATTGCCGCGGTTTGCTCCAGCGCTTCGCGCGAATGCCCTCTCTTGCGATGAGACTGCATGAATGGGGCACCGATTTTGTCTGGGCTACCCGCCGACGATGCTTAGCTTCTGCTGCGGCGGCCACCCATCAGCTGGAGGACGGCGAGGAAGATGTTGATGGCGTCGAGATAGATGGAGAGGGAGAGCGAGACGGCAGAGCGGCCGTCTCCACCGGCGCGGATGCGGGCGAAGTCGCCCACGGTGAGCAGGGCGAAGATGCCGAGGGTGAGCCAGGAGTAGGTGTCCGGCGAGAGGAAGTGGAAGAACATGCTGGCGACGCCGGCGATGATGAGCAGCAGCAGCGCGGCAAAGCCGATGCCGGCGATGCGGCGATAGTTGATGTTGAAGAGATAGGCGACGCAGCCCATGACAGCCATGCCGCAGCCAGTGGTGGCGGCGGCGTTGAAGACCAGGCCAGTGCCGAAGTTATGGATGTAGCGCTGGATGAGCGGGCCGATCTCCCATCCCATGAAGTAGGTGAGGACGAGAAACATGCCGAGCGCGACGGCGGGGCTGGCCTTGCGGGTGCGGCTGATGGCGAAGACGAGTCCAAGAACGACGATGAGGCCGACGAGTGTTCCCCAGGGGGGCGCGGTGGCGACTCCGATGGAGGTGATGAAGAAGCCGAGCGAGGTGATGGCGAGCACCTTGGCGAGGAGCGAGGCTGTCTCCTCGCGGGGGACGTCGATGGTGTTGTAGTAGCTGTTGTTCAGGTTGTAGTCGTTCATTGCCATGGTTCGCTCCGGAGCGCTTTTAGTGAAAGGGTGATTATGGCTCCATCTCTATGAGACGCTCTTCCGGGTGGTTTGTCATGTCTTGAGGTCAGGGTTGGTTTGGGTATTGAAGTTTGTTTGAAAATGGTTCGCGCATGGCGCGAATGCCCCCTTGGCTGGCGATGAAGCTGTTGTGAAGATGGGATACCCGGTTTGTGCCTGATTGAGATATGGGCGGCTGCCAACCGATGTAATGAGTCAGATTTTGCAGCGAACCAGACGTGGGTCATCATCTATCCGGTTCTATCAAAGTTTTTTTTGAGTTTTCGCAAAATCCCTGGGAAATTAAATTCAAAACCCTTGTATTCAAATTTTTTAACCGTAACAACACCTTCGACTAACGACTCAGAATCCTCGTCCATCTTTTTAGTATCACTCGGGAGGAAACGTCTAAGATCCAGACTATGGCCTTCCAAAGCTGCTATCTGCGCTTGTTGAGCATTTATAGTTGCGTCCTTCGCCTGAACTCTCGGATATGACGCCCAATCGCGATTCAGCCATTGGGATTGTTTGGAGAGAACTTGGCATTTGAAGGTAGCAATTGAGAGCTTCTCTAATTGAATCGAGAGCTTTGCTTTTGTCGGTAGGAGTTACAGTAAATAAAACACGAGAGGCTTCCTCTTTCAGTTCGGTTTCGGCGTCGATACCAAGGTCTTTTAGGAATTGGCCAAAATACAATAGGTATTGTTCACACGCCGTTTTTATAGCTGGCGGAAATTTGAAGAGTTTCACAACGGAACCGCCGCTATTTTCTAGAATGCTTCTTTCCGCTTCCCGTAAGAGAGTCAACAAGTTTTCGCCTTTGGATTTAACAACTGTGACCGCGGGGTCCATATCCGACTCGATCCCAAATCCATTTAGAATTTCGTCTGGCTCTTTGTCGCTTTCAATTGGAGGCCAAAAATTGTCAGTTGAAGAGGTGGTTTCAAGAATCTCATTCATTTTTCGTACTAAATCGACAACACTGTAAGAGCGATCCCAAAACTCCATTTCGAATTTAATTACGAAGCGAAAGTTCTTTCCTTTTTGTCTGTAAGGGGCGGCCCAACTCAATGCTCAGACCGACGTGATCCCAATCTTCGCGAGAGAACAACGCACTCTGCACATCTCGAAATACTACCGATTGAACCACGCCTAGAAGTTCGCCTACACAGACGTTTCGAAGTGGCTCAAATGCCTCATCGTAAAAGTATCCGTAAAACGAAACCTGCTTATCTTTTCGGCCGGGTCCCGATTCCCACACAAGACAGTGTTCAATTTCTACACCATCTATCAGTAACTGGTGTTCGTGGGTTCCTTGTTTTTGCGGTCCAATCTCAATTATGGCCATTTTTCGCGCTCCGCTTCGAACTACGGGTAAATTCTGTTGAGGGTTCTGGCGAAGGGGATGGTTTCGCGGACGTGGTCGAGGCCGCAGATCCAGGCTACGGCTCGCTCGATGCCCATGCCGAAGCCGCTGTGGGGGACGCTGCCGTACTTGCGCAGGTCGAGGTACCACTGGAAGGCGTCCAGGGGCAGGCCGTGGGCTTCGATGCGGGACTTGAGGAGGTCGTAGCTGTCGACTCGCTGGCTGCCGCCGATGATTTCGCCGTAGCCTTCGGGGGCCAGGACGTCGACGCATAAGGCCTTGGTTGGGTCGGCCGAGTCGGGCTGCATGTAGAAGGCCTTGATGGCGGCGGGGTAGCGGTGGATCATGACGGGGCGGTCGAACTGGGAGGAGATGTAGGTCTCGTCGGGGGAGCCGAAGTCGTCACCGTCCTTGTGTTCGTTTTCGATGAGGCCCTTGGCGAAGGCGTCGGCGAGCATGGCGTGGGCTTCGTCGTAGCTGATCCTGGGGAAGGGCGCCTGAATCGTCTCGAGCCTGGAGATGTCGCGGCCGATGACCTTGAGGTCGGCGCGGTGGGTCTCGAGAACGCGGGCGACGATATGGGAGATGAAGCCTTCGGCGAGTTCGAGGAGGCCGTCGAGCTCGAGGAAGGCGACTTCGGGCTCGATCATCCAGAACTCGGTGAGGTGGCGGCGGGTCTTGGATTTTTCGGCGCGGAAGGTGGGGCCGAAGCTGTAGACCTTGCCGAGGGCGAGGGCGGTGGCTTCAATATAGAGCTGGCCGGACTGGGTGAGGTAGGCCTTGTCGTCGTCGAAGTAGTCCATCTCGAAGAGCTCGCTGGTGCCTTCGCACGCGTTGGGCGTGAGGATGGGTGGGTCGGTGCGGATGAAGCCGCTGGTGTCGAAGTACTCGGCAGCCGCGCGCATGATGGTGGCGCGGACGCGGAGGATGGCGGACTGGCGCGGGGTGCGGAGCCAGAGGTGGCGGTGCTCCATGAGGAAGTCGACGCCGTGCTCTTTGAGGGAGATGGGGAAGGGGGTCTCGTCGGGGACGCGCTGGAGGACTTCGATGTTCTCGACGTCGAGCTCGAAGCCTGAGGGGGCGCGGGAGTCGGCGCGGACTTTGCCGGTTACAATTACGCTCGATTCGAGGGTCAATTCTTTGAGGGTGTTGAAGACGGCCTCGGGGACGGCGGCTTTGGGGACGATGCCCTGGATGGTTCCGGTGCCGTCGCGGAAGATGGGGAAGAGGAGCTTGCCGGAGGCGCGGAGGTTGTAAAGCCAGCCGCGGAGGGTGATGGTCTGGCCTTCGTGCTGCGCGAGGGAGGCGATGGTGGCGATGGGTGCGGGGATTGCTTCGGTCGACATGTCTTTGTCAGTCTACTAGGGCGTATCTCGGTGCGCTGCCGCGCGGGCCCGCTACGCGCGGGGCGGTCACTTCGTGACTTGTATACCGCCCTTCGGGTCCAGGCTCCCGTTGGTCGCTGCGAGAGAACTTCGCGCCGACCATCGGGAAAAAATTCATGGCTTGGAGGAGAGATCTTCGGCGGCTCGCTTGAGGAGGTCGAAGGCTTGTGTGGCTTTGGTGGGGACGGTATCGGGGGTCTCTTCGAGGTCGTGGGCGATTTCGAGGATGCCGGGAGTTTTGGCGGGTAGCGCGGCGATGTGCTTCGCTACGTTAGCCCAATCGATGGTGCCGGAGCCGGGCCAGAGGTGCTCGTCCTTGTGGCCGTGGTTGTCGTGCAGGCTGAGGGCGGCGATGCGGGGTTTGAGGAGCTCGAAGGCGGCGTCGATGCCGGCGTTATTTTCAGGGTCGCTGAGGTGGGCGTGGCCGACGTCGAGGCAGATGCCTACGTTGTCGAAGTGGCCGACGCGGACGATTTCGAGGAGATGCTCGGGGGTGGTGATCTCGTTTTGCAGGTTCTCGAGGAGGATGCGGACGCCGAGCGGGTGGGCGAAGGCTTTGAGGTGCTCGATGGCGGTGAGGGAGTGCTCGAGGGAGCGGGGGCTCCAGGTGTCGTCCTTGAGGCCGAGGTGGAGGATGGCGGCGGCGAAGGGAACCTGCTCGGCGGACTCGAGGGCTCGCTTGACCTCGTCCATGGCGTAGATGCGGCGGGATTTTTCGACGTCGATGAGGTTGAGGGTGGGGGCGACGTGGCGGGACCACTGGATATCGCTGTAGAGAGGCTGATGGAGGACGGCGGCGACGTCGTTGGAGCGGAACCAGGCGGCGATGTCGCGGACGATGGAGCGGTCGGCGTAGTCGAAGTGGTGGCGGGCGGCGAAGACTTCGATGGTGCGGGCGCCGCTGTTGTGCAAAGCGTCCAGAAGGCCGGGGTGCAGGCGTTGCTGGAGAAAGACGTGGGTAGAAATACCGGGTTCCATCACTCTTTAAGGTACAGCAGTGCGAGGCTGGGGAGTATGTCGTACCAGGTTCGGGAATGGGGCGTGCATCGGCTAGAATCGGAACGCGATTGAGAGGGCATGCATGGGCGCGATGAAGATTCTGGTTCGAGCGGTTCTGGTTGCGGGATTTCCTTTGATGGCGGCGGGGAGCTGGGCTCAGGAGACCCCTGCAAGTGCTGGCGCAGCTACGGTTACGCCTGCACCTCCACCTGCGGTCGCACTTGCGCCTGCACCGGTGGATACAGCCAAGCAGATCGCCACGATGGAGACGAAGCTGGCGGACTGGCCGGCGCTGGGCCGGTATCGGACGGACAATACGGCGCTGGCTCCGGTGGCGGCAGGGGAGCAGCGAGTGGTGTTCTTTGGCGACTCGATAACGGATGGATGGGGGCGGCGGCCGAATACAGGGACGTTTTTTACGGGGAAGCCGTATGTGAATCGCGGGATCAGCGGCCAGACGACGCCGCAGATGGTGGTGCGGTTTCGGCAGGATGTGATCGATTTGCATCCGGCGGCGGTGGTGATTCTGGCCGGGACGAACGATATCGCCGGGAATACGGGACCGATGACTCCGCAGATGACCGAGGATAACTTCAAGTCGATGATCGACCTGGCGAAGGCGAATGGGATTCGGGTGATTGTGTCGTCGATTACGCCGGTGGCCGACTATCCGTGGCGCAAGGGTTTGGAGCCGGCGGGAAAGATTCGGACGCTGAATGCGTGGCTGCAAGGGTACTGCGTCAATCACTCGGTGACGTATCTGGACTACTACACGGCGATGGCGGACGAGGCGGGCGGGATGAAGCCGGGAATCAGCTTTGATGGGGTGCATCCTAATGGGCAGGGCTACGCCATTATGGAGCCACTGGCGCAGGCGGCGATCGATAAGACTCTGGGGAAGTAGAGGCAGCGATGAGACGCTGAAGGGTTTCGGCGTCTTCAATGGCGGCCCCGGAGGCTGTGTTATCGAAGATGACCCAAACCTCGGCGGCCTGCCGGGATTTTTTGCCCGCGGCTATCTGGTCAGCCAGGGATGCGAGCCGGTCGGGGCCATAGGCGGAGTAGTAGATGCGGGGGGAACCATGCAGGCGGTGATAGATGAGCTGGCTGCTGCCTGCTGGTTCGGATGATTGTGGGGTGATTGGCGGGTCGGCGGCTACGCGGGCTATCTGAAACTTCTGGAGGAGGCGGTTGGATTCGTCGCTGAACCAGGTTGGGTGGCGCGGCTCCAGGGCGACAGGGGCGGCGTAGAGGTCGCGGAGCATGGTGAAGAAGTAGCTGGCGCGAAGTTCGTCGAAGGCGAAGCTGGGTGGGAGCTGGAAGAGGATAGGGCCCAGCTTCCCGCCTAGCATCTGTGCCTCCTCAAGGAAGGACTTCAATTGCTGCGGGGAACAGGCCAGGGTGTGTTCGTGAGTGATGGCCTTCGGAGCTTTTACGGAAAAACGAAAGTCTGCCGGGACGTTCGCGGCCCACTTTGCCCAGGTGGAGAGACGGTGGGAGCGATAGAAGGAGGAGTTGATTTCGGCGCAGTTGAATGCGCGGGAGTAACGTTCGAGGTGAGTGCCATCGACTGGCATCCTGGCGGCATATTGCCTGGGAATACTCCAACCGGCGGTGCCGATTCGGATCTTAGTTAAGTTAGTGGTATTCCGGCTCAATTGTGCTCGCCTGCTTCAGATTGAAATGCGTGCCGGTGAGTGTGATGTGCCGATTTGCCCTGGTGTCTCCTCGGTTGGTCAGGTTTGCTGTTCGGCTTGCAGGGTGGGGGAGCAGGCGGGCGATGGTGCGGGCTGGAAGGAGCGGAGGTTCAGCAGGACCAGACCCGCGATGACGACGGCGACACCGACGCAGGCGGTCCAGCCGATGGGCTCGTGGGCGAAGTATCCCCAGAACAGGCCCCAGATGGGAAGAAGATAGGTGACGGCGGTGACGTGGGTCGCCGAGATGTGGGCCAGCAGGCTGTAGTAGAGCAGGTAGGCGAGTCCGCTGCCGGCGAGTCCGAGTGCGATCACCGCAGCGATGGAGGCGGGACGCAGGACGGTGGGATGCTGCCCGACCAGGGCGATCGGAAGGACCATGAGGCTGGCCAGGCTGAGCTGCGTCGTGGCCAGGCCGATGGGGTCGAGCCCTTTCAGTTTGATCTTGGCGAGTACGGTGGCGATGGCATAGCCGAGAGCACCGCAGGCGATGTAGCCGACTCCGCGGAGATAAGCGCTGCGGGTGACGCCGATGGTTTGATCTGCGCTGTGCCCGTAGACCACGAGCACGACTCCTGAGAAGCCGAGCAGCACGCCGAGCACAATGTATTTGTTGACGCGCCCGCTGGTGGCCGCGAGAGTGAGGAGCAGGGCCCAGATGGGAGTGGTGGCGTTGAGGATCGCGGCGGTGCTGCTGGGAACGGTCTGCTCACCCCAGGCGAAGAGGGTAAAGGGGATCGCGTTATTAAAGAGCGCGACGAGGAAGAGCCAGAAGAAGAGACGGCGCGGCGGAAGCGAGTGCTTGCCGGCGATCAGGACGGTCCAGAGGAGTGCAGCGCCGAAGCTGGAGCGGAGGAGCGCCACCCAGACTGGGGGGAAGCTCTCCCCGGCGAGGCTGATGAGGATGAAAGACATCCCCCAGACTGCGGAGAGGAGAAGAAGTTGAAGCAGGTGGCTCGTCTTCATTGGGCTGGTCTCCTGTTTTCTGGTTTCCTTTTCTGTTTCCTGGGCTCAAGAATGGCAGTGCCGACGCATCGGGTCAAGCGAATTGATATGATTGCTGCCATCGGTATTTTCGATGGAGTTCAACGGAGGAAAGATGCTCGATCTAAGGCAGATCCGGACCTTTCGCACGGTGGCAGCGGAGCGCAGCTTCACACGCGCGGCGTCGGTGCTGAACTACGCGCAGTCGAGTATTACGGCCCAGGTGCATGGATTGGAGGAGGAGCTTGGCGTCCCGCTGTTCGACCGGCTGGGGCGGCAGGTGGAGCTTACGGCTGCCGGGGAACAGCTGCTGGGCTACGCGGCGAAGCTGATGGAGCTGGCTGAGGAGGCGAAGCTCGCGGTACACAGCAAGGGCGAGCCGGCGGGCCCGCTGACGGTGAGCGCGTCTGAAAGTCTGCTGACATACCGGCTGCCGGAGCTGCTGCGCGCCTTCCAGTGCCGGTATCCTGCGGTGAACATTTCGCTGCATGCTTCGCTGGTGTGCACGTACGGAACTCCGCTGGACCCTGGCGTCGATATCGCCTTGACGATCGACGAGCCGGTGCGGGCGCCGAGCTACATCGTGCAGCGGCTGCGCACGGAGCCGATGGTGGCCGCAGTCTCCGCTGACCATGTGCTGGCGAAGAAGAAAAAGATTACTGCGAAAGACCTGGTGGAGCAGCAGATTCTATTGACCGAGCAGAGCTGCAGCTACCGGGCGCTGATGGCAGAGGGGGCGCGCATCTCGAAGTCGTTGGACCTGGCGAGTGTCGAAGCGATCAAGCAGTGTGCGCTGGCGAGGATGGGGATTGCGGTGCTGCCGGAGTTTGTGCTGCATGAGGAGCTTGTTAAGGGGAGCCTGGTGGCGCTTGCGTGGCCACCGCAAAAGCTGCACGTCTACACACAGATGATCCGGCACCGGGACAAGTGGGTCTCGCCTGTGGTGGATGCGTTCTGGAAGATGGCGACGGAGTTGATTGGGGCGAAGGCGTAAGGCGCCCTGCGCGGGCGGCGCCCACTTCGTGGGGGGTATACCGGCTTCGCCTACTGCCTCCCGATGGTCGGCTGGAAGATTCTTCTCAGCGACCATCGGGAGCTTCGACCCGAAGGGGGTATACACGTCACGAAGTGACCGCCCCACGCGTAGTGGGACCGGCCGTCAGGCCATGCCTTAATAGCCGGCGGCTTTTCCGAAGGCGCGACGGTTGTCGTGTCCGCCGAGAAGCTCGCCGGTCTTCGGATCGATGGCGATGAGTTCGCTGTCTCCCCAGACGCCGGGGTTCTTTTCGTCGGCGACGGCAAGCCGGTTGACGGTGTAGCCCATGGCTTTGAGTTGGTCGGCTACCTCGGTGTTGAACTTCTTTTCGAGGTCGAGACGGTCGGGCAGGTACTGGTGGTGGAAGCGCGGCGCGTCCGCTGCCTGCTGGATGTTGAGGCCGTTGTCGATGGTGCTGATGATGTCGTTGGCAACCGTCGTGATGATGGTTGAGCCGCCGGGGGTGCCCATGACGTAGGCGAGTTTGTGCTTCTTCGTGACGATGGTGGGGGTCATGGCAGAGAGCGGGCGCTTGCCGGGGGCTATCGAATTTGCCGGTCCCTGGATGAGGCCGTAGGTGTTGGGCACGCCGATCTTCGAGGTGAAGTCGTCCATCTCGTTGTTCATCAGAAAGCCGAGGCCCTCCACGGTAACTCCCGATCCGAAGCCGCCGTTGAGCGTGTAGGTGCTGGAGACGGCGTTGCCGTCGGCGTCGACGATGGAGAAGTGCGTGGTCTGGGTGGACTCTTTGACGGGCGTGGCCTGTGGCGGCGGAGGCATGAAATCAGCGGGGCGGACGAGGCTGGCGGATGGCGTGGGTTTGGCTGGGTCGATGGACTTGCGCCAGGCTGCGGCGTACTTCATGTTGGCCATCTGCTTGAGGGGAAGTGTGTTGAAGTCGGGGTCGCCGAGGTAGTCGCCACGGTCCATGTAGGCGCGGCGGAAGGCCTCGGTAATGATGTGGACCTGGGCCGCACTGCGGTCGGGGCCGAGCTTTGGCAGGTCGTAGGTGGAGAGGATGTTGAGGATTTCGACGAGGACGATGCCGCCCGAGGAGGGAGGCGGGGCAGTGATAATTTCGTAACCGTGGTAGTTACCTTTGATTGGCTTGCGGTCCTTGACCTGGTAGGCGGCGAGGTCGGGTTCGGTGATGAGGCCGCCGCCTGCCTTCTCAAATGCGGCTATCTGCCGGGCGATTTCGCCTTTGTAGAAATCGGTGGGGTCTTTTGAGATTTTAGTGAGGGTCGCGGCCAGCAGAGGCTGCTTGAAGGTGTCGCCTTGCTTGTAGAAGTTGCCGTTGCGCTGGAAGATTTCGGCCGAGACGGGGAAGCGGGTGAGGTTGCGGCTCTGGAGGGCGTGGGCCTCTTCGGCGGAGAGGGTGTAGCCTTCGCTGGCGAGCTGGATGGCCGGGGCCATGTCCTGCGCGAGGGTGAGTTTGCCGAAGTGCTTCTGCGCGTAGGTGAGCCCGGCGACGGAGCCGGGGACTCCGCTGGCCTTGTAGCCGATGAGGGACATGCCGGGGACGACGTTGCCCTGCGCGTCGAGGTACATGTCGCGGCTGGCGGCGGCGGGAGCCTTCTCGCGGTAGTCGAGGAAGTGGGGCCTGCCGTGCTTGTTGCGGATGAGCATGAAGCCGCCGCCGCCGATGTTGCCCGCTGCCGGGTAGACGACGGCGAGGGCGAAGCCGACGGCCACGGCTGCATCGACGGCATTGCCGCCCTGCTTGAGGATGGCGACGCCGGCGTCGGAGGCGTCGTGGTGGATGCTGACGACCATGGCGTGCCGGGCGCGGGTGGGCTTCTCGGTAGTCGAGGTCTGGGCGTAGAGCGAGGTGGCG
>Ga0193753_10003480_pt1 | contig 11597 bp, 8 predicted proteins | sample H1c2metaG_FD_144925 | JGI IMG/M metagenome (GOLD analysis project Ga0193753, IMG submission 144925) | Soil microbial communities from a riparian zone of the East river system, Colorado, United States - H1c2 | ecosystem: Environmental > Terrestrial > Soil > Riparian zone | place: USA: East River... | reverse complement strand
CACCAACGCGCAATCGGCGGGCAACGTGAAGGTATACGGCTTCGACCGCAAGGAGACCCTGTACACGTTGGACGGCGAGTCACAGGTCTTGCCCGCCAACACCAGCGTCGACGTCGCGGCCAACGTCAACCACCGCCTGAGCCAGCGCCTGCGCGCGCGCGCGCGTGTGGACTACTTCTCGGACGTCGTCACGCAGCAGCTGTATCAGCAGAACTTCTATCAGGCTACCCGCAGCACGCGCACGATCGACGGCAGCGTGAGCGGCACGTTCGGCCGGACGTCGGTCAGCGGCCAGTACCAGCGCAACGAGTACCTCTCGAGCTCGACCTCCTCGTCTGTGTACGGCAGCACGCCGCGGCTGGCGGCCAGCGTGGCGCCGCAGATGCTCTTCGGCACGCCGGTCTACGCATCGTTGACCTCCGAGTACGCGTTCATTCCGAACCAGCAGATCCTGAATGGCGAGGTGGCGAGCGACGCCTCGCTGGCGAAATGGGACATCGCGCCGTCGCTGCGGGTGCCGCTGTCGCGGCTGACCTACCTCTCGGCGAACACGAGCGCGTCGTACCGTTCGACCTACTATTCGCGCAGCCTGGGCGACGACGGCATCACCCTCACCTCGGCAGCGCTCCTCCGCCAGTTCCTGACCGTGCGGCAGGAGGTCGTGGGGCCGGTCCTGACCAAAATCTGGGACACGCCGGGCAGCTCACGCACCGAGCGCATGAAGCACGTGATCGAGCCCACCGTGGCGGTCGACTACACGACCGAGATGTCCAACCAGACGAACGTGCCGAAGTTGAACGACCCGGCCGACTACGTCGTGGGCGGCGCCGCGCGGGTGACCTACGGCCTCAACAACCGTCTGTTCTATCGCGGGCGTCCGACGGAGAACGCAAAAGGGCAGACCCGGGAGTTCGTGACCATAGGCGTTCAGCAGTCCTATTACACAAACCCCCAGGCGAGCACCTATGATACGAGTTACGTCTCGAGGCGTACCAACGTGGCGCTGTCGCCCGTCGCCTTCACTACCCGGTTCTCGCCGACGCTGGCGCTCGACGCCAACACGCGGGTCGAGTACGACGTCAACGGATACGGCATGCAGACCTTCTCGACCGGCGGGACGTACAACGCGACACGGGCGTCCGCCAACCTGAACTTCAACCGGAGCCGGATCGACAAGACCAGCCCTCCCAGCAGCTTTCTGTCCAGCTCCACCTCATTGCGCTTCCGCGAGGGGCGGGTCACGAGCGCATACCAGATCAACTGGGACCTGCAGCGCGGCTACGTCGTCAACCAGATGATTTCCACGTCGTACATGGCCCAGTGCTGCGGCATCCAGGCCGAGTTCCAGAACTTCAACTACCAGGGCAACAGCTTGGCACCGCTGTCGCACGACCGCCGGTTCAACATCTCGGTCGTGCTCGCAGGCCTCGGTAGCATCTCGAACTTTTTCGGCGCCTTCGGCGGCGTGGCGAGGTGATGTGCGAGGGTTGATTCTGAGCGGCGGGAAGGGTACCCGCCTGCGCCCGCTCACCTACACCAGCGCGAAGCAGCTGGTGCCCGTCGCCAACAAGCCGGTGCTGTTCTACGGCATCGAAGCGATGGCCGAGGCCGGCCTGCGCGAGATCGGCATCGTGGTCGGCGAGACGCACGCCGAGATTCGCGCCGCCGTCGGCGACGGATCGCGGTGGGGCGTACGGGTCACCTACATCGAACAGGACGCCCCGCGCGGCCTGGCGCACGCGGTGAAGATCAGCGAGCCGTTCCTGGGCAGCGAGCCCTTCGTCATGTATCTCGGCGACAACCTGCTCAACCGCGGAATCACCAGCTTCGTGCAGGAGTTCGAGCGCGACCAGCCGGCGGCGCAGATCCTGCTGACGCACGTGCCCGATCCGCAGATGTTCGGCGTGGCGCAGCTCGAAAACGGACGCGTGGTGCGCCTGGTCGAAAAACCGAAGGAGCCGATTGGCGACCTCGCGCTGGTGGGCGTCTACATGTTCGGCCCGCAGATCTTCGAGTCGGTGAACCGCATCAAGCCGAGCTTCCGGAATGAGCTCGAGATCACGGACGCGATTCAGGACCTGATCGACCGTGGCCTCACCGTGCGGCCCCATATCGTCGAGGGCTGGTGGAAGGATACGGGCAAGCTCGAAGACATGCTCGAGGCCAACCGCCTGATTCTGGATACGTTCGAGCGCCGCATCGAGGGACAGGTCTGCCCCGAGAGCCGCGTCGAGGGCAAGGTCGTGATCGAGGCGGGGGCGATCGTCGAGCGCTCGGTCATCCGCGGGCCGGCCATCATCGGCCGCGGCGCGCGCATCGTCCACTCCTACATAGGGCCATTCACGTCCATCATGAATGACGTCGAGATCAAAGACACTGAAATCGAGCACAGCATCGTGCTCGAGGGCTCGAGCCTGCGCGATCTGTCCAACCGGGTGATCGACAGCCTGATCGGCAAGGGCGTGAAAATCTACCGCGAGCCCGTGAAGCCGAGCGCCTACCGGTTCATGCTGGGAGACAATTCGGAGGTCGGCATCAAATGGTGAAACCTGCGGCGTACGGCTCGACCGTCGCGAAGCCGCCGCGCATCGAGGGCGTCAAGACCAAGCCGCTGCGGCTCATTCCCGACGAGCGCGGCTTCCTCATGGAGATCCTGCGCGCCGACGACGGCGAGCTCTTCACGAAATTCGGCCAGGTGTACGTGTCGGCCACGTATCCGGGCGTCGTCAAGGCCTGGCACTACCACGAGAAGCAGGTCGACCACTTCGTCTGCGTCGCCGGCATGGTGAAGCTGGTGCTGATCGACACTCGCGAGGGCTCGCCCACCAAAGGGGCGATCAACGAGTTCTTCATCGGGACGCAGAATCCGACACTGGTCGTCGTGCCCAACCTGGTGTACCACGGCTGGAAGTGCATCAGCGACGAGATGTCGCTGGTCGTCAACGTGCCCACCGAGCCGTATCACTACGCGAATCCGGACGAGTACCGGCTCGAGGCTCACGGCACGCTGCCCTACGACTGGACGCGCCAAGATGGCTGAGGCTGTCGAGGTGCTCGTCACTGGCGGCGCCGGCTTCATCGGCAGCAACTTCGTGCGCTACGCGCTCGGGGCCCATCCCGACTGGCGGGTCACCACGCTCGACAAGCTCACCTACGCTGGCAGGCGCGAGACCCTGCACGACGTGATGGCCAATCCGCGCCACGAGTTCGTGCACGGCGACATCGCCGACGCGCCGGTGAGCGGACCTCTGGTGGAGCGCTCGGCGATCGTGGTGCACTTCGCGGCCGAGACGCACGTGGACCGATCGATTCTGGCGGCGGGGGACTTCATCCGCACCGACGTCGAGGGCACCTGGGTGCTGCTCGAAGCCGCGCGGCGTGCGCCGGGCCTGCGACGCTTCATCCAGATCTCGACCGACGAGGTGTACGGCAGCGTACCGGTGGGCGCCAGCGGCGAGACCGACGAACTGAAGCCCCGCAACCCATACGCCGCCAGCAAGGCGGGCGCGGATCGGCTCGCCTACAGCTATTGGGCGACCTACGATCTGCCCGTCGTCATCACGCGGGCGTCGAACAACTACGGGCCGTATCAGTTCCCGGAGAAGGTCATTCCCCTGTTCGTCACCAACGCCATCGACGATCGATCCGTGCCGCTTTACGGCGACGGGAAGAACGTCCGCGACTGGCTGCACGTCGACGACCATTGCCGCGCCGTGGATCTGCTGATCGAGAAGGGCGTCAACGGCGAGGTCTACAACGTCGGCGGCGGGAACGACGTGATGAACGTGGACCTCACCCACCGTATTCTCGACGGCCTCGGCAAACCGCGGTCGCTCATCACTCCGGTGGCGGACCGGCCCGGCCACGACCGCCGCTACTGCCTCGATACGGCGAAGTTGCGCGGCGCCGGCTGGGCGCCGCAGGTTCCGTTCGAGACCGGATTGCAGCAGACGATCGACTGGTACCGCGCCAACGAATGGTGGTGGCGCCCGATCAAAGAACAGGACGCGGCGTACAAGGCGTACTACCAGACGCAGTACGGCGCCCGCCAGTAGGCCACTCGCCTGCCAATGGCGACCACCATGGCGACCCCTATGGCGGCCCCTATAGCGACAACGTCCGCGGGCCCCGTGCTGGTCACCGGCGGGGCGGGCTTTGCCGGCAGCCATCTACTCGACCTGCTCGGCGCGCAGCCACCTCTCGAAAATCTGGTCGCCTGGTCGCGCCGGGCGCCGTCCGCGGGGCTCACGTCCACGCCTGAGCGAGGCTGCCGTTGGCAGCCTGTCGACCTGCTCGACCGCGACCAGGTGCGGGCAGCCGTGCGCGACCTCCGGCCGGCCACGGTCTATCACCTGGCTGGCGTGCCCCACGTCGCGCAGTCGTGGGATGCCACGGCGCCCACGCTCGCCGGCAACGTCCTCGCCACCCACTATCTGCTCGACGCGCTGCGCCGGGCGCAGGTACGGGCGCGTGTGCTGATCACCGGGTCGGCTACTGTGTACGCGCCTTCGGATACGCCGATCGCCGAAAGCGGTGCGATCGCGCCAGGCAGTCCGTACGGGCTCAGCAAGCTCGCACAAGAAATGCGGGGCCTGCGCGCGATCGTCGAGGATGGTCTCGAGGTCATCGTCGTGCGCGCCTTCAACCACACGGGGCCTCGCCAGACACCGTCGTTCGTCGCGCCAAGCCTCGCGCGGCAGATTGCACTCATCGAGCGCGGCGCCCTACCGCCGACCCTGAGGGCGGGCAACCTCAGCGCCCGCCGCGATCTGTCCGACGTACGCGACGTGGTGCGTGCCTATGTCGCCCTGATGGAGCGCGGCACGAGCGGCGCGGTCTACAACGTGGCGTCTGGAACCGGCCGCCCGATCTACGACATTCTCCAGGCCCTGATCGCCCGCGCCCGGGTGAAGGTCGAGGTCGAGACCGACCCGGCGCTCCTGCGCCCGCAGGACACGCCCGCGCTGGTCGGCGACGCCTCTCGCTTGCGCCGCGAGACGGGGTGGAGCCCGCAAATCGGGTTTGAACAGATGCTGGACGATCTGCTGGAGTACTGGCGAGCCCAGGCGGCATAGCCCTTTGGGCGTGCCGACCTTGGGCCTTGGGCCTTGGGGCTCAAACCGCTGACGCCCGAGAGGACGCTCACCGAATGCCCCCAGCAACGGAGCTCTCGCGGGTGTTCTTCTCAAGCCCAAAGGCCTAAGGCCCAAGGCCTAAGGCCCAAGGCCTAAGGTCCTGAGCGCCGTGCTAGACTGGCGAACAAACAGCGTAAGCCACCGAATCGCCATGGAAGAACCGCTTCTCTTCGACCTCGGTCCGCCTACCACCAGGCGCGTTGCGGACCTGGTAAAGGGCGGAGGCGTGGCGGCGCTCACCGAGGCCGCGCGGCGCGCCGATGCGGCGACCTATCAGGAAGTGCGGTGCCGGTCGGCGCTCAACCACGTCGCCGGCGTGCCGTTCTTCGAGTGGACGCTCAATCCGTATCGCGGCTGCACACACGGCTGCCACTACTGCTATGCGCGCCGCTATCACGCACAGTTCGAGCTCGATGCGGGCGACCAGTTCGCGTCGGTCATCCTCGTCAAAACCAACTTCGTGGAGGTGCTGCGCCGGGAGCTGGCGAAGCCGTCGTGGACGCGGCCCACGGTCGCACTCGGCACCGCCACCGACGGCTACCAGCCGATTGAAGGGCACTACAAGCTGACGCGGCGCACGCTCGAGGCCCTCAACGAACACCACACTCCGGTTGGCGTGATCACGAAGGGCCCGATGGTCGTGCGCGACAAGGACCTGCTGGCCGACCTCTCGCGCCTGGAAGGCACCTCGGTCGTCATCAGCGTCCCGTGCTCCGACGAGGCCATCACCGCACGGCTTGAACCGGGGACGGCCAGTCCGCGCCAACGTCTGCGCGCGGCACGCGAACTGCTGGACGCGGGCGTACGGGCTGGTGTGCTCATGAGCCCGATCGTCCCGGGCATCTCCTCGAAGCCCGCGCTCCTCGAGCGCACCATGAAGGACGTGGCGGCGGCGGGCGTCCCGCTGTTCGGGTCGAACGTGATGCACCTGCAAGGCGGGACGCGCGACCACTTCATGGCCTGGCTCGCGCAGGAGTTCCCGCACCTGGTGGAGGGCTACCGGCGGCTCTACGCCCGGGACTACGCGCCGGCCGCCTACTCCAACGCAGTGAAGGAGGCGATGGCCCGCCTCCGTACACAACTCGGGCCGGTCCTCCGAGATGCCCGGAGAGCCCGGCCCGGTCGTTCGAAGGACTAACTCCTAGGCCGTGCGCTTCGCCAGCCGCGGTCCCACGGGTTGGGACGCCTCCACGACGATGTGCCCGTCGTCCATCGAGGCGCGGAACGACGACGCCTCCTTCCACTGCTGGCTGAGCGGCAGCTTGATCCGCTCGTCGACCACGCGCTTCAGGAACCGCGCGCCGTTGGCCATGCTATAGCCTTCGCTGACGAGCGCGTCCACCACGCCAGCCTCGAACGTCAAGGACTTGCCCGCGCGGCGCAGCGTCTCGTTCAGCTCGTCCAGGTACTTGCCGGTGATCGTCCGGACCTGCGCCTGGGTGAGCGGCTCGAACACCACCACCTGGTCGATCCGGTTCCGGAACTCGGGTGTGAACCGGCGTTCCAGCTCCCGGTGAATCTCGCCCTGCACCTGCGACACCGACACCGGGCCCGATCGGAAGCCGAGGCTGTTTTCGAGCTTGCGGAAGTGCTCCGAGCCGGCGTTCGAGGTCATGATGACGATGGCGTCCGAGAGATACACGCGCTTGCCGCGCCCATCGGTGAGCCACCCTTCGTCGAAGGCCTGCAGAAACAGGTTGAGCAACGTCGGGCTCGCTTTCTCGACCTCGTCGAGCAGAATCACCGAGCAGGGGTTGTCGCGCAGCTGGTTGGTGAGAATGCCCCCCCGCTCGCTGCCGACGATGCCGCGCGGCATCCCGATCAGCTTGTCCACGGACAGGCCGCCATCCTGATACTCCGACATGTCGATGCGGATCATCTTCTTGTCGTCGCCGAACAGGAACTCGGCGACGGCCTTGGCGAGCTCGGTCTTGCCCACTCCGGTCGGGCCGAGGAAGAGCAGCACGCCGTCCGGACGGTCGAAGCCGTCCTTGAGGGGGCCCTTGTTGAGCACGAGCCGGCGGGCCACGGCCTCGACCGCCTTTTCCTGCCCGATGACACGCTTGGCGAGCCGCGTCTCGATGCCCTTGAGCCGCTCGCCCACGTCGCGGAACACCATGTCGTTCGGGATGCCCGCCGCCTGCGACACGACGTGCACGATGTCAGTGGCGGTCACCTCCCATCGCTTGTCCATCTCGGTGCGGACCGAGGCGGTGTCGAGCCAGCCAATCACCTTGTCCGGCAGGCGGAGGTGCCGCTCGTAGCGCGGCGCCAGATCGAGCGCCGCGTCGATGGCTTCGTCGAGCATCCGCACCGAGTAGAGCCGCTCGAGGCGCGGTCGCAGGCTGGTGAGAATGCGGCGCGTCTCGGCGACGGTGGGCTCGGGAACGTTGACGACGCGGAAGCGGCGCGCGAGCGCTTCGTCTTCCTGGATGTATTCCTTGTACTCGCTGCGCGTGGTCGCACCGATGATGCGTACCTCGCCGCGCGACAGGACCGACTTGAAGATATTGGCCGCATCCGAGGGCGCGCCAATCGCCGAGCCGGCGCCGACCATCGTATGCGCCTCGTCGATGAAGAGGACCAGGTTTGGACGTTCCTTGACCTCGCGGATCACGTTGTGGAGCCGGTCCTCAAACATGCCGCGCAACATCGTGCCGGCGACGAGGCTGTTCATCTGCAGGTTGACGATGTGGCAATCACGCAGGCGGCTGGGAATGGTCTCGGGCTCGAACTCGATCCGCCGCGCAAGCCCTTCGACGATCGCGGTCTTGCCCACACCGGGCTCGCCGACCAGCATGACGGAATTGGAGCGCTCCCGGTGCGAGAGGATCTCGAGCACCTGCTGGATTTCGGTGTCGCGCCCGAACACGGGTGGGATGCGGTCCTGGCGCGCGAGCAGGTTCAGGTTCGTCCCGAAGTTGCGCAGAAACGGGGGCAGCTCGAACCGCTTGCGGAACTGCTCCTCGCGCAGCTCGTGGTCACGCATGCGCGTGGCGATCCGCGACACGAGGGCATCGGGCTCCACGCCGTGACGGCGGATGATCGCGACCGGCACTGACGCCGCCGGCCCGCGGCTCTCTTCGAAGAGGGCCACAAAGAGGTCCGACGACTCCACCACCTGGCGGCCGGCCCGACTCGCATGATGAAACGCGAGCTTCAAGACATCCTTGGTGCTCGAGGCCACGCGCGGTTTGTGCGCCTCCTCGACGGGCACGCTTCGCAGGTACTCTTCGAGCGCCTGGACGATTTCATGCGGGTTGAGCCCGAGGTCGCGCATGACCTCGGAGAAGGAATCCCACTCCAGCTGAGCGAAGGCAAGGAAGAGATGCTCGCTCGTCACTTCGCCGTGTTCCCGCCGGCGCGTCTCATCGACCGCACGGTCGACGACGCGCTGAGCAGAGTCACCGATCTTGCTCTGAGCGATCTCAAAGTCGTCCACGGCACCACGCCTCCTGGACCCGGGCACCTCGGGGGGGTCTAATCGTCCAGTAGGCAAGAGGCGAGCCATTCACACACGGGTGAACGTAGGCCTCTCAATCGACGTGAATGGTAGAAAGGACCAAATTCCGTCCCTTCGTCGGCCCGTATAATGGCTGGGAATGGTCCGTGCGACGAGCGCCGCGACGGTTGTTCTCCTGGCGTGGGCCGCGGCCGTGGCCGGTCAGACCCCGCAGCCGTTCCCGCGCCCGGGGGCGGAATCCCGGCCTGCAGCACCCGCAACGCCTGCCGCGCCACGGCCGGTCCCGGGACCGGCCAGCGCTGCAACGCAACCCCAACCGGCGCAGGGTGCCGGGCAGTCGGCGCCACCGGTCACTCCAACGGCACCGGCCGGATCCCCAGGATCCATAGACCCGAATGCGCCGCGCCCCGACGAAGTGGTCTTTCCGGTGTACCCGGCGGCGCAGTTCCTGGCGTCGTTCGACGCGGGGCGAGGCCAGCGCTACTTCCTCTATGGCACGACGGCGGGGTTTGCCGAGATCATTGCCTACTACCGGACGCAGCTGAACGACAAGGGCGACCTCGTGTTCAAGGAGCCGCCGACCCACGTCTTCGAGGTCGGGCGCTACCGCGAGGAGAGCATGGCGTTTCCGCCCGGCGTCACGGTGAAGGATTGGATGTGGGGCGGCTCCCAGGGATATCCCAACCCGAAGCCCGCCGGACAGCCGGCCCGCTATCCGACGGTGATCATGATCGTCCCGCCACCCGCGAGCGCGCCGGCTCCGCGGCGCTGACCCCTGCGGACCGCACACGGCGCCGGCGGGCGTCGACCTCGTTCATCGTTCCAGGACAGCCGCCACGAGATCGCCAAGTTGCGCGGCCGTCAGCTTATTGCCCTCGATATTGGCTCTCAAGGTGCCGCCCCGATCGATCACCGCGGTGTGGACCGAGTGATTCATCAACCCTTCGTCCGGGAAGAAGTCCACGCCAAACCATCCACACACACGCCGCACGTCGGCGACGGCGCCGGTCAGGAAGTGCCACCGCGTCGAATCCGCCTTCCACTGGCTGGCGTACTCCGCCAGACGCTCGGGCGTGTCGCGAACCGGGTCGAACGTCACGGTGAGCAGAACCAGGTCGGTCCCCATGCGCCGATCGAACCGCTTCTGGATCACGCTGAAGTGGTTGGCCATGCGGTAACAGAACTGTGGCAGCACGCAGGTCGTGTAGATGAAGTTGGCGACCACGACCTTCCCTCGGAACTGCGACAGCGTCACCGCAGTGCGGGCCTGGTCGATCAGGGTGAAGTCGGGCACGCGCTCGCCGACCGGGACGGCCGTCGACGGCGTTCCCGTGATCCGCTTGAGCAACTCGAGACGCCGGGCCGTCGACGGATCCTGCTCCACGCTCTGGTCGCGGACGATCTGCACCCCTTCGGCGTGCGCCGACTGCCGCCCGAGGACCAGCGTGAATCGCACGGTCATTCCCGCCGTCACGCCGGCAAGGGCGGCGCGCTCCTTGACGTCGAACGGCATCGTCATCGCCGGCATCACGCCCGGGATGCTGTCGTGCGAGACCACAAAGCTCGTGCGCGACGGATCGACCTGAATGACGAGGCCCGTCATCGGGTAGCGCTGGGGCGGCTGTGCCTGGGCGCACGTCGCGCCTGCCAGAAGCACCGCGACAAGAGCCACGACGGGAGCGACAAGACGAGCCGCCACCATCAGTTCGCCTTTCCAAGAGGCTGCGGCTGGCGACGGAGCCGCGAGTAGTCGTTTGCGAGCTCGGTGACCTGCAGCGCCTGGTTCGCGGTCACGTTGGCGAAGTGCTGGCGCGTGTCGCTGCCTGGCCACCAGATGTCCACGCTCACGGCGCGCGCCGCCCGGCCTAGTCCGATGTGCTGTTCGAGCGGCGACGCCCCGAACGAGCCGCCGCTGGCCACGGTGCGGTGGATCGCCCGCGTGCGACCGGCGCTATCGGTCACGGTGACGGTGATGCGGGATCCGACCCCGGCGCGGTTGGTCTTCACGCCCACCAGCTTCAGCGTCAGCCAGTCGTTGCCGTGGCCCGGGTTCTCGAAGACACGAAGGGGATGCCTGTCTCCTGGAGTCGCGCCTCCGACCTCGAAGAGAATCTCTTCGTCACCATCGCCATCGAGATCGGCAAATGCAACGCCGTGGCCGCGATGCAGCTCGCCCGTGCCGGACGAGGTTGTCACGTCCACAAACGCCCGCCCCTCGCGGTTGCGAAGCAGCACGCTTGGTACGAGCGACCCATAGGACGGATTGCCCGTGCCCATGTAGATGTCGAGGAAGCCGTCGTTGTCGATGTCTCCGAAATTGGCGCCCATGGGCATGAACACCTTGTCCAGGCCCACCTCGCGCGTGACATCGGCAAAGGTTCCGTTGGCCAGGTTGCGGTACAGCGTCAACGTGCGCGCGTTGTGCGGGAGGCCCAGATAGGTGCGGGCGGTTTCGTCGACGGAGGTGAAGTAGCTGGTGACGAAGAGGTCCTGCCAGCCGTCGTTGTCGTAGTCGAAGAACCAGGTCGCAAATCCGCGGCCCGACCCGGGCGTGCCGGCGTTGACGGCGCTCTCCGTAAACGTGCCGTCGTGGTTGTTGTGATAGAGGAGGTTCGGGCCACCGATGTTCGACACGTACAGATCGGGCCAGCCGTCGTTGTCGTAGTCCCCTGCGGCCACGCCCTTGGTGAACATGGCCACGTAGAGACCCGCCCGCATCGCGATGTCCTCGAACGTGCCGTTGCGTTTGTTGAGAAAGAGTTGCGAGGGCCGCTCTTCGTTCCCCACGAACAGGTCGAGGAAGCCGTCCCGGTCGATGTCGGTCCACACCGCGGTCTGCGTGCTCGTGGCCGGATTGCCCAGGCCGCTCTCCGCGGTCACGTCGGTGAAGGTACCGTCCCCATTGTTATGGAGGAGTGATTTGCGCTGTGGAAATTCCCATCCGCCGCGCAGCACCAGGATGTCGAGATAGCCGTCGTTGTCGTAGTCGGCCTGCATCG
>Ga0193753_10003479_pt1 | contig 11597 bp, 11 predicted proteins | sample H1c2metaG_FD_144925 | JGI IMG/M metagenome (GOLD analysis project Ga0193753, IMG submission 144925) | Soil microbial communities from a riparian zone of the East river system, Colorado, United States - H1c2 | ecosystem: Environmental > Terrestrial > Soil > Riparian zone | place: USA: East... | reverse complement strand
GTGTCGGCGGCGCTGCCGGCCCGCCTCGCCGGCGAGGTGGTGCCCTCCCTCGACGGCCTGGCCGAGAGGCTGACGTCTCCGGGCGCCCGGTTCCTCGACGTCGGCACCGGCGTCGCGGTCCTGGCGGTCGAGATGGCGCGGCGCTGGCCGGCGCTCCGCATCACCGGCATCGACCCGTGGGAGCCCGCCCTGGCTCGGGCCGCGGCGCGGGTGCGCGGCGCCGGCCTCGCCGACCGGATCGAGCTCCGCCGTCAGGCCGCCGAGGCGCTGGACGACGAGGCCGCCTTCGACCTGGCCTGGATCCCGGGCATCTTCGTGCCCGAGGGCGCCCTCGCCGGCGCGATCCACCGGGTCCACCGCGCGCTCCGGCCGGGCGGCTGGCTGGTGATGGCGGCGCTCGCCGCGGACGGCGACTCGCTCGACGCCGCGGTGTTCCGCCTGAGGACGGCGATGTTCGGCGGGGCGGTCACCACGGCCCGGAGCGTCGAGGCCCGGCTGCGCGGCGAGGGAATGATCGACGTGCGAGCCCTGCCCGCCCAGCCCGGCGCCTTCACCGCGCTCCTCGTGGCGCGCCGCTCGCCGGAAGATCGTTCCTAGTGGAGCTCCTGCTGGCTCGCGACGAACAGCTCGATCGGCCCCACCTCGGTGTCGACCACGTCCCGCGTGAAGCGCGCCATCCACGATGGGTGCTGGAGCTCATCGTGGACGGGCACCTCATGGAAGCTCGCGATCAGGTCGCCGCTGATGGTCAGCTCGCCGTCGTCGGCGGTCTCGCAGACCAGGCGGGCATCGTAGGGCCGACCGTGGTGACCGACCTGGAGGACCAGCTGGATGCGGCCGTCGCCGGCCGCGCGCCACCGGACGACCTCGTCCACGCCATCCTCGAGGCGGATCTCGGGGAGCTCCATCTCGAGCGGCGTCACGCCGGCCGCCTCGAGAGTGAAGCCCGGCACGGCCTCGCCGGCGGCGCTCGCCACGATGACGGCGCCCGGCGAGAAGATCTCGGCGCCAGTGATCCCCGGATCCGCGGCGTACCCGTACTCACTGGGCTGGAAGCGAAGCGGCTCGACCAGGCCCGACACCGTGATGGTCCCCGCGGACAGAGGCGCCGGGTAGGGAGCGCACCGGTCCGGGCCGGCGCAGTTCCCTCCATTGCAGCCGTCGTGGCAGAGGAACGGACCCGGATGGACCCACACCTCGCAGTCCCCGTCCCGCGCGACCAGTGCCGCGCGGGGCTCATAGGGACCCGCGTGGAGCGTGGCGCCCGCCCCCTGAAAGAACTCAAAGGCGCTCTCGACCAGGTAGATCCCGCCGGCCGAGTTGCCGAGGTACGCGATGTCCCGGTCCGCCTCGTCGAGGTGCTTCCAGCCCAGGTTGTCTCCGCACGCGGCCGACCACACGGCCACGACGACCGCGGCGAGCCGAAGGCGAAGAGCGGCGGTGATCCAGGCCGAGGCGACGCGGTCCATGAGCGAGTCCTTGGGCAAGAGACGACCCGAGCATAGGTGCCCCCCACGGGGATGGCGATCCCGCCTCGATCGCCGCGCCTGACAAGGCCGAGACGCGCGGTCTCGGTACCGTCGGAGTCAGCTGGCCGGCGAATCGGGCATCATCGAGACCGCGCCGGCGGCGAAGCAGAAGGGGCAGCTCGAGGCCAGCAGCACTGGACCTGCGCACGCGCCGCGCTCGAGCAGCTCCTCGAGGCCCAGCACGAGGTCGGCGCCGCCGACGTGGCCGTGGCGCTCACCGGTGCGCGGGATGCTCTGCGCGGCCAGGCCCAGGCGCTTCTCGAGCTCCGAGACCACGCCGGGCGACACCTGATTGCACACCACGCGCTCGACCGGCACGTCGAGCTCGGCGGAGGCGTCGCGGATGACGCGCTCGTAGTCCGCGATGTAGCGGGCGAACAGCTCGCGCTTGGGATCGGCGCGGATCGAGCGGCTGAACGGATCGCAACCGGCCGGCGCCACCGGGTGCCGCGTGCCGCCGTACTTGACCAGCACGTAGCCGTTCATCTCCGGCCGCGACACCACCGAGACCCCGCGAAAGCGGGCCAGCGAGCGGGGCGTGCCCTCGCGGCCGACCACGACGGCGGCGGCGCCGTCGGAGTGGGCCCAGATCGCGGTCAGGCGCAGATCGGTGCGATCGACGGTGTGAGCCCACTTCTCGGCCGTCACCACGGCGATGGCGCGCCGCCGCGGATCTTGCAGCCAGCCGCGGGCGACCTCGAGGCCCATGAGGATGCCCAGGCAGCCGAGGGTCATGTCGATGCCGGCGCAGCTCGCGCCGATCCGGTGCGCGATCTCCGTCGCCATCGACCATGACGGCAGGTAGTCGCGGCTGACGCCGGTGTAGAGGACGAGGTCGAGCTCGTCGGCGGACACTCCCGCGCGGCGCAGCGCTCGCTCCAGCACCTCCGCCGCCAGATCGCTCGGATGGCGTTCGTCGGGCGCGACGCTGCGCTGCTTCCAGCCGCGATAGTCCGCCACATCGACGCCGGCGGCGATGGCTTCCTCGGTGGTGGACCGCGACTCCGCGACCCAGCTGGCAAGCCCCAGGATCTCGATCGACGACATACACCCCCCTGAGTCGGCTCGAGTGCAGCCACCATAGCACGCGAAGATCGATCACGCCGTCGGTGACCGTTGGTGCTGATTGCCAATGATGCCAGTTACGCGAACGCGCATTTCCAGACTGCTGCGTCATGCGCCCACGACGGCGCCGGGCACCCACACACATGGATCCGGACGTGACCGAGCCGCGCTGCGGTAGCCCGCGCTGCGGTAGCATGAGCGGGCGTGAGCGATCTCGTCGCCGACATGCGGATCTGCTTCGAGCGCGGCTACACCGACGGTCTCCCGGTGGTCCCGCCGTACAGCGAGCTGGTCGACGAGATGCTGGCCGCGCTGGGCTGGAGCGCCAGCGACGTCCTCGCCGTCGACGAGGAGCTGCGGCTGGAGATCCGGGCCGAGCAGCTGGCCAGCATCGCCGTCATGGCCGGGTGCGAGCCGGCCTATGCCCGCGTGCTCCGCGCGATCGGCGAGATGCTCCTGGCGCCGACCTTCAACCTGCGCGGGGTCGCGACCACGACCGGCGGCGTGGCGGTCCTGGTCATCCTTGCAGGCCCGGTGGTCGGCGAGCTCGAGCTGGCCACTGGCAGCAACGCCCTGGGCGCACCGGTCCGGTCCGGCGCCACCATCGGCCGCTTCGCGCAGATGGTGCGCCACATCTGCGGCAGGGCGGGCGGGCTGCTCGACGAGTTCGGCACCATCGGCCACCCCGGCCGGCTGAGCTACTGCGTGGCCGAGCGGCAGGACACGATGTGGCCAGGATTTCAGACTCAGTTCGGCTTCGACGCCGGCGAGTCGTGTGTCGGCGTGATGGCGGCCGAGGGGCCCAACAGCGTGAACAACCACTACGCCGAGACCGGCGAGCACATCCTCGAGACCATCGCGCACGGCCTCGCCCACTGGGGCACGACCAACTTCTACTATCAGGGCGGCGGCTATCTGGTACTGATCGCGCCCGAGCACATGCGACTGGTCGCGGCCGAGTTCTCGCGCGAGGCCGCGCGCCAGTTCCTGTTCGAGCGCGCCGTGGCGCTGACGCGCGATCTGGCGCGCATCGGGCGCATCCCGCGCGGCATCGACAAGGCGCGAAACGTCGACCTCGACGCGCCGCGCTCACCGGTGGCGCACCAGGACCAGATCACCTTCATCGAGTCGGGCGGCAGCGCCGGCAAGTTCTCCGCCATCATCCCGGGCTGGGTCGCCAACGTGACGCACGTGAAGGGCCTCGCCGGCGGGCGCGTGGCGCTGTCGCGGAAGGGAGTCTTCTGACATGTCGATGGAGCACTCGGCCAGCTGCCGGCTTCTGGTGAGCCCGCTGCCGGTGCCCATCCCTGGGCCGCTCCCGGTCTCGGTCCGCGCGGCCGAGCGCAGCGTCCTCCTCATCGACTCCAGGAAGCCGAACTCGCTGCGCATCCTCGAGCACGCCGCGGAGCTCCTGCGGCGCGAGGGCGTGGAGGTGGCGCCGATCGCGAAGAAGAAGAACCCGGTCAACTCGGAGGAAGAGGCCCGCCACGCCGAGTTCGCCCGCCACCGCGGGCTGGTGCTGCTCGGCGTCTTCGATTGAGGCTCCTGCTCGTCGGGTGGTTCACTCGACGCGATCAAGCTCCAGCGGCTGGGCGCGACGGCGGTCGCGGTGCTGACGGCGCCGTTCCATCAGGTGCTGGAGCGCCACCTGACTCACTGGCGGCCGGAGCGGCCGTTCCCGACCATCATCATCGATCACCCGATCCAGAACGCGCCCGAGGAGCAGCTGCTGGCGCAGGCACGCGCCGTGGTGGAGGGCGCGCTCGCGTTCCTCCCGCCCGCCTGACGGCGTTCGATCAGTCGAAGCGCCGGAGGTAGTCCTCGATCGCGTCGTTGATGCGGTCGGGGTGCGTGACCGGACCCATGTGGCCCACGCCGGGGATCTCGACGGTGGTCACGCGCGGCAGCGTTCCGAGGAGCAGGCGGGCCACGCCGCGCGACGACGCGGGGGAGTCGGAGCCGACGATGAAGAGGGTCGGCACGTCGAGCCCGGCGAAGGTGGCCAGCGGCGTGGGCTCGGTGAAGCAGGCGTGCCACTCGTCCTTGACCTTGCGCATCGCGGTGGCGACGCCGGGCCGGCGCTGCTCGGGCATCCCGGCCCAGGTGCCCTGCCCCATCCAGTAGTCGACGAAGCGCTCCCCCGACTCGTCGCCCGCGCCGCGATCCACGGCGGCGCTGGTGTCGTCGCGCACCGAGGCGATCTCGCGCGCCGCCGGCTGGTCGGGGTCCTCGGCCATGAGCACGGCGAACAGGACCGGCTCGAACAGGATGAGCGAGCGCAGCCGATCGGGCCGGTCGAGCGCCGCGCGCAGCGCGACCGCGCCGCCGTAGGAGTGGCCGACGAGGTGGAACGGGTCGCCGGCGGCGCGGAAGACCGGCTCGAGCAGGCCGACCTCGTCGGCCAGCGTGAGCCCGGGCCCCTCCGGCCACGGCGGGCTCTTGCCGTAGCCGTACAGATCGGCCGCGAGCACGTGAAAGCGATCGGCCAGGCGGTCCATGAGCGGGCGCCACTGTCCCGACGAGCTCGCGCTCGAGTGAACGCACACCACACCGGGCCCGGTACCGGCCTCGCGGAAGGATGCAGCTGGACGGTCCATGCGTCCTTTCTACTCGATGACCGCCGCATCTGGCCAGCTCGCACGGCGGTGCCTCGGCGGTGGCTCGGCGATGGCGCCGCGGTAGCACCCTTCACCCTACAGGGGATCCGGGACCCGCACGCTGCGCTCGCCCCGTCGAGCCGCCAGGCCACGGTCGCCATCCCAGCGACGGCCCTCCTGCAGGCCATGGCCGGGCCATTCGTTCAGCCACCCGCATGAGCGCAGGCATCGCAGCGACCGTGTTCGTCCAGCGCGAGCGGGCCGAAGTAGCGGCGCAAGTTCCGCGGAGCAAGCGTCGCCGCATCGAACTTCTCCGGAAGGTCCGGTCGATGGCCAGCCGCGTGACAGGACACGCAGCGATTGATCCATCGCTCCAGCTCCGGGTACTGCTGCAGGTACGAGTCCGCCTTGTCGCGCGTTGGCCTCTTGCCCATTGTCCCGAGCATCCTAGCGCGGCCGGATCCGGCGAGCCGCCGATGTCGGCTCAGGTCTCGCCGGTCACGAGCGCTTGCCGACGGCGACGCCGGCGGGGCGCAGGATGTCCTCGCGGAGCGAGTAGCCCTCGCGCAGGACGGCGACCACGCGGCCGTCCTGCGCGGCGTCGGTCACCGGGACGAGGGCCATCGCCTCGTGGCGGCGCGCGTCGAACGGCTCGCCGAGCGCAGGCTCGTGCGCGACGCCGAGCTGCCCGAGGTGGGCGAGGAGCTCGCGGCGCACCAGCTCGACGCCGGCCACGACCTCCGGGTTGTGCTCGAGCTTGCGCGCGGCCTCGATCGCGCGGTCGAGATCGTCGACCACGTCGAGGAAGCCGCGAAGCAGGGTGCGGGTGCGCTGCTCGAGCTCGCGGTCCGAATCGGCGGCGAGCCGGCGGCGAGCGGCATCGATCTCGGCATGGGCCCGGTCCGCTCGTGCGCTGGCCTGCTCGAGGAGGCGGTCCTTCTGCTCCAGCAGGGCGTGGAGCTGCTCGACCTCCGCCTCGAGCATGGCGACGTAGCGATCGGCCCTGTCACCGGCGCCCGGCGTTGCTGCGCCGTCGCCGAGCGCCTCGTCCAGCTCGGTGGCCGCGGCCACGGCGTCGAACTCGGGGTCGGATTCTCGAGTCACGGACGGAACCTAGCAGGCCAGCTCCCGCAGCGCGACCGGCGGCGCCCGCTCGTGCCCGGGCGGTAGGGCATGCTCGATTGATGACCAGCGATGGCCAGCGAGCTCTCGACGACTACGACCAGATGGCGGACGTCTACGCCGACGATGCCGACCGCAACCCGATGAACGTCTCGTACGAGCGCCCGACGATGCTGCAGATGGCTGGCGAGCTGGGTGGCAGGCGCGTGCTCGATGTGGGCTGCGCCGCGGGCGCGCTCTCGGAGGCGATGGTGGAGCGGGGCGCGTCGGTCGTCGGCGTCGACGTCAACGAGGCGCTCATCGCGCGGGCCCGGCAGCGTCTCGGGGACCGCGCGCGGTTCCATGTCGCGGACCTGGCCGAGCCGTTGGGGTTCCTGCCCGCCGCCTCGTTCGATGTGGTCACGGCGTCGCTCGTGCTCCACTACCTGCGGGACTGGGGCTCGCCCCTCCGGGAGCTCCGTCGCGTCCTGCGACCCGCTGGTGCCCTGCTCATCTCCACCCACCACCCTGTCCAGGATGTGCAGATCGCCGAGCCTCCGGCACCGTACTTCGAGACGACGCTGCTCACCGACACCTGGCGCAAGGGCGGCCGCGAGTTCCAGGTCCGGTTCTACCATCGACCCTTGAGCGCCATCGTCGACGCGCTCGCCGACGCCGGCTTCCTCATCGAGCGGATCGCGGAGCCGATCCCCGACCGCGTGGCCTTCGCCGCCAACCCCGCCTTCTACGAGCGGATGAGCCGGTGTCCCTGGTTCCTGTTCATCCGCGCCATCCCGCGACCGGGCGCCTGATCGCCCCGGTCCACCGTGGGTTCCTCTGTAGCGCGGGCTCTACGACTCGCCGTCCGGCGCGGTCTGGTGCTTGTCGAAGCCGATGTAGATTCGCGCGTTGGCCGAGCGGCCGAGCTCCTTGAGCGCCTCGAGCTCGCGCAGCCGCAACAGCGCCGGGCTGGCCGCCAGCGCCGCCGCCGCGTCCTTGCTCTCGCGCAGCGCGCGGACATCCGCCTCGCTGCGCAGCTGCTGCGCCTCCGCCTCGACCTGGGCCTCGAGCCGAGCGGCGGCCGCCTGAGCCTCGGCGTCGATCTTGCGCATCTCGGCACGCGCCTGGGCGTCGATCTGCTGGGTCTGCGCCTTGGTCCGGGCCTCGACCAGCAGGGCCTGGCTCAGGCGCTCGGCGGCGAGGACCTTGTTCATGATCTCCTGCAGGTTGCCCGGGAAGACCAGGTCCTTCACATCGGCGCGCAGGATCGCTACCCCGTAGCGCGCCGCGATCTCCTTGACGTCGCGCAGGATGTCCTCGCTGAGTTGATTGCGGTTGGTCAGGATCTCCTCGAGCGTCATCGAGGCCAGCGAGCGGCGGGCGGCCAGCTGCACGTCGCTGTACAGCCGGTCCTCGAACTGCTCCACCTGGTGGATCGCTGCGCGCGGGTCGGTGACGCGGAACTGCACGATGATGCTGACCCGGATGGCGACCTTGTCCGCGGTCAGGATCTCTTGCCCCTTGATGGTGAGCTCGCGCTCGCGCACGTCGACCAGCACCACCTCGACCTTGCGCTTGCGGCGACCGAGCCAGTCGCGCTCTCGCGGGATCTCGTATCGTCCGGCCTCGAGCAGGCGGGTCAGGACGCCGTCCTCGTACCACAGGCCGCGGTGGGTGTCCTTGATGATGACGTCCTGCTTGGGCAATGCCGGCTCGCTTTCGAAATAGTGGCCCCGCAGCCGATCCGATGTGGAGAACGGGTCTTCAGATAGGCGCCTGCCGGACCGCGCCAGCGGAACAGACGCCCATGGCCGCCCGCTCCTGAATCGGCCGGGGCCGCACTGATCTGAACGGCGCAGGGCCGGATTGTCAAATGCGGCCGACCGCCGAGCTACGGCGCTCGGCGCGACGGGCGTGGTCGTCGGCCATACCTGCCAGCAACAAGGCTTCCACTGGTCGCCGGCGACCCCGGCCGGGTCGTTCGTGCCGTCTCGGCCCGTCCTGGGCGAGGAGGTCCGACCGCTGGCGGTCGACGCCGCGGGGAACGCCGTCGGGCTCGTCGCGCCGGCCGGACATACCGGCGCCCTCCAGGCGTTCAGGAGCTCGGCGGGAGAGATGACCCGCTTGCCGCCGCTGGTCGACGGCCTCGCGGCCATGGCCTTCGACCTGAACGAAGGCGGCACGATCGTCGGGCTGGCCAGTCCGCGGGCGGAGACGGCCACCGCGGTGTACTGGCAGGACGGCGAGATCCACCGCCTCGACGAGGTCGACGAGCTCGGCGGCAACGTCGCGGGTGCCACCGCCGTGAACGAAGGCGGCACGATCGTCGGCTACGCCAACACCGCCGATATCGAATTCCTCCAGGCGTTTCGCTGGGCGGGCCCCGGCTCGTTCGAGGTCCTGCCGCCCCTCGTCGAGATGGGCCTCGGTGATGCGGCAGACGTCAACGAAGCCGGGGTCACCGTCGGCCGCGCCGACGTGCCCGACGAGAGCGGATGGCCGGAGAACCGGGCCGTGTACTGGGACGAGCAGGGCGCCATCCACGAGCTACCTCGCCTCTACGAGACGCCCGAAGTCCAGGCCTTGGCGATCAACGACCGCGGCGTCATCGTCGGCTACGAGCAGACCCCGGAGTTCGTCACGACCGAGGCGCGTCTGTGGGTCGACGGCGAGGTCCACGACCTTCAGGGCCTGATGCCTGACGTGCCGGAGGAGTACCGGCTCGCCGTTGGGGCAGACGTGAACGATCGCGACGAGGTCCTCGCCCACGCCTTTGTCGAGGACGGAGGCCCGATCCGGTTGGTCACCTTGCTGCTGCGGCCCGATCTCTCTCGATGAGGTGCGCGGCGATGGCGCCGATGCCGTCGCCCGCGCCCTGGCAGGGGGCGGGTTCTCGATGGATCCGGAGAATCCGCTCCTCGAGGACGTTCTGCTCGAGCGGGCCGGCTCGTCCCTGACCGCCACGGGCTGGTCGCCGGACGTCTGACGATCGCGTCGACACGACGGGCTCGTCACGTCCCGGGTGGACCGCGCTGGACCATGGTCCACGTCGGTCCATGGCCGGGACATCGGCGGAGCGTCTCCTCCTGGTCGAGATCGCGGCCTTACGGTCGGTCTCGCGATTGCTATCCGAGAGGTCCTCAACTTCGGACCGAGAGGGAGAAGGCAATGCGCAACAGACTGGCTGTGAGGGAGTGGTGGAAGGTGAGCGGGGTGCTGCTCTTGGGCGCCGGCGTGGCGCTCGGCGCCAGTGGCTGTCTGGGCGAGGGGGGCGGTGAAGAGGACGACCCGAGCGTGGGCGCCGACAGCGCGTCGCTCGAGGGGGTCGAGGTCGATTGCTCCCCCTCCGACGTGAGCTGGGCGAACCCGGCCGACGAGTCGTCAGCTTGTGCGGGGCCCTGGGTCTATTACAAGTACGCGGCCGAGACGAGTCCCAGCCCGCTGTGTGGAGCGCCGGTGGACTGTGCCCAGTACAACAGCTGCTCGCACTGGATGAACATGCCGGATGCGCGGCCGTCGAAGACCTACGAGATCCTCCAGAACTGCAGCGGCTCCCCGACCGAGCCGGAGTGCGAGGACAACTGGACCGCCGCCAACACCGTCTGCGAGGACTTCAAGTCGGCGCAGTCGTCCCCCCTCGATGCGCCCCAGGACCAGCAGGTGACCAGCGCGACGGCGAGCGTGAGCCGCGGAAGCGGCATCCCGCCGATCCACTACACCCGGTTCAAGTGCCAGGTCGTCATCAAATACCAGAAGTTGATCGACAGCCCGGACGCGTCGTGCGGCTGCGCCGTCCCGGTCTATCCGCCCTGCCAGCACGCGACCGTGGTGACGTTCCCGCCGGTTCGCGTGGTGACCGCGCCGGGCCAGACGAAGACCCAGGTGCGAGCGGGGCACAGCGATCCGCTCCCCGGCCAGCTGACCGGCGCACAGATCCAGCCGTCCTGCACGTCGGGTGAGGACCAGCCGTCGCTGCCGGCCAAGCTCGACCTGCTGCTGTCCTACATGGGTGACCCGGCCGTCGCGCCCCCCGGGGGCGCGGTGTTTGACGAGCTGGTCCGGCGCGCCAAGCTGACCTACGAGCTCTTCGATCGGCCCGCGGTGGCGGCGGCGTCGGACGGTCTCCACGCGATCGCGCTGGATCTCTACCGGAACCATCCCGATCTGGAACCGACCTGCGGCCGTCACGCCGCGCCGGTGGCCGATTCTTGCGATCCGGAGACCGACTGGCGGCTGCGGTTCTGCACCCGGATGAGCAGCGCCCACGTCGGAGGGGACATGGCGCGCCGGATCTACCAGGAGTGCATCGACGAGCTGGGCGCGCTCGGGGACGCGATCGAGGGCGAGGTGTGCGCCGCCGACGACCCGTACGTGGAGGGCAGCGTCGAGGCCCATCGACGCCTGCACGAGAAGGTGCTGGTGCGCTTCGGGGGCGCGCTGGTCGATCCGGTCACGAGCAAGGTGGACGACTCGGCCGACGTCCTTCACCTGATCGACCGCTGGTATGCCCAGGCGGCCCGCGTCCTGCCGGCCAAGGAGGTCGGCGACGAGCTGGCCCTGGTCACGAACAAGTTCTGGCAGGCGGCTCACGGCTACAAGCTGGACGCGGAGCAGACCGACTGGATCGACCAGAGCCTCTACGGCGACCTGCAAGAGAAGCTGGACGACGCCGAGGGCCAGCCGGCCGGCGACGCGCGGCAGATCGTCGATACGGCGATGGAGCTGACCGAGCTGCACGGCCTCGAGCTCGACCGCGCCGTGCTGACCGCGGCGTACGCCGACGCGGCATCGGGCGAGCCGGTCCTGGCCGGCGAGCCGCTCCTCCGGGTGACCGCCGATGCGCTGGGGCCGCTGGTCGAGCGTGTCGACGCGCTGGTCCAGTTCCACGACGTCGGGTGCTCGCTGCTCGATTGCGCCACCTTCTCGACGCCGACCAAGCTGTCCCGCCTGTGGAAGGTGCTCGCGTACCTGAACGCCGGGACTGACTCGTCTCCCTCGCTGGCCCAGGTGCTCGCGGCCACGCCGGGGACGATGGCCGGCTGGAAGCCGGTGTTCCAGGTGATCCAGGGCGGGCAGCAGCGGCTCCTGGACGCGATCGCCGGGCAGGACGCCGACGGCGAGGGCGATCTCCTCGCGATCGTGGACGAGGCCCGGGCCCGGACTGCCAGCTACGAGGCCACCGGGCTCTTCCTGCCGGCGGTGGGCGACCGGCTCTACACCGGCGTTCACGCGGCCCAGCGCGACCGGGTGAGAGACCAGCTCGACGACCTGCGCGACATCATGACCGCGAAGCGACAGGACATCG
>Ga0193753_10003477_pt1 | contig 11602 bp, 10 predicted proteins | sample H1c2metaG_FD_144925 | JGI IMG/M metagenome (GOLD analysis project Ga0193753, IMG submission 144925) | Soil microbial communities from a riparian zone of the East river system, Colorado, United States - H1c2 | ecosystem: Environmental > Terrestrial > Soil > Riparian zone | place: USA: East... | reverse complement strand
CCTTCACCATCACCTACCACTACCTCTTCCCGCAGCTCACGATGGGGCTGGCGTGGTTCCTGGTGTATTGGAAATGGCGGGCGCTTCGCACCGGCGACGAGCGCTACGCCATCGCGGCACGGTTCTGGGCGAGGATTTTCGGGCTGAACTTTGCCGTCGGCGTGGTCACCGGCATCCCGATGGAGTTTCAGTTCGGCACCAACTGGGCTGAGTTTTCGAAGTTCTCGGGCGGCGTCATCGGACAGACGCTGGCCATGGAAGGGATGTTCGCCTTTCTGCTCGAGAGCGCCTTCGTCGGCGCGCTCGTCTTTGGCGAGACGCGCCTGGGCCCACGGAAACACTTCCTCGCCGCTGTGGCGGTGGCGGTGGGAAGCTGGCTCTCGGCCTACTTCATCCTGGTGACGAACGCTTTCATGCAGCATCCGGTCGGCCACGTGGTCGCCGCGGACGGCACGCTCGCCATCGGCGATCTTCGCGTCTATCTACTCAACCCGTGGGCTCTGGTTCAATTCGCGCACAACCAGGCCGCGGCGCTGGTCACCGGCACGTTCGCGGTCGCCGCCGCCGGCGCGCTCTACGCCCTGCGAGGGTCACATCGCGAGCAGGCGCGTTTGTATCTGACACACGGTACCGTGGCGGGGCTTGCCGCGGCCGTGCTCGTGGCGTTTCCGACCGGGGATCTGCAGGCCAAGATCGTGGCGCGCTACCAGGAGCCGGCGCTGGCGGCGATGGAGGGCCGCTTCGAAACCGGGCAGATGGCGGACATCACGCTGATCGGGCAGCCGAACGTCAAAATGCGGCGCCTCGACAACCCGATCAAGATTCCAGGGGCGCTGAGCTTCCTTGCGTACGGAACCTTCCACAGCGAAGTGCGCGGCCTGAACGCGTTTCCTCCAGAGGACTGGCCTCCGAACATCGAGCTGCTCTATTACGCGTTCCACATCATGGCCGGCCTGGGCACAATCTTCATCGCGCTGATGGGACTGGCCAACCTCCAGCGCCTCCGCGGACCGCTGGAAAGGAGTAGACCACTCCTCTGGGCGCTGATGCTGGCCTTTCCATTTCCTTTCATCGCGAACACGGCCGGCTGGATGACAACCGAGCTCGGCCGGCAACCCTGGCTGATTTACGGCCTGTTTCGCACGCAGGACGGCTACAGCGACGTCGTCAGCTCGGGAGACGTGCTGTTCACGCTGATCGGGATCGCCGGGCTCTACTTTGTCCTCGGCCTCCTGTATCTCTACCTCGTCGGACGCGAAATCCTGCACGGGCCTGACGCTCCGGGGAGCGAGTTGGGGGCGGCCCATGGTTGAAGTGTGGTTCGGGCTTCTCTGCGTCACGCTCGCGCTCTTCGCGGTGCTCGACGGCTGGAACATCGGGGCCGGCGCTCTGCACTGGCTCGCAGGAAAGACCGAGTCCGAACGCCGCGAGATCATCGCCGCGCTGGGACCCGTCTGGAGCTGGCACGAAGTCTGGCTCGTTGCGTTCGGGGGCACGTTCCTGCTCGCGTTCCCGAGAGCGATGGCCACCTCGTTCGCCGGGTTCTACCTGGCACTCTGGTTCGTGCTCTGGGCGTTCATCCTGCGGGGTATTTCCATCGAGGTCGGCGGCCACGTCGGCGACCGGCTGTGGCGATCGTTTTGGGACGTCGGTTTCGCCCTGGCGAGCGTCATCCTGGCCGTGTTGTTGGGTGCCGCTCTCGGCAACGTCATCCGGGGCGTTCCGCTTGACGGCTCCGGCAAATTCACCATCCCACTCTTCACGGATTTTGGAGTGCGGGGCCAGGTTGGGATCCTCGACTGGTACACCGTGTCCGTCGCCGTGTTCACCACGCTGCTGCTCTCGGCCCATGGCGCCACCTACCTCCGGCTCAAGACCACCGGACCAGTACACGAGCGAAGCGAACACCTCGCGCGCCGGCTCTGGGCCGCCGTGCTCGTGCTGCTGCCGGTCGTCTCGCTCGAAACCTGGGTCGTGCGGCCGGGACTGTATGTGGCGATGACGGAACGCCCGGCCGCCTGGCTTGCGGGTGCGGTCCTGTTGGCGGGTGCCTGGGGGCTCTTCAACGGGCTGCGCGGCACCGCGGAGCGGCGCGCCTTTGCGGGATCGTGCGCGGTGATCACGAGCCTGCTGGCCGGCGCAGCCATCGGTGTGTTTCCGGTGATGCTTCAGTCGACGCTCGCTCCTGAGCACTCGATGACCGCCTACGGCAGTGCAGCCCCGGCGCACGGGCTTGCGCTCGCGCTGATCTGGTGGCCGGTGGCGCTCGTGCTCGCCTTGACCTATTTCACCGTCGTCATGAGGCACTACCGCGGCAAGGAGAGGCCGACGGAGAACCCGCCGGGGCTGTATTGATCGGCGGTCCAGCGCTGAATACCGCCGGTGGTCAGCGCTCCCGGCGGTCTGACGGAATCCGGTGACCAACCTTACGACCGGCAGTGATGCGCCCGGCGAATCGGCGTAATCGACCATCTCGACCGCGGCCGCGGTCTTGCACTCGCTGCCGGTGGCGCCGGCTCGAAGCCGGCGCCACCAACCCGGGAGGGAACCGTGGGGCGCGAGACGTCAACTGAGCGGATTCACCAGGATCACGACGCCATCGTCCGGCGCGTGCGACAGGAGTTTCTCGAAATGCCGGGTCTGAACCTGACGCCGGCGCAGGCGACGCGGTTGTGGGGACTGGAAAACGACGCCTGCTGCGCGGTCATCCAGACGCTCGTCACGGCCGCGTTTCTCCGCTGGACGCCCGGCGGCTCCATCACCAGAGCGGACCGGTAACGCCGGTGCCGCAACATTCCTCGCCTGCCGCATGGCACGGCGCGTGCTCAAGTCGAAGTCACAGGTGCTTCTCATGACGTCGAAATCCAATTCACTCGCGACCGCGACACGCACGCGAGGGCCCGCGCGAACCGTCTTCGCCGGTCTGCTCGCCGCCGCCGGAGCGCTGGCCGCTCCAGCCACCGCCCACGCGTCACTGCTCTCCCCAGAGCTCGAAGATGCGATGGCCGGTTACATCGCCCTCTTCGTGCTGTTCTTCGTCCCAGTCGTGCTCATCGTGTTGTTCTGGATGGTGCATGTGCTGCCGGAAAAGATCGCGCACAAGCGGCATCATCCGCAGCTCGAGGCGATCAAGACATTGTGCCTGCTGTCGCTGGTGTTTGGAGGGCTGCTCTGGCCGATCGCCTGGCTGTGGGCCTACACCAAGCCGGTGGGCTACAAGCTGGCCTACGGCACCGACAAGCATCCCGACTATTTCAAGGAGCACGGTCTCCCGGAGCCGGACAACCCGACGGCCGACATCCGGCAGCGCGTCAACGCGCTCGAAGGCGGCGCTGCGACCGCGAGTGAGATCGACGCCATCCGCACCGACCTGGCGCTGCTCGAGGCGCGGCTGACGGCAGGCAACGCGCGGAGCGAGGTGAGCTAATGGAACTCATCCTACTCGGCATCTATTCGCTGTTCGTCTGGCTGATCTTCATCAAGTTCAAGCTGCTGCCGTGGACCACGCCATTCAAGGTCGCCGTCGTGATCATCCCGGTGGTCGGCCTGGCGACGACGATGCTCATGCTCAACGTGTTTGCACCGACGACCACCGACGTCAGGGTCGTCAAGTACGTCGTCCCGATCGTATCGGGCGTCCGGGGACGAGTGATCGAAGTGCCCGCCGAAAACAATCGGCCCGTCAAGAAGGGTGACGTCCTGTTCCGGATCGACCCGGTCCCCTATGAGAACGACATCCGTTCCCTCGAAGCGCAGCTGCTGTCGGATGAGGCCAAGGTCGTCGCCGAACGAGCCCGCATCAGCGAGGTGGACGCGCGCCTGCCCGACGCGGCGTCGGGCGAGCGCCAGTTGAACGAACAACTCAAACAGGCGACCGGCCAGATCGGGGCGCTGCAAGCATCGCTCGAACTGGCCCAGAAGCGGGTGGCGCAGAACACCGAGCTCACCGCCTCGGGTGCCGGGAATCGCTTCGATCTGGAGCAGGCACAGACCAACGTCGTGGAACTCACGGCGCAAATTGCCGCGGCCCGTGCCGCCGAGCAACAGGTCAGGGAAAAGCTGTCGGGGCGGGTCGGCGGCGACCTCGCGACTATCGCCGGCGTCAAGGCGCAGATCGCCACGGCGCAGGCGCAGGTTCGGATCGCGCAGGCGCAGGTGAACGGCACGATGGTCAACGTGATGCTCAGGCCCGGCTTTTTTGTCGGCGGTACTGCGCTCTCCCAGGTCATGACCTTCGTCGACACCGAGTACCAGGTCTTCGCGCTCTTCAACCAGAACGAGCTGCACCAGGTGGCGGCGGGGAACGAGGCGGAGATTACGCTCGACACCAACCCGGGCCGCATCATCAAGGCGCACGTCGACTCCATCATCTGGGCTCAAGGGCAGGGAGAGTTGGAGGCGTCCGGCGATTTGCCGCGCACCACCTTCACGGCGCCTCCGGGCCGGTTTCCAGTGAAGCTGGTCGTCGGCGAGCAGGACAGCGGGCTGTTCCTGGCGGCGGGTGCCCGCGGCGCCGCGGCCATCTACACGGAACACCTCTCCCTCATCCACCTCATTCGCAAGGTGCTGCTCAGGACGTCGTCGTACCTCGACTACCTGATCATCAAGCACCACATCAGCCTCCATTGAAAGACGGCATCATGGCTCGCCTACGTATAGATGCCCGGCGCCGGCTTCACGCCATCGCTGCCCCGCTCGCAACCGGGCTGGCGGTGACGATGGTGGCGGGGTGCGCGCTGAACAGCCCGCCCGATACGGTTGCAGTCAAGGAGCTGGCGCTGCAGGGTCTGCAGACGCCGGCGCAGTTCACCGCGGCCGGCGCCCCCGTCGTCGCGGGTAGCGAGCTCAACAACTGGCTCGCCGGATTCCGCGACGATCAGTTGACGGCGGCCGTCAACGAAGCGCTGGCCCACAACGCCGACCTGCGCGTGGGCGCCGCGCGTGTCGAACAGGCACAGCTCCATGCCAAGCTCGCCGGCGCCAAGCTGTGGCCGTCGGTGGACGTGCTCGCGCGTGGCGGCGGCAAGCTGTCGGGCGACGGCTCGGGCATCCAGGGTGGCGTCCTCTCGGCCACCTGGGAGCTCGACCTCTGGGGACGCGTGCGTTACGGCCGGGCGGCGAGTGCCGCGCAAGCCGCGGCGACGGAGGCGGACTTCGAATACGCCCGGCAGTCGATTGCCGCCCTTGTGGCCAAGAGCTGGTTCCTGGCCATCGAGGCCGGGCTGCAGGTGCAGGCGGCACGCGAGACCATCCGCGCGAGCGGGGAACTGGTGCGCCTGGCCGACGATCGGACGCGCATCGGGGTTGCCAATCAAGAGGACGTCTACGTGGCGCGCGCCAGCGTCGGCACCTATAACGACGTCCTGCGGCAGCTCGAGCTCGGACGGGACCAGGCGCTGCGCGCGCTCGAGATTCTCATCGGCCGTTACCCGGCCGCCGCAATGACCACGACCCCCCAGTTGCCCGGCTTTCCCGGCGACATCCCGGCCGGGCTGCCGTCGCTGCTGCTCGAGCGGCGCCCGGACGTGGTGGCCGCGGAGCGGCGCGTCGCGGTCGCGTTCAACCGGATCGGCGAGGCCAAAGCGGCCCGGCTGCCGGTCATCTCCTTGACCAGTGGTCTCAGCGCAATCTCGAGCGAGCTGTTCCTGTTGAAGGACCACGACAACCCGGTGTGGAGTGTCGGGGCCGGTCTGCTCGCCCCGATTTTCAACGGCGGCGCGCTCAAGACGCAGGTCGAAATCCGCACCGCCGAGCAGAAGCAGGCCATTGCCGAATACGCCGCCGTGGGCCTGCGTGCCTTTGGAGAGGTGGAAAACGCACTCGCCGCCGAGATCGCGGCGCGCCAGCGGGAGCAGATCCTGATCGCGGTGCTCTCCGACAGCCGCCAGGCGCTCGGTGTGGTGCAGACGCAGTTCAAGGTCGGCAGCACCGATCTGCGGTTCGTCGAGCAGCGACAGCTGGCGCTGAGCTCCACGCTCTCCGCGCTCATCCGCGTGCAGACCGAGCAGCGCGTGCAGCGCGTCAACCTTCACCTCGCGCTCGGAGGCAGCTTCGAGCCGCCACCGCCGGCACCCACCACGGCGCCGCCACCCCTGCCCCCATCACCCTCGCGATGAGCACCCTCCCCCGGACGGCAGACGGCGGGCTGTTCTCGCCGGCACCGCCTGACTTCTCGCTGGTCCTCGGCGGGCCGTTGTATCAGCTCCTGCGCGGGACAGGCCTGGCCGGCGACACGCTGCAGCTGCTCCACCGGCGCATCATCGTGCTGTCACTCCTGGCCTGGGCGCCGCTGCTGGCGTTGTCGGCCCTGGACGGATACCTGTGGGGCAGCAGCGTCGCGCTGCCATTCCTGCGCGACGTCGAGATGCACGTGAGACTGCTGGTCGCGTTGCCACTGCTGGTTGTGGCCGAACTCGTCGTTCACCGGCGGATGCGCCTGGTCGTGGCCCAGTTCATCGACCGCGGCCTGATCTCGCACGACTCCAGAGCGCGGTTCGAGGCCATCATCGCCTCGGCGGTGCGCCTGCGCAATTCGATCACGGCCGAGCTCCTGCTGATTGCGTTCGTCTACGTCATCGGCGTGGGATTCATCTGGCGGAATCTCGGGGCGCTCAACGGCACGAACTGGTACGGCGTGGCGACGGGCGGAGCCTGGCAGCCGTCGCGGGCCGGCTGGTGGCTCGGGGCGGTGAGCCTGCCGCTGTTTCAGTTCCTCCTGCTGCGCTGGTACTTCCGGTTGTTCATCTGGGCGCGCTTCCTGTGGCAGGTGTCGCGGCTCGGCCTCCAACTCCAGCCGATGCATCCGGATCGCTGTGGCGGCCTTGGCTTTCTGGCGGGGACGTGCTACGCGTTCTCGCCGGTGCTGCTGGCCCAGGGGTCCCTTGTCGCCGGTTACTGTGCCAACCAGATCTTCTACGCCGGCGCCAAGCTCCTCGACTTCAAGATGGACGTGATCGGAGTGGTGGCCGTGATGGTGTTCGCCGTCCTCGGCCCGCTGCTGGTGTTCAGCGCACCGCTTGCCGACGCCAAGCGCAGGGGCACACGCGAATACGGCACGCTGGCACAGCGCTACGTGCGCGAATTTGATGAGAAATGGCTGCGCGGGGGCGCCCCGGCGGACGAGCCGTTCGTGGGCAGCGGCGACATCCAGTCGCTGGCCGATCTCGGCAACAGCTTCGAAGTGGTGAAGGGCATGCGGTTGGTACCGTTCACCACCCAGGCCGTGGTGCAACTGGCTGCCATCACCATGGCGCCCGTGGTGCCGCTGACGCTGACAATGATCTCGCTGGAGGAATTGCTCGGGCGCCTGGTCAAGATTGTCATCTGACGATCGGCATCACATGTGACACACGTTATCCTGGCCATGTTCCGTTCGGTCGCCGCGACCATGGCCCTCCTGCTGCTGCCGCTCTGCGCCTCGGCGCAGGAGCTCGAGCCCGGCGCCTACTGGCCGATCCCCAAAGGGCTGAACATCTTCACCGCCGTCAACAGTTTCAACTGGGGCGACCTCGCCTTCGACCCGTCAGCGCCCATCGATGATGCCAGCGCCCGGATCAACACGACGGCGCTCGCCTTCACGCGCGCGTTCAGCCTCGCCGGACGATCGGCCCAGGCGGGCGTGGTCGTGCCGATTGTGGCCGGTCACCTCGAGGGCCTGTACCTCGGCGTACCGGCGCAGGCCGACCGGTTCGGCCAGGGGGACCCCAGACTGCGTCTGGCAATGAACTTGTACGGCGCACCCGCCATGACGCTGCGTGAATTCGCGGCGTATCGGCAACGGGCCATCGTTGGTGTCAGCGTAACGGTTGCGCCGCCTTTAGGGCAATACGACTCGACCAAGCTGATCAACCTCGGCACCAATCGCTGGTCGTTCAAGCCGGAGCTCGGGCTTTCACGGACCTACGGCCAGTGGGTCGTGGAGCTGATGGCGGGGGTCTGGCTGTTCACGGACAACACGAATTTTCTCGCCGGCCGCACGCGGACGCAGGACCCGATTGTCGCCACGCAGGGCCACCTCACGTACAAGTTCACCCGCAGCATGTGGCTGGCGGCCGACGCCAACTTCTTCACCGGCGGGCAGACGACGCTCGCCGGGGCCGAGAATCTCGACTTCCAGCGCAACTCGCGCGTGGGCGCCACGTTTTCCACCGCACTCAAAGGCGGTCAGGCGATTCGCATGTCGGTGAGCCGTGGCGCCTACACGACGATCGGCGCCGACTTCACCTCGATCGCCGTCGGTTACAACTACGCCTGGGCGCGCTGACACGCACGTGGGAGTGGGCGGAAGCACCGGGGCCGGCGCGGGATCAGCGTGGAAGTCAGGCTAGTCCCCTAGACGGTCGCCGGAATTGGGAGCCGCGGCAGGTCGATGGTGAAGACGCAGCCCTTGTCAGGCAGGTCGCGGGCATAGATCCGCCCATGGTTCTGCTCGACCGCCCATCGGCTGAACGCGAGGCCAAGACCCAGGCCGCTTCGATCGGCGCTTCGTTGCTCGAACGGACGGAACAGTTCGGGGCCGTTTCCGCCCTGCAGGCCACCGCATTCGTCCTGCACCTCGATCAGCACGCGTTCGTCGCTGGCGCCAACCCGCAACGTGACGGTCGTGTGCGGCCGGGTGAACTTGAAGGCGTTCTGCAGCAGGTTCACCACCACCGAGGCGAGGACCTGCCGGTCGGCAGCAATCATGACTCCATCCTCGACGGCCGGGACGCTCAGCATGATCTCCTTCGCGTCGGCCTCCAGTGCGGCAGCCGGCACGAGCTCGTCGATGAATGGCGACACCAGGAAGTGCTCTCGATTCTGGATGCCCTGCCTGAGACGGACTTCAGCAAGGGAGCGGCTGACCAGAGCGCGCATGCCCATGAGACTGCGTTGGACCACCGCCCCGGTGCTCCCGCCGACGCCGACATTCCCCGTTTTGAGCACCTCGAAGGCGAGCATGGCCGTGTTGGTCAAGTTGCGCAGTTCGTGCGCCATGAACCCGAGGTGGTCGCTCCCGTATCCGGACGCGCCCTCGCGCGCGAGGTCCCGTTCGCGCGAGTATTCGGTGACGGCGCTCGCGATGGCCTCGTCGAGGCATCGATTCAGGGTGCGAAAGTCATCTGTGCTGATGGGGGCGTCCATTTCCATGGCCAGGTCGGTAATCGACTGGCAGACGTCGCCATAGTCGCGCACGACCTGTGCGATGGTAAGCCCCTGGCGGAGCAGGTCGTGGCCATGCTGGACGGCGCTTCTGCCAATCTCGGGGCTCGAGGCCTGGCCGACACGCAATGCCTCCACCAGTTGGCTCAGGAACAGGGGCACGCCGTGGTCGATCTCGGCCGGGGTCGCCGCTGGAGCGGACCTCTGCGCCACCTTCGCTCGACAGCGCCGGATGATGTCTTCGCGATAGACGCCAATGAACTCGGAGAGCGCGACGTGAGCCATCCCGGCCCATCGTCTATCAAAGACACAAGCTGGAGCGTCCCAAACAGCACAGGCGAAGCTAGATCGGATCCTCCTCCTCCCACCGCCGGCGTTGTCGCGCACGCCGCCGTTGCCGGGCCGCGTAGGCCACGGCCGCGAGAGCCAGAATGGCCGCCCACATCGCCGTCCCGCTGGTGAACGCGGGCGCCCATGCCGTCCACCGGCGGTAGGCGCTCCAGGCTCGAGCGGCGGCGGCATCCGGCGGCTCTCCGATCTCCAACTCGAACGCACGCGCAAAGGGCAGGCCCTCCGCGACACGCCCCGCAATCGTGCCGATGACGGCGGCGCCGTGGCGTCGTTGCACGTCAGCCACGAGCGCTGCCGACAGTCCATATGCCTGCGCCGCGTCCGGCTGCGTGTTCGACGCGAAGAGTCGCGCCAGCTCGGCCGTCCCGGGGCCCTTCAGCATCTCGAACAGCAGCCGGAGTTGACCCGAGAGGTCCCAGCCGGCGTCCACCGACATGGCCACGCCCTCATGAAACCATCGCGGCAGCGGGCGGCCGGCCGCCCGCGCCGAGAGCGCCAGGTGCGCCACTTCATGGCGGAAGACCGATTCGAGCGAGTCGTAGGGATACGGCAGCACGCGCTGCGGAAGGATCACGACGTCCTGCTGGCCTGCCGCAAGGCCGACCGTCCACCGGGGGATGCGAGGTGCGCGCGGATCGTCTTCCGGTATCAGCAGGACGCTGATGCGCGCCGGCAGCCTGAGGCCTGCACGGCGGAGGTCAGCCTCGAGCCGCGAGCGATCGACGGCCCTGATGCGATCGGCGGCGCCCACCAGCGACGGTGGGCCGTCGACGGTGAGCTCGGCCGCGCGCAGCGCTGCCCCGAGCACGATCGAGAGGATCACAACGCCAGCAGTCGTCCATAAGCGCGCGCGCCGCACGTCCCCAGACTATCCGAGTCGTGCGCGTTGATCTCAGTCGGCGGCGCGCGCGATCCGGGAGCCGACGCTGAGCATCGATCGCTTCACGCCGTAGTACACAAGAGAGTGCGCGTCGAATCCGAGCCAGGCGAGCGCCGTGAGCTGCGCGTGATAGGCCCCGCGCTCGTCCGGGCCGTGCCGCAAGTGCCACTCCTCGTGCACGACGATACTGGCGAGCTTGGCGATTGCCGCGCGTGGCTCACACGCCTCGCGCGACGCGGCCGCGGCCCGGAAGACGGCCGAAGACGTGATGAAGTGGATGGTGTCGGGGTTGCGGGTGACGAAGGCCTCGGCGGTGGCCGATCCGCCGATCGGCACGGTGTCCACGAAGACGACTTGGTACGGCTGTCGATCGGCTGGACGCCCGAGCATCGACAACGCGCACACGAGTACTGATGCGGCGCTCCACATGGCCTGCCTCCATGGGCGGCAGGCCGGCAGCGTCTTATACTCGACGAAGTCCGGCCCGCAGCTTCACTCTGCGGGTTGCGATCAGGGGTGCCGTCGCGTTGCCGCGCGCCGGCGCCCCGCCCTCTCTTGCCTTACGTCACCGAATACCTGCGTCTCTCAGGTTCGTTACCGTTCCCTCGCCTCCGGATTGCAGTCGGCGTGCCACCCGAGATCGTGAACGTTTGACGCAAAGCACACCCGATTCGTTGGGTGGTGAGCGTGTCCGGTTCTCTCGTGACGGGGGACGACTCCTCGAAGGTGGGCGCCGGCGAACACCCCGTTCCCACGGGCGAACAGTGTCGCCGGCGCCAACGAGCGGCGCCAGCGGATCGGGCCGAGGCACGTCGGCGTTCTCCCTCACTGCACCAGCTGCAAGGGGCGCTTGCCCCGCTGGATCAAATGGAAGTTGACGAGCAGCACCGATGCCAGCAGCAGCCCGATCGCGCCACTCACCGTCAGAGCCAGTGCTTCGAGTTTGTGGACTCCCATCCAGAGTTGCGTCGAGCCGATGGCGCCCACGGCGAGCGACAGCAGCAGGCTGCTCAGAAACAGCGCGAGCCCCTCGTTGTAGAACCGGCCGCGGTTGACATGGCAGTGGAGCTCGTAAGCCCGCGCCTCTACTGACGCGTGCAGCGAGTCCCTCATGAACTCGGCGATCATCATGATGCGCGAGTCGTTGTGGATGCACACGGAGTCCACGTAGACGCACACCAGGGGGATGAGCGCCAGCAAGACCGGCGCGGGAGCCACTTTCTCACCGAG